>JAESGD010000050.1_pt1 | contig 158701 bp, 182 predicted proteins | sample 9269581 | NCBI WGS metagenome assembly JAESGD01 (sample SAMN14515903, study PRJNA621661) | algae metagenome | isolation source: Cyanomargarita calcarea GSE-NOS-MK-12-04C and co-occurring heterotrophs from... | place: USA: Grand Staircase Escalante National Monument, Utah | collected 2007-12-30
TCCAGGTTGGCACTTGAAATGTGAGTTGAGGAAAATCAGAGGCTTAGGCTGTCTTTTTGCCGTCATTTAACTATGACATACAACGATTATTTTTTATTCTTTTCACCCTTTTGTGACTGCCGTTTGACCGGTTTTGGGGGTGGTGGGGGTGCTTCCGTCGCACTCGAACCGACGCTTGCGCCCTTTCGAGCAGCATCTCGTCTCCGCATTCGAAATGCCCCTTCGCGTCCCCTGAGAGCCACGCTCACGTTCTGCCGAACCCGTCTTCCGCGGAAGCTTTCACCACAACCATGCACCCAGGCAGCACGTCCGTCGCGCCTGTGGTGGGGGCAGGGGAAACGCTTTTGCAAACTGTTTCCCCCGCGTTGACTAAGACGACTGGTCAGGTAGTCTTAAATCGTTAACGCCAGAGAGGAGGCACAGACATGAAGTGCATTGGGAAAAATCTTGCGGCGTTTCTCGTCGGCTTGAGCCTGTCCACCGGCCTTGTGCTGCCGGCGGGTGCTGCGGAGCTTCTGAACGTCTCCTATGATCCGACGCGCGAGTTCTACGCCGAATACAACACCGCCTTTGCCAAACACTGGCAGACCGAAGCTGGCGAGACCGTGACGGTCAGCCAGTCGCATGGTGGATCCGGCCGCCAGGCCCGCGCCGTGATGGAAGGCCTCGAGGCCGATGTCGTCACCCTCGCCTTGCAGAGCGACATCGACATCATCTCCGAGCGGGCAAAGCTGATCGCGCCGGACTGGCGCACGCGCCTGCCGAACAATTCGTCCCCCTATACCTCGACCATCGTCTTCCTCGTGCGCAAGGGCAATCCGAAGGGCATCCAGGATTGGGGCGACCTGGTGAAGGGCGACGTGCAGATCGTCACGCCCAACCCGAAGACCTCGGGCGGTGCGCGCTGGAACTATCTCGCCGCCTGGGCCTGGGCCAACAAGGAATTCGGCGGTGACCAGCAGAAGATCCGCGACTACATCGCCGAGATCTACCGCCGCGCTCCGGTGCTGGATACCGGCGCCCGCGGCTCGCTGACGAGCTTTGCCCAGCGCGAGATCGGCGACGTGCTGATCTCCTGGGAAAACGAGGCCTATCTCGCCGGCAAGGAATTCGGTGCCGACCAGTTCGACATCGTTACCCCGTCGCTGTCGATCCTCGCCGAACCGCCGGTCGCGGTCGTTGACGTCAATGTCGACAAGAAGGATACCCGCAAACAGGCGGAAGCCTATCTGAACTACCTCTATTCGGCAGAAGGCCAGGCGCTTGCCGCCAAGCATTTCTACCGCCCCTCGCGTCCGGACCTCGTGGCCGCAGGCTCCGGCCCCGAACTGCCGAAGCTCGATCTCGTCACCATCGACGATCCGCTCTTCGGCGGCTGGGCCAAGGCACAGCCCGAGCATTTCGGCGAAGGCGGTGTCTTCGATCAGATCTACCGCCCCTGACGGGCGGCTCCTCCCGAGGCAAGAAGGCGGCTCCGAAACGGCCGCCTCCTCTGTTTGTAGATGAAGCAAAGCAACGGCCTCTTGACGGCCGGCAGCCGCCTATCGTTGCGCCGCAGCACCTTTTCCGCTACAGAAGCTCATCCGCATGGACCCGGTGCAAATCCGGGTGGCTCTTCTGGCCGCCGATCCGCCAGACAACACAGCAACGCAACCATCTTCTTTTTCTGGCCCGAGACCCTCTCGGACCGTTGCAACAACTGTGAAAAATCAACAATGCAAAGCTTTATCAATTACCGCCGCGAGTGGTTCTCCAATATCCGTGGCGATATCCTCTCGGGCATCGTCGTAGCACTTGCCCTCATCCCCGAGGCCATCGGCTTTTCCGTCATCGCCGGCGTCGATCCCAAGGTTGGCCTCTACGCCTCCTTCGCCATCGCCTGCGTCACCGCCTTTGTCGGCGGCCGTCCCGGCATGATTTCGGCCGCCACCGCCGCCACTGCCGTGATCATGGTGACTTTGGTCAAGGAACACGGCCTGCAATATCTCTTCGCCGCCACCATCCTGATGGGCGTGATCCAGATCCTGGCCGGCTTCCTGAAGCTCGGCCGCGTCATGCGCTTTGTCTCGCGCTCGGTCATCACCGGCTTCGTCAATGCGCTCGCCATCCTGATCTTCATGGCGCAGTTGCCGGAACTGATCGGCGTGCCGGGGCTCACCTATGCCATGATCGCCGGCGGCCTGGGGATCATCTACCTCTTCCCTTATGTGACGAAGGCGATCCCATCGCCACTGGTCGCCATCGCCGTCCTCACCACGCTTGCCTGGTGGACGGGCATGGACCTGCGCACAGTCGGTGACCTCGGCGAACTACCCTCGACGCTTCCCGTCTTCCTGCTGCCGGATGTGCCGCTCACCTGGGAGACACTGCAGATCATTCTGCCCTATTCGATCACGCTCGCCGCCGTCGGCCTGCTGGAATCGCTGCTGACCGCCCAGATCGTTGACGACATGACGGATACGCCGAGCAACAAAAGCCAGGAGTGTATCGGCCAGGGCACGGGCAACATCGCCTCCGCGTTCATCGGTGGCATGGGCGGCTGCGCCATGATCGGCCAGTCGGTCATCAACGTCACCTCCGGCGGCCGTGGACGCCTGTCCGCCTTCGTTGCCGGCGCCTTCCTGCTGTTCCTGATCGTCGTGCTCGACGATCTCGTCCGCATCATCCCCATGGCAGCGCTCGTTGCCGTCATGATCATGGTCTCGATCGGCACATTCTCCTGGCGCTCGATCCTCGATCTCCGCCGCAATCCCTGGCGGTCCTCGGTCGTCATGCTGGCAACCGTCGTCACGGTCGTGGCCACCCACGACCTCGCCAAGGGCGTCATCGTCGGCGTGCTGCTCTCCGGCATCTTCTTCGCCGGCAAGGTGGCCAAGCTCTTCCGCGTCACCCGCCATCCCGAGGAAACATCCGGCACGGTCACCTACCGCGTCACCGGCCAGATCTTCTTCGCCTCAGCAGAGAGCTTCATCCACGCCTTCGATTTCTCGGATGCCGCGAACAAGGTCGTCATCGACGTCACCGCCGCCCATCTCTGGGACATCACCGCCGTCGGCGCACTCGACAAGATCGTGCTGAAGTACCGCAAGGCCGGCATCGAGGTTGACGTCCTCGGCTTCAACGAGGCAAGCGCCGACATGGTCGACCGCTTCGCCCTGCACGACAAGGACGAGCGGCTCGCCGCCAGCACTGCCTTGCACTGAGATGAGGGCAGGGGGCGCCCACAAACCGGCGCCCTCGTCCCGCTTCACCTTGCGATCAAGCAAAGGTGAGGTCGCAAAACCGGATCTGCGCACTACCCTTGATGGTAGATGTGACCCAATCCGGAGACGATCATGACCCGCTCATTCTCCTTACCGTCTATGACCAAACCCACGCTCGCCCTCTCGGCCTTGGCGGGTGCGGCCCTTCTCGCCGGTGCAGCTATGGCCCATCACGGCTGGTCCTGGGCCGAGGCCGACCAGATCAACCTGACCGGCAAGCTCACCGCCATCTCCTTTGCCCCGCCGCATCCGACCCTTGAACTCGACACCGCCGAGGGCGCCTGGCGCATCGAACTGGGCAATCCCGGCCTCACCCAGCGTTCCGGCTTCGTCGAGGGTGTGGTCGCTGTCGGCGATGAAATCACTGTACGCGGCAACCGGTCTCTCGATCCGGATGAAAAGAGGCTGAAGGCCGTTCGGGTCATCGTGTCTGGCAAGAACTACGACATCTACCCCAACCGCATCGTCACCAACTGACGGTCATGGAGTGGCTGGCCCCTCTCGGCGAAAGCATTGTGGCAAGAGCGCTCACCCGCTCGCCGACGCTCTACATCTTCGCCAATGCCAGCCACATCCTGTCGCTTGCCATGCTGATCGGCGCAAGCGTCATTCTCGACCTGCGCCTGCTCGGCGCCTTGGCCCGCCTGCCACTTGCCGAGACGTTGAGCGTGCTCTCCCGCGTTGCGGCCATGGCACTCGGCTTTGCTGTGCTGACGGGCGCGCTCCTGTTTTCGGTGCGCCCGCTCGAATATGCTGCGAACCCAGCCTTCCTGATCAAGCTGCTCCTCGTCCTCCTCGGCACGGCCAATGCGCTGGCCGTCCACCAGTCCCGTGGCTGGCGGGCACTGATCGCAGGCGCGCCCGCAACGTCACCGCTGCGTCTGGCCGCACTCGCCTCGCTCCTCCTCTGGCCTGCCGCACTCCTGGCCGGGCGCTGGATCGGGTTTCTCTGAAGTTGCCGCACCGGACCTAGTGCCTGGATCCTCCCGAAAATGACGATTGTCAGCCGATTGCGCCTGGCCGAACCAGTGTTATCCTGCAGGCTTGTTGTATCGGGGGATTTCAACATGCCACAATTATCTGTCTGGTATTTCCGCACGGCGATCCTATTCCTGATCGCCGGCATCTGTGTCGGCCTCTACATGTCGATCACCCACCAGTTCGAGGCGACCGGCGCACATGCGCATATCAACCTGCTCGGCTGGGTCACCATGGCGATCTTCGGCATCTACTACGCGCTGAACCCGGTTCAGGCCGCCAGCCGCATCGCCAAGATCCAGTACCTGCTCTACACGATCGGCATTCTGGTCATGGCGCCCGCGCTCTTCCTGATGCTGACCGGCAATCCGTCGCTCGAACCCGTCGTCGCGGTCTCCTCGCTGGTGACCTTTGCCGGCGTGCTGCTGTTTGCGGTGATCCTGTTTACGCGAAAAGCGTGAGGGAAGGGCGGCCCCTTCGGGCTGCCAGTCTCCCGTGTCCGTCGTTCATCCGTCTGGAAACAGGTCATTCCTGCAGTGACTGTTCCAGAGCCGTTTCTGCGAGCTTCGCAATAGCCATCAGCCGGTCGAGCGACATGCCCGACCGTGCCTTGGCGGACATGCCAGCCATGGTCGCACCAACGAAATCCGTTACCTCATCGGCTTTGTCCGGATGGCGTGCGGCGATATAGGCACGGATGACCGCCTCGGCATCCCGCTGAAAGACACAGGCCGCTGCCCGTGCCTCCGGATCGTCCGAACGCGCGCCTTCAACCACCAGGCATCCGGTCGCCTCGGGATTATCAGCGTAACGGCGGGCGGCCTCCTTGAGCACGGCACCGAGGCACGTGGCCACCCCTTGGTCGGGACTGAGGAGATCGGCAAGCGGGATTGCGCCGGTTACCGCATAACGGTCCAGAACCCGCCCATAGAGCCCCATCTTGTTGCCGAAGGCCGCGTAGAAGCTCGGCGGGTTGATGCCGAGGGCCGCCGTAATGTCGGCCACGCCAACCGCATCATAGCCGCGAGCATGGAATAGCTGCTGCGCTACCGCCACACCTTCGTCGGGATCGAAGCGGCGCGGTCTGCCTCGCGTTTGTATCTTTTTTGTAGTGGTCACTATAAAAAACCTTGAAGCTTGAGATCTAGTATTTATGTAGCGCTCGTTACGTAAACTCTCAAGGAGCAGAAATGTCCAATTTTGAAGGCAAATCCGTACTGGTGCTTGGCGGCAGCCGTGGAATAGGAGCAGCCATTGTCCGGCGGTTCGCGAGCGATGGCGCAAACGTCACCTTCACCTATGCCGGATCCCAGGCTGCGGCTGAACAACTGGCGGCAGAGACGGGCAGCACGGCAGTAATAACCGACAGTGCGGACCGTGATGCGGTGATTGCAAGGGTCCGCGACAGCGGCCCCCTCGACATCCTCGTTGTCAATTCCGGAATCGCCCTCTTCGGCGATGCGCTGGAACAGGACGTCGACGCCATCGACCGGCTGTTCCAGATCAACATCCAGACGCCCTATCATGCCTCGGTGGAAGCGGCGCGGCAGATGCCGGAAGGTGGGCGCATCATCGTCATGGGCTCCGTCAACGGCGATCGCATGCCGGTCCCGGGCATGGCATCCTATGCGGTCAGCAAGTCTGCCCTGCAGGGACTGGCCAGGGGGCTGGCGCGCGATTTTGGTCCGCGCGGCATCACCATCAATGTCGTCCAGCCGGGGCCCATCGACACCGATGCCAATCCTGAGGATGGTCCGATGAAAGACCTGATGCACAGCTTCATGGCGATCAAGCGCCACGGTCGGCCGGAAGAGGTCGCAGGCATGGTGGCGTGGCTGGCTGGCCCTGAGGCAAGTTTCGTAACGGGTGCAATGCACACGATCGACGGGGCCTTCGGCGCCTGATCTTCTCTCACTGGGCGGGGACGCACAGCTGCGTTCCCGCCGATGGATGAGAGGTGTGTGTGGTCGTGCCGATTACGTTTCCATCCACCGCGCCAGCGCCTCCACCCCCACAGGCGTCAACCCGTAGACGCCGCGATCCACCCGCTCGAACCAGCCATAGACATTGCCTTGCAGGATCTTGGCCGCTTCCGGCACATGGTCGCGGATCTCCCGCACCTTGAGAGGACCCGCAGAAAGCGCGGAGGCGCAAGCCAGCGCCTGCTGGCGGTAAGCGGTCATCAGTGGCGTTCGCGTGCTGCCGCCGACGGCGGGGTCGCCCTTTCGTTTCTGATGTTCGCGCATCAGCCGCGAGCGCCGTTTTGGATTGGTGCGTGGCATCGGCGTGACCGAGCCGACGATCACGCTGACCTCGCCGCGATCGGATATGCCGAGCATGCCGATCCCGAGCCTTCGGCAAAGATCGCGGTAGCGTTTGTCGCTCTCGCGCCCTCGGCCCTTGGCTGACACGCGCGCGGCAATCCAGACCTCGTCAGCGATCGATGCACGGTCGACGGCTTGCAGGATGAGTTCGAGGTTGAAGCTGAGCTTCAGCTCGCAGACGACCACGACGGGCGGCTCGTCATCGCGGACGCCCACCACGTCGCAGCCGCCGACTTCGCCCTTCACGGCATAGCCTGCCTGTTCGAGGAAGCCTTTGACCGGCAGGTAGAGTGAAGTTTCCATGGGTCTGACTGCGCCTGGGAGAGAATCGGTGACACCGACAGCGAATTCTGTCTGCCCGAGACCCCGATATAGCTGATGACGCCGGCATTCAACGGTGAGTTCAAAGGCTGGCTCCGCCGCTCCGCTCGGATCCCGGCGACCACGATCAGATGAACAGGACGATGATCAGCCAGACAGTTGCCGTGGCGCGCACAAGGATGCGTGCGGTGCCATCGACGGCTTCAGCCCCGGTCCACACGCAGTGCCACATGAAGGCGTTGTAAGGCAGGGGCAGCAGGAAGACGAGGACGACAAGCCAGATCGGAGCCTCTGCAGCAGCCAGAAACAGGGCTACGGCAAGGCAGGCCACGCTCATCGTCGTGCCGACGGCGATCATGTCACGCCAGAACAGGGTCCGGAGAGACACCCGACTGGCCAGCCTATCGGTGAAAAACTTCACGTTACCTGCCTCGAATTTGCAACTGTGGACGCATATCTGCAACGCGTATACCCGGTCCGGCCCGTCGGACAATCGGAATTTTGAACCCTCAACCTTAAGAGCCGATGCCCGAAATCGAGATATTGCAGCCCCCGGGCATTGGTCTGGTTCCAGCCTGGCAGTGGCTTTTGGCCACCTGGTTCGGTGCGGGACTGGTGGTTCCCTTCAGGGCAGGGCTTGCGGTCTTCGCCCTTCTGCCGCTCCTGCTGCTGTCCATCAAGCTGCGAAGACATGTCGTGCCGGTGCTGGCAGTCACCATCTTTGCCCTCGGCGTCCATGTCTCATCTGCAATCGATCTCGCGACGGGCGTGAAGGACGATCGCCGGATTGTCATCGACGAAGTGGCTGCCTTCCTGATCGGTGCATCCCTCATTCGCCAGGCCGGCTGGAAGATGCTGGTGCCCTTTGCCGCTCTCTTTCTCTTCCTCGACAGGCTGAAACCCTGGCCGATGGCTTATGTCGAGCAGGTGCCGTCAGGCTGGGGCGTGATGCTGGATGATCTCGTTCCAGCGCTCGCGGTCGGTATCCTCTTTGCGGGTGTTCAATTCGGCAGGAAACGGGTGGCGCAGCGAGGGTTTCACACGGATGCTGCGCCTTGAAAACCACCGGAGACAGTATGCAAATCGACCGCACGACGACACCCGAACTGCCTGTGGGAGATGCCCGCTGGAATGCCATCCTCACCCGCGACCGGTCGATGGATGGCCGCTTCGTCTACGGCACCCTCTCCACCGGCATCTTCTGCCGCCCGTCCTGCTCCTCGCGTCCCGCGAGACCGGAAAGCGTCATCTTCCATGAAACGGCAGAAGCCGCCCGTGAGGGCGGCTTCCGAGCCTGTCTGCGCTGTTTTCAGGATCAGCCCGAAACTTCGGGGTAATCTCGAACCTCCTCACACAAGGAAGATCGATATGATCGGAAAGGCGGTCAGCAGCACGATGCGGAAGAGGTCGGCGGTGACGAAAGGCACGATCCCCTTGTAGGTCTCGCGGATCGGCACGTCGCGGGCCATCGCCGATATGATGAAGAGGTTGAGCCCCACCGGTGGTGTTATCATCCCGATCTCGGCCACCATCAGCACCAGGATGCCGAACCAGATGGCGAAATGCTCCGGGCTCATGCCGAAATCCATCGCCGTCACGATCGGGAAGAAGATCGGGATGGTGAGCACGATCATCGACAGCGAGTCCATGATGCAGCCGAAGATGATGTAGAGCACCAGGATGATGATCAGCACCGTCATCGGTGCGAAGCCCTGCGCCGTCACCCATTCCGCGCCCACCTGGGGAAGGCGGGAGAAGGCGAGGAAGGAGTTGAACACCGAGGCGCCGAGGATGATGAAGAAGATCATCCCGGTCGAAACGGCCGTCTCCTTGAAGCAGTCGAACAGCGACTTGCGATCCAGCCCGCCATTGACGAAGGCGACGAGGCCGGCACCGGCAGCACCCACGGCCGCAGCCTGGGTCGGCGTGAACCAGCCGAGATAGATGCCCCCGACGACCGCAAAGAAGATCGCAACAACCGGCCACACCGCAATCAGCGCCGGCACGCGGTCCTTCCACGGAATGCGCGCCGCATGGCCAGCCGATTCAGGCTTCAGCCGCACATAGATGGCGATCACGACGAGATAGGAGATCGCCGCGATGATGCCGGGCACGAAAGCCGCAAGGAAGAGCTTGGCGATGTTCTGCTCGGCAAGGATCGCATAGATGACCAGGACGACGGAGGGCGGGATCAGGATCCCAAGCGTGCCGCCGGCGGCAAGCGAGGCGGTGGCAAGGCCGCCGGCATAGCCGTTGCGCTTCAGTTCCGGCAGCGCCACCTGCGCCATGGTTGCGGCCGTTGCCAGCGACGAGCCGCAGATCGAGCCGAAGCCAGCGGAAGCGCCGATCGCGGCCATCGCAACCCCGCCCTTGCGGTGCCCGAGAAACGCCGCAGCCGCATTGAACAAGGCCTGGCTCATGCCGCCGCGCGCCGCAAACTGGCCCATCAGCAGGAAGAGCGGAATGATCGACAGCGAGTAGTTCGCATTGGTGTTCCAGGCGAGAACCTTCATCTGCGCCAGGATCGGCGTCCATTTGCCGAGCACCAGGAAGGTCCCGACAATGCCGGTGCCGAGCATGGCAGCCCCGATCGGTACGCGCAGGAAAATCAACAGAATAAGGACCGGAAAGGACCAGAGGCCGATTTCAATACTGCTCATCAGTGCGCTCCCATCGCAGCAACAATTGGTTTGCCACGGCGGATGTCGCGGATGTCGGCAGCGATCACGAAGAGGCAGACGATGACATTGGCAATCAGGATGGCGAGCGCGATCGCAAAGCCCCACCAGACCGGCATCAGCAGCAGTGGCGTGGTCTCGCCATTGCCGATCTTGTCCATCGTACCGACGGCATGGCGCCAGGTGACGAGGCCGATCAGCAGCGTGATGACAACGTCGCCGATCAGCTGGGTCCAGTTCATGGCTTTCGGTCCGAAGGCGGAGATGAGGATGTCGACCCCCACATGGCCGCGCTTCAGCTGGCAGAAGGGCAGAAACGCAAAGACGGCAAGGCCGCACAGCGCCTCGACAAGTTCGATCTCCCCGGGCAGCGGCCGGATCGTCAGGCCGCCTACGATGGAGGCTACGGTCAGGCCGCAGGCAACCACGAGACAGAAGCCGCCGAACAGAACAAGGCTCGTGGCCAGGGCATGACAGCCCCGCTCCAGTCTGTCGAAGCTGGTTGAAGTGGCAGGTGCCATCAATAAGTCCTCTGATACGCTCAAAAGGTCCGGGCGCCTTCCGACAAGCGCCCGGACAAGTCGGGGAGGTTACTTGCTGTTGGCCTGGATCAGGGCAAGAGCGTCGTTGTAAAGCGTGGTGCCATCAAGGCCCTTGCCGTCCATCTCGGCAATCCAGGCCTTGGTCACGGCCTCGCCGGCCGCCTTCCAGCGGGCGGTTTCCGCTTCATCGAGCGTATAGGTCGTGTTGCCGGCCTTGTCGGCAATGTCCTTGCCGCGCACATCGCCTTCATCCATCGCCTTGCCGAAGAGACGAGCCAGTTCCTTGCCGGAATTGTCGTCGATGATCTTCTTCAGGTCGTCGGGCAGGGCGTCATAGCTGTCCTTGTTCATCGCAAAGACGAACGTACCGGTGTAGAGGCCGGTGGCACCCGAAAAGGCCGTATGGTTCGGCGCAAGTTCCGCGATCTTGATCGCCGGCGTCACTTCCCACGGAACGACGGAGCCGTCGATGACGCTCTTCGACAGGCTCTCCGGCACAGCCGTGACCGGCATGCCGACGGCAGACGCGCCCATGGCTTCCAGCATCTGGTTGACCACCTTGGAGGTGCCGCGCAGCTTCAGGCCCTGCATGTCTTCAAGCTTCTGAACCGGCTTGGAGGCGATGGTGTGGATCAGGCCCGGACCATGCGTATGGACGGCCAGAACATGATATTCCGCCAGTTCGTCCTTCAGGTGCTTGTCGGCATAGTCCTGGAAGGCAACCGAGGTCGCTTCCGCCGTCGTCACCATGAAGGGCAGCTCGAAGGCTTCCGACTTCGGGAAGCGGCCTGGCGTATAGCCGAACAGCGTCCAGGTGAGGTCGACGACGCCGTCCTTCACCTGGTCGACGAGGTCGGACGGCTTGCCGCCCAGCTGCATCGCCGGATAGAGCTCGACGGCGATGCGGCCGCCGGAATCAGCCTGGATCTTTTCGGCCCAGGGCTGCAACACCTTCGACGGGATCGTCGCCTGTGGCGGCAGCATCTGGTGCAGCTTGAGGGTAACGTCCGCAGCGAAAGACGCAGCTCCGGTCAGGCAAAGTGCAGCACCGGACAGTCCGGCGATCAAAAATTGGCGCAACATGATTTCCTCCTCCCATGTTTTGTTCAGCTGGGAATATCCACCGGCTCGAGGCAACGGAGCAATCAAAAAACATGACCAAGATAGTCATGTAAAGATCGCGTCGCCCGGTTCCTCACTCCCATCCGGCAGACTCTTCCTTGTCAGTTATGATTACAGAAGGAATGCAGGCAGGCAAATAATTATGTGGCCGGAAACCATAACCGGATTGGTATGTATCCAGCTGTGCAAAGCCGTGTTCGTCAGCTGTCTCGCACGTGTCTGTCGGCTGCACTTCCGGCATTCCAACGGCCTTGGCTCTTGGCGCAACTTCGTTCTGCGGTTATAGCTCGCGCCGGCTGCCCGGTCATGAGGATGCGTGGCGGCGGTTGTCGCTCTGCAAGGATGATCCTGTATGCGTTTTCCGACCTTCGGCGGCCATGGCCGGTCGCGTTTGGCCCTTTTGGCGCTCTGCGTGGTCTCAACCGCTGGCCTCACCGCCTGCGCCGGAAGGCCCGGACCGGAAACGCTTGATACGGTTGCCGTGGGTGACTTCCAGCCGACACGGGTCGAAACCCTCTATTCGGTCACCACCCGCGACCGCGCCGAGCCCGGCAAGAACGTCTTCACCACGGATAAGACGCGTGAGCCGAACTATGCGAGCTTCGACGTCTCCATTCCGCCGACCCATGTGGCGGCCAATATCGAATGGCCAAAGCCCGGCCGCAAGGTCGACCCCAAAACCGATTTTGCAGTTGTGTCCCAATCCGTGCTTGACCGGGAAAGCCTCCTGCAGGCCGTTCGCCGTCGTGAGAAGGGCGCGCCTGTCGTCTTCGTCCACGGCTACAACTACAATTTCCAGGAATCGCTTTTCCGGCTGGCCCAGCTGAAGACGGACAGCAATTTCGACGGAACGCCCATCCTCTTCTCCTGGCCCTCGCTCGCGGCATTGCCGGGATATGTCGCCGACAAGGAATCCGCCACCTATTCGCGGGACGCCCTGGCCGACATGCTGACCGACGTCGTGCGCGCCCGCAAAGGCGAGGTCGATGTCTTCGCCCATTCCATGGGTGGTTGGCTCACCGTCGAAGCGCTTCGCCAGCTCCGGCTGGAAGGCAAGGGCGATGTGCTCGACCGTCTCCGGGTGATCATGGCAGCCCCCGATATCGACGAGGATGTCTTCACCGCCCAGCTCGACGTCATCGGCCGCATGAAGACCCCGATCACCATTCTGGTCGCGCCCGATGACCGCGCCTTGCTTGTCTCCAGCGTTCTCGGTGCCGGCACCCAGCGTGTCGGCGCGCTCGATGCGCGCAATCCCGAGGTGGCCGAGGCTGCAAAACGCTATGGCATCACCATCGTCGATATCTCCTCGCTGGAATCCATCGATGCCACCAATCACAACCGTTTCTTCGATGTGAAGCAGCTGGCAACGACGCTGAGCAAGCCGGCGTCTGTCGCGACGCTCGGCGATGCCGGAGCCTTCGTCTTCGATGCCGCGGCGCAAACCGTGTCGAGCCCCTTCTCGCTCGCCGCAACCGTTCTGCGCCAGCGCTGACCGTCTGATCCTGACGCGGCGAGGGGGCGTCGGTCCGCTCGCCACGCAGGGCAGTCTTGCGTTTCGTTAGCTTGACCGACGAAGAAATCCGGTGTCTTGCGCAATTTATGCGTTGGCTTACCGACTCGTTTACCCGTTGGTGTCACAAGCTTCGGTCCATGCATGGGCGCTAATAAGCGTTCCGTTTCCCTTTGTTCGTGGTCCGGTTCATGGCTTCTTCTCTGTCCGATGCCGAGGCGGCGGCTCCTGCACCTTCCTCAGGTCGCACCAAGCCCCTGTCTGTCGTCGCTCTCTCGCTGATTCCGAAGCTCGTCCTGCGGGCGCCGCGCACCGGAATGGTGCTTGGCGCGCTGGCCATGCTGGCACTGCTTGGTCCGGTTCTTGTTGAAGAGAACCTGTTGAAATTCGGCTGGGGTCTGGTGCTCGCCCGCCATGGCATCGATGCGACCGAGGGCACGCTTGGCCTGTCCATGGTGCTCGGTGTCATCGCCTCGCGCGGCCTGGTGCGCAACCCGCGCCGCAAGCGAGAAGAGGAAGACGATGCCGCCGACGATCTCGCCCGCGCCACAGCACTTCTGCCGCAGCAAGGGAATGCCAGCGCCGGCCTTGTGCGCCTCGGCGACAAGCGCATGCTCTTCTCTGACTGCGGCCAGGGCTTCATCATGTATGCCCGCCAGGGTCGCTCGCTGGTGGCGCTCTTCGATCCGGTGGGGCCAAAGCATCTCTGGGCGTCGCTGGTCGAAAAATTCATCGCCGAGGCCCGCCGCACCCGCAGCCGGCCGGTGTTCTACCAGGTCTCAGCGGACTTTCTGCCTGTTGCTGTCGACATGCGCCTCCAGGCGCTGAAGCTCGGCGAGCAGGCGGTCGTCGATCTCACGACCTTCACGCTGGCCGGCGGCGACTGGCTGAAGCTGCGCCGCTCGATCAACCGCGCCGAGCGCGACGGGCTCGCCTTCGAACTCCTGGCTCAGGAAGCCGTGCCATCCGTCCTCGACGAGCTTGAAACCGTCTCCGACACCTGGCTCTCTGCCCACAAGGCCGGCGAAAAGGGCTTCTCGCTCGGCACCTTCGATCGCGCTTATGTTGCCGCCGGTCCAGTCGCCGTCATTCGCCTTGAGGGCCAAATCGTTGCCTTCGCCAGCCTGATGACCGCGTCTTCTGATGGCGATGCCTTCATCGACCTGATGCGCCATGTCCCCGGCGTCCATCGCGGCATGATGGACCTGCTCTTCGTGAAGATCATGGAGGCCCTGAAGGGGCAGGGGTTCCGCACCCTCAACCTTGGCATGGCGCCGCTGGCCGGTCTCTCCAGCCATCGACGCGCGCCCGCCTGGAACCACGTTGCCCGCCAAGTCTTCGAACACGGCGAACGCTTCTACAATTTCCGCGGCGTGCGGGCCTTCAAGGAGAAATTCGATCCCGACTGGCAGCCGCGTTATCTCGCTGTGGCCGGCCAGGGTCTGCCGATCCTGTCACTGATCGACGTGACGCTTCTGATCGGCGGCGGCCTGAAGAGCCTCTTGCGCAAATGACGCGCCCGCGCGGGCAGGGCCCGATCCGGATCCGGATGGCAAGGCTGCTCGCCGCCTGTGGCCTTGTCGTGCCCCTCGTCATGGGCGCGCATGCTGCCTCTGCAGCCGATGGCATCGTCAGCCTGCCGCAGGACCGGATCTCCGCCCCCGACGACGGCAGCATGACCGGAGTCGTGCTGATCCTCTCCGATGCCAATGGCTGGGACGCGGTCGAGCAGGCCGCCCTGGAGAGCGTGGTGCTCGCAGGTGCGGTTGGTGTCGGCGTTGATCTCCGAACCTGGCGCGCCGCACTCTCGCGTGAGACCGAACGCGACTGCCTCTTCCTGCCCGCCGATATCGAACGCCTGACTCGGCAATTGCATCGCAGCCATACGGCGGAGTTCTATCGCCCGCCGCGCATTCTCGGCTTCGGCGAAGGCGGGGCCTTGGCGCTCGCCATCGCCGCCCAGACCCCGAATGGAAGCTTTGCTGAGACGATCGGCGAGACGGTTGCCGTCGACCCGACAGAGGCCATCGCCCTGCCGAAGCCACTCTGCACGCCGGCCCCGCGCCGCGAGACTGCAGAGGGCACGGCCTACGGCCTTTCCCCCGGGAAGCTGCCCAATCCTGTCCGCATCACCCTCTCCGTCGCCGTTAACCCGGAGGCCGTCCGGCATGCGGCATCGCTTCGGGCGAGCCATCCAGATGTGGTGATCGCCGACGGCGAGGGCGGCCCGGCGCGCATCCTTTCGGCTGAAGCGACGGGCCTTGTCGCCCGCCTGAAGCCCGACGATGTGGCTCTCGATCTGCCGCTGGTGGAGGACATCGTCACGCCCGCACATGATACAGTGGCGATCTTCTATTCCGGCGATGGCGGTTGGCGCGACATCGACCAGCGCATTTCCGCCCGGCTCAACGAACAAGGCGTGCCCGTCATCGGCGTCGACGCACTGCGCTATTTCTGGAGCGAAAAGACCCCGGAAGCGACGGCCGCCGACCTCTCACTCATCATCGGGCACTATCGCAAGCGCCTCGGTGTCTCCAAAGTCGTGTTGATCGGCTACTCCTTCGGCGCCAACCTCCTGCCCAAGGTCTACAACCTTCTGCCGGATCCAGACCGCAAAGCCGTCACGGTCCTCTCGCTGCTGGCGCTCTCGCACCAGGCCGATTTCGAGATCGTGCTTGGAAGCTGGGTCGGCGTTGCAGGCACGGCCAAGCACGGCGACCCCGTCGACCATCTCGCCACCATCGACGCAGCCAGCGTCCAGTGCGTCTACGGCCTGGAAGAGCAAGACAGCGGCTGCCCGGCACTTGCCGGCCGCGTCAAAGACGGCCTCGAACTCATCGCCCGCCCTGGCGGCCACCATTTCGATGAGAATTACGAACTGGTGGCAGACCGTATCCTGGCGCGGATCACGTCCCGCTGAACCCGACCGCCTTATCAGCGCAGCGTTTTCGCGGTATGATCCCGCGAGATCAGGGAGCCAGTCCATGAACGAAACCGTCAAGCCATCAGTCCTAGACGACGAGGACTTCCACGCCGCCGCCGAAAGCGTGCTGCGCGAAGGCGAGACCGTGGCCGATCTGATCGACCGCTCGGCACGGGCGGAGGTGGAGTATCGGCGGGAACAGGCGGAGTTCGTGGCACGAGGTTTGGCTGCCCTAGAGGAGGCCGAACGCACGGGCGTCTGGTACACGACGGAAGATGTGCTCTCGATGATGCGAGCCAAGCTTGATGCTGCCAAGGCAGCCCAAGGCAAATGACCTACGAGATCAGGTACACCAAGGATGCATTGGATGACCTTGATCGACTTTACACTTATCTCGTCCAGTATGATCTGGCGCTTGCGGAACGTGCCTACGCAGCCGTGCAGGCTGCGATTTCCTCGCTAGAGAGGCTTCCGCTCATCCATCGAATGGCGAAGGGTGGAGATCCGGCGTTGAGGGAGATGGTCATAGCCTTCGGGTCCACGGGTTATGTGGTGCTCTACCGGATCGTCAGCGCCGATCTTCTGACTGTCGCCGCCATCCGCCACCAGCGCGAAGACGACTATCGCTGATCCTTACCGGTCGCTGACCTCCCAGCGCGGGTTGATCCACGGTTCCTGATTGCTGCGGGGCAGGGGCTGCTTGCCCAGAATATGATCTGCCGCCTTCTCCCCCGTCATGATCGAGGGGCCGTTCAGGTTGCCATAGGTGACATGCGGGAAGATCGATGAATCCGCCACGCGCAGACCCTCGACGCCGATCACCTTGGTCGTCGGATCGACCACCGCCATCGGGTCGTCCGCACGGCCCATCTTACACGTGCCGCAGGGGTGATAGGCGCCCTCAAGATGTTCCCGCAGATAGGCGTCGATCTCTTCGTCCGAGTGCACATTCGGCCCCGGCGCCACCTCAATCTCTCGATAGGGATCGAAGGCCTTCTGGTTGAAGATCTCACGGGTGACGCGCACCGCATGGCGGAATTTTACCCAGTCTTCCGGGTCGCTCATATAGTTGAAGCGCAGCACCGGCGCGTCCTTGACGTCGGGCGAACGCAACGTCACCGAACCGCGCGACTTCGACATGTTGTAGCCGACATGCGCCTGGAAACCGTGGCCACCCACCGCCGACTTGCCGTCATAGGAGATCGCGATCGGCAGGAAATGATACTGGATGTCGGGCCATTTGACGCCCGCCGCCGACCGAATGAAAGCCGCCGCCTCGAACTGGTTGGAGGTGCCTAAGCCCTTCTTGAAGAACAGCCACTGCGCGCCGACGATCCCCATCCAGAACCAGTTGTTCTTCGAATGCAGTGTGATCGGCAGCTTTGACTTGAACTGATGGTAATATTCCAGGTGATCCTGCAGGTTCTGCCCTACGCCCGGACGGTCAGCGACAACGTTAATGCCCATCTCCTGCAGATGCGCAGCAGGGCCGATGCCTGAGAGCATCAGGATTTTTGGCGAGTTGAAGGCAGACGCCGCAACGATCACCTCGCGGTTCGCCTTCACGATTTCAATCTTGCCGCCGATCTCGACCTCGACGCCAACGGCGCGGGTGCCCTCCATCACGACCTTGCGGGCATAGCAGCGGATCAGCGAGACATTCGGCCGCCTCAGCGCCGGCTTGAGATAGGCATTCGCCGTCGACCAGCGCCGCCCCTGCCAGCTCGTCTGCTCCATCAGGCCGAAGCCTTCCTGTTGCCGGCCGTTGTAATCCTCGGTCACCGGGAACCCGGCCTGCCGCCCCGCCTCTATGAAGGCGCGATACAGCGGGTTTTTCACCTCGCCGCGGCGCACATGCAGCGGCCCGTCGGTCCCGCGCCAGCCCTCTTCGCCGCCATGCGATGTTTCCTGCCGCTTGAAATAGGGCAGCACGTCCGCATAACCCCAACCGGTCGCCCCCAGTTCTTCCCAGCGATTGAAATCCTCCGCATGGCCTCGCACATAGACCATGCCATTGATCGACGAGGAACCACCGATCACCTTGCCGCGCGGCGCAATCATCCGGCGATTGTTGAGGTGCGGCTCGGGCTCGGTCATGTAGCCCCAGTTGTAGCGCTCCATGTTCATCGGATAGGCAAGCGCAGACGGCATCTGCACGAAGGGCCCGATATCGGAGCCGCCGAATTCCAGCACGATGACCGTATTCTTCCCGTCCTCCGACAGGCGGTAAGCCATGGCGGCGCCTGCGGAGCCGGAACCGATGATGACGTAGTCTGCGCTTCTCATGCCTATCCCCAAAACACTCTGACCTTATTGCCCACTCTCAGCCCTCGTCCTCTTCCCCCGAAGAAGAACGGATTGAGCGCGGTGGCGACGTTTCGAACACCCTCCCCTTGAGGGGGAGGGTCGGCACGCAGTGCCGGGGTGGGGTGATCTGGAGAATCGCTGAAATTCGACGCAGTCACCCCCACCCGCGCGTGCCGCGCGACCTCACCCTCAAGGGGGAGGTGGAGGATCAATACGGCGCCTCGCATTTGCCCATGCCGACATAAACCGTCTTCAGCTCGGAATAGTGCTCCAGCGCCGCTGCCGAATTCTCGCGGCCAAAGCCGGACTGCTTGGATCCGCCGAAGGGGATCTCCACCGGGCAGAGGTTATAGGTGTTGATCCACAGCGTGCCGGCCTCGAGCTGGTCCACCACCCGATGCGCACGCGAAAAATCCGCCGTGAACACGCCGGCCGACAGGCCGAACTCCGTGGCGTTCGCCCGTGCGATCACCTCCGCCTCGTCGTCGAAATCCAGCACGCACATGACAGGCCCGAAGATCTCTTCGCGCGCGATCGTCATGTCGTCGGTGACATCGGCAAACACGGTCGGCTGGATGTAGAAACCTTCGCCGGTGACGCTGTTCGGAATGCCGCCGCCGGTGATGAGCGTCGCGCCCTCTGCCTTGCCCTTGTCGATATAGGACAAGACCTTCTCGCGCTGCCCGAGCGACACCATCGGCCCCATCTGGGTTGCCTCGTCCTGCGGATCGCCGATAAGGATCGCCTCGGTGCGGGCCTTCAACCGTGACAGGAAGGTCTCCTTGATTGCCTTGTGCACGAAGACGCGCGTGCCATTCGAGCAGACCTGGCCGGTCGAATAGAAATTGCCGAGCATGGCGCCGGAGATCGCGCTGTCGATATCGGCATCGTCGAAGACGACGATCGGCGACTTGCCGCCGAGCTCCATGGTGACATGCTTGAGCTGGGAGGCAGCGGCCCCCGCCACCTTGCGCCCCGTCGGCACGGAGCCGGTCAGCGACACCTTGGCGACATCGGGATGCGACACGAGCAGCGGGCCGGTCTCCCGGTCCCCCTGGATGACATTGTAGACGCCCTTCGGCGCGCCGGCCTCGATCAGGATCTCGGCGATCTTCAAGGCGCCGAGCGGCGTGACTTCCGAGGGCTTGAACACGATGGCATTGCCGGCGGCGAGCGCAGGCGCCCCCTTCCAGCAGGCGATCTGCTGCGGATAGTTCCAGGCGCCGATGCCGACGACGACGCCGAGCGGCACGCGCTTGGTATAGGCCCAGTCACCGCCGAGCGGGATCTGGCTGCCGTTCATAGCGGTCGCGATGATGCCGCCGAAGAATTCGAAGCTGTCCGCACCCGAGGTCGGGTCGGCGACGATCGTCTCCTGGATCGGCTTGCCGGTGTCGAGCGTCTCGAGCTCTGAAAGCTCGCGATTGCGCTCGCGCATGATTTCTGCGGCCTTCTTCAATACGCGCCCGCGTGCCGAAGGGCTCCACGACGCCCATTCCTTCTGCGCCCGCTTGGCAGACGCGATCGCCTTTTCGATGATCGCAGGTGTGGCGGCATGCAGCCTTGCGATCACCTCGCCGGTCGCCGGATAGATGCTCTCGATGACGGTGCCGGCGGTATCCTCGACATATTCCCCGTCGATGAAGTGGGAGGCTTGTGGTTGGGCTTTCATGTCCTGTCTCCAGACGGGTGGTTTGTCTCCACCTCCCCCTTGAGGGGGGAGGTCGCCGCAAAGCGGCGGGTGGGGGTGATCTTCTGCAATCGGTTCGTTCGGCCTAACGCGCTCATGGCTCACCCCACCCCGTTGGTCCGACCCTCCCCCTCAAGGGGAGGGTGGGAGGCAAGCTGCCCCGTCACATAGTCCTCGACCAATGCGACAGAGGCATCAATCGACAGCGGGGCAGCTTTCAGAGATTGCCGGATATAGAGCCCGTCGATCATCGCGGCTGCGCCATCGGCAATGCGGCTCGCGTCGGCGGGGCCACAGAGCGGCTTCAGGCCCGAGATCAGGTTCGATTGCAGCCGCCGGGCATAGAGCGCGAGCAGCCGGCGCACCTCTTCCGAACGCTGCGCTTCCGAATAGAAGGCGAGCCAGGCGGCGACGACTTCCGGCGCGAACTGGTCGGCCTGGAAGGAGATGCGAATGACCGCCGAGATCCGCTCGCGCGGTGTCTCCGCCTCGCTCAGTGCCGCCCCCGCATCGGCGCGCAATTGGCGCAGAAGCGAACGGATGGTCTCGATCAGCAACTGATCTTTCGAGCCGAAATAGTGATGCGCAAGCGCTGCCGACACACCCGCCTCGCGGGCGATCTCCGACATGGTCACGGTCAGCGAGCCGTGATGGCCGATCGTCTTCAACGCGGCATCAACAAGCGCCTTGCGGCGCACCGGCTCCATTCCGACCTTCGGCATCTGATATCCCCTATCTTGACCCATGATAATTTTGATTGACTGATCAATCAATAAAAAATCTCCGACATGCACAGTAGCGAGAGCGCCCGCCGTTTAACCGTAAACCGTGTGCAGTGAAGCCTATTCGGGTCTGCTGAAGTACGGCGCGCAGTGTCCCGAAAAACCGTCCACAAAGCCTGACACGCAGGGCTTTCCAGGCAAATCCTGCTGCGATCCGCCGCCAATTCTGCATCCGTTGTGCCATGAAACTTTCATCCCGCTGTCACACAACGGAAAGCCTTTGTTGACGATTGGTCCGCCACATTTCCGCCCATAAAAACAAATGCATACTGGAGTATCGCGTATGGGTGCGGGGGTCGCGGAAGATTTGGGCGCGCTGCGGCGTTTTGCCAGTGACCAGCTCGTCACGCTGGCCAAACTCGTCGTCGAAAACGCCTTCCAGCCAATCGTCGAGGTCGGCACCGGCGCCGTTTTCGGCCACGAAAGCCTGATGCGCGGCCAGGACCGCATCGGCTTCGAAAGCCCCCTCGATCTGCTCGATCAGGCGGCCGCCACCGGCCAGCTTCTGCCGCTCGAGCAGATGGTCGCAACCCGGGCACTTGCCAAGTTCGCGACGCTTCCAGATTGCGCCGGCGCCACGCTCTTTCTCAATCTCGACGTCCGCCTGATCCCCGAAGGCAATGCGCTCGTCGATACGCTGCTCGACCAGCTGCGCAAGGCCCATGTGCCGCCGTCTTCGGTCTGCTTCGAACTGTCAGAGCGTTTCGACAACACCCGCGTTCCGGAATTCGCAGCCCTGGTCGAGCGCCTGCGCCGTTCCGGCTTCAAGCTTGCGATCGATGATTTCGGCGTTGGCCATGGCGAGATGAAGCTGCTCTGCGACTATCCCGTCGACTATGTGAAGATCGACCGCCATTTCATCGCCGGCCTCGATAGCAATCCGCGCAAGCGCCACCTCGTCAAGAACATCGTCAATTTCTGCCATGTTCTGGGTGTGCGTGTCATCGCCGAAGGCATCGAGACGGAGGGCGAGTTCCTCGCCTGCCGCGAATTCGGCGTCGATCTGGTCCAAGGCTGGTACATCGCCCGCCCCAGCACCATCGTCTCGGAACTGAAGAGCGCCTTTCCGCATCTCCAGGATGTCGGCAAGGCCCGCCGCGCCACCCAGTCGCTCGATGAGATCCTCATCCGCAAGCAGATCGAGACGCTGCCGACCGTCTTCGAGCACGAAAACATTGACCACGTCTTCGATCTTTTCCGCCGAAATCCCGGCCAGTCCTTCTTCCCGGTGCTGAACGCCAATGGCGAACCGCGCGGCATCATCAACGAGCGGCATCTCAAGGAATACATCTACCAGCCCTTCGGCCGCGACCTGTTGAAGAACAAGCTCTATGAGCGCTCCATCTCGCATTTTGTCGACCGCGCCCCGATCGTCGGCCTCGATGCCGATGCCGAGCGTCTGATGACGATGTTTGCCAATATGGAAGGCTCGGACTGCGTCATCCTGACGGAAAACATGCGCTATGCCGGCGTTGTCTCCGCCGCCTCGCTGATCCGCATCATGAGCGAGAAGCAGCTGAAAACCGCGCAGGATCAGAACCCGCTGACGGGCCTTCCCGGCAACCGCGCCATCCGCGATTTCATGCGCTCCGCAGCGCTCGATGGCGACGGCTCCCGATTCTTCTGCTACTGCGATTTCGACCACTTCAAGCCGTTCAACGACCACTACGGCTTCCACCAGGGCGACCACGCCATCTCGCTCTTTGCCGCTCTTCTCCGCCGCTACTTCTTCTCCGAAGGCGATTTCCTCGGCCATGTCGGCGGCGATGATTTCTTCATCGGCGTCAGCGACTGGACCCGCGAGGAACTGACCGAAATCCTCGACCGTCTCCTCTCCGATTTCCATGACGACGTCATCGACCTCTATTCAGAAGACGACCGCCAGGCCGGCCAGATCAAGGGCCTCGACCGCCAGGGCCTGGAACGCGATTTCCCCCTCATGCGCTGCTCGATCGGCGTGCTGGAACTCCCCTCCGGCCTCGTCATCGATGACGTCAACCGGATCAGCGGCGAGATCGCCGAGCTGAAGAAGCAGGCGAAGGAAAGTGCCGAAGGCGTGGTGATCGGCGTCTCCGGTAGTGAGGGCTGACTATCCCCGGAATTGCCGTGGGAGCTCCCGAAAGCTACGCGTAAGGACACACCAATAGGGTGTGGCCCATAGATTTTACTCACGCGATAGATTTCTTTCAGGAGTGTTGGTTATGGAAGTTCCCTGCAGCTACACGACGTCGTCCACCTACACCAGGCCATCGAAGGCAACCCAAGGTGACGCGGGAGGTTTTGCCGAGACCTCGGGCGAGGTCGATCGTGACGATCTCGAGCAGATGCTGGAGAATCTATGTCAGCAGGATCCGTCGATCGCAAAACGCCTCAGCCAAAACGAAGACGGCAGCTACGAATTCGATACGGATGGCTACAAATGGTCCGACAAGAGCTTCGCCGCACGCGCGCTCGTATTCGAGCCGAATGATCAGGATTTCAGCCTGATCGGTACCGAGGGTTGGGTATATCCCAGTGATGGGGACAGGAGCCTGTTCAAGCAGCTGACCGGCTACGACATGCTGATTTTAGGAGGGGCGTGCGTCGTATTGGATGATGAAGGTTTCCCGCCAGCCGCCGCCGACAAGTCTTCGGTTCAGCAGGCGGCTGACTTTGTCATTGACATCGCAGTCTCCCGGGATGCAGGCCATCTGGAAGGAGAGTTGTCCGCCGAGAACATTGGCGCATTACTTGCCGCTTGGGATCTTGGGCCGGGAACGAGCCCCTTCATCGATGAACTGCTGAGAACCTTTAATGTGTCCCCCGCAGATTTGCTCGGATTCAGTGAGGCAGCACAGCAAAGTCAGATGGACGAGCTCATGAAACTCGTCTCGACCCTGGATGATCAAGAAGGTGCCGAGGTGGTCATCTGACGCTCGATTTCGGAGGTCAGAACGCGCATGCAGGAGCATCGCCCACATTCCTGCCTGGTCGCCGTTGAGCCGCCCGACCAGCCCGACATTCAGCGGCTCCTGGATCTGTCCGACGCGGTCGCCGCCCGCCTCTATCCCGGTGCCTTCCGCCAGCCGTTGACAGCCGCCAGCCTTGCGCTCCCGAGTGTCACTCTCTTCGTGGCGCGCGACGAGACAACGCGCGCGCTCGGCTGCGCCGCACTTCTAGATCTCGGCAATGGCGCGGCAGAACTCAAGCGCATGATCGTCGATCCTGACTATGCAGGGCAGGGCGTCGGTCGCAGCCTCCTCCTGGCAATCCTGCAAGCGGCGAAGGAGCGCGGCATCCGCTCCGTGTTGCTCGAAGTCGGCATCCGCAATATCGAGGCGCGCCGGCTCTATGAAAGCTGCGGTTTCCGCGAGCGCGGACCCTTCGGCAGCTACAAACAGACCCCCATCGCCACCTTCATGCAGATCGACCTCTAGGATCCGCCGCATCCCCCGATACCATTTGTCACGTCGGACAAAGGGCCTCCTTTTCATCGCATTTCAGAGGCTCTATGCCTCACCTTCAGCAATCGATCCCAGGAGTTCCCCCCCATGTCACTGCCCGCCACCATGCGCCATGTCGACCTGCCCACCCACGGCGGCCCGGAGGTCATGCGCCTCGTCGAGGGGCCGCTGCCGGTCCCGCGCATGGGCGAAGTGCTGGTGAAGGTGGAGGCATCAGGCGTCAACCGGCCGGATGTCGCCCAGCGCCAGGGCGCCTATCCGCCGCCGAAGGATGCAAGCCCGATCCTCGGGCTTGAGATCGCAGGCGAGATCGTAGCACTTGGCGAAGGCGTCACCGACTTTCAGATCGGCGACCGCATCTGTGCGCTCGCCAACGGCGGTGGTTATGCCGAATACTGCACCGTGCCCGCCACCCAGGCCCTGCCATTCCCCAAGGGTTATGACGCCGTGAAGGCGGCCGCACTTCCGGAAACCTTCTTCACCGTCTGGGCCAATCTCTTCCAGATGGCGGGGCTGACCGAAGGCGAGACCGTGCTCATCCATGGCGGCTCCTCGGGCATCGGCACAACCGCCATCCAGCTCGCAAAGGCCTTCGGCGCCACCGTCTACACGACCGCCGGCTCAGCCGAAAAATGTGCCGCCTGCATGGATTTAGGCGCAGCAAGGGCGATCAACTACAAGCTCGAAGACTTCGTCGAGATCGTCAAGGAAGAGACTCAAGGCAAGGGCGTCGATGTCGTGCTCGACATGATCGGCGCTGCCTATTTCGACCGCAACCTGCAGGTCCTCGCCAAGGACGGCTGCCTCTCGATCATCGCCTTCCTCGGCGGCTCGATGGTGGAGAAGGCCAATCTCGCCCCTATCATGGTCAAGCGCCTGACCGTCACAGGCTCCACCATGCGCCCGCGCACGGCCGAAGAAAAACGCGCCATCCGCGACGACCTGATGACGGAAGTCTGGCCCCGACTGGAACGGGGCGAACTGGCCCCGGTCATCCACACCGTGCTGCCGTTTGATCAGGTCGTGGAGGCGCACCGCCTGATGGAGAGCTCCGCACATATCGGCAAGATCGTGCTGAAGCTCGGGTGAGGGGGGCTACCTTCAAGAAAAGCAGCCCGCCTCGACTACCGAACGACCCCGCCCCAGCCTTCACGACACGCTTACCGGCTTCGACCGCATTTTGCTGGCCGTTGCTGGGTCGGCGCGGCGGCAGAGGCGGGGCGGCAGGCCCTTCATGATCAGTTCGGCATCGGCAACGGCCATGGATCCAAGCGCATAGAAGGCGTCCCGCGTGCCCCCGGTCCTGTGGGCGGAGAGCAGGATGCCCGGCGCTTGGCGCACGGGATCGTCGGCGGCGACTGGTTCCTCCGGAAAGACATCCGTCGCCACTTGGATATGGCCGGATTGGGCAGCCTCGATCATCGCCGGGAAGTCGACGACGGCAGCACGGCTCATCAGCAGGAATGCCGCCCCCGGCTTCATCATCGCGAATTCTCGCCTTCCGATGAAGCCTTCATTCTCGCTGGTGACGCTTGCAAAGACGAAGACCACTTGGCTTTCGCGGAGCACCTCGTCGAGCGTGGACGGCTCGCAATCCTGGCCTTCGATGATCTCCGTGGGAAGCCAGGGATCGAAAACGCGAACCCTGTTCTTGAACGGGCGGATGAGGTCGCGAAACGCATGGCCGAGATCACCAAAGCCGATGATCCCGACAGGGGCGCCGGCAAAACGGAAGGTCGTCGCATTGCCCTCCAGCCCATAGCGCTCGACACCCTGGCGAAACTCCCGATCCGCCGCAGTGATGCCCCGGGCAAGGTCGAGCGCCATGGCAAGCGCTGCCTCCGCCACCGGTGAGGCGAAGGCAGAGGCCGGCGTGATCACCCAGATCCCGCGCTCGACGCAGGCCTGATAGTCGATATTCGGCAGGAAATTCGACTCGACATTGATGATCGCCTTCAGCCGCGGCGCCCGGTCCAGCCGCTCTTTCGGCATGTCGGTCTGGCCGAAGATCAGGACGGAGTCGGGAAGATACCGCTCGACGTCTTCGGCGGGCATGGGACGATCCTCTGATACGATCACCTCGCCCAGCGCGTCGAGCCGGGCCCTGACGGAGGGCTCCATGATCAGATCGAGCGTCCTCGGCAGTGGATCGACCAGAATGATATCGCGGCGCATTGTTTCCTCCCTCGAGAATCTCGGCTCGATCGGAGCTTAGCTCGAAAAGCCTCTCGCTGGGCAGGCCTCCGCTATCTCATGCGACCAGAGAGAACTTGCCCAGGTCCAGCGTCGGCGCCAGTTCGCGGTCGATGCCGCCGCCATTTCGTTTCGCGCGGTAGGAGGCCTTGTCCGCCGAAGCCATCATCTGCTCCAGCTCTGCAGAGCCGGAAAGGGCCATCGTATAGCCGAGGCTGATGCCGATGGTGATCTCCTCAGCGACAAGACGATAGGGCAGAGCGAGCACAGAGAGGATCTGCCGTGCCAGGATCTCCGCCTCGGCGGGATCGCGAACATCAGGCTGGAGAATGACGAACTCGTCGCCACCGATCCGAACCGCGATCGCAGGCGGATCCAGTGTCTCTCGCAGCCGCTCGGCGATCCCCGCCAGCAGCGCATCTCCGACTGCGTGACCGAAGCGATCATTGATCTCCTTGAACCCGTCAAGGTCGAAGCAATGCACGCAAGTGAGGAGGTTGTCTGCCCGGCCAAGGCTGGAATAGGCCTCGCGCAGCGCCGTCCGGTTATAAAGGCCTGTCAGCGCATCGTGGCGTGCCTGATGCTCCATCTCGAGACGCAGGCAGATCTCCCGCGTGGTGGTTCGATAGACATGCAGCACGCTCTGCATCGCGGCAAACAGGAAGACCACAGACATGGCCGCCAGGATCCAGTGGACGGTGTCCCCATACAACATGACCGAGATAGCCGTCGGCAGGCATGCAAGCAGGATCGCCGTCCCGGCGATCAACGGCCGAACGGATATCCGGACCGCGACCCCGGCGGAATAGCCATAGATCAGCGCTGCCGCGAGGATGTGCACTGACGGGTCAGGATAGGAGAAGATGGTGGTGGCGATTGTCCCCACGCAGCCCGCAATCACAAAGATGAGCAGGGCATGCGCCATCTCCCATCGCGCGGCCTCCGCAACGGTGGCGCGCTTCGCGGCACCCGCGCGCCGATGCGCCAGGCTGACGGTGATTTTGCCAAGCGATGCCACGGCACCCACGATCGTAGCCAGCAGGATCGGGGTGCTGCCAAAGCTCTGATACGCAAACGAGCCGACAGCCAGTATGGTGAGCGCCATGATCGTCGTCGGGGTCAGCGTCGAGTTCAGCTCCGACACGAGCGTCTTGAACACATCGTCGGCCTCTCTGTAACGCACTCCAAACCCCTCAAACACCGGTTTCGGACCCATTGATGGGCCCATAGCTCGGAAGATATTGGGCTAAGGGAGCTTAACATTCGGTCAGGCTGCACACCGAATTCTGATACCGCGATGGGGTAGCAGCTCCTTGCAAGGGGCCTGTTTGTTCCGCATCCCCGTGACGGCGTTTGCCAAGCTGCCGTTCTCGGCGTTGAACGCGACGGCGTCTTCCCTGTCATACTCGAGGGCTGCCGTCGGGCCGGGAGGGGACGGTCCGATGTGGGGCGCGCGGAGAGCGAGAGCGGACATCTGATTATCCGGTGCCTCTGCCCGAGTTCGGCGCATTGCGGACAACTAGCGAGGTGAAGGAGGCGTCAGCTTTCGCGCCTTCGTCTCGGCGTTACACCGGCACCTTACGATACCCTGGGCATGTGGGCACACAAGGAAGCAGCGAGGTTATGGTAATCTCCGAGTTGTCTCTGGGTTCGGTACAATCTCACTCATGAAATTGCATCTCGAGTTCGCAATCTTTGATTTAGTGATGTTGACGGCTTATCGTATTCGGCGGACACCGACAGAATTGTGATGTGAATTGAAGAATAAGAGGTGGGGATGAGGAAGTGCTTTACTGCTCTGAGGGGACAGTTCTCCCGTTTCATAGGCGTGGAGGGGGACAAGAACGGGTCGCAAGGATTGTTCTATCTTTTCGTCGCTGCATTGTCGGTCACGATCACGATCTTCATAGCGGCGCTGGTGATTGAAATATCCGGTTCCGACCTCGGTACGTTTGGAGACTTTGTCGGCGGCACCCTCAATCCCATTCTCACTTTTCTGACATTTATGGGTCTTCTGATCACGATAGTCCTGCAGCAGACAGAGCTGCAGGAGACACGCGCCGAGCTGAGCCGGTCAGCTACCGCCCTTGAGAGCCAGCTAAAGGCACTCGACCGTCAGAACTTCGAGGCAACCTTCTTTAAAATGCTGGCTTTGCACAATACGATCGTCAATGCGATGGACGTGCATCGAAAGAGTAGTGATACGCTCCATGGAAGAGATTGCTTTCGGTTCTTCTTCACATCATACAAATCAATATTTGAGGAAAACACAACACATGAAGAGCTTAATAGGATAAAAAATAGCCACATCGCCTTTTGGAAGCAGTTTCAGCAGGACCTGGCCCATTACTATCGATATCTATATAATCTAATCAGATTCATAGATGAAAGCGAGGTGGAGAAGGTGCGTTACATGCGCATTGTCAGGGCGCAGTTATCCGACTATGAACTGTTAGTGTTATTTTATAACGGACTAACGCCGAAGGCGACGAAGTTCAAAGCCTACATCGAAACATATGGGTTGTTCGACAACTTGGCGTCTGAGCTGCTTATCGATCCCTCGCACCTTGATTTCTACGAGGAGAGCGCTTTCGACGAGGAAATTGGGTGGAGGAAGTTCTCACACAAGCTCGAAAAGTTCCTCTCGCCAAAGAGTATACTCTAAATGTTTCTACACTCATTCGCGTAACCGACCGTGTAGCAGTAAGCAAATGAGCCGCCCCCGCAGATGGCATGTCCCGCCGCTAATGACCAATTATGACCGCTTCTAGCCACAGACGAGATGACGCAACCATCGAGGCATTTCCCTTTTCGGGCAGCTTACGGGATGTACTCTATGTCTGAAATGGAGACGCAAAGCGGTCCTCATTTCCGAGCCCACTGCGTTCCGTATTTCGCCGTCGCACGGGATCCCCGGCAGCAAACCACCCCCCAGCCTTCATTTCGCCCGCTTCTTAAGCGCTTGTTAAGACTTACATCCTGTCGGAGGTCTTCATGGCGCTTGGCGCTTCGCATCGTTTGCAGGACGGCGTCTTGGCCGTCGAAACCATGACCCGCTTTGCCCTTGCGGTTCTCGCTCTTGCCTCCGGCGTCTATACCTATCTCGGGGTCCGAAGTCTGCTCGATGGCTCGGCGACCGCGGTCTTCTTTGCCGCCATCATCTATGCGGCCTCGGTCTCGGTCGCGATCTATGCCTTCTGGTCCTACATGGCGCGCTTCTATCCGCATGTGACAGGCGCTGCCGGTCGCGGCGCGATGCTCGGCGTCATGGCGCTTGGCTGCGCGATGATCATCGCCATGTCGAGCTGGTTGAATGCGGCAGCACTCGCAGGCTCGGCGGCGCTCGAACAGCATCTCGCCGAGACGGTGCAGGACTACACCGCCGACCTCGACCAGGCGCATCAGAACGCACTGGCCGCCCAAAGCCTGCTTCCGGATATCCAGCGCACATCGGAGCGCTTTTCGAGGCTTGCCGAAGACGAGCGCCAGAACGGTGCGCTCACGGGAACGACAGGGGCCGGCAGCGTCGTCCAGCTTTTGACCCAGATGTCCGCACAGCTGAACGAGCTGGAAACCGGCATCGTCGCCTCACGTGAACGGGTCACGACCCTTTTCGACCAGGGGCGGGCGCATCTGGCGACCATGCGCACGCTGGTCTCGGCGCCGGGGGCAGTTGCGCCCCGTAGCGATGAATTCTCGGCGGAAGTCGTGGCGCTCTCCGGCGTCATCACCTCCCTGGAGCAGACCTCGATCGCCCCTTCCGTCAAGCGGGCGGCCGAAGACCTCTCGCTCGGCTTCATCGCCCCGGTGGCCGATGGACGGGCGGCCGATCTGGCCGATCGCCAGGACCAGGTCATGGAAACGATCCGCGCCTCGGTCTCGGCCCAGTCCCAGGTTCTGTCGCAGGCGGCTGACGACATTCTCGCCCGCGAACCGGTGGCCGAGCGCCGCTTTGTGCCGCTGTCTTCGGCCGAAGCCGTGTTGCGCTATGCCGCCGATTTCATCCCCGCCTGGGCCGGTGCAATCTCCATTGACCTGCTCCCCGCCGTTCTCGTCTTCATTCTGGCCGTCGTCCATGGCGCCATCCGGCGCCAGGAAGAGCGCATGCCCTTCGCCCAGCGGATCACGGCGGCAGAACTGCTCGAGGCCCTTGAGGTCCAGCGTGCGCTGAGCCGCCAGGGCATCGATGTGGAGCAGGCCTTGCAGGCCGCAGAAACCGACGATGAGCGAAGCCGGGCGGACTCCAACATCACCAGCCTCGATATGTCGGCGAAGGCCCCCAGAAAGGGGCCGCCGGCGTGAAACCCTCCTCGCTCTTCCAGCGCCTGAAGGCAGCCTTTCTGAGCGCCGATGACGGCCTCCTGATGCGCGGCGCATTCTTCGGCCTTCTGGCGGCGGCAGGCGCTTTCCTGTTCGTCGACCTGCGCGAAATGAGCCTCGCAAATGCAGCCCTGCCGGGCCATGATCCGATGACGACCGACGCGCCGGTGCTTCCGCCGGCCCTGACGGATGGTGTGCCGCAGGCGCCGCCGGTCGAGCCGGAAACCTCGCGGGAAGTCCTGCGCCAGCCCATGCGCTTCGAGCTGCTGCCCGGTGGCCTGCTCAAGGCGGAAGGCGCAATCGATCTCGGCTCTGCCGATCGCTTTGCCGAAGAGATCGGCGCACGCGGCGAATATGTGAAGGCAGTCTTGTTGAATTCGCCGGGAGGCTCCGTCGAAGATGCGCTCGCCATGTCCCGGCTGATCCGCGAAAAGGGTCTGGATACGAGAGTTGCGACCAAGGCGCTTTGCGCCTCATCCTGCCCGCTGATCTTCGCCGGCGGCGTCGCGCGCGAGGCAGAGGAGAACGCCATCCTCGGCGTCCACCAGGTCTTCAATGCCGGTGAGGAACGCCCGTCGCCGGAACAGGCCATGTCGGAAGCGCAGCGCACCACCGCCCGCATCGCCCGGCATCTCGACGAGATGGGCATCGGCGACGGTCTGTGGATCCACGCGCTCGAAACACCCCCGGATCGGCTCTACTATCTGACGCCGCAGGAGATGGTGGAGTTCAAGCTGATCACCGCACCGGTCACCACGGCAAAGCAGGCGGATTAGGCCTGAGCGCCGTCGCTCATTTCGTGGCCCCGGGGAGCGAACGCACCGTCAGCTTGTTGCCATCAGGGTCACGCATATAGGCGACGAACGATCCGTCCGGCCGCTCCGACGGCGGGGTTTCGATCGAGGTACCGCCATGCGCGACGCCTTCGGAATGCCAGGCGCGCACATGATCCGCACTCGCGGCCAGAATGCCGATCGTCCCGCCATTGGCAGACGTCGCCGGCTTGCCGTCGATCGGCGCCGTGATCATCAGGCGGCTGCCGTTGTGCAGATAAATCAGCCTGCCCCGCGCGTCCGTCTCGCCGGGCTTTCCGCCCAAGGCCACGAAGGTGGCGTCATAAAAGCGTTTCGAGCGCTGCAGGTCGTTGCTGCCGATCATGATGTGGGTGAACATGCCTATCTCCAGAAATACGGGTATTCAAAAATGGTGCGGTCCGCTGAGAACAGCCGTGCACCATTAAGTGTTCCGGACGCACGGCGCCCTCTGAACACCGGTGGTTTCGCTTCGCCGGCAATGTGTGGAGAGGAAGGGCTCCCTCAGATCCCCGAGCCATCCAGTTCCTTCTCGTCCTCGCCCTCCCAGGCCGGCGGGCGGGCCATCGCTTCCATATTGACCCCGGGCAGTGGCATCCAACATTTCAGCTCCGGCTCCGCATAGGCGATGATCAGCCCCGGCGTCGAATCCGACGACCGCCAGCCATCGGCTCCGAAGCGGTCGCCCTTGGACCAGTAGACGAGATCGACGGCGCCCGGCCCCTGTTCGGACGCGCGGATGGTCACCAGAATGCGGCTGCCGTCCCTCGGCGCGCTCAGCATGTTCCGCCAGCGGATCGGTTCTTCCATGATGTACTCCTCCCATTGCAGAGAGGAGTGTCACCGCCGGAGAGGAGGCGGTCAATATGATTTGCGGCATTGGACCAGCGCTGACCGCTTGGCTGCACCTTCACGCACGATCTGTTTTCAAGTCCATTTCATGCCATAGGATATCGCAGGCCTCCTCAAGCCCTGAACGAACCCGCACCGCGACAAGGAAGATCTTCATGCCCAAAAGCCCTGTCACATGTGAAGTTCGCTATCACCTCGATCCGCAACGCATCTCGGAATTCGAGGCTTATGCCCGCATCTGGATCAAACTGATCGAACGTCATGGCGGAAAGCACCATGGCTATTTCATGCCGCGAGAAAAGCCGCAGGATGCCAAGGTGAGCTTTCAAGGCTTGGGGAGCGAGGCGGCGACTGACGTGGCGATCGCGCTTTTCACCTTCGCGGATGAAGAAGCCTATGCGAGCTATCGGGAGCAGGTGGCAAAAGATCCGGAGGGCGTGGCCGCGAACACACGGTTCGGCGACGATCCACCGTTTCGCAGCTACGAGCGCGTTTTTCTGACGCCTCTGGCGACAGCGGTCTGAAATCCGAAGCAGCGCGCGAATTGTGAACGAAACCTGCCGCAACGCAACACAATTATCCCAACAAATCGTCACACAACGTGCCTTGTCGAATCCCCTCGACCACCCTACCTTCTGATCATCGGCAACGTAACGAAAGGAAGGTGATCCAATGTCTAATGAGATTTCGGTCTGCGTGTGTGACTTTGGTAAGGGTGTGGTTTTGACGGGGCAGCCCTCGGCCTGATCCAGCCTTCCTTCGGACGGTTTCCCCGTCCGGGTCCAGACAAAGGACTAAACTCATGGGAGCCACCCTCGCGGGTGGCTCTTTTGATTCATGGGATTTGTTTTAAGGGCAGGGCGCTCAAAACCCGATCGTGCCGAAGCCCGGCACCTTGATACCCGGTCGCGCAATGTCTATCCCGGCCACCAGCCCGAGGAAATTCACCTCCAGCCCGCTGCGCACGCCCACGGACAGCCCGGCAAAGCCGCCGACGCTCAAATGCAGGTCGCGGCCATCCTTGTCGAGATGGTAGAAAGCCCCACCCGCCAGATAGTCACGGCCAACGGCATCGGCCGGCAGCACGGCGCCGAGTTCCGGCACCTCGCGCAGCACATGCGCGACGAAGGTGTTCGAGTTCGGCCCCGGATAGATCCGGTAGCCGCCCGGCTGGCCATACTGGTAGCCGGCAATCGCCGCCTCCACCATCGGGATCAGCCGCTTGGCGTCTTCGCCCTTCACCTCCGCCACGAGCCGCGGCGGGTTGGAATACCAGAAGGCATCGGGTGCCCGGTGGTTGCGGCGGATCGGCGAACCCCAGCCCACCTTGTCATAGCGCTGATAGGCGCCGTTCTCGTCCTTGGTGACGATCCAGGCATGGCTGGCGATTGCGCCCTTCAGGCCACCGGTCATCGCCGAGAAGATGTAGATCGCCGCTTCCGGGCTCTCTTCCGCCGAGGGCAGCAGGCCCGACGAGCCCCATTTGGCCGAACTCCAGCCGTCCGGATGCTCCCGTGTCGCCCAGAGCCCGGCGGACACCAGGGTCGGAAGCACGAAAACCAGCAGGATGACGGAGACGATGCGCAGCAGAAATTTCAATCCGGACCTCGAACGCGATGGCGATGCATGCTTTAACAAGTCTCCGAGAATATTGGCATTTTGAGGCAGAGCATGGAAAATCCGATCACGGTTGAAGTCACGCGCGGTCAACTCGTCGAGAGCCGCCATCGGGGTCTGGCGATCGTGGTGGATGCCGAGGGCAAAACCGTCTTTTCCGCCGGTGATGTCGATGCCGGCGTTTTCCCGCGCTCGGCTTGCAAGGCCATGCAGGCCTTGCCGCTCGTCGAAAGCGGCGCCGCTGACGCCTATGGCTTCGGCAATCGCGAACTCGCACTCGCCTGCGCCTCCCATTCCGGCGAGCCGGAACATGTCGCGACCGCCGCCGCCATGCTGAAAGCTGCAGGCCGGGACGAAAGCGTGCTCGAATGCGGCGCCCACTGGTCGTCGCACCAGGCCGTGCTGATTGACCAGGCCCGCACGCTCGACAAGCCGACGGCCCTCCACAACAACTGTTCGGGCAAGCATTCCGGCTTCATCTGCACCTGCTGCCACACCGGCGAAGACCCGCGCGGCTATGCCGGCTTCGATCATCCGCTGCAGCAGGCGATCCGCGCCATCATGGCGGACCTGACCGGCGCTGTCCTCTCGCGCGACAATTGCGGTACCGATGGCTGCTCGATCCCGACCTATGCCGTACCGCTATCGGGCCTCGCCCGCGGCTTCGGCAAGCTCGCAACGGGCAAGGGCCTCGAGCCCATCCGCGCCGCTGCTGCCCGCAGGCTGATCAATGCCTGCATGGCCGAACCCTTCTATGTTGCGGGCACCAAGCGTTTCTGCACGAAGCTGATGGAGGTCGCACCCGGCAAGATCTTCGCCAAGACCGGCGCCGAGGGCGTCTTCTGCGCGCTGCTGCCGGACAAGGGCCTGTCCTTCGCCGTCAAGGCCGAGGATGGCGCGACCCGCGCCGCAGAAGCCATGATCGCCGCTCTTCTCGCCCGTCATTTCGACGAGGGCAGCGCAGAAAAGGCCGCCCTGCTTGGGCTTTCCCGCCATGGTATGACCAACTGGAACGGATTGCATGTCGGCACGATCAGGGTGACGGACGTGCTCTTGTCCTGATCTCCAGGTCGCCGTCATCCAATTGGTTGAAGGGGAGAGGCCTCTGCCTCAAGGGAGGTTTAACCCTTGGCGGCTAGACTGCCGCCTCGACCCATCGCGCGCAACCGACGAGCCCGATCACCATGGATGCTTCGACCAGAGGCCGACAAAGGCCCCAAGGCGAAACTGATCTCTGTTCTTCCATCGGGCGCATCGCGTTCGAGGGCCGCATGCTCGAACTGGAATGCCGCGAAAGCCTCGGCCAGCTCGCTGATCTCGAGGAAACCTGGCGGGACATGGAAAGGCGTTGTCCCGAACCCTTCACCTATTTCCAGAGCGCCGACTGGTGCCTGAACTGGGCCGGAACCTTCCTTTCGGATTCCTCAAATTCCGGCGCAGGCCCGAAGGTCTATGTCCTTTGGGATGGCACCGAATGCCTGATGATATGGCCGCTGATGACGCGCCGGGTAAGCCCCGCCATCAGTGTTCTGGTGCCGCTGACGGCACCGATGAACCAGTATGCCACCCTTCTTTATGATCCCGCCCGCTTCAATCCGACCCTTGGCCGCATGGTCTTCGACGAGATCCGAAATGGCGGCGGGCCAGACGCGGTCTGCCTCGATCATGTGCCGCAATCAGCGCTTTTGGCGCGGATGCTCGAAGGCGAGGGATATGCGCCAGATCTAGGCAGTGCCCGGGGCTAACGCGGGCACTGCTTGGAAAACCCAACTTCATGGGTTATCGTCTATCATGGTTGACGAGCTTGAATTGCAAAGCGCCAAAGCCCGCTGGGCGCAGGCGGGCAGCACGCCCGTTCCCCGTCGCTGTACGCTTCGATCGCGAAACCGAGCGGATCGTCGTCGATTTCGCCAATGGCGCGACATTTCTGGTCCCGGCCCGGGCGCTTGAGGGCCTCAAACATGCCACTTACGATGAACTTGCTGAAGTTGAATTGCTGGGCGAAACGGGCCTGCACTGGGAAACGCTCGATGCCGATTATACCATCCAGGGCCTGATGGCCGGCATCTTCGGGTCCCGCGCCTTTCTCGAGGCCCAGCGCCGGGGCGGACAGTCGCGCTCCCCGGCCAAGGTCGCCGCCAGTCGCACCAATGGCGCCAAAGGCGGACGACCGAGGAAAACTGTCGGCTGAGCGGTCAGGGAGCTATCGCCCCCTCACTCCACCTCTGCCAGCCGCTTTTCCCACATCGCCTTGAAGCCAGGGCGGGCCTGCACATGGGCAAGCCAGGCCGCCGTCTTCGGATGGGCGTCGAACAGCGGTTGATAGGCCTGCGCATAACGCACGATCTCGGCAAGGTTGATGTCCGCCACTGTGAAGCGTCCGCCGACGGCATAGTCGTTGGCGGCAAAGTGCTTCTCCAATACGCCGAAGGGCCGGGCGAGAATGCGGGTGACGGCCTTGGTTTCCAGATCGCCGGCCTCCGTGCCAAGCCGCCCCTCGGTGTTGGCCATCGAGATCTTCAGCGCTTCCGCTTCAATCGAGGTCGCGGCAAACAGCGACCATTGCAGCATCTGCGCCTCTTCGGTGAGATCGCGCGGCCCGATCGGCCCGCCATGCTTGCGCGCCACATAAAGCGTCTGGGCGAGCGACTCGTTCAAGACCAGCCCGTCGTCCTCGATCGTCGGAATGCTGCCCATCGGGTTGATCTTGAGGAATTCGGCCGAGCGCGTGTTGAGCCGTGCATCCGGCGCCATCGGATCCTTGAGCTTGTAGGCCTGCAGCACCGGAACGAGCTCGAACGGAACGCCAAGCTCCTCCAGCAGCCAGAGAATGCGTGTCGCGCGCGATTTGTAGACGCCGTAGATCTTCAGCATGTGGAACTCCCGTGATTGTTGTCGCGGAGGCTATCCCGCGTCAGGTCTCCGTGAAAGGCGGTTGCGCTGATGGGACCGATGAAATTTCCTGATCGCCGGCGGAATTGACATGACCGCCCTGCCGCGCTTATCTCTGAGCCTCCAGGGTCCGCAGTCCACCCAGGCGTCACCGCCCCCGTAAGGGGAGCTAAACCTGCTTTTCTCTTGTCGATGTCGGCTCGTTTTTCCCGTGCCACGTCGGAAGTCGGTGACCACCGGCCATGTTGGCTGCTTGAGGCAGCCGGGCACGACCAGGAGACATACGATGTCGAGGATGACCCATGCCTATGCCGCGCCTGATCTGTCGGCGCTGGCCAAGAACCTGAAGCGCGAACTGGAAGCCCGGGCCGATCTGCCCGGCCATGTCGAGCTTCTGAACATGCTGACCCGCGCGGTCGGCTTCCGCAACTACCAGCATTTCAAGGCAAGCCGCGCGGCTGAAGAGCGCCTCGCCAACCCGCCCGTTGTCGAAGCAGAACCCGCCGTCGATTTCCGCCGCGTCGAGCTCACCGCCCGCTGCTTTGCCGGCACGGATCGTCTCGTCCGCTGGCCGGGCAAGCTCAACCAGCAGCAACTGGCGCTCTGGGTGCTCTGGTCCTTCCTGCCGGCCGGCGAGGAACTGCCGGAAAAGGCTGTGAACGCGGTCTTGATGCGGCACAACGGCTTCGGCGATCATGTCCTAATCCGCCGTGAACTGGTGAATATGGGGCTGCTCACCCGCACCCCCGATTGCCGTGTCTATCGCCGGATGGAGAAGCGTCCACCGCCCGAAGCACGCGCGCTGATCCGCCTTGTTACGAGCGCACGGACTGCCGTCTGATCAAGGGTTAGGGGAAAATGCGAAGGGAGCGCGGCGGTATTCAGCTGCCGCACTTCAGCTCGCCTTGTCGAGTGCCAGATGCTGGCGCTCGCGCAGGATCCGCATCCAATCTGCGTGGTAATTGCTGACTTCCAGCATCTCGCGCACGCTGTCGCGGTCTATAGGACGGGCGAAGAAATAGCCCTGGCCGGCCTTGCAGTCGAGCGACACCAGTTGCTCCGCCTGGGCCTCTTCCTCGATGCCTTCGGCCACGACCCAGATCCCGAGGCCCCGGGCGATATCGAGCAAACCCTTGGTGATCACGCTGCCGCTGCCGGCATCCGCCAGACGCCGGACGAAGCACTTGTCGATCTTGATGATGTCGACGGGGACGGTGAGAAGATGCGTGAGCGAGGCAAAGCCGGTGCCGAAATCATCGAGCGCGACCTTGATCCCGGCTTCGCGCAGCGCATGGATCTCGTCGGCAATCACATTGTCCTTCTGGGCGAGGTAGACGGATTCCGTCACCTCAGCCACGACCGTGCCCGGGGCAAGTCCGACCCGCTCGAAGGCGTCGACAATCCGGCGCGTCAACCCGCCCCGGTGAAAATCGGCCGCACTCAGGTTAAGCCCAACCCGCGAGAACAACAGCCCCTCGCGCTTCCAGTCGCTGGCCGCCGAGGCAATGCGTTCCAGCATGCGCTCGGTGATCTCGATCGCCACATGGGCGTCTTTCATCGCTTCGTGGAAATGCGCTGCCTCGATCAGGCGCCCATCCGGCATCCGCATCCGGCAGAGCGACTCAAAGCCCATGATCCGCCCGGTGGCGAGCTCGATGATCGGCTGGTAATGCGCGTCGATCCGGTCGTTACGCAGCGCCTGGTCGACCTCCTGCACCGAGCGGAAACGCTTGACGATCGAGGTGCCGAGACCCGGCTGATATTCGAGATAGCGCCCGCGCGCCCGTTCCTTGGCATGGTAGAGGGCATAGTCGGCGTTCTGGCGCACCTGCTGCGGGCTGCGCTCCAGCCCGGCCCGAGCGCCGCCCAGCGTCGCTGCGGGATAGATGAGGTGCCCCGCACAATCGGCAGGCTCCTTGATCCGGTGGATCAGCTTTTCGGCAAGGGCCGCCGGTTCTGATGTCGCAAGACAGGGCACGATCACGGCAAATTCGTCACCGCCCAGGCGGAAGGCCATGCCCGGCGTGCATTCCTGCTTCATGCGCTCGGCGACAATCCGGATCAGATCGTCACCGGCGCCATGGCCGAACGTGTCGTTGACCATCTTCAGATTGTCGAGATCGACCAGCATCAGGGCCCAGTCGCCGTCCCGTCGCGAGACCTCGCCAATCACCTCGTTGAACCGGCTGCGGTTCGGCAGGCCGGTCAGCCCGTCGGTATCGGCCATGCGCCGGCGCTCTGCCATGCGCTGGTCGCGTTCCATGGCGATGGCGCAGAGATGCACGCAGGCATTGACGATCTGCCGTTCGGGATCAGATGGCCCACGAATGTTGCGATAATAGAAGGCGAAGGTGCCGAGCACTTTTCCGGAGCCGATGATCGGCGTCGACCAGCAGGCCTTCAGCCCCAGCGGCAGGGCAAGCTGCTTGTAAGGCTGCCAGTATTCATGGGTATCGATGTTCTCGACGAGAACAGGTTCCCCGTGAAAGGCAGCCGTCCCACAGGAGCCGACACCATGGCCGATCGCAACGCCGTCGATTGCGGATGTGTATTCCAGCGGCAGGGAAGGGCCGGCGAGGTGGCGCAGGCGCTGTTCATCGTCGAGCAGCAGGACGGAGCAGACGAGATCGTCCGTCATGGTCTCCACTTCGCGACAAAGATAATCGACGGTCTCCGCCAGCGACTGTCCAGTCGCAATCTTCTCCAGGATGGTGTTCTGCAAGGGTAGAAGCATGGGACCCGCGATAGTTTGGTTACCGCAGAGTAGATCAGATCGGCCTTAAACAGAAATTACGACAATTCGGAAGGTCTTATGGTGGTTTCCGAAGTCTTAACGCTTGCAGTCCGCACCATTACGGTCCGCCGCCACCCGCCCGATTGCCAGAAAGTGTGAGGTGCGCAAAGCCGGTCTCCCCGTCGGCGATCGGCCCACCGACGCGGTCGTTCCAGCGATATCCGACGACTGCGCCATCCGATGCGCCGTCGACGATGTTGTTGCGGATCACGGTCTCGCCGGCACCTTCCACAACGCTGATCCGCATGCCTTCCGGGCTGCCGCGCAGAATGTTGTCGCTGACGATGACATTGCGCAGATAAGGCCCCCAGCCGATCGCGAGCGCTGCCGTCTCGGCCCCATCCACCAGATTGCCGGTCACCAGCGTGTCGGCCTCGACCGAGATGCCGAAGCCGAAGCCGCTGACGGTCGGCTCGTAGGGCCCCTTGTCGACGATGCCGCGCACGATATTGCCGCTCACCGTCGAGAGCCGCCCGCCATGGTCGAGATTGGCAACCGAAATGCCGATGGCCGCCCCGTCGATGACATTGCCCTCGATCAGCGCACCCTCGAATTCGAATTCGGCATAGATGGCCGTCTCGCCCGAGCGGAAGGCTTGGTTGCCGCTGATCGTGATGTTGGAGGCAGAATTCGCCCGGATCGCCGAAAAGGCGCAGTCAGAGACATGGTTGCCGGAGACCAGCACATTGTCGGCGCGGAAGACATTGATGCCGTTGCCATATTGCCCGGTGCCGCCATTGGTGGCTGCGATCCGCGCCACCCGGTTGCCCGAGATCACGGTGCCGTCCTCGCCCTTCGTCCAGCGATGCACGAGGATCCCGCCATTGCCGCAGTCGAAAACCTCATTGTCGCGGATGGTGAAGGCGCGGCCCTCGATCGCCCAGATCCCGGCCTCGGCAGCGCCCGAGATGCGCGAGCCTTCAACACGGCCGCCGGAGCGCGCGAGATAGATCCCGCATTTGCGGCTGCCAACGATCTCGCAGGCGTCGATCGAGACCTCGTCGACGCTGCGGAAAGCGAGAAGTCCCTCGGTGTAGTCGGCCAGCCAGCGATTGGCGCCATCGAAGGTGATGCCGGAAAGGCTGACCCGCCTAATGTCCTGGGCCGCGATCAGATGTCCGTCACCCCGATAGACGAGCCGCGTCAGGCCCGGCACGCCGGTCAGCCGGCTGCCGTCGCGCAGCTCCAGATTGGCGACCTCATAGGTCCCGGCTGGCAGGAAGACCGGCTGTCCCACCGCGGCTGCCCGATCGATCAGGTCCTGCAGCTTGCGGCTCTGGTCGTCTTCCGTCCCCGGCAGGATACCAGCCTCGGCCGCGTCGAAGCCGCCGCGCAACTCCGCCATGGCAAGCGTCTGGGCGCGCGGCGTGCGCAGACCCACGGGCAGCCCCGCACTGGCGAGCAGCCCGCCCAGTCCGGCAATCACCGAGCGTCGAGAGATCATCCTGTCGTTCCTGGCAGAATCCGATGCGCGACCTTGGCCGAAGCGGACTGGACCGGCAACAACAGGCTTAAAACAGTGTTAATGGCAGACATGAGCCACTTCGCCTTTGGTCTAAGCCTCAGGCGCCAAGGACTTGAGCCAGATCAAGGAAAAGCCCGGCAGGCCGCCTATGGTGATCCTCGAAAGACATAAACACGAAGGAGACTGATCATGCTTCGTCTGACCGCAGTCCTCTACATCCTCGTCGCCAGCGCCGTGGCGGGTGCGGCGGTGGTCGCGGTCCTGTCGCTCGACATGCGCGAGGGCTGGCAGATCGCGGCGGCATTCGCAGCCGGTCTGGTGATCTCCATTCCGATCGCCGCCGTACTGGGCAAGAAAATCTACAACGCGCTCCAGGGGCCGAAGCCCGTCTGAACCGTTCCCTTCGGCGTGGGACGCAAACCCTTCCTGTCCTGGCGGAGCGGGAAGGGCGGTGGACAACCAGTCCCATGACGACCGACCGGCATTTTCTCGGGGGAGGGAGTGCCGGTCGGGTCGATTCCGGCCGACGGTCGCCGCGCGCTAGCGGTTTTCGTCCTGTTCGAACCGGTCGAACTGCGCCTCCAGCCCATCAGTAAACCGCATATAGAGGCGCCCGAAGGTCTCCACGTCCTCGGCCGACCATCCGGCGGTTGCCTCCGTGATCGTCTCGCGCTTGATCGCCTCGATCTCGTCCAGCACCTTCCTGCCCGCAGCCGTCACCCTGACCAGGCTGCGGCGACCGTCCTCCTGTGAGGCGGCGCGCTCCAGTAGGCCCTGCTTCACGAGATCCGCCACGATCCGGCTGCCGCGCGAAGGGTCGATCCGGAGCTGCTCGGCGATCGTGCCCACCGTCACCTCCTGCTGGCTGCCGATTCGCTTGATCACGCCGATCGCGTCGATGTCGGAGAGTTCGAGCCCCGTCTCCATGCGTTTCAGCGCCATCCGCCCGATGAAGCGGCGGCCGATCAACAGCCGCATGCGCGTCATCGCCTGGCCGATGGCAAAGAGCGGCGAGCCGCTGGCGGCCGATCCGTCCAAGGTTTCGGGGGCGTGGTCGGAAACCACGGGCTTGGGATGTGAAGCAGAGGTCATGAACGAAGCATAGCAGAGCCTCTCTGCCGGGAAAAGCAAAATGCATGCTGTCAGCAAATATGTGCTATTGACATATAATTGCGAGAGGCACATTTTGAGGTCAGACAGGAGCCCCCGATCCATGACCAAGTCCAGCACCGCCGCCCCCTCCGGGCCAGAACCCCGTTTCGAACCGCATCCGACACCGGCCAAGGGCAGGGGCGGTGCAAATCTCGACAACACGCCACTGGTCACCGATCCCAGGCTCCGCCTTTTCGTCTATCTGCTCCTGATGTCTGCCATGTTCATGGCAACCCTCGACAACCAGATCGTCTCGACAGCACTGCCCACCATCGTCGGCGAGTTCGGCGAACTGGAGCGCTTCGGCTGGGTCGGCTCCGCCTATCTGCTCACGACCAGCGCCGTCATGCCGCTCTATGGCAAGCTGGGTGATCTCTTCGGCCGCAAATATGTGATCATGGCCGCTATCGCGATCTTCACGGCAGGCTCACTCGTCTGCGGTCTCGCCGTCTCCATGGACACGCTGATTGCCGCCCGCGTGCTGCAGGCGCTCGGTGGCGGCGGCATCATGGTCTCGATCTTCTCGATCAATGCCGATCTCTTCGAGCCACGCGAACGCGCTCGCTACCAGAGTTATTCTAGCCTCGTGCTGATGGCCTCGGGCGCGCTCGGCCCCGTGCTTGGCGGCACGCTGTCCGATCTCTTCGGCTGGCGCTCGATCTTCCTCGTCAACCTGCCGATCGGCATCGCCGTCCTCATCGGTCTCGCCTTCCTGCTCCCCTATCGCAAACCGAACCGCAAGCCGAAGATCGACTATGCCGGTGCGATCCTGCTCGCCGGTGCCGTCGCCTCGATCGTCTTCTGGGCCGATAGCGGCCAAATCTTCGGCTCGCTGATCGCCTTGGAGAGCCTCGCCGTCGTCGCCTTCGGTGCCCTCTGCGCTATCGGCTGGGTCCTCGTCGAGCGTCGCGCGCCAGAACCCGTCGTCCCGCTCTCACTCTTCTCCAAGCCCACCATCAACCTGCTGCTGATCATCTCGATCGTCTCGGGCGCGATCGGCATCGGCTCGGTGAACTACATCGCGCTCTTCCTGCAGACGACAACAGGCCTCTCGCCTTCCATGGCCGGCCTGCTCTTCGTCGCGACGACAGGCGGGATCGCCATTGGCTCGATTGCTGCCGGTCGCCTGATCGCGAAGTCCGGCCGCTACAAGCCCTTCTCGATTGCTTCGGCAGCGCTCGGGGTGATCAGCCTCGGAATCTTCTCCTTCATGCATGCCGGGACCCCGCTGATCTTCATCGCGCTGGTCATGCTGCTGCAGGGCTTCGGCGTCGGCATCGGTCAGCAGGTCCCCGTGATCGGCGTCCAGAACGCCGCCTCCCGCGCAGATGTCGGCGCTGCCACCGGCACCGTCACGCTCACCCGCATGGGCGGCGCGGCGATCGCGATCTCCATCTATGGCGCCATCGTCAGCTCCGGTCTCACCCATGTCCAGATCGCGCTGCCCGGCGGCATCGACTTCCGCAACCTCACCCCCGAGGGCCTCGCCGCCCTGCCGGACGCTGCCCGGGCGCTGGTCGCCAACGCCTATTCCGACGCCTTCGTGCCGCTCTTCCTCACGGCCTCAGGCATGATGGTCATCGGCCTGATCGCGGCACTCGCTCTCCCCAACATCCGCCTCCCGCGCGAAGGCGAGGGGAAGGCGTCAGCGGCCCCTGTCAGCGAATAGGCCAACCCAAAACGACAAAGCCCCCGGCCGCAGGGCGACCGGGGGCTGATCTTTGCCAGGCAGTGATGCGATCAGGCCGCGTAGCGCTGGGCGTTGCCGTCCTTCTGCACCTTGAAGCGGGCGACGAGCGAGCGCAGATGCGCCGTTTCCTCGGCAAGCTTGGCGGTGCTGGCGGCGGCTTCTTCCACCATCGCGGCGTTCTGCTGGGTCATCTGGTCCATCTGGTTGACGGCCATGTTGACCTCGTTCAGGCCGGTCGACTGTTCCTGGGCGGCGGTTGCAATCGAGGTCACCTGGCTGGCAATGCCAACCACCTTCACCTGGATGTCGCTCAGTGCCTGGCCGGTGGAGCTGACGAGATCCACGCCGGTCTGCACTTCCTGCGACGACTTGGTGATCAGCGTCTTGATGTCCTTGGCAGCCGTTGCCGAACGCTGGGCAAGTTCGCGAACTTCCTGCGCCACGACCGCAAAACCCTTGCCAGCTTCCCCGGCGCGTGCTGCTTCGACGCCGGCATTCAGCGCCAGAAGGTTCGTCTGGAAGGCGATTTCGTCGATCACGTTGATGATCTGCGAGATCTCCTTGGAGGCCTGTTCGATCCGGCTCATGGCGGAGGTCGCTTCGCCGACGACGCCGGATGAGGCTTCGGCGAACTGGCGGGCTTCCGTCACCATCTTGCTGGAATCCTGAGCCCGCTCGGTCGAGGTCTTCACGGCGACCGTGATTTCCTCGAGTGCCGAGGAGGTTTCCTCCAGCGATGCGGCCTGGGTTTCGGTGCGCTTCGACAGGTCGTTCGAAGCCTGGCGGATTTCGTCGGCTCCACCATTGATCGCATCGGCCGACTGGCGAACCTGTTGCATCAGGTTGCGCAGGCTGGTCATGGTCTCGTTCACATTGGTCTGCAGGTTGGCAAACACGCCCTGGTAGCGGCCTTCCATGCTCTCGGTGAGATCGCCCTTGGCAAGTGCGGAGATCACGCGGCCGGTCTCGGCAATGCCGGTATCGACAGACTGGACCAGCGTGTTGACGTTGGCCGCAAAGCGGTCGAGGTCCGGATTGTCATACTTCTTGGTGATGCGGCGGGTAAAGTCGCCGGCAACGGCGGCGTCGACCACGGTCGCGATATTGGACTGCAGGTCGGCATTCTTCTCCTGGAGTGCGGCTTCCTGGGCCGCCAGATCGCGGATCTTGATGGCGTTCTGCTTGAAGACGTCGACGGCCTTGGCCATCAGACCGATTTCGCTCTTGTGGTCGAGCCCCGGAATGACCGTGTTGAGCTTGTTGTCGGCAAGCGAGCCCATCGCGCTGGTGATCTGGCCGACCGGGACAGTGATGCTGCGGGCGATGAAGAATGCGATGAAACCGGCCATGACCAGGCCGACTGCGGCCAGCGTGCTGCCGACCACGACAGCGGTCTCCATCGTCTTCTCGATGCTCGGCCCCAGCGTATCCTGCGCCTTCTTCAGGTCCAGCTTCAGCTGCTCGACCAATGTCGAAAGCTCATCCCCGGCGACGTTCATCGACCCGTTGATTACCTCGTTTCGGCTCTTGATCACGTCATAGACCGACTTGATGGCGGTCTCATACGTCGCCAGTTCGGTCGAAAGCGTATCCAGCGTGGCCGTCACGGCGGCATCGTTCGAGCTCGCCTTGATTTTCGCGACTTCCTCGCGCGCCGTTTCGGCAAACGTCTTGGCGTCTTCGAATGCAGCATCGCTGTTGTTCAGCAGGAACTTGTTGGTTCCGAGCCGCAGGCTGCTAACGTCGAACTTCAGTCGTTCGAGCGTCGCGACCGCCTCGGTGTTTCCTGAGGCCTCGACAGTGTCGCTGATCGCCTCCAGTTCCTCGGCCATCTTCGGCCCGAGTGTGTCGAGTGTCCCGTCGACGAGTTCTTCGCGCTGGGTCTGCAGCATCACCACCTTGTCGAAGCCCTGCGCATAGGTGTCGACCTTGCCGTGGAAGCTGGATACGGTCGTCTTTGCGGCATCCGTCAGGCTGTAGCCAAGCATCGTGTCGATGGAGGCCTTCGTGGTGGCGAGACGTGCCGTCACATCCTGCTTCAGCTCGTCCGTGGGTTCGGCGCGAAACTTGCGGAAGGCGAGGCGCGCTTCCAGCATGTTGGCCTGGATGCGGCCCGCTTCGTTCGTCTGCTTTGCGCTCTCCCGGTATTCCCCGAAAGAGGCCTCGTTGGTGAGGTTCGAATAGACGCCAGCCCCGGCTATGACTCCGAGCACCACCAGCACCGACCCAAAGCCCAGATAGATCTTGCTGCCAATTTTCATGTTGTGAAGCACGTGGATTCGCCCCTGCCCAGATGTGAAATGCTGAACGGATCGTGAGCGAAACGCCTTAAAAAGTTATGAAACACTAATATCTGTAATACTAAAAATCATAGATATGCGCCGGCCTGACAGTGAAATACGACTTTCGGTACAAGTCTATCCGAGGCAATTCCCCACATGCGGGCACCACAATGGGGCACCTTCAATCGCTCTTGCAGCCTGACGACGAGTGCAAATCACCCCCGGCCATAAGCTTCGCGCCAGCCGCGCCTGACAGGATGCAGATAACGCTGTCAGTATGATCAGGTACCGCATGTCCAAGCTCTCGCCCTCCGGTCAGGCCGCTACGGCCTCCCTCCTGTCGAAGCGCCTCCTGTCGCTGGGGCTTGGCACGGCACTCGTCGGCTCGCTGTCGGGCTGTATCCTGATGACCGATACCAGCCGCATGAACATCGACGTCTTCCAGGATGAGGTCGCTCCCGTCTGGTACGATCCGGCCCGCACGCCGCCGGCCGCCGAACAGGCAGCCCCGCAGAAGCGCGATCTCTACAGCACCCAGTTCCACCAGACCTATGGCCTGCCGGTCTCCAATCCGCTGCACCGGACGATCTATGGGCTGGTGGTGGATGAGGGCCACACCCTCTCGCCGATCCCGCTCGATCGGGTGCGCTCCGACATGCTGCGCCAGGAGGTGAGCTACCAGACGGTGGAAGCCCCGGGCACGATCGTCGTCGATACCAAGGCGCATTACCTCTATCTCGTTCAGGCGAACGGCAAGGCGATCCGCTACGGCGTCGGCCTCGGTCGCGACGGCTATGCCTGGTCGGGCAGGGGCGTCATCCAGCGCAAGGCGAAGTGGCCGCACTGGACCCCGACCGACGAGATGGTCGAGAACAACCCGAACCTCAAGCCCGTCTCGGCCGCCCGCGGCGGTCTCGTCGCCGGTCTCAACAATCCCCTCGGTGCCCGCGCCCTCTACATCTATCAGGACGGCAAGGACACGCTCTACCGCGTCCACGGTACGCCCGACTGGCAGTCGGTCGGCAAGGCGACCTCGTCGGGTTGCGTGCGGATGTTCAATCAGGACGTCATCGATCTCTTCGAAAGAGTGCCAGACAACACCCCGATTGTTGTCATTTAGCGACACTCATTTGCGACGGTGCCCCTCTCTCCAAAACGTGAAAGGGGGGTGGCGTTGCTTTAATGGAAGCTTTCCTGTTTGCATCGCATCATCGCGGAACAAAGCGCACCTCCCAGCGTCTTCATCCGCAGCGCTGCCACAGGAAATTCATAAATTACATGTCTTCAACGCCTCACCTGACCCGCCGATCGCTCCTGTCGCTGACAGGTCTCGGCGCTGCCTCGCTGCTTGCGAGCTGCACCACCTCCCGTCCTCTGCCGCCGGGCGTTCGCCTCGATGGCCCCGTCGTCCCCGCTGCCCCCGCAGGTCGCACCCCCGAACTCGACGCCATGTATGGCGAGGTCTATGACGGCGGTTACGTCATTCCGGCCGTTCCCTACTGGAAGATCCCGGACCGCTTTTATCGCCAGCAGGTCGTCGATCCCACCGGCGAAGCCCCCGGCACTGTCGTCGTCGATACGCCCAACCGCTTCCTCTACCTCGTCGAGCGCGGCGGCACCGCCATGCGCTATGGCGTCGGCATCGGCCGTGACGGCTTTGCCTGGGGTGGCGCCGGCGTCATCCAGTGGCGCCAGAAGTGGCCGAAATGGACCCCGCCGGACGAAATGATCGCCCGCCAGCCGGAACTCGAGATCTATTCTGTCCGCAACGGCGGCAAGCCCGGTGGTCTCGACAATCCGCTGGGCGCCCGCGCGCTCTACATCTTCCAGAACGGCGAAGACACGCTCTACCGCCTGCACGGCTCGCCGGAATGGAATTCCATCGGCAAGGCCGTCTCGTCGGGCTGCGTGCGCCTGATGAACCAGGACATCATCGACCTTTACGAGCGCGTGCCCAACAAGGCCAAGATCGTCGTCCGCCAGTAACGGCTGACCGATCTCGGTCACGTCGCGATCGAATTCAGTCACATAGAAAAGAGGCCCCGCCAGCGATGGCGGGGCCTTTCTGCAGCTTGGATCTAGGATTTGAAATCAGGCCGCTTCGAGCGCCTTCTCGATGTCCTGCACCGAATGACCGGTCAGGTCCTTGTCGAGTTCGCCGATCAGAATGGCCGAGAGCTGCTTGTGATAGCCCTTGCGCATCTCGCCCAGCGTCCGTGGGGCGGCGATGATGACAAGGTTCTTGATCTTGCCCTCCAGAACCTGGCGGTTCAGCATGTCGGTGATGCCGCTGCCGAAACCGTCTTCTTCCTGCTGGCTGTCGTCAGGATTGGCAGCACTGCTGGAATGGCGGGCGCCGGATGCGATCTTCGAGCTGTCGATCTCTTCCGCCGGCATGGCCTTCAGCTTGATATCAAGCGCGTTGCCCTCGTTCTGGAAGAGGCTCAGCTTCTCGCCGTCGGCGACGGCAATCACGGTGTTCTGGGGCACTTGCATGAATATTCTCCTTGGTACTCTGCGCGGCGTCCACCATCGGTGGCGCTGCCGCAGTTGACCAAAGGACAACCCCACGGGCGGGCATCGGTTCCCTAGCTGTCGCCCCTTGAGCCGATACCGTGTCCGGCCTCAACCGCGACAGCGAAAAGGGCTGAAAGAACTCGCCGCCCCGGCATTCATCGTGGCAATGGTCAGCCCGTTGGCGACCTCGATATCATCCTCGGTCTCAGGGCAGGCATCGACATCGGCAAGGCAGCCGCTGTCGATGAATTCCTGGTTCCGGGCGAGGAAGCGCTCGGACACGCCCTCGCGTCCAACGTGGTCGAGGATCTCGCCAAGCGCCCTGGTGTAGACATCGCATTTCTTCCGCTGCCAGTCGGAGCGATCCTCTGCCGTCACGCCCGCCTCCTGCGCCAGCGCCGGTATGCTGGGTAGCGCGATGGAGGCAACACCAGCTCCTACGAAAGCGAGGGCAAGGCCAAGCCGAACAGCCGCCCCGCCCGTTCTCGTATCCCCTGTCACCGCGCATACTCCGCAAAGATCGCCTTGCCGATCGAAGCAATCGCGGCATCCCGTGTCTTCAGCGGGTGCTTTCGCCCGTCCATGTAGATCGCAACGACCAGCGGTGCGCCGACCGGGCGCTGGAGCAGGGCAACGACCCCGCGTGTGCCGTGCCCGCCGGCCCCGCTGCGATCGGCAATCCTCCAGCCCTCCGGCAGCTCTGCCCGCAACAATCCGTTGGCCACGGCATTGGCCGCCATCCAGGCTTCCAGCTGGTCGCGGGCCTCAGGCTTAAGTGCATTGCCGAGCAAGAGCCGCTCCAGCGTCTCGGCCATAGCTTGCGGTGTCGTGGTGTCGCGCGGATCGCCCGGTGTCGCCGCGTTGAGTTCCGGCTCGTAGCGGTCGAGGCGGGTCGTGCCGTCGCCGATGCGACGCAGGAAGGCGGTCAACTCCGACGGTCCGCCGATCGACTTCAGAATGGCATTGGCCGCGGTATTGTCGCTGGTCCTGAGCGTGATCTCGCAGAGTGAGCGGGTCGAGAGGCTTTTGCCCACCCGCTTCTCCGTGACCGGAGAATGCGGGCGAAGGTCGGCCTTGCGGATCTTCGTCTCCTTGATGAGCACCGCCTCGCCGCCGGAAAGGGCTGTGGCACAGGCCAGGGCCTTGAAGGTGCTGGCCATGGCAAAACGCTCATCCGCCCGATAGCTGCGCATCTCGCCGCTGCCGGTATCGATCACCGCAAAGCCGACGCGCATGCCAAGCTCGGTCTCGACCCGCTGTGCGGCTGCCGTCACCGGCTCGGCGGCTGCGACCTTCTCGGGCGCAAGCCCCGCAGTCATGAGAAGAACGGGCAGGACCAGCCCCAGCAGGCGGGCGGTGGTTCGGGAAGGGGCGGAGGATGGAATGTGGGTCATGCGTTTCTCCCTGATGCGCTCCTGAAATCGGAGGCGATCAAGGCGATAGCGAGGCGCAGCGAGTTTATCCTGCGTTGTATCTCAGCCCCGGTGACCGCCGGACGTCGCCTGCGGGCGGCGGGACGAAGCACCGCCGTGAGGGAAAACTCAAGGCTCCGGAATGGCCTCGAGATGGCCCTTCAGCCGCTTCAGGCTTTCGCGCAGGCTTTCGATCTCGGAAATCTCATAGCCCGTCTGGTTGCCGATCGCCGAGAAAACCTCCAGCGCGCGCGCCTTCAAGGCCCGGCCTTCGGCAGTCAGCGTAATGAAGACCACCCGCTCGTCGGCCGCATCGCGGCGGCGGGAGACATAGTTGATCTGCTCAAGCCGCTTCAGCAAAGGCGATAGCGTGCCCGAATCGAGCCCCACCTTTTCGCCCAGCGTCTTCACCGAGAGATCGTCTTCCTCCCACAGCGCCATCATCACCACATATTGCGGATAGGTGAGCCCGAGCGGCGAGAGCAGCGGCTTGTAGGCACGGGTAAACGCATGCGCTGCGCCGTAAAGCGCAAAGCAAAGCTGCTTGTCCAGCCTCAATTCCTTTTCGAGCGTTTCGTCGGTCATGGCCCTTGATGAACCCCTGTCGGCATCTATTGTTTCTACAGTGGCCAAAACTGGCCCGGATTTCAATGCGCAAAAAACAATTGCGCGCAATTCAATTGTGTCCTATATATGTAGTCACCACCCCGCAAACAAGGAGAACAGGCAAATGGCTATCCTTTACACCGCACATGCACATGCCACCGGAGGCCGCTCGGGCCACGGCGCGACCGACAACGGCGTTCTCGACGTCACGCTGACGACCCCGAAGGAACTCGGCGGCGACGGCGCGACCGGCACCAACCCCGAACAGCTCTTTGCAGTTGGTTACTCGGCCTGCTTCCTCGGTGCGCTGAAGTTCGTGGCCGGCAAGGAAAAGGTGAAGATCCCGGAAGACGCCAAGGTCTTCACGGATGTCGGCATCGGCCCGCGCGATGATGGTACCGGCTTCGGCATTGAGGTGAAGATCTCCGTCGAAATCCCCGGCATGGAGCGCGAACTGGCTGAGAAGCTGGTCGCAGCCGCCCACATCGTCTGCCCCTACAGCCACGCCATGCGCACCTCGACCGAAGTGCCGGTCTCGGTTCGCTAATCAGCGGATCGCACAGACCCCCATCCACCGCCAGAAGGCCGGCTTCGCGCCGGCCTTTTTGCGTTGCGGCGAGGGGAATTGCTGTGCTTGCTCCACGGAGGCCTTGACGCCCCGCGATCATCCTTGGGGGAACACTTGCCCCCCGAACTCTGTTGGACTCCACACCAGTCAACAGAGGACAAAACCATGCACACGACAACTGTGAACGAAATCCACGAAGACCACCGCCTCTCGCCGGATCTGCCGGTCGGTGAGGAAACCCGCCATGAGATCCGCCGGCAGTATCCGGCCTCGGCCTTCTACGGTCCGCTTTTCGAAGGCCGTGACAGGATTGCGCTCGCCATGGCGACGATCATGCTGATCGGCCCGCTCGCCGTGCTGCCGCTCGGCTTCGGTGGCTGATGCAAGGCGTCAGACGCTTACCTCGATCAGCCCTGTGCGCAGGGCTGATGGGTCGCTTTCCATGCCGGCCTCGATCACGCCGTGCAGGTCCCGCCAGATCGGCACAGCCTCAGCCAGCGCATTCGAACCTTCAGGCGTAAGCCGCAAACGCTTGCCGCGCTTGTCCTTCGGATCCGGCTCGATCGACACCCAGCCGCGTGCTGACAGAGGCTTGAGGGCTGCGGTCAAAGTTGTGCGATCCATGGCCAGAAGTCTGGCAACAGGACCCATAGGCGGTGGCTCGGGCCGGTTCAGCGCCATCATCAGGGAAAATTGCTGGTTGGTCAGGCCCGTCGGCTTCAATGCCATGTCGAAGCGGCGGGCAAGCGCCCGTGCGGCGCGCTGGGCATGCAGGCAGAGGCACGTATCGCGCACATGGATGGTGGTGGAATAGGGAATCACGGGCATGTTTGACATCGAGCAAATATGTTGATATCAACGTAAAAGTCAAGAGGAGGATCGGAAAAATGGAATATTCGACTGTTTCTCGGGAGGAGTGGCTGGAGGCCCGGAAGGCCTTGCTGCAGCAGGAAAAAGAACTGACCCGCCAGCGGGATCGCGTCAACGCTGCACGCTTGGCGCTGCCCTGGGTGAGGGTGGAGAAGGACTATCGGTTCCAGACCCCGTCAGGCGAAAAGACGCTCGCCGATCTCTTCGATGGCCGCAGCCAACTGATGATCAACCATTTCATGTTCGGGCCCGACTGGGATGCCGGCTGCCCCGGCTGCTCCTTCTTCGCCGATCATATCGATGGCATGCTGCCGCACCTCAACAATCACGACGTCACCTTCGTCACCGTCTCGCGCGCCCCGCTCGACAAGATTGATGCCTACAAACGCCGCATGAACTGGCACTTCCCCTGGATCTCCTCCTTTGGCAGTGATTTCAATTACGACTTCAACGTCTCGTTCACTTCGGAGCAGCTTGCCTCGGGCTCGGTCACCTACAATTTCCGCGAAACGCCGCGCGAGCAGGCCCATGATGAACTGCCCGGCCTGTCGGCCTTCTACAAGAACGACAAGGGCGAGATCTTCCATACCTATTCGCAATATGCCCGCGGCGGCGAAGAGGCGCTGGGAACCCTGATGATCCTCGACCACGCCCCGCTCGGCCGCAACGAGACGGGCACCTTGAGCTTCGTCAAGCGCAAGGACGAGTATGTCGCAAAGCCGGTCGAAAAGGCCGGCTGCTGCCATTGAGGGAGGGCGTGTCATGGATTTCCCGAAACCGAGCGAGCACCACCGTGTGCTCGACCGCCTCGTCGGCGACTGGCTCTACGTCACCTCGACGGGCATGGAGGGCTATGATCCCGAGGACCCGCTGAAGCGCTGGACCGAAAAGGTCCGCTCGATCGGCGGCCTCTGGGTCATCGCCGAAGGGCAGGGCGGCATGGGCGACGGCACCGCCACCATGATCATGACGCTCGGCTACGATCCGCGCCAAGGCCACTATGTCGGCAGCTGGATCGGCTCGATGATGGACAAGTTCTGGATCTACAAGGGCTGGCTGGAGGATGACGGCCAAACGCTCATCCTCGAAGCCGAAGGCCCTGGCATGCAAGATCCCTCCCGCACCGAGCTTTATCGCGATGTCATCCACTTCATCGATGATGACAGGAGAACCTTTTCCGGCAGCGTCCGCCAGCCGGATGGCAGCTTCAAGACCTTCATGTCCAGCGAAGCAAAACGCATCGGCTGACGAGCCAATAACAAAGAGAGGGACCGCGCATGCATGGGACATTTATCTGGCATGAACTGATGACGCCTGATCCGGCTGCAGCCAAGGCCTTTTACGGCGCACTGCTCGGCTGGGAGCCGACCGATATGGTGATGGAGGGCTTCACCTACACCACCTTTGCGATCCCCGGCTTCCCCTCGGGCGTCACGGGCATGATGGCGCTCGGTGACGAGATGAAAGAGCAGGGCATCCCGCCCAACTGGACCGGCTATATCCAGGTCGACGACGTCGACAAGACGGCGGCCGAATTCGAGCGCGACGGCGGCGCGATCCACCGCGCGCCGGAGGATATCCCCGGCATCGGCCGCTTCGCCGTCGTCGCCGATCCGCAGGGCGCCGTTATCTGCATCATGGCGCCGCAGATGCCCGACGGCGAAACCGGAAACTGGCCCACCGCCGGCAGCACTGGCACCGTCGGTTGGAACGAGCTGATGGCGGGTGATTGGGAGAAGGTCTGGGATTTCTACGTTGCCCGCTTCGGCTGGGAAAAGGACATGGCCGTCGATATGGACGCCATGGGTATCTACCAGACCTTTAAGCTCGGCGATCGCGGCATCGGCGGCATGATGACCAAGCGCCCGGAAATGCCGATGGCCTATTGGGGCTTCTACTTCATCGTGCCGGGCATCGATTCGGCGATCGACAAGGTGAAATCTCTCGGCGGCGAGATCCTGATGGGGCCCCATGAGGTCCCCGGCGGCTCCTGGATCGCTGCCTGCCAGGATCCGCAGGGCGCCTACTTCAACCTGACCTCGGCCACCCGATAACGTGAAAAGGCCGGAGCGCCCCAGGGCGGCTCCGGACATCCCTGGACCTTCCGCGTCACGTGATGGGGCAAGCCCGTCACGCTGTCGCCTATTGCCCGTCTTCAAGCGGAGAGGTTTCCATGCACGGTACCTTCATATGGCACGAACTGATCACGCCGGATACCGAAGGCGCCACCGCCTTTTACGTCGCACTGCTCGGCTGGGAGCCGACCACAATCGACATGGGCGGATACACGTACACCACCTTGGCCGTGCCGGGACATCCCTTCGGCGTCGCCGGCATGATGGGCTTGTCGGATGAGATGAAAGGCTGGGGCGTTCTGCCCCATTGGGCCGGCTATATCGCGGTTGATGATGTCGACGCGATGGCATTGGATTTTCAGCGTGGCGGCGGTGTGATCTGCCGTCCCCCTGCCGACATCCCCGGCGTCGCGCGTTTTGCCGTGGTGGCCGATCCGCAAGGCGCAATCGTCAGCATCATGACGCCCGTTGAGGAAGATTGGCGTTCGGCCACTTGGCCCGCCCCCGGCAGCACCGGCACCGTCGGCTGGAACGAGCTGATGGCGGGTGATTGGGAGAAGGTCTGGGATTTCTACGCCGCCCGCTTCGGCTGGGAAAAGGACTTGGCTGTCGACATGGATGCCATGGGCATCTACCAGACCTTCAAGCTGGGCGATCGTCTGGTCGGCGGCATGATGACCAAGCGCCCGGAAATGCCAATGGCCTATTGGGGCTTCTACTTCATTGTGCCGGGCATCGATTCGGCGATTGACAAGGTGAAGTCGCTCGGCGGCCAAGTGCTGATGGGCCCCCACGAGGTCCCCGGCGGCTCCTGGATCGCCGCCTGCCAGGATCCGCAGGGCGCTTACTTCAACCTGACCTCGGCCACTCGATAACGTGAAAAGGCCGGAGCGCCCCATGGTGGCTCCGGCCTTCTCGAATTCTCAAGTCATCGGTCATGTGCGCTGGCCTCAGCCGCGCTTCACGGCCTTTTTCACGGCGCGCTTCTTCGGTGCGGGCGCGTTTTCGGCTTCCAGCGCCTCGCGCTCCAGACGCAGCGCTTTCAGCGCTTCGGTCTTGCGATCGCGCGCGGTTGCTTCCTGAGCGATCAGCGAACGAGCAACGCTGTCGGTTGTCGCGGCCTTGTCCTGCGGCGAAACCTTTTCAGGCTTGAAAAATGTCTCTTTGGTAGCGGTCATGTCCGGGTCCTTCCTGCAGCCTGGCTGCCTGTCTCGGCATGGGGTTGAGGTCCGTCCGCTCCTGGCCGGGTGGCCAGGGCCGGTGACCGAGGAGAGGCTTCACGCCTTCCTCGTGGTCGGACATCCGCGCGCCCGAAGGCGCACGGAGGGGTCGAAATTAGCGTGCGCCGCGAACTGCAGCCTTCTTCGGGGCAGGCAGCAGGCCTTCGCGCTGCATCTTCTTGCGCGCGAGCTTGCGCTGGCGGCGAATGGCTTCAGCCTTTTCGCGAACGCGCTTTTCCGACGGCTTTTCGAAGGCGCTGCGAGCCTTCATTTCGCGGAAGAGGCCTTCGCGCTGCATCTTCTTCTTAAGCACACGAAGCGCCTGGTCGACATTGTTGTCACGAACGAGAACTTGCACGGTCGTTTCCTTTCCGGGCGTGAGCCCGATTTAACTGGGTTGCAAAAGAGGGGATACGACAAGCTAACGCGCGACGCCCCGGCGAAGATCCCGATCGGATCGGGAGAAATGGAAAGTCGAACGCGGGCAGCCTTCGACGCAAACAAAAAAGGCCGGGCGGAACCCGACCTTTCCTCGCCACTCAGCCCTCGCAGTCGGTAAAACCGTTGTCAGCAAGGGCGAGCGACAAATTATTAAGCGGCGCGCAGGTTGTCGGCCGAGCTCTTGCCCGAACGCTTGTCCTGAACGATGTCGTATGCGATCTTCTGGCCTTCGACCAGGTCGCGCATGCCGGCGCGCTGAACGGCAGAGATGTGGACGAACACGTCGGCAGAGCCTTCATCCGGCTGAATGAAGCCAAAACCCTTGGTGCTGTTGAACCACTTTACGGTACCTGTGTTCATAACGATTTCCTTTCAATCGTTGGGCTTGCCGGCGAGACATTCGACGGCTGGTATATCGACGTTGAAGGAAATCTGGCGTGCGCCGGAGGCGCGTAGACAAAGTCGCTCGCAATCTTCGATGGCGGCAATATAGAGGCTCGGTCGCCGCGACACAAGCCAAAATGGGCAAAACTGCCATTTCGTCGCGGTAAAATGTCGGGGATGCATGGTTCAAGCCCCTGATTCAAAAGCTTGAATCTCCACGCCCCGGGAAGCCAAAAAACGCCGTGACAGCCAGTATGGCAGGTCTGTTTGGCTTCTTTTAGCCATATCGCGAACATCAGCAATAATTCATAAGGATGCGGTGATTCCACGCAAAAACAGTACGACAATCTTCACCGCTGCTTGCTAGGAAACCTCGCCCGGCACGTTGGTCACGCGCTCGCGCCGGCTCACCTTATCACTCATCCACGGGCTCATCCGATGAACAAGTTCCTTGCCGCCACCGCAATCTTCCTGATCACCGCATCCGCCTCCGTTGCGGGCAGCTTCACCTTCCCGGCCGACGAGCCGGCCGCAACCGTCGAAATTCCGGACGACTGGCAGCCGACCCCGACCGATTACGGCATCGAAGGCAATTCGCCCGACGCCGGCACTTATATCTCCTTCGACATCGCCGGTGTTGAGGACATGGACCAGGTGATGACCGACGTCTTCGCCTTCCTCGAAGAGAACGGCGTCACGCCGGACCCGGCAAGCCAGACCGAAAGCAAAGGCGAGCAGAACGGCATGCCTTACGAGACGCTTTCCTGGAAGGGCACGGACAAGGACGGCCCGGTGACCATCGGCGTCGGCTTCATCACTGTGTCGGCCGAGAAGGCCGCAATCGTCACCTACTGGGCATCGGCCGAAACGGAAGAAAAGAACATCCCCGAGGTCAACAAGATCCTCGAATCGATCAAGCCGGCCGAGTGATCGCGCCGAGGCGTCCGCAACTGGCGGCCGCCGCGCAGTTATGCTGACATCTCTTGGCCCCGCGTCTTCTGGCGCGGGGCTTTCTCGTTCTGGCGTGTCGCCGAATCAGCGCAAAGCGTTCGGGCATCGTCCGCCGATCTCGCGACACGATGCGGCCCCGCTGATGAATGCGACCCGACGAAATGCCGCAGCCCCCGTCGTGTGGGAGTTCCATGGCGACAAGTCGGCTGGGATCTGCTAGGACAACCCACCCGTTCCTGGAGTGACGGGCGATCTCTAAGCCACGAAAGCCAGCCGACCATGACCATTGCTGTGGGCCTCTCCTTCGGATGCCCCGTGTCGCGCGCCCCGATTTTGGGCGTATCGAGCCCCTCCGCCGCCTTCCCCGATCCAATCAACTTCTCGGAGGCCGGCCTGTGAGCGCTGCATTCGACTACCGCGACGATCAAATCCCCGAGGACGAGACCCCTGATGCCAAGGCATGGCTGAAGATCGTCAATGCCTACCGCAAGCCGAACCTGACACGGTCCAGCTTCGAACTCGGCATCACGCTCGTGCCCTTCGTCCTGCTCTGGGCCGGCGCCTGGGCAAGCTTCCATTTCGCCTTCTGGCCGGGCCTCGTTCTGGTCCTGCCGGCTGCAGCCTTCCTGCTGCGCCTCTTCATCATCCAGCACGATTGCGGCCACGGCGCCTTCTTCGCCCGCCGCTCGGTCGACGACTGGACCGGCCGCCTGCTCGGCGTCCTCACCTATACCCCTTATGACTACTGGCGCCGCGCGCATGCCGAACATCATGCGACCGCCGGCAATCTCGAGGAACGTGGCGTCGGTGACATCACCACGCTGACCGTTGCCGAATACCGCGCGCTCTCGCCGCTCGGCCGCCTTGGCTACCGCCTCTATCGCAATCCGATCGTCCTCTTCGGCATCGGCCCGATCTGGGTCTTCCTGCTCAAGCAGCGTCTGCCCTTCGGCATGATGAAGGACGGGGCTCTGCCCTGGGTCTCCACCATGGCCACCAATGCCGGCATGGTCGCCATGGCCGCGCTGATGATCTGGCTTGCCGGCCTTGATGCCTTCCTCGTCGTGCATCTGCCGATCGTTCTGCTTGCCGGCGCGCTCGGCATCTGGCTCTTCTATGTCCAGCACCAGTTCGAAGACACCCACTGGTCGAACCCTCCGGAGTGGCAATTCCAGCATGCGGCTCTCCACGGCGCCTCGCATTACGATCTGCCCTGGGGCCTGCGCTGGCTGACTGGCCATATCGGCGTGCACCATGTGCATCACCTCTCGAGCAAGATCCCCTTCTACCGTCTGCCGGAAGTCCTGCGCGACCATCCCGAACTGAAGACCATCAGCCGCATCACGCTGAAGGAAAGCTTCGCCTGCGTGAAACTCGTCCTCTGGGACGAAGCCCGCGGCCGTCTCGTCTCGTTCCGCGAAGCGCGCCGGATGGCTGTGGCCTGAACGTGTCAGGCCTGGCCTAGCGTCGATAGATGCGCGGCCATTCTGAGTGCTGCCTTTGACGGCCCGGTTTTTCCGGGCCGTTTTTCGATCATCGAGTAACGGATGTCGGAAAGATCCGGCAATCTGGTCCCCGTGAGGGCGATATGCCCCATCCCGGCCTCTGTCCGACAGGCAAGCCCGAGCCCGGCTGCAACAGCAGCCTTTACCCCGTCAAGACTCGGCGTGACTAGCGCCAGCCGCCATGGCCGTCCGATCGCATCCAGCGCCCGCGTTGCCGCCGAGAGGAACGGGCAGGGCGGCGTGATGCTGACAAGCGCCACCACTTCGTCCTCCAGCAGCCGCGCATCACCGAACCACGCCATCGGAAGAACGGTCCCGCCCACCCCGCCGCCGGCCAGATCGCCGGCAACTACCGCCGTATCGATCCGATCTTCACTCATCGCCTGCAGCAATTCGCTGCTGCTTCCGATCACGATCGAAAACCGCGCCGCGCCATCGTCGCCACGCAGGTCGGCAAGCGTCGGCTGCAGCACCTGACTGACGAAATCCTGCACTACGCCAAGCCGGATCGGTGGTCGAGATGCCGCATCGAGCTCCGCCCGCGCCGCATCGATCCGCGCCAGGATCGCCCGGCTATGCGCGAGCAGCCAGCTGCCCATGCCATTGAGCTTCAGCGCCCGCCCGTCCCGGTCGAAAAGCGGTTGCCCGACAATATCTTCCAGCCTTTGCATCTGCAGGCTGAGCGCCGACTCGCTGCGGTTCACCCGGATCGCGGCGGCGGCCAGCGATCCGCAATCGGCCACGGCGACGAAGGTGCGCAACAGCGGTGAAGGAAGATCGGGAAGCATGAGTTTTCCTCAAGTCAGACTTAGTTTTATGCTGGTATGAATTGAGCATAGCGCGACTATTCTGCCTCCGTCACCCTGTTTCGGAGAGTTCGACCATGCCCTTTGCCCGCCTGGCCTATCACCCGCCCCATCCTGAGCGTGAACAAGATCTCGCTCGCGCTCTGACCGACCTCGTCGCAAACGATCTCGCCAAGCGCCACGACCTGACCTCCGTACGGATCGAAGCGACGCCCGCGCAGACCTGGACGATTGGCGGCGAGCCGCAGGCCGCAGCGGCGCATCTCGAGGTCTTCGTCACCGCCGGCACGAACACGGTCGAGCAGAAGCGGCGCTTCCAGGAAAGTGCCATGGCCCTGCTGCGCGCCGAATGGCCAGACCTCCCTGCCGCGACCTATGTCGTGGTGCATGAACTGCCGGCCACCGATTGGGGTTATGATGGCCGAAGTCAGGCCGACCGGGCGGCGGCACGATAGGTCTTGCCCCTCTGGGCGGGGCTCACCTTGCCTCCGGTCAGTCGCGCCCCGCGCCCTGGCCGGACGTGTCCCATCCCGCCACCCAGAGCTTGCGCAGCCGATCGCCCTCACGCCGAAAATGCGCCCCTGTTGTCCGACACGCCTTGACGCGATCAACGCGGAAATTGCGGATCGCCTCCCGCAACTCGCACCAGCCGACGATGACCGCAGCTTCTGCATAATGGATCACCGCGATCGGCCGGATCCGCCGCGTCGTCGCCTGCTGCTGTTCGTTCACATAATCGATGTCGAGCTTCTCCTCGTCGCGGATCGCCCGGCGGATCATCGAGAAGTCGATTGCCTCGGGCGCCTCCGCCACGCGTCCCCAGGCATAGAGCGACCGCGACAGGATCGATTCGCGCAAAGGGTCGGGAAGGGCGGCCGCGATCTTGTCGAGCACCCGGGCGGAGGCCTCGCGCAGCTCAAGATCCGCCGTGCGCTTGGTCAGCGCCATGCCAAGCACGATCGCCTCGGTTTCCTCCGGCGTGAACATCAGCGGCGGCAGGTGAAATCCGGGGCGCAGGATATAGCCGATCCCGCGTTCGCCCTCGATCGGGACGCGCATCGCCTGAAGGGCAGCGATGTCGCGGTAGATCGACCTTTGCGTCACCTCCAGCTTTTCCGCCATCTGCTGCGCCGTTATCGGGTGGGCAGCAAGGCGAAGGATCTGGATGATCTCGAACAGCCGGGACGCCTTGCGCATGGGGGATCCTCGATCTCAACTGACACAGCTTTGTCAGTAGCCCTTGTCTAAAGCATCTCCAAAGCATTGAAAACAGGTCATTCCCTGCGGGAGGCCTGCCCATCCAAGGAGACCGTACTGACATGACCTATGCCGAAAACCTCTGGCTCTTTTCCGCACTGCTGGCCGGCATCATCATCGTTCCCGGCATGGACATGATCTTCGTCATCGCCAATGGGCTGACCGGCGGCCGACGCGCAGGCATCGCTGCGACCTCTGGTATCATGCTCGGCGGCGCCTTCCACACGCTGTTCGGCACCGTCGCCGTGACAGCGCTCTCGACGCTGGTGCCACAGCTTGCTGGCCCGATGCTGGTGATCGGCTCGGCCTATATGATCTGGATCGGCTACACGCTGGCAAAGAGCGCCATCGTCATCGACGGCATCGAGGCCTCGAAGCTCCACCGGACGGCCCGTATCTTCGGCCAAGGGTTGATCACTTGTCTGCTCAACCCGAAAGCCTGGTTGTTCATCCTCGCCGTCTATCCGCAGTTCATGCGCCCCGAATACGGCCCCTTCTGGCGCCAGGCCCTGGTCATGGGCGCGCTCACCCTCATGCTGCAGGCGCTCGTCTATGGCGGATTGGCCTTTGCCGCATCCAAGGGGCGCGATGCGCTGGTCTCGAAGCCTGAGGTCACCATCTGGATCGGCCGCGCCGCCGGCTGGCTGCTGGTCGCAGTGGCGGCGCTGATGCTGGTCGAAGGCTGGCGCAGCTGGTGAGATGCAGGGGAGGGCGGCAGGGGCCTTACAGCCCCACCGCCTTGCGCAGGGCCTCGTTCATCCGCGATTGCCAGCCGTCACCACCCGCCTTGAACCGCTCGATCACATCCTGGTCGAGCCTCAGGCTGATCGCCTTCTTCGGGTTCTCTGCCTTGGGCCGTCCGAGCTTCCGGTCGATCGAGGCTGCGAGTTCGGGAAAGACCTCGCGGAAGGGGCGCATCTCTTTCAGCTCCTCTTCGGTCAGTTCGGGATTGTCTTCCACTTCGTCCCAATCGGCCTGCGTATAGCCGCGGCCTTCGCGAAAACCGGGCGACACTGGCTTTGTCTTCTTCATCGCAATGCCCTCCTTTCAGCCGGATTGGCCGCACGCATCGAAATCACGGAGAGTCCCTCTGTTCCGAGCCGCACGAAGATCACGGCAACCGTCCCGTCTGCCAGACGTCCGATCGCCTGCAGCCGGCCTCGTTTCGCCGGGCGAATGAGCGCGCGCTCGAAAAACTCAAGCGACAGGTCTGCGAAATCCAGCCCATGCTTGTCGATATTCGCCAGCCGCTTCGGTTCATCCCAGACGATCACCATAGTTTATGTATATACGGAAATTCCGCAAGCCGGCATCCTGCCTTTTGAGGGGAATTCCGCTCAGCCCCTTGATGGCAGCAGGATCACCGCTGCCCCGACGAGGCAGATCGCAGCGCCCGTGAGGTCGAAGCGATCCGGCCGCTGCCCCTCGATCAGCCAGAGCCAGCAAAGCGAGGCCGCGATATAGACCCCGCCATAGGCGGCATAGGCACGCCCCGCGGCCTCAGATGGCACGAGGGTCAAAAGCCAGGCGAAGAGAGCAAGTGAGAGAAGGCCGGGAACGAGCCAGAGCGGCGAGCGGTCAAGCTTCAGCCAGGCCCAGAAGGCGAAGCATCCGGCGATTTCAGCGAGGGCGGCGAGCGGGTAGAGGATCAGGTTCATGGCGCCGATCCTGCCATGGCAGGCAGATCGGCGAAAGGGCAGGGGGCGGGCAAGCTCAGCCGGAGCGGCCCTGCAGGTTCAACACATGGCAGACGCGCGGCAGAAGCTCCGCTTCCTTCGGGAAGCAGACGAAGAAGCCCTGCACGCTGTCGAAGCCAAGCTGCACGGCGGTTTCCATCTGTGCCTCGCTCTCGACACCGGCCGCCGTCACGATCATCCCGAGATCATGGCCAAGCGCAATGACATGGCGCACGATCGCCTTGTCGACCGGATTGGTCGAGGCTGAGCGCATCAGTCCGTGGTCGATCTTCAGGCGCCGGAAGCTGTGGTTGCGCAGCGCCGATAGCCCGGCATGGGTCGCGCCGAAATTGTCCATGGCAAGCGAGAAGCCGCAGTAATGCAGCGCCTCGAGCGCCAGCCCAACTGCCTTGGAGAGCGGGCCGTAAAAGGCAGGCTCCGCCACTTCGATTTCCAGCATGTCGGGTGTCAGGCCGTAATCCTGGACCATGTCGCTGAGTCTCAGCGCGAAATCGCCGGCGCAGAGGTCAAAGGCCGTGGCATTGACGCTGATCCGCCCGAAGTCATGGCCCTCTGCCCGCCAGCGCGCCGCCTGGCGCAGCGTGGTCGACAGCACGAAGTCGCGGATCGACAGCGATAACATCGGGTCGCGAAAAACAGAGCGAAAATCCTGCGCCACCGCCAGCCGGCCGGGCGAAATGCGCCAGCGCAGCAGCGTCTCGACGCTGTCTACTTCACGGTGGTCGACGGAATAAATGGGTTGATAGGTGAGCTCAAAGCGGCCGCGTTCAAGCGCGCGCTTCGCGTTGTTGACCAGAACGATGTGATCCAGACTGCTGTCCACGCTCAACCCCATGTAACCCCCAAGCGCACCTGCCCGGGAATTGTGGTGATCTTCATTCTATATCAGGGATGGTTGCACGGAAGTGAACAAAAACTGGGGGTGAATGGCGAGCTTTCGCCACTCAGTTCTTGTGTTTTGCCGATAAACCGCAACGTCACCGCCGAAGACTGCCCAGAATGCCACGCACCAGCGCCCGGCCGACCGAGGTCGCAACCGAACGCGCAGCACTCTTCATCGCCGCCTCGATCACAGTCTCGCGCTGATAACCGGAGCTGCGCTTCGTCGTCCGCGTGCCCTCCTTGTCGGCAGGCTCGTCGCCAAATCCCGGCAGCGTCCAGCGTCCGGCGGCGCTATCGCCACCTTCGGCCTTCTCCTCGGCAGCCCGCTTGGCCGCTTCCGCCTCCGCCGCCTTCCTGGCGCGGGCGGTGAGGATTTCGTAGGCCGATTCCGAATCGAGATCGATGTCGTATTGCCCGGCGACCGGCGAGAGGTTCATCACCTTCTCCCGCTCGGCATCGCTGATCGGCCCGACCTTGCCCGATGGCGGGCGGATCAGCGTGCGCTCGACCATGGAGGGAATGCCCTTGGCCTCCAGCGTCGAGACCAGCGCCTCGCCGATGCCGAGCTGGGTAATGGTGTCGGCACAATCGAAGGCCGGGTTGGGCCGGAAGGTATCGGCCGCCGTCTTCACCGCCTTCTGCTCCCGAGGCGTATAGGCGCGCAGCGCATGCTGCACCCGGTTGCCGAGCTGGGCGAGCACGGTTTCCGGCACATCGAGCGGGTTTTGCGTGACGAAGTAGACACCCACACCCTTGGAGCGGATCAGCCGCACCACCTGTTCGACGCGCTCGATCAGAACCTTCGGCGCGTCGTTGAACAGCAGATGCGCCTCATCGAAGAAGAAGACGAGCTTCGGCTTGTCGAGATCGCCCACCTCAGGCAGCTCCTCGAACAACTCCGAGAGCAGCCAGAGCAGGAAGGTCGCATAAAGCCTGGGGTTCATCATCAGCTTGTCGGCGGCGAGGATCGAGATCGCCCCGCGCCCGTCATTCGTCGTGCGCATGATGTCGGTCACCTTGAGCGCCGGCTCGCCGAAGAAATTCTCCGCCCCCTGCTGTTCGAGGATCAGCAATCCCCGCTGCAAGGTCGCGATCGAGGCCTTGGAGATCAGCCCGAACTGGCTCGAAAGCTCGGTCGCATGCTCGGCCATATAGGTGAGCAGCGCCTGCAGGTCTTTGAGGTCCATCAGCGGTAACCCGCCTTCGTCGGCGATCTTGAAGGCGATATTGAGCGCGCCTTCCTGCGCTTCCGACGCATTCATCAGCCGCGAGAGCAGAAGCGGCCCCATCTCGGCCACCGTGGTGCGCACTCGGTGACCCTTCTCGCCGTAGAGATCCCAGAAGATGACGGGAAACTCGGCCGGCGCATAATCGGTAAAGCCGATCTGCTCCGCGCGCTGGGTGATCCAGTCCTTTGGCTCGCCCATGGCGGCAATCCCGGAAAGGTCGCCCTTGATGTCGGAGGCAAACACCGGAACGCCGGCCTCGGAGAAGCTTTCGGCCAGCACCTGCAGCGTCACCGTCTTGCCGGTGCCGGTGGCCCCGGTCACGATGCCGTGGCGGTTGCCGTATTTCAGCGCCAGATATTCGGCCTTGTTCAGGCTGTCGTCCGGGTTGCGGCTGGTGCCGAGATAGAGCGAGCCTTCTTGCAGCATGCGGACGTTTCTCCCTGCGTCATCAACACTTCAGCTTGCTCTTATAGGAGGAGTGTGGAACATCGACAACGGTTGGATGTCTCAAGCTGAAACAGGCCCGGCCAGGACCTTCACAGGTGCCCCCGTCGTGCCTCGCAGATCGACTGCGGGAGCCGTCGCATCCCCGGCAATTTTCGCCGGAGGCGGCCCCGGGTGCTTGAGTTCGGAAACGACTTCCATTACGTTGACGTTAACGTCAAAATCGCCTCAGGAGGACTTCGAGAATGAGCGAAATCGTCACCCGCATCGCCGACAGCGTCGGCATTTCCCCGGAAAAGGCTGAAACGGCCCTTGGCATGATGCTCGGCTTCCTGCAGCGCGAAGCAGCCGACGGCCCGGTCGCCCGCATGATCGAAGCCATCCCCGGTGCCGCTGAACTCGTCGCCAAGCACAATGGCGAAGGCGCGGGCGGCGGTGGTCTTCTCGGCGGCCTGATGAGCGCCATCGGCGGCGGCGGCATCATGGGCCTCGGCCAGCAGCTGATGTCTCAGGGCCTCGGCATGGGCGAAATCTCGACGCTCGCCAAGGAAACCATGGCGGTTGCCCGCGAATACGCCGGCGCCGACGTGGTCGACGAAGTCGTCGCCTCGGTCCCGGGCCTCAGCCAGTTCGTCTAAAACGAGCAGCAGGCTTAGAAATGACAAAAGCCGCCGGGGCAACCTGGCGGCTTTTTGCGTTCTGGTCAGTGCCGCCACAATGCTGGCGACTGCTCCTCTCCCCTCGGGGAGAGGGAGGCCGAGCGAAGCGGAGGCCGGGTGAGGGGGAACCACAAGCACCTTGCCGCCCTATGGTTGCGGACGCGAAAACCCCCAGCTAGTGTCGCGATCACCTTAAACCCCTGGGGCGACCATGCTGATCCGAACCTATGCCGATATCGCTAAGCTGGAAGGCGAGGATGCACTCAGCGAGGCTGAAAAGAAACTGGTTGAGCACTGCGAACGAGGCGAATTGACCATCCTCGGCAGTGGGACCCGGCCCAAGCGCCCGAGCCAAGCTCGCACTATCCGCGCCGACCTGCTGCGCTACTTGATCCTCGGTGGCTGCGACCAGTGCCGGGTGCATGAGAAGGGTGTGCAGCTCAGGGGAGCATGGATCGCGGGCGGGCTTGACCTTAGCTTCGGGTCTGCCAAGGGCGCGGTTCACTTGCTCGAATGTGCCTTCGAGGCGCCCTTCGCGGCTTATCAGGCCTCATTCGATCGCTTAGTCCTTAATGGCAGCAGCCTGCCGGGTCTGAATGCACAGGGCTGCACGATCAAAGGCGACGTTCTCCTCGACAACATGCAGAGTAGCGGCGAGGTCTCCTTTTCCGGTGCGGAGATTGGTGGTCAGTTAATCTTCAACGATGCCGAATTGTATAACGCGGGACACTCAGCCTTGCAGGCTGAGGGCGCCTCGATCAGGGGGGATGTTTTTCTTAGCGAAATGAAGAGTAGTGGCGAGGTCTCTCTGGCCGGCGCCGCGATCGGTGGTCAACTCAATTGTACCGGCGCTACATTGAACGGAGGAAACAGTGATGCGCTTAAGGCCTACAACGCCTCGATCAGCGGCGGTGTCTTCCTGCGAAAGTTGAAAAGCTGTGGCGAGGTCTCTTTTTCCTACGCAGAGATCGGTGGCATAATCTCATGCACAGGCGCCGAGTTGGATGGAGGGGACGAGGGCCATGCGCTGAACGTGTCCAACGCTACAATCAAAGGCAGCGTCTTTCTGGACAATGTTAAAAGCAACGGCGAAGTCTCGTTCGCCGGCGCAGCTATTGTCGGGCAGCTTTGCTGTGATGATGCTGACCTTAAAGGTGGCAAGCGCAAGGCCCTAAATGCTGCGGGTACGACGATCAATGGCGATGTATTTCTTCATCGATTGACGAGCAACCGGGAGGTCTCGTTCTCAGGTGCAACGATTGAGGGACAGATTTCATTCTACGGTGCTGAACTGAACGGCAACAAAGCCAAGGCACTAAACGGCCAGAGCATGACCACCAAAACGGGTTTCTTTTGGCGTGACGTTAAATCGGTTAATGGTACTGTAGATCTCAGTGCTGCCCATCTCAATAATCTAGCCGACGACGCCGCGAGTTGGCATCTGGTCTCGAACCTCATATTGGTCGGCACAACGTACGAGAACCTTATCGGTCCGTTCGACCTTGACCTTCGGAAAGCCTGGCTGAGAAGAGGCTCAGAGCCTGCCGGCCAATTCCACCCCCAACCCTACCAGCAACTCGCCAAATTCTACCGCGAAACCGGCCACCGCTACGAGGCCCGCGAAATCCTTGTCGCCAAGGAAATCGAACAGCGCAAGGCAACACGCAAAGCCATTCGAGAAGGCAAAGCCCGCACCGAAAGCTGGCTTATCCCCGGTGTCCTTGTTTTCCTGAACCTCGTTTGGGACTGGGCCACGCGCCTCATCGCAGGCTACGGCTACAAACCCTGGCTCAGCCTCTGGTGGCTCGGTGGCCTCGTCACCGTGATGATGATCAGCGCCCAACTCACCTGGAATGCTGGCGACTTCGCCCCCAACTCCGCCGTCGTGCTCACATCGCAAGACTGGAAAACCATCGCCGACGGTCCCTCTGAAAACCCCGCCGCCGATTGGAGCGACGCCCTTGCCCCCGGCAAGGACTATGAAACCTTCTACTCTTTCGCCTATGCCCTCGACGTCGTGGTCCCCGTGCTTGATCTCGGCCAGACCGATGCCTGGGCGCCATCCCCGGCGCGCGGCGACTGGGGCTACTGGATGTTTTACCTCCAGAAGATCTTCATCGTTCTCGGCTGGGTCGTCACCGCCATCGCCGCCGCCGCCATCTCCGGCATGATCCGCCGCGACGACTAACGCCCCACACCCTAACCCGGAACCAAACCCACACGACCCCAAACCGCCACGCCAAGCCGAAAATCCCCCTCCCGCCCGGCACGTCAGGGCAAGTGAGCGTCCCCGCATTCAACCTCTGTGCATGGTCCTGACGGCACTCGCGCATGGCGTTTATGATTTTTAACAATTCGCAAGATTACATTCAGTAACCATTAACGCGTCCGTGTTTTAGATCGTGGCAATGTGCAATGAGGGCGCTGCCAATGCTGTCGAACATCCTGAACGCCAATAAGCTTGCCGACGACATGAAAGCGCTGTCAGCAACCCAGGCCATGATCTGGTTTGCACCAGATGGCACGATCCTGGATGCCAATGAGAACTTTCTGAAAACCCTCGGCTACCGTCTCGACGAGATCGTGGGCAAGCATCACCGCATCTTTTGCGAGGATGCCATCCGACAGTCGCCGGATTACCAGCGCTTCTGGTCCGATCTCGGGGCCGGCCGTTTCCAGGGTGGCCAGTTCCGCCGTCAGAGCAAGGCTGGCGAAGATGTCTGGATCGAGGCGACCTACAATCCCGTCTATTCTGGCGGCCGGGTAACCCGTATTCTGAAGATCGCATCCGATATCACCGCGACCAAGATCGTCGCCCTGCATGACAACAATCGGCTGCGCGCCATCGATCAGTCGCAGGCGATCATCGAATTCGAACCCGATGGCACCATCGTCGAGGTCAACGACAACTTCCTGAATGCCATGGGCTATGACCGCTCGGAAGTCATCGGCAAGCAACATCGGATGTTCTGCGACCCGACCTATGTCGGGACCTCCGACTATGCCGGTTTCTGGGACGACCTACGTGCCGGCAAGTTCACCTCGTCGAACTTCGTGCGTTATGGCAAGGGCGGTCGCGAGGTCTGGATCCAGGCGGCTTACACGCCGGTGTTCAATTCCCGCGGCAAGGTCTATCGGGTCATCAAGGTCGCAACCGACATCAGCGGCCGCATGAAGGCCGTGAAGATCATCGGTGCTGCGATCAAGAAACTTGCCGAAGGCGACCTGACCGTGCGCCTCAACGATCCCGTCGACGCGGTGCTGGAGGCGACGAGACTTGACGTCAACACCGCCGCCTATGCCCTGGACGAAACGTTGAGCGGCATTGTCCATGCCGTCCAGGCCCTATCGGCGAATGCGACCGTCATTAATGATATCGCCAATGGCATTGCCACCAATGGCGAGCGCCAGGCGGCAACGGTGGAAGAAACGGCCGCGGCCCTCGACGAGATTACCACCACGATCAAGGACACGACGGGCCGCACACAGGCAACCACCAGGCTGGTCGGCGAGATGCGCTCCAATGCCGAAGGCTCCGGTCTCGTCGTCAAGCAGGCGACATCGGCCATGGGCGAAATCGCCAGCTCGTCCAAGGAAATCGAAAACATCATCGGCGTGATCGACGAGATCGCCTTCCAGACCAACCTTCTCGCTCTCAATGCAGGCGTGGAAGCCGCCCGTGCGGGCGAGGCCGGCAAGGGCTTTGCGGTGGTCGCCCAGGAGGTCCGCGAGCTTGCCCAGCGCTCGGCCAGTGCGGCCAAGGATATCAAGGGCCTGATCGCCAAGGCCTCAGATGCCGTCCAGCACGGCGTCAGCCTCGTCGACAAGACCGGCCTCGCCTTGCAGTCGATCGTCGACCAGGTGCAGGAAATCGATGCCAATGTCGATGCGATTGCTGTCGCCGCCCGTGAGCAGTCGCAGGGCATCGGCGAGATCAATGGCGCAATCACCACGCTCGACAAGGTGACCCAGCAGAGTGCGGCGACCGGCGAGGAAGCGAGCGCCACAGCAGCCTCGCTTGCCGAAAGCGCGAACGAACTCTTCACCATGGTCTCCCGCTTCCAGACGACGGGAGCGAAGAGCGGCCAGGCGCCGCGATCGATGGGGCGGGCGGCCTGACCCGGCGCTCTCAGCGCCGCGACGGCTGAGCCTAACACCGCATACCCTCTGACATAGCGCGTCCCGCCATCCACCTGGCGGGATGTTTTCCGCTGACCTGCCGCAAGAAGGCATCGACCAGGCTCGGGCCGGAGCGCCGCGTCCTGCGGCATGCCGATCCCATCACGCCAGCGGCGAAGCGCGCCCGGCCGAATTCAGGATGCCCTCGGGCAACCCATCTCCCGTCCCCTCCATCAGTTCCAACCGTCTCCTGCGGAACGAAATCCGGCAGCCTGTCGTTGGGTGAGCGGAAAACATCCAAACCCAGGGACGGAGAACATCGATGACCAGCGACAACCGCAATCACCCGGAAAACGATCCCCGCAATCCGGCCGATCAGACCAGCCCATCCGCCGACCGCACCGGCGAAGGCAATGATCGCCAGCTGGTCGACGGCGGCCTCGACGAGCAAATCGACGCCACCCGCCAGGACGCCGCCCGCGAGGCAGGCCGCCTCGGCGGCACCGACACGTTTCTGGTGGACCAGGACATGGAAGATGTCGACCAGCGCGAAGCCCCTGACGGTCCCGATGGTCGTCCCTCGCCACTCGCCAACGCAGACAATGCGCAACGCTGAGCAAGGGGTTGGCACGCTGAGCCCGACGCCCGTCGATCAATTGCAAGGATCGTGCGGGCCCGGTGGCACCTTTTTCCAACTCGCGCGTTGAAGCTTTCAACAGACAAACAAAGGGAGAGACCCGATGCAGGATTTCGATCTGAGCGCCATGACCGCGGACGAACTCGACCAGCTGATCGCCGATGCGACCAGCGAGCGCGAGACGCGCAACGCCCCGGGCGAATATGCGCGCACCGAAGACGGCGTGAAAGGCCAGGATGTCAACGATCCGAACCATGGCGCGATCACCACGCCTTCGCCACACCAAGTCCGCGATGTCGGCTTCGACGGCCTGCAGCCGGGTGCCCGGGTTGAAGGCACGCGTGTCATCGATGCCGACGAAGTGTCGTCTGCCGAGCGCATCGAACAGGCCGCCCGTCGCGTCGTGTAACCGACTCTAGAGTACTGATGGCCAGCCCCCGGGCCATCGAGGCCGCCATGCATCGTCCCCCGGATGCATGGCGGCCATTCCATGTCTGACATCCGGTTTGTGCAGCCTTGCCTCGCCCGATTGTGAGCAGCCGATCGCCATTGCCAAATGACCGACAATTGCCAGCGCCAGACGCCCGCGCTAGACCGGCTGCGTGATCACCGCTCTTGCTTCCTATCTTGCCCTGTTTCTGGCTGCCTTCCTCGCCGCGACCATCGTGCCGGCGCAGTCGGAAGCCGTGCTTGTCGGCCTGATCCTGGCAGGCGATCGCTCGCTCATCCTTCTGCTGCTCGTCGCAACGACAGGCAATGTGCTGGGTTCGGTGGTCAACTGGCTGCTCGGTCGTTTCATCGAGCGTTTCCGCGACCGGCCCTGGTTTCCGGTGTCCCGGCTAAGGCTCGACCAAGCCGAGGCCTGGTATCGCCGCTTCGGCATCTGGTCGCTGCTTTTGTCCTGGGTGCCGATCATCGGCGATCCCCTGACGGTGGTCGCCGGCGTCCTGCGCACGCCCTTCCTCACCTTCCTCGTCCTCGTCACGATCGCAAAGGCTGGGCGGTATGCGGTGCTGGCTGCAATCACCCTCGGCCTCATGTGACCTGACGGGCAGGGGTCAGGCGCAATCCACCTCAGGCGGTGATCTTAACCCCGGCTGCGAGTGCTGCCGAAATCAGCGCCTTGCGGCCGTCTTCTTCCTTTGCCTTGCCCTGGGCGACAGCGCCGAGCACCAGCAGCGCCTTGTCCAGCGCCTCGCTCTCTTCCTCCGGCCAGTCCTCGATCAGCGCCCAGGACGCGCCGAGCGAGCAGTCGACCACAACGTCTTCGCCCTCTTCGCCGATCCCGTGCAGGATAACGGGTTTGCTCCAGGTCTGGCTCATGTCTTCACGTCTTTCCATCGTCTCAAGCGGCGCGTCAGCGCCTGTCCGTGGCGGCTCTATAAAGGTCAAATCGCTTTTCCGCCATCGCCGATCCACTCAAGCGCGTTCAGGCACCAGCCCGTCGAGCGATGAGAAGATCTCGTCCGGGGGAAGCTCCGCATATTCCTCCGGCGCGCCCGATCGATTGATCCAGTGGCAGCGAAAGCCAAAGGCCTTGGCACCGGCGATATCCCAGCGGTTGGAAGACTGGAAGGCGATGTCGGGTGCGGCGATCCTGTAGGTCGAGGTGACAAGCGCATAGGCGGAAGGTGCGGTCTTGTAGATCTTCAGCGCATCGACGGAGAAGATATCGTCGATCAGATGCCCGATGCCGGCGGCGTCCACCGCCTCGTCCAGCATCCGGGGCGTGCCGTTACTGAGTATGGCGATCTTCGCGCCGGTCTCCCTGAGCGCTCCGAGAACCGCCGGCACCTCGGCAAAACAATCGAGCCGCTTGTAGGCCTCGAGCAGATCAGCCCGCACTGCAGGATTAACTGCCGGATATCGGGCAAGACAGAAGTCGAGCGCATCCTCGGTCAGCGCCTGGAAATCCCGATATTGCCCCATCAGGCTCGTCACCCAGGTATATTCAAGCTGCTTGACCCGCCAGAGATCGGAAAAGGCTGCCGCATCCGGCCCGATCGCCTCCGCATGCCGGCGCACGGCCGCATGCACGTCGAACAGCGTGCCATAGGCGTCGAAGACATAAGCCGCTGGCCCGGAATTGAGGCCGGCCTCATCCTGCTGTGCGATTGCGTCTGTCATGAAGCGTCCTCCTTGAAAGGAGGGTAGGGCGCAGGCGTCCGCCGTTCAAGCGGCGAGCGACCCGCGCGAGGCCGCAATCAGCTGCGGCGTGCCGCGAGCCGCTTTCGGTCGTGTTCGACGGTCGAAAAGCCACGCGTCGTCAGCCGGAACTGGCGCTTCTGAAACTCGCCACGGATCTCGATCAGCCCCTGTTCCTCGGCCTCGGCCAGGGTCTTCAGGCTCGTGCCCTTCGGCGGCGTCTGCCAGTCCCGGCCTTGAGCCGCATGCAGCAATACCATGATCTTGATCATCGGGGTCTCTCTCCGGACAATGCCGATCGCAGCCGTCCCAGTCTTGAGGCCAGGCCGCAGATCAGATGACGCGGGCACAGCGAATATCCGCCGGCGCGTCAAAACTTGAATTGCGTGCTGCTATGCCTGAGCCTTTCGCAAGCGTCGATTCGAAATTTCGCAAGCGCTCCACCCTTCATCTGGCATTGAGACGGCGGTCGGGACTGATCACCCACCCAGATCCTGATCAATCTCCGTCAGCGCCCGGTCGACATGGCCCTCGAACACCAGCGTCTCTTCCTCGGTGATAATGAGGATCTCCGGCGCGCCGCGCACGCGCACATGCTGCGATTGCGCCAGCCCCTCGTCGAGGCCGCGGGTCAAGAGATCCATGAAGCGCGTGCCCGGCCCGGTGATGGCGATTGGCATGGTCTCCTCGGCAAGGCTGAGCATACGCGACAGCCCCTGGCCGAGTGCCAGCCCCGCCTGGCGGAAGGCATATTGCGAGGCGCGATGCCCCTGGCGGGCGCGGCTGGCGATCTTTTCCATCTCGGCAAGCGGCACGAACTTCGCCGGGATCGTATCCGGCGGCACTTCGAATGCCATGCGCAGGATGCCGTAGAAACCGGCCGAGGCCTCGATGCAGCCGATCGCCCCGCAGCGACAGAGCTTGCCGTCATCGGCATGCAGCATATGGCCAAAATTCGGCGCCCGGATTTCGAGATCCCCGTGCTGGTCGCGATAGGCGATCCCCAGCCCGATCGAATGGCCAAGCGACAGCGTGGCAAGCGAGGCGAGCGGCGTGGCGCGGTTCTTCGCCAGCCGAAGCGCCAGCGCATGGGTCACCAGAAGGCTCTCGTTGAAGAGATGGATGCGGCTGTTGCCGAAATCCGAAAGTGCCGTCTCGAAGTCGAGTTCCTCATAGCCGAAGACCGGTGACCACAGGAGCTTCGCGCCTTCCCGGTCGACCAGCCCCTTGCTGGAAATCGAGATCGTCGAGATGGCGGAGGCCGGCAGGCGAGAGCGCTGGATAAGCCGACCGATCGCGGCCCGAAACCCGTCGAGAAAACGTCTGGGTGATTCCGACCCCTGTTCGCGCGCCTCCTCGAACCGGTCGATCATCGTGCCGCGATAATCGGCCAGCGAATACTGAACCGCATGCGAGGAGATCCGGACCGCAATCACATGCGCTGCATCTCGCCGCCGTGCAAAAAGCGCGCGTGGCCGACCGCGCTGGCCCGGGTTGGAAACCTCGCGTCGCTCCAGCAATCCATTCTTTTCGAGATGGGCGGTAATCGCGGAAACCGTGGCGGACGAAAGCCCCGTCGCTGCCGAAAGATCGGTATGCGCCAGCGGCCCCTCACGCCGGAGCACCTTCAATACCAATCCGTTGTTCTGGTGGCGAACGGCCTCCGTACTCGCCCTCGGACTGGCTGTCATGATGGGCTTGTCGCCCGCTCTCGTCTGGTCCACCGCATGCTCCTCCCAAAGCATTTGGTCACTGTCTTTGCAAGCCTCCTCCGGGCCGTGTTGACAGCGTGAGAATCTTCTGACAGTTATTTTCTCGACTGTCGAGAAAAACCATTGGACGGGGGTCCATGGGGTAAGGGCAGTTTCGCAGCGGGTCGTATGGTTGGGAGGTCTTCCGACGGTCCGCTATCACCTTGGGAGGTTTAAAATGAAATCCGTTATGAAGCTGATGGCAGCGACTGCCGTCATCGTGAGCCTGCATTCTGTCGCCAATGCCGAAGGCCTGACCGTCGGCGTCTCCTGGTCGAACTTCCAGGAAGAGCGTTGGAAGACAGACGAGGCCGCGATCAAGGCAGCCCTTGAAGCCGCCGGCAACAAGTACATCTCTGCCGACGCTCAGACGTCTGCCGCCAAGCAGCTGACCGACATCGAAAGCCTGATCGCACAGGGTGCAAATGCCCTGATCGTTCTGGCCCAGGATTCGGAAGCCATCGGCCCGGCCATCGAAAAGGCCACTGCTGAAGGTATCCCGGTCGTCGGTTACGACCGTCTGATCGAGAACCCGGACGCCTACTACATCACCTTCGACAACAAGGAAGTGGGCCGCATGCAGGCTCGCGAAGTGTTCAAGGCGAAGCCGGAAGGCAACTATGTCTTCATCAAGGGCGCCTCGACCGACCCGAACTCTGACTTCCTCTATTCGGGCCAGATCGAAGTCCTGAAGGAAGCCATCGACGCCGGCAAAATCAAGAACGTTGGCGAAGCCTACACCGACGGCTGGAAGCCGGAAGCTGCCCAGAAGAACATGGAGCAGTTCCTGACCGCCAACAACAACGCGGTTGACGCCGTTGTTTCGTCCAACGACGGCATGGCCGGCGGTGTTGTCGCAGCTCTGGAAGCCCAGGGTCTCGCCGGCGCCGTTCCGGTCTCCGGTCAGGACGGCGACAAGGCCGCTCTGAACCGCGTTGCTCTCGGCACCCAGACCGTGTCTGTCTGGAAGGACAGCCGCGAACTCGGCAAGAAGGCTGCTGAAATCGCCAACGAACTGGCCGCTGGCAAGTCGATGGACGAAATCGCCGGCACCGTGAAGTTCTCCGGCGGCCCGAAGGCCGTTGAAATGAACTCCTACTTCATCGCTCCGCTGCCGATCACCAAGGAAAACCTCAACACCGTCATCGACGCGGGTTGGATCTCCAAGGAAGAAGCATGCCAGGGCGTTGCCGCCGGTTCCGTTGCTGCCTGCAACTGATCCTGACGTGACTGACCACAGAGCTTGAGCCGGGACGCCGCAGCCATTTGCGCTGCGGCGTTTCGACTGATCGAGAGCATGGCAGCAGGAGAGTGTCGGACGGCTTCAAGGGGCCACCGCCGGCGTGATCCATCAGCCGCCGAAGAATGAGATGCCTCGATTCGCATGGCGGGTAGAACGCCCGAAAGCCCGCGTGAGACGCGAGCCCTTCGCAAGCCGACAAACGACTGGGGAGAATTATTCGTATGGCGGATCACAGCCTTGCCACGCCCGCACATGGTGCTCGGGCATCCAATGTTTCAGCGGTAAAACGCTTCTTTCAAGCCACGGAAATCGACACGCGCCTGCTGGGCATGGTGATCGCGCTCGGGATCATCTGGGTCGGCTTCGACATCCTGTCGAACGGCCTGTTCCTCACCTCGCGTAACCTCTGGAACCTCTCGGTTCAGGCGGCCTCGGTTTCGGTCATGGCGACTGGCATGGTGCTGGTCATCGTCACCCGCAACATCGACCTCTCGGTCGGCTCGATCCTCGGTTTTGTCGGCATGATCATGGCGGTGCTTCAGGCCCGTATCCTGCCGCCGATCATCGGGTTTGAGCATCCGATGATGTGGATCATCGCGCTGTCGGCCGGTATCCTCGTCGGCACCGCGATCGGCGCCCTGCACGGCGTCATCATCGCCTTCCTCGGCGTGCCCGCCTTCATCGTCACGCTCGGCGGCCTGCTCGTCTGGCGCGGTGCGGCCTGGATGGTCACCTCGGGCGCGACGGTTGCCCCGATGGACACCACCTACCGCCTGATGGGTGGTGGTGCGGATGGTTCGATCGGTGTCACCGCCAGCTGGATCGTCGGCCTCGTCGCCTGCCTGATGATCGTGCTCACCATTCTTAACACCCGCCGTCAGCGTCGCCGCTTCGGCTTCCCGCTGCGTCCGATCTGGGCTGAATACTTCCTCGTCGCCTCCGGCTGCGTGGCCGTGCTCGGCGCCGTCTGGGTAGCCAACAGCTATTACATGCCGGTGAACCTGGCCCGCAAATACGCCGAAGCCAACGGCATTGCCTGGCCGGAAGGTGGTCTGCAGATCGGTCTCGGCATCGCCGTTCCGGTTCTCATTGCCATCGGCATCGCCATGGTCATGGCCTTCATCACCAACCGCACCCGCTTTGGCCGCTATGTCTTCGCGATCGGCGGCAACCCGGAAGCCGCTGAACTCGCCGGCATCAAGGTGAAGTGGGTCACCGTCAAGATGTTCGCGCTGATGGGTGCACTCTGCGCTATCGCCGCAGCCATCTCGACCGCCCGCCTCAACGCTGCGACCAATGCGCAGGGCACGCTCGACGAGCTCTACACCATCGCCGCAGCCGTCATCGGCGGCACCTCGCTTGCCGGCGGCGTCGGCACCATCGCCGGTGCCATGCTCGGTGCCATCGTCATGCAATCACTGAATTCGGGCATGGTTCTGCTCGGTCTCGACACACCGCTCCAGAGCATCGTCATCGGTATCGTGCTCGTCGTCGCGGTCTGGCTCGACACCGTCTACCGCGCCCGTGCGAAGTAAGGGGAGTTGAACTCATGTCGGAAAATCGTACCCCCCTCGTGGAAATGCGCAACGTTTCCATCTCCTTCGGCGGCATTCACGCCGTCGATGACGCCTCGATCGACCTCTTCCCGGGTGAAGTCGTGGCACTGCTCGGCCACAACGGTGCCGGCAAGTCGACCCTGATCAAGATCCTGTCGGGCGCCTACAAGCGCGACAACGGCGATATCCTGGTCCGCGGCGATTTCGCCGATATCAACAATCCGCGCGATGCCAAGAAGTATGGCATCGAGACGATCTACCAGACGCTCGCCGTCGCCGATAACGTCGATGCCGCCGCCAACCTCTATCTCGGCCGCGAGCTGCGCACCGCCTGGGGCACGCTCGACGACGTCGCGATGGAAGCCAAGGCCCGCGAAGTCATGGGGCGCCTCAACCCCAACTTCCAGCGCTTCAAGGAACCGGTAAAGGCTTTGTCCGGTGGTCAGCGTCAGTCGGTGGCGATCGCCCGTGCGATCCTCTTCGACGCCCAGATCCTGATCATGGACGAACCGACGGCCGCCCTCGGGCCCCAGGAAACCGCCCAGGTTGGCGAACTCATCCAGCAGCTGAAGAAGGACGGCATCGGCATCTTCCTGATCAGCCACGACATCCACGATGTCTTCGACCTCGCCGACCGCGTCTTCGTCATGAAGAACGGCCGCGTGGTGGGCCATGCCCGCACCGAAGACGTGACCAAGGACGAAGTCTTGGGCATGATCATCCTCGGCAAGTGCCCTCCGGGAGCTGTGCCCGGACCGGGCGCTATGCAGACGGCGTGAGCCGAGAGACGGTGAACTGAGACAGGCGAGGGGGCGTTAAGCTCCCTCGTTTTCGTTTGACTGCGCGTCAGTCCTTTTGGCGCGGTGCGCCGGCAAGTCCAAGAAATACGAGCATCGCCCGATCCAGGCGTGCCACATCGCTGCCGTCGAGCTGACCAACGCGTCGACCAAGTCTTGTTTTGGCGACGGTGGTGATCTTGTCTGCCATCAGACGAGAGGGTGCGCGCAAGCCATTCCGCTCGTTCGGTTCGACCAAAATCCTGAAGAGGGGGGCATCCGTCGGATCCGAGGTGAAGCCGCAGATCGTGACCGAGCCTGTTTCAAGGAAGTTGTCGTCCTGCACGATCACCGCCGGTCGCGGCTTGCCTGCGTAGTCTCCGGCCCCGGCGACGGTCCAGATCTCGCCTCGTCTCATGCGTCGGACCAGTCCGACACAGCCTCGATAAAGGCCTGATCTTCTTCGGCCACGGCGCTTCGAGAGACGGCCATAGACTGGCGCTTTGCCTCAGCCTTGAAGGCGTCCGTGCGCACGTCTGGAACCCAGATCTGGACAGGTCGAAGACCTTGAGCCCGCAGACGCTCGCGGTGCTTGCTCACCTTTTGCACGGAAGACTTCGGTCCAGAGGGCATGATCAACTCCATGGGTTACATGTAACCTACCACGGTGGCTCTTGAAGATGAAGGCGAGTGGCGGGCTCAGGGCGCATGTTAGCCCTCTCATACGAAAAGGGCGATGCGTCGCCGCACCGCCCCCAATCCTCTGCGCCCGCCGCCTCACGCTGCCCGGCGCATGCCCGGCTGTCCGGATCCGCTTTGTCCGCCGATCTCGAATTTCGCGATCAGCTGGAACAGCGCTTCCGCCTCTTTGGCCAGCGAGTGGCTGGCTGCAGTCGATTCCTCGACCATGGCGGCATTCTGCTGCGTGCCCTGGTCCATGACGGCGACGGCGGTGTTGATTTCCTTGAGCCCCGTCGCCTGGTCGCCGGAGGCTTCGACAATGGCGTTCACGTTGATGCTGACCGCCTGCACCTGGGCAACGATTTCGTCCAGCGCCTTGCCGGTTGCCACGACGAGGTCGACGCCGTTCTTCACCTGGTCGCCGGACTTGCCGATCAGCGAGCGGATTTCCTTCGCCGCGCCCGCGGAACGCTGGGCAAGTTCGCGCACTTCCTGCGCCACGACGGCAAAGCCCTTGCCGGCCTCGCCGGCACGCGCGGCTTCGACGCCTGCATTCAGGGCGAGCAGATTGGTCTGGAACGCGATCTCGTCGATCACGCTGATGATCGTGGTGATTTCCTTCGACGAGCCTTCGATCTCCTGCATGGCGGAAACCGCCCGCTCGACGATCGACCCGGACCGTTCCGCCGCCCCGCGTGTCTCGTTGACCTGCCGCCCGGCCTCCCGGGCCCGATGGCTCGTTTCGCCGATGGTGGTGGTGATCTGCTCAAGGGCTGCGGCCGTCTCCTCGACGGAAGCCGCCTGGCGCTCGGTGCGCTTCGACAGGTCGTCGGCGGCGGCATGGATCTGGCCAGATCCGGCTGCAATTGCCTGTGCGTTCTGGCCGACCCGGCGCATCGCATCCTCAAGCTTTCCCACCGCATCGTTGAAATTCACCCGGATCGCATCCAGCCGCTCGGCAAAGGCTTCCGTGATCCGATAGGTGAGCTTGCCATCCGCCAATTGTCCGAGCGCATGGCCGATGCTGTCGACGGCAAAGCGAACTTCCGCGGCATCCTGCGCCTGCTGGCGTTCGCGTTCCATGCGCTCCCGCTCGGAAAGCGTGCGGTTGGCTTCCGCCTCCTTCTCCAGCCGCACCCGCTCGCGCGCATTGTCGCGGAAGACGGCAACGGTCGAGGCCATCACGCCGATCTCGTCACGGCGGCCCTCGCCATAGATCGATACATCGAGATCGCCATGCGCCAACCGGTCCATCGCCGTGGTGATCGAACTCACCGGACGGATGACCCCGGCAACCACGGTCCACATCGAAAATGCCGCAACGCCAGCCGCCATCACCGACATCGCCACCATCAGCGTCGTCACCATGGCCTTCAGCGCATTGGCGGCTTCAAGATTTTCCTTGGCCACCCGGATCTGCAGTTCGATCAGCCGGGAAATCTCGGTGCCAAGCGGATCGATCGTCGGATAGAGCTTCTGGTCGGCAAAGCTGGCCAGGCCCGCCATGTCCTTGGCGAGAAGCAGCGCCTGCAATTCCTTGACCCCGGCATCGGCACCCTCGCGGACCTTCAGGAACTCGTCTGCAATGATTTTTTCTTCGGGCGTCAGATAGGTGACGATATATTCGCCCCACTTGCTGTCGATCTTGCCCATCGCGGCATCGACGCTCTTTTGCCCCTGCTCGAAGCTGAACGCGCCCGAGCGCACCTTGTGCACGGCATCGACGATGTCGACGGCATAGGAGTCAGCAATCACCTTGAGCTGTTCCATCGGAATGACCCGGTCGGCAACGATCGACGTGGTCAGTTTCGATTGCTCTTCCTTTGCATAAAAGGCGAAAGCCGAGATCACGAAAATGGCAGCTGTCAAAAGCGAAATGCAGGCCAGCAATTTCAATCTTATGGTCATCAGAGCCTCGGAAGCGTCTATGGTTTGAATTCACAACAGCGCAAGCAAACACATGACGGTTCTGTCCGGCCAAAGCCGGTTTCAACCCCTGTCATGGGTGGCATGCTCGTCGGTCTACGCAAAACCAGCTTCTGCCGTCGCCTGTGCCGACCCCTGCAAGATTTAGGGGTGATCCGTTTACGCTTTGCTAAACTTTGGTTTTAAACACGTTGCTAACTTGAGTATTTGCGCAGATTCGGAACAATTATTTCTTAATATGCCAACCGCCGCGTGCACAAATCCGTGAGCGCACAGGCAATGCGCGTTTTGCGGAGCCTAGACGGCATCCGGAAGGGCGTGGCCTCATACACCCTTGATCAGCGGCATACGCTCCGCCCGAATGCAAAGAACCGGGCACAAGGCCCGGTTCCATCTGTTTCGCGTCCATCTTCGCGTCGCCGCGCGATGCCTTATAGCGTGTAGGCGTAGTCCGCCGGCTGGAAGCGGTAGTGGTCGCCATCGACAAAGATCCGGCCGAAGCTCGGGAAGGCGATGTGCGTTGCGGCGATCAGCATGTTGTCGGCCGAGACCATGTCGAAGATCCGGCGACGGCTGGCGGCGGCCTCGGCAGGATCCATGTCGAAGGCAAAGCCGACATCCGGCTTCACGGCATGGATTGCGGCATTGTGCACGGTATCGCCGACGATCAGCATCTGGTCGGCACCGGAGGCGACGCGCAGGATGCTATGACCGGGCGTATGTCCGGCAGACAGGATCATCTCGACGCCCGGGAAGATCTCGCCATCCTTTGCCAGACGCGTGCGCGCCTCATAGGGCTTCAGCGCCTTGCGGGCGAGATCGAACATCGGCTTCAGGCCATCGGGGGCGCTGGAAAGCGCGCCGTCATCCAGCCAGAAGCCTGCTTCCTTCTCGTGCAGAACGAGTTCGGCATTGGCAAAGATTGCCGCGCCATCCGCGCCGATCAGGCCGTCGGCATGGTCGGGATGCGCATGGGTCAGGATCACCGCATCGATCTGGTCGGGCGTGATGCCGGCGGCAGCAAGGTTCGCGACCGTGCGGCCAAGCGTCGGGCCGAACATCTGGTTTGCACCAAGCCCGGTGTCGACGAGATAGGTCTTTTCGCCGGAATTGATGACGAAGGCATTGACCGAAGTTGGCAGGCTTTCGGTGAGGCCGGCCTGGTTGAGAATGCCAACGAGGTCGGCCTTGTCAGCGCCGGAGAAATTGTCGACCGACAGTGGGGCAAAGCCATCGAGCAGGGCGGTGATTTCGAGGCTTCCGACCTTGCGGCGGTAGAAGCCCAGCGCCTGGACACCCGCAAGCGGTGCTGCGGCAAATGCCGAGGTGGAAAGGGCAGCGCCAAGGCCGGCAGCAGCCCCGGTCAGCAACAGGGAACGACGATTGATCAGCATGGTAGATCTCCCATTCGAGATAGCTCGGAGCACCAGTTCCGTCGCGCGGGCACCGCGCGCAATAGGTTGCGCGAACATATCTGTCACACGAGACATTTGCGCACAAGTCGTAATGTCGCCTGACGTGATATAAGTTGCTTTGAGGTTGCCTGTGTCGGGTCCCCCAGCCTATACCACCTGCCGATGACAGGATGCTGTCAGTGCAAGCGGTGACCAGCCCGGTCGGTGAAGGGCGCGGCACCCGGATGGAGACGGACGCATGGCGGACAAGGATGAAAAGAGCCTGGACCACCAGCTGTGCTTTGCCATCTACGCGACCTCGCTTGCCTTCACCCGCGCCTATCGTCCGCTGCTGGAAGAGCTCGATCTCACCTATCCGCAATATCTCGCCATGCGGCTGCTCTGGGCCGAAGACCGCCTCACCGTAGGCCAGCTTGCCGAACGGCTGGCGCTGGAATCCGGCACGGTCACCCCGCTGATCAAGCGCCTGGAGCATGCAGGCCTTCTGACCCGTTGCCGCTCGCGCATCGACGAGCGCCAGGTCAATGTTCATCTGACGGAGAAGGGCATCGCGCTGAAACCGGTCGCCGACCGCCTGAACGAGGATTTGAAGGCTCTGGTCGGTCCGCGCTTCATCGATGACGAAAACCTGGTCGAAACGCTTCAGTCGCTGCGCAAGGTGCTTGTCGGCGACAGTCGCTGATCCCTGAGCCTTGGAGGCCTTCAGCCCCCTTTGATCAGCGCCCCGATCGTCCCGCCCACCAGGAGCACGATGCCGATCAGAAATGTCAGCGCCGCCCCCGGTCCCCGCGTCTTCGCGTCGGCATAATATTCGGCGGCATAGAGAACGCGCGCCGCAGTCCAGCCGAGGCCGAGCAGCCCGGCCAGCATGTCCGAGACGTAAAAGCCGAAGATCCAGAGCGAGGGCAGGAAGAGCACCATCTGCTCGACCGTGTTCTGCTGCACGCGAAAGATCCGCTCGAAATCGGCATTGCCGGTCGTCTTCGGCGCCTCGACGCCGAACTTGCGGCGCGCCTGGCCGACTTTCAGCAGGAACCAGCAATAGGTGAGCAGTGCGGAAAAGGTCGCAAGGATGGTGAAGCGCATGATTTTTCTCGGCAACAAATTGGCACGGTAACCATTGATTGGTAGGCGCCGTGTCACGATTGCGCAAGCAAGGAAGGTTACGGTCACGGTGCGTTTGTGAAGTCAGCGCCGCTTGTGAGACCGGGCCATTTCCGCCATCATCCCGAGCATTGCTTCGCGACCCGAAACCGACGCCCCCTTAAGAAAAGACGAAGACATCAGATGAATACCGAGAACTTCAAGTTTGGCCGCGCCTACGACCTGCACGAGCTGGTCGCCGACGGGATCATCCATGGCATCGGTGTCGTCTTCGCGCTGGTCGGCGCCACCGCGCTGATCTTCTACGCCACCGTCTATTCCGACTATGCCAATATCGCCGCCAGCTGGATCTATGGCCTCGGCCTGATCATCTCGCTCGGCGTCTCCTTCACCTACAATATGTGGCCGCATTCGCGCGTGAAGTGGATCCTGCGCCGCTTCGATCATTCGGCGATCTTCATCCTGATTGCCTCCACCTACACGCCCTTCCTGGTCCAGGGCGCGGATCGCCCGCTGATCCTGGCGCTCCTCATCGGCATCTGGATCACGGCCTTCACCGGCATCTGGCTGAAGTTCCGCTTCCCCGGCCGTTATGACCGCCTCGCCATCCTGCTTTATCTCGGCATGGGCTGGAGCGGCGCGCTCGCTATGGGCCCGCTCTCGGAAATCATCCCCGGCGTCACGCTGACCCTGATCATCGTCGGCGGCTGCATCTATTCCGCCGGCGTCGTCTTCCACGTCTGGGAACGCCTGCGTTTCCAGAACGCCATCTGGCACGCCTTCGTGGTGACCGCCGCCATCGTCCACTATTCGGCGGTGTTTACGGCCATCAGCCTCGGCTGAGGGTGGTGGTCAGGGTCTAGACGACCGTCATCCTCGGCCCCCGTGCCGAGGATCTGCGAGGTCTGCTTCGGCCTCAACGCCTCCGCTCTCGTCCCACACATTCCACCGGTAGCAGATGCTCGGGACAAGCCCGAGCATGACGACCGAGAGGTGGGTTGTCTCAAATCTCCGTAAGCTTCGCCTGCTTTTCGAGGTGCTTGGCCACCTGGCCGGCCCCGATGCGGAAGCCCGCCAGCGTCACCGGAAAGCTGAGCGCCAGCGAAACACCCGCCAGTACCAGTGCCGCCGTGACAGGCGTCATGTCCATCTGGCCGGCGAGCATTTCAAGCTCTGCCCCGGTGATCCCGTTGATCATGACAACGCCGACGAGGATCAGCCCGCCGAGCAGCACGGCGACAACGGCGAGCAGGGCGGAAAGCTTGAGGCTCATGCCCCAGCTCGGTCTTGCCTTCAGTCGCTCGGCAACAAAGCTGCCAGCCGAGGAACCTGCTGCAATCAGCACCGCCACATTGCCGGCCGATGACAGGCTGTCGCCCCAGCCGAAGCTATCGAGCACCAGCACCAGCAGATAGATGAAGAGCTGCGCGGCGATGAAGACGACGGTGAAGCGTGTCAGGAGGCCGGGGAGGAGTGAGGTCATGATGATTATTTTCCGTCTGTCGTGGTCTTGCCTTTAGCCCCTTGTTGCCCGATGTGTCGACGCGGCGAAGTATCGCCCGTCACATCATCGTCTCGCGCGGCGCCTTTTCCGCTGCAAACTGCAAAAGTCCTGTTATGACCATGCTCCCCATCCTCCGCGACGCAATGCAAGCCGACCTGCCGGCCATCCTCGAGATCTACAATCACGCCGTCGCCGAGACCACCGCGATCTGGAACGAGACCCTGGTTGATCTCGACAACCGAAAGGCCTGGTTCGAGCTTCGCCAATCGCGCGGCTTCCCGATCCTGGTCGCCGAAATCGACGGCCGCATCGCCGGCTACGCCTCTTATGGCGACTGGCGCGCCTTCGACGGCTTCCGCCAGTCGGTCGAACATTCCGTCTATGTCGAGAAGGATTTTTACGGCCGTGGCCTCGGCAAGGCGCTGATGACGGCACTGATCGAACGCGCCAAGGCGGGCCAGATCCACGTCATGGTCGCCGCCATCGAAGCCGGCAACACCGGCTCCATTGCCCTCCACAAAAGCCTCGGCTTCCGCCTCGTCGGCACCCACCACGAAGTCGGCCAGAAATTCGGCCGCTGGCTGGATCTGACGATGATGGAGCTGAAGCTCAACTGAGGCCTCTACCTCTGCCTTGAGGCCTCCACCTCCCCCTTGAGGGGGGAGGTCGCCGCAAAGCGGCGGGCGGGGGTGACTAGGGTGACGAGTCCGACTTCATTGATCGGAGCTCACGCTTAGCACGTCACCCCACCCCGGAGCTTCGCTCCGACCCTCCCCCTCAAGGGGAGGGTGGAAGGTCCGCGTAAACGATCAGCCGCATCCTGAGGTGGGAGCGAGGCGATATCAGAAGGACGAGGGCGAGTGTTGGCATCCCGGCCTCGATCCTTCGAGGCCTGCTGACGCAGGCACCTCAGGATGAGGGGATGCCAAACCACCTACCTCCCCCTCAAGGGGAGAGTGAAGCCTTGCCTTACAGCAGCTTGAGCAGCGCCTTGGCCGCCTCCTCCGAAGAGGCCGGGTTCTGACCAGTCACCAGCTTGCCGTCGGTCACGACGTGCACGCTCCAGTCGGCGCCCTTTTCATAAAGTCCGCCGCGCTCCTTCAGCATGTCCTCGACGAGGAAGGGCACGACCTCCGTCAGGCCAACAGCCTCTTCTTCCGAATTGGTGAAGCCGGTCACCTTCTTACCCGAAACGAGCGGCTTGCCGTCCTTGCCCTTGACGTGGCGCAGAACGCCCGGCGCGTGGCAGACGGTGGCGACCGGCCGATCCTTGGCGGCGAAGGCCTCGATCAGGGCGATGCTGTCCTTGTCTTCAGCCAGATCCCAGAGCGGGCCGTGGCCACCGGGATAGAAGACGCCGTCGAAATCGGCGGGATCGATATGCGAGAGTGGCGTGGTCGAGGCGAGCAGCTGCTGCGCCGTCTGGTCCGCCTTGAACCGGTCGGTCGCCTCGGTCTGCGCATCCGGTTCGTCGCTCTTCGGATCAAGCGGCGGCTGGCCGCCCTTCGGCGAGGCGAGCGTGATCTCGGCGCCGGCATCCTTCAGCACGTAATAGGGAGCTGCAAATTCCTCCAGCCAGAAGCCGGTCTTCTTGCCGGTATCGCCAAGCTGGTCGTGGGAGGTGAGAACCATCAGGATTTTCATGGGTGTCAGTCCTTTGTGTTGTGTTGATCGGGTGTTCATGTCCGTGATCGGGGGCCTCGCCCTTCGAGGCCCGGCTGTGCCGGGCGCCTCAGGATGAGGGGAAATATGTGTGCCGGCCGCAGATGCCCTCATCCTGAGGTGACCTCGCAGAGCGAGGGCCTCGAAGGATCAGTCGCCAAGACTAGTTGTCCGGCCCGACGCGGATGACCCGCTTGCCGAAGGCCTCGCCGCGGAGCAGGCCGATAAAGGCGCGCGGTGCCTCTTCCAGCCCGTCGATCATCTCTTCGCGATACTTGATCTGGCCGGCCTCCACCCAGCCGGCCATCTCCTTGGCGAATTCGGGATAGAGATGCCCAAAATCGTCAAAGACGATGAAGCCGCGCACGGTGATGCGCTTCTTCAGGAACATGCCCATCAGCCAGCCCAACCGGTCCGGCCCCTCGGGCAGGCTCGTCGCATTATACTGCGCAATCAAGCCGCAGAGCGGAATGCGCGCAGCCGTGTTGAGGAGCGGTGCAACTGCGTCAAAGACCTTGCCGCCGACATTCTCGAAATAGATGTCGATGCCATCGCCCGTTTCCGCCTTCAGCCGCTCGGCAAAGTCATCCGCCTTGTAGTCGACACAGGCGTCGAAGCCGAGCGTGTCGACCGCATGGGCACATTTGTCCGGCCCGCCGGCAATGCCGACGACCTTGAGGCCGAGGATCTTGCCGATCTGGCCCACGGTCGCGCCTACAGGCCCTGTCGCACCGCCGACCACCAGCGTCTCGCCCGCTTTCGGTTGGCCGATCTGCTTGAGACCCGACCAGGCGGTAAAGCCCGGCATGCCGGTCACGCCGAGCGCCCAGGACGGATGCGAAGGGGTTGCGCCGAGGGAAGTCAGGCCCTTGCCGTCGGACAACGCATAGTCCTGCCAGCCGGTAAACCCGACCACCCAGTCGCCCTCCTTGAAGCCTTCGAGCTTCGAGGTGACCACGCGTGAAACCGTACCGCCCACCATGGTCTGGCCAATCTCGACCGGCGCCGCATAGGACGGCGCATCGCTCATCCGCCCGCGCATGTAAGGGTCGAGCGACAGGAAGACGGTGCGGAGCAGCATCTGGCCGTCGCCGGGCTCGGGAATATCCGCCGTCTCCAGCCGCAGTGTCCGCTCATCCGGCTCGCCCTTCGGGCGCTCGGCCAGGACGAAACGGCGATTGGTGGTGGTCGCTTGGGGCATGGATATCTCCTGTATTCGGGATCGGGTCTCCCGCCCTGCCGCCATCGGCCGCAGTGCTTGGATGGTCATCTCTTGCGTGACGACCGCAGAGAACCCTCGATGTTCCATACAACGGCACGCCCAGACCGTTGTTCCATGCCATCCTGTCGCGGTGATGACGCTTCGCCATGGCCATGAAGCCTGCCTTGCGGCGGGATGTCTCCTGCGAAGGAGAGCCGAAAACGCAAAGGGCGCCGGAGCAATCCGACGCCCTTTGAACGGCCCGGGATCCCCAGTCAGCGGATCGTCGCATGCACCATTTCGCCTCGGATGGAGATTGACGGCTTCGCCCCCGGCGTGTTGGGCAAGGCGCTGTCGACATAAGATGCGACCGCATCGACGCCGTAGCTGATCGGCGTCGGCGTCAGGAAGCGTACTGATGCGTCGAGCATCTTGCCCGAGATCCGGATTTCCTCCGTATTTATCACCCGCTCGAAGGCGAGCTTGGCGCGCAGCGCCGCCCCGGAGACCGCGACAGTCGCCGCATGTCCGGTAAAGGCAAAGTCGCCCGCATCGCTCTCGACATCGATTGCCGCAAAATCCCCCGAAAGCTGCATGCGCGCGGCATTCTGCCGGATCGACACCCGCGCCTCGGGCGAAAGTTCCGCCGTGAAGGTCAGTGTGCATTCGTCCCAGTCGTTCCAGCCGAAGAAACCGCCCCTGTCGCCCATATCGACCGTCAGGGTCGAGCCGTCACGCGTCATCCGCGCCTGTCCGGCGCAGTCCCCGGCAAACCAGCCCGAGCGCCAGATCGCGCCCCAACCGTGCCGCGTGCCGGAGAGCACGGCCTCCCGAGCGCCATCGCCCCGTGTCGAGATGCTGATGTCGCTGGCCGCCCCCGTGACCCAAAGCTGTGTCACGCCGGCAAGGTCGACAGGGCCGGAGATCGCCTCGCTCGCCCGCATCATCTGCACGCTGCCATCAAGGATCGCGAGCCCGACAAGACCGCCGAGGATGGAGAGGAAGATGGTCTTCTTGCGCATGGAATTCACCTCTTGGGCTTTGGCCGTGCCGCATCGGCAGGCCGGTTTCGATGCCTCCATCTGCTGCCTGGAGCACATCATCCGCGACCTCGATCACGATCCGGGTCGACCGGGATCGCGCTTTCGGTCATGGTCGCGACATCCAGTCCGATCTCCCAATATCGAAAAAGCCCGCATGCTCTTCGTCCCACTCTCCTTCCTGGTTGCCCTGTTCCTCGCCGTCTTTCTCGTGCGACTGCTGCGCGAGGGCAGCGAGAGTTGGAGCCGCAACGGCCTCTTCCTCGCGCTGCTTGCGCTTTATGTGGTGCAGAGCCTGCTGGTCGGCCTGCGCTGGGGCTATGGGGTGATGGCGGTGCTGCCGGTTCTGCCGGTCATGGCGAGCATGGTGCCAGCGCTGTCTTTCCTCGCCTTCCGCGATCTCACCCGGGAAAGCCCGGGCCTATCCTGGACGGACTGGCCGCATCTCCTTCCGATGCTGGCCACGCTGATCCTGCTCGTGGTCGGCCGTACGCCGGTCGATCTCGTCATCATCGCCAATTTTCTGGCTTATGGTCTGGCTCTACTCTGGCTCGCGCGCCTTGGTCCCGATGGCCTGCTCGCCGCCCGCCTCGATGGTGCCTTGCGCTCCTATCGCGCGCTGCAACTGACCGGCCTCGCGCTCATCGCCTCGGCCCTCACCGATGTCGCCATCAGCCTCGACATGCTCTGGTCCGGCGGCCGCTATTCGCCGATGGTCGTCTCTGCGGCAACCACGCTCATCCTGCTCCTGCTCGGCATCGGCGCCGTGACCGCCGGCCAGGAAGAGGCAGGCGAGGCGGAGGCAGGAGAGGGGGAGGCGCCTGATAACGGGCCTGGCTTCGAAACACCCGGTGCGCCGAGCGATATTGCGTCCTCAACGAAGTCCGCCACGGAAGACCATCGCCGCCTCGCAGCCGATCTCGATCGCCTGATGACGGAACGACGCCTCTGGGCCGATCCCGACCTCAACCTTGCCCGTCTCGCCCGCCGCCTCGGCATGCCCGCCCGTGCCGTCTCGGAAGCCGTCAACCGCGTCCACGGCGTCAGCGTCTCCCACTACGTCAACAACCACCGCATCACCGAGGCCTGCCGCCTCCTCGCTGACACTGATCTGCCGGTCACCCGCATCCTCTTCGAGGCGGGCTTCATGACCAAGTCCAACTTCAACCGCGAATTCCTGCGCGTGACGGGGGAGAACCCAAGCGACTGGCGGCGGCGTGCACTCCCACCTGCCCCTTGAGGGGGGAGGTCGCGCGGAACGCGCGGGTGGGGGTGACAAAAGGTGCCGTTGGGTATCACCCCACCCCGGAGCTTCGCTCCGACCCTCCCCCTCAAGGGGAGGGTAAATCTCATCACCGCGAATAGGCCGTAATCACCTCGAGAAACGCATCGCCATAGCGCTCCAGCTTGGATTGCCCGATGCCGGAAATGCCGAGCATTTCGTCGTCGTCCATCGGCCGCTCCGTGGCGAGCGCGACCAGCGTCGTATCGGGGAAGATCACGTAAGGTGGCACCGCCTGTTCGCGGGCAAGCTCCATGCGTCTCGCCCTCAGCGCCTCGAACAATTCCTGATCCGCCTGGTCGAGCCCGGCCTTGGCCTGGGCCGTGCGGGACGAAGCCACACCCCGCGCTGCCTTGCCTGTCGTCGGGCGGTCCTTGCGGAAGCGCACTTCCACCTCGCGTTTGAACACGGCACGCGCCGTCTCTTCAAGCTTCAGCGCGCCAAAGGCCGTATGGTCCACCCTGACATATCCGGCGGCCAGCAACTGGCGAAACACCGATTGCCAGGTCTTCGACGGCAGATCCTTGCCCGCCCCGAAGACCGGCATGTCAGAGTGCCCGAAGCGCTGCGTCTTGTCGTTCTCGGTGCCGAGCAACACGTCGATCAGATGCCCGGTGCCGAAGCGCTCACCGGTGCGGTAGATCGCCGCCAGTGCCTTGATCGCCGCGTCCAGCCCGTCCCAGGTCTCGACAGGCTTGAGGCAGGTGTCGCAATTCCCGCATCCCCCGGCATGGCTCTCACCGAAATGCTTGAGGATCGCCTGCCGCCGGCAGCCCGGCGTCTCGCAGATCGCGAGCAGCGCATTGAGCTTCGCCCGCTCCACCCGCTTGATCTCGTCGGCGGCACCGCCTTCGTCGATCATGCGCCCGCGCTGGATGACATCGGCCATGCCATAGGCCATCCACACCTCGGATGGCAGTCCGTCGCGCCCCGCGCGCCCCGTCTCCTGGTAATAGGCCTCCACCGAACCCGGCAGGTCGAGATGCGCGACATAACGCACATTCGGCTTGTCGATGCCCATGCCGAAGGCAACGGTTGCCACGAGGCAGAGGTCTTCTTCCTTCAGAAACGCGTCCTGATTGGCATCGCGCAGCGCCCGGTCCATGCCGGCGTGATAGGGCAGGGCCCTGATACCCTGATCGTCGAGCCAGGTCGCGATCTCCTCGACCTTTGCGCGTGACAGGCAATAGACGATGCCGCTCGAACCCTTGTGACGCGAGAGAAAACGCAAGAGCTGCTGGCGCGGCTGGTCGCGCTCGACGATCTCATAGGCGATGTTCGGCCGGTCGAAGGAGGTAGTAAAGACCTCCGCGCTGTCGAGCCGCAGCCGCTCGATGATGTCTTCGCGCGTATGCGGATCGGCTGTCGCCGTCAGCGCCATGCGCGGCACGCCGGGAAAGAGGTCGGTGAGCTTGCCGAGCTCGCGATACTCAGGCCTGAAGTCGTGCCCCCATTGCGAGACGCAATGTGCCTCGTCGATGGCAAAAAGCGCGATCTCCACCCCTTGCATCATCTCGATGAAGCCAGGCGTCGCCGTCCGCTCCGGTGTCACATAGAGAAAGTCGAGTTCGCCGCGATCGAGCGCACGGCGGATCTCGACATATTCCTCGCGGGACAGCGTCGAATTCAGCGCGGCGGCCCGGACACCCAGACCTTTCAGCGCCTCCACCTGGTCGCGCATCAAGGCAATCAGCGGCGATACGACCACGCCGACGCCCGGCCGGCAGAGCGCCGGCACCTGGAAACACAGCGACTTGCCAGCCCCCGTCGGAAACAGCACCACCGCATCGCCACCCGACACGACATGGCTGACCACCTCCGCCTGCCGCCCGCGAAAGGCCGGATAGCCATAGACGCGCTTCAAGACGGCAAGCGGGCTCTCATGGGCCTGGTCGGAAAACAGCGGGTCGGTCAGGGAGTGAGTCGGCATGGGGCAAGGTTTAGCCGACGGGGGAGGGGATGGCCACAGGGGGCAGGGTTCAGAACGACCAGGGATCGATCACCGTCAGCCCACACTCCGCGAAATCCTGGACGTTGCGCGTGGCGAGACGCGCACCTCTCGAAAGCGCGATGGCCGCAATCATGCCATCCGGCGCCGTCATGCGACGACCGTGTCGAGAGGCCCGGCCCATGACGTCACCATAAATCAGGGCCGCTTCCTCATCGAAAGCGAATATCCGGCCGGCGAAGCGGAACCGCCACGCATCCAATGCCGCCGCAAGACGCGGTGCCCGCTCGTCCTCTCGGATCTTGGCAATACCGTAAGCGATTTCACCGATGACAACTGTGGATAAAGCGAGTTCGGCATCGTACCGCGTCAACCAGGCCATGACGGCAGGCTCCGGGTCCTTGCGAAAACTCTCCGAGAGCACGTTGGTGTCGACGAAGATCAAAGCTCGAGACCTTCGTGGTCGCCATGCGCCCGTCGCAAGTCTGCCGCCAGATCGAAGTCGAGTGCCGTCTCGCGGCTGATCCGCTTGTAGAAGGCCTCGGCGGGTTCACGCCCCGCCTGCCGGTCCTCGTAGGCCTCCAGTGCACGCTCGACGATGTCGGCGATCGTGCGATTTTCACGTCGCGCCAGACGATGGGCGAGGTCACGGGCGCGCGCACTGCGGACGGACAACTGCGGTTCTGCCACTGGTTTCTCCTTCGCGGACGGTGCCGGGATAATTTCTTGCCATCAAGATGGCAGTTGATGGCAAGCCACCAATACTACCGCGAGTTCTTTGCCTGTGCAAATTGCGCGTAGAGGACCGACCCACCCTTGCCAGCCCGCCCTCCGGCTGCTCCTCATCACCCACTCCCAACCACCCGGATCCTCCCTTGATGTCCTCGCCCCTGAAACTCTATCTCGCCGGCCCCGAAGTCTTCCTGCCCGATGCCCGCGCCGTGCTTGATGCCAAGGCAGCGCTCACCCGCACTTATGGCTTCGAGCCGATCTGCCCAGGCGACCTCACCATTCCGCCGGCCCCGACCAAGCACCAGTTCGGTCTTAACATTTCCGAGATCGACGAGAGCTTCATGAACCGCGCCGACGGCGTCATTGCCAATCTGACCCCGTTTCGCGGCATCGCCGCCGATCCCGGCACGGTCTTCGAACTCGGCTATATGTGCGGCGCGGGAAAGATCGTGGCCTGCTACACCAATGTCACGGAGACCCATTATCAGCGCACGCTCGCCTGGTATGGCGGCGCGCTCAGCCGTGATGCCGAAGGCCGCATGCGCGGGCCGGACGGCCATTCGCTGGAAGATTTCGACATGATCGAAAACCTCATGCTGCATGGCGGCGTCGCCCGCCGCGGCGGCCCGGTCTGCGTCCATGCGGCCGATCCAGCCACGCTCTTCACCGACCTCACGGCCTTCGAGCAATGCTTGAAGGCGCTGGCGGAAAGAGTCTGAATTCAGGGGCTTGCCGCCTCTGCTTTATCTGCCGTCACGCTTGTGCCGCCCGACCGGAGACACCCCTTGAATCAGCATGTGACGCCGAAGCCGTCCCTCGGCCACAACTTCCATCGTCTGCTCCTGTCGAGCGGCCTTGCCAACTTGGCCGATGGCATCGGCGTCGTTGCCTGGCCCTGGCTCGCCTCGCTGATCACCCGCGACCCTTTGGCGATCGCGCTGGTCGGCGTCGCGCAAAAGCTGCCCTGGTTCCTCTTCGCCCTGCCGTCGGGCGTGATCACCGACCGGCTGGATCGGCGGCGGCTGGTGATATCCATGGATCTCCTGCGTTTTGTCACGCTGCTGGCACTCGCGGCGGCAATGCTGATCCCCGGCCTCTTGCCCGAGGCGCCGGTCGAGGATTTCCCAGCCGACCTGCTTTACGGCCTGCTGCTCCTCTCGGCTCTGGTCGTCGGCTTCGCCGAAGTCCTGCGCGACAATTCTGCCGTCACGCTGCTGCCCTCGATCGTTCCCCATGAGAGGCTTGAAACAGCCAATGGCCGCATGGGCAGCGTCGAGACCGTGATGAACATGATGGTCGGCCCGCCGCTGGCCGGGCTGGTGATCGGGCTCGCTTTGCCGCTGGCCTTCGGTCTCTATGGCCTGGCTTTCGCCTTTGCCGGCCTGCTCATCCTGTCGATCCCCGGCACGTTCAAGACACACCGGCCCGAGCCGCGTCCCTGGATCGCCGAGATCCGCGAAGGGGCCCGCTATCTCTTCGCCCGCCCGCTATTGCGCGATCTCGCGATCGGGCTCGGCGTGCTGAATGCCATCGACGTGATGCTGCTGATGGGGCTGGTCCTCTATGCCCAGGAGGTGATGGGCCTGAATTCGGCTGAATATGGCCTGCTCCTGACTGGCCTTGCGGCGGGCGGGCTGCTCGGCGGCTTGCTCGGCGAGAGCATTATCCGCCGCTTGGGCGCGTCGGCCTGCCTGCGCGCAACCATTGCCGGCTGCCTGATCTGGGCGCTGGTCGTCCTGTTCCTGCCCGTACCGGTGCTGGTCTGGGCGGCTCTCGCGCTGTCGGCCGTCACAGGCATGGTTTGGAACATCATCACGGTATCGCTGCGCCAGCGCCTCATCCCGCCGCATCTGCTCGGCCGGGTCAACAGCGTCTACCGCTTCTTCGGGCTTGGTACCATGCCGCTTGGCATGTTCTTGGCCGGCGCGAGTGTCAGCGCCGCCGAGACCTTCATCCCCCGCGCCCAGGCCCTCGCCATGCCCTTCGCGCTTGGCGCCGTCCTCTCCGTCCTGCTGCTGATCGGCATCTGGAACCGCGTCTCGCCAAAGGCGCTGGCCGCCATTCATGCGGGGTGACGGGAGATCCACCTCCCCCTTGAGGGGGGAGGTCGCCGTAAAGCGGCGGTTGGGGGTGATCAGGTCTGCACAGGGCTCACCCCACCCCGGAGGTACAGTCCGACCCTCCCCCTCGAAGGCGAGGGTAGCCCGCTCACTCGATCGGCGTGAACACCATCGAGTGCCCGTTGATGCAGTAGCGCAGACCCGTCGGCTTCGGCCCATCCGGGAAGACGTGGCCGAGATGTCCGCCGCAATTGGCGCAGCGGATCTCGGTGCGCACCATGCCGAAAGCCGTGTCGCGATGTTCGGTCACGGCATCCGGCTTCACCGGTTCGAAATAGCTCGGCCAGCCGCAGCCGGCGTCGAACTTGGTGTCGGAGACGAAGAGCGGCTCGTCGCAGGCCGCACAGCTATAGAGGCCCTTCTGGAAATTATCCCAATAAGGGCCGGTAAAGGCGCGCTCGGTGCCATGCTCGCGCAGGATCCGGTATTGCTCCGGCGTCAGCTGGTCGCGCCATTCGGCATCCGACTTGACGATCTTCGGAGCGGTGGTGGAAGCGGTCATGATGTTCTCCTTGTGAGCGGCGGAAGGGCGACAAGCAAAGCCCCTCCGGTGTTGCACTATAGATAGGGTGCGCCACGCCGAGCGGCAATTGTCCCTCTCATGCCTTTGGTCGTCAGGCGCGGCTCGTCCTTTCACGCAAAGCTGAAATACATGGGCCCCTTTTCACCGAAACGTGGGTTGACGCGTCCGTGAAGGCGCGAATGTCCGTTTTTGCTTGAGACGAAGGTTGGCTTGTCCTAACACGGTCGCACCTTGTATCGACAGATGATCGAGACCCGATCCGATGCCCACGGGGAGATGGAATGCCTGAGTTGACGAGCGACCTGACCTGGGTCGCGATGCTGTTGCCCTTCGCCGCCGCTCTTCTGGCACCCTGGCTCACGGCCCGCCTCGGAGCCAATGCCGCCTGGCTGCTGGCGCTCGCACCGGCACTGGCCTTCGCCCATTTCGCAGGTTTCCTGCCGGAAATCGCCGCGGGCGAGCGGGTGACAGGCGGTTTCGCCTGGGTGCCGAGCCTCAATCTCTCCTTCTCTTGGTTCCTCGACGGTCTGTCGCTCACCTTCGCGCTGTTGATCACCGGCATCGGTGCGCTGATCGTGCTCTATGCCGGCGGCTACATGAAGGGCCATCCGCAGCAGGGCCGCTTCATCGGCTTCATCCTGCTTTTCATGGGCGCCATGCTCGGCCTCGTGGTCTCCGACAGCTTCCTGATGCTCTTCGTCTTCTGGGAGCTCACCTCGATCACCTCCTTCCTGCTGATCGGCTTTGACCATACGCGCGAAGCCTCTCGCCGCGCAGCCCTGCAGGCGCTGGTGGTCACCGGCGGCGGCGGCCTCATCCTGCTTGCCGGCATGATCTTCATCTGGAACATCACCGGGGTCAGCCAGCTCTCGCTGCTGCTCTCCACTGGCGATGCGCTCCGCGAAAGCCCTTTCTATCTCGCAGCCCTTCTCCTCGTGCTCGGCGGCGCCTTCACCAAGTCGGCGCAGTTCCCGTTCCATTTCTGGCTGCCCAACGCCATGGAAGCGCCGACCCCGGTCTCGGCCTATCTGCATTCGGCCACCATGGTGAAGGCCGGCGTCTATCTCCTGATGCGCCTCAATCCGGTCATGGGCGAAACGCCTGCCTGGGAAATCCTGCTGCCCTTCTTTGGCGGCATCACGCTTCTGGTGGGCTCGGTCATGGCCGTGCGCCAGACGGATCTGAAGCTGATGCTGGCCTATACGACGGTCGCCTCGCTCGGCCTGCTCGTCATGCTGACCGGCTTTGATACCGAATATGCGGTCGAAGCGGCGGTGCTCTATCTCGTCGCCCATTCGCTCTTCAAGGGCGCGCTCTTCATGGTCGCCGGCGCCATCGATCATGAAGCCGGAACCCGTGACATCACCCGCCTCGGCGGCCTGCGCAAGCTGATGCCGATCACCTTTGCCGCCGCCATCCTGTCGGGTATCTCGATGGCAGGCCTGCCGCCGCTCTTCGGCTTCCTCGCCAAGGAAGAGATCTATTATGCGCTGGCCGGCACGAGCCCCCGCGCCATCCTCTTCACGGCTGTCGCCGTCATCGGCAATGCACTGATGTTCGTCATCGCCTTTGCCGTTGGCCTCAAGCCTTTCATCGGCCAAGAGGGTGATACGCCCAAGCACGCCCATGAAGGCCCCGTGCTCCTCTGGCTCGGACCGCTGACGCTCGCCGTCCTGTCGCTTGCTGGCGCGCTCTTCTCCGGCATCGCCCACCGCTTCATCTCCTCGCCCATGGCATCCGCCGTGGATGGCGAACTGCAGTCCGTCACCATCAGCCTCATCCCGTCCCTCGGTGCGGCTCTGGCACTCTCCGTGCTGACGGTGGTCCTTGGCGTCGTTCTCTATCTTAGCCTCGACCGACTGCGCGCCGCCGTCGACCGTCTCGTCACTGGCCTTGGCATCAGCCCGGATCGCGGCTTCGACCATTTTGTCAGCGGCCTCGTGCATCTCTCGACCCGCGTCACCCGCTTCGTGCAGAACGGCCGGCTTGAGACCTACATCACGCTCTCCTTCATCTTCGTCGCGATCGTGCTTCTGGCAACGCCCATCCTCTACGGCGAATTGCCGATGAACCTCGCCATGCCGGCAGAATTCGACTTCCATGAAATGGCGATCCTCGCCATCGCCGTGATCGGGGTGATCGCGGTGTTGACCGCCAAGGATCGCCTGACCGCCATCGTCTGCCTCGGCATCCAGGGCTTTGCCGTCGCCGTCATCTTCCTGCTCTATGGCGCGCCGGATCTCTCCTTCACCCAGTTCATGGTCGAAACGCTCTCGGTCGTCATCCTCGCGCTTGCCATGACCCGGCTCAAGCTTTCGCCCTCGGATCACCGGCCCATGTCGGCCCGCCTGCTGGACGGATCGCTCGCGATCGCCTGCGGCCTCGGCTTTGCTCTCATGCTCGCCGCCTCGACGGCAGGTCCGTTCGATGGCTCGCTATCGGCCTTCTTCTCCGAGCATTCCAAGATCATCGCCCACGGCGCCAATGTGGTGAACGTCATCATCGTCGACTTCCGCGGCGTCGATACGCTGGGTGAGATTGCGGTCGTCATGATCACCGGTCTCTCTATCCTCGCCCTGATCCGCATCCGCGTCGGCGGCGCACCGGCAGCGCCGGCCATGGCGCCGACCGATGCGTCCGCCGAAGTGGTGCGTCCGTCCAAGACGAAAGGTGGCAAGCGCTCATGAACACCCTGATCTTCCGCACCTTCGCGCCCTTTCTGACGGCGCTGATGCTGATCTTCTCGATCTTCGTGCTGCTGCGCGGCCACAATGAACCCGGTGGCGGCTTCATCGGCGGCCTGATCGGCGCCGCAGCCTTCGCCATGTATGGCATCGCCTTTGGCGTCCAGGCCGTGCGCCGCGCCATGGTCTTTCATCCGATGTCGATCGCAGGCTTCGGCCTTCTGGTCTCGACCCTCTCGGGCGTGATCTCTGCGCCGCTTGGCTACCCCTTCATGACCGGTATCTGGATCTATCCGAGCCTTGCCGGCATCGAAGTGCCGCTCGCCACCGTGATCTCCTTCGACATCGGCGTCTATCTCGTGGTCGTCGGCACCTTTGCCTCGATCGCACTTGCACTTGAAGAAAGGGATGACGGCTGATGGAAGTCATCTTCTCACTCGTCGTCGGCATCTTCTTTGCCGCCGCAGTCTATCTGATGCTGTCGAAGAAGATCATCCGGATCCTGCTCGGCATCGTCCTGCTCGGCAATGCCGTCAACATGCTGCTCTTCACAGCCGGCCGCCTGACGCCCGCCATCCCGCCGATCATCCCCGGTGGGGTCGACGTGCTGCCGGCCGGCACTGCCAATCCGCTGCCGCAGGCTCTCATCCTGACGGCGATCGTTATTTCCTTCTCCTTCTTCTGCTTCCTGCTGGTGCTCACCTACCGCGCCTATCAGGACCTCGGCACCGACGACACGGGTGAAATGCGCGTCGCCGAGCCGCTGGACGATCCGTTGCCGCCGAGCGGCTACTGAGCAGGAGACACGAGGACCTCATGGCTGCCCCCACAACGACACCTGCCGATTACGCTAGCGCCTATGTGATGGAGCCGATGACGGCTGCCCACTGGCTGGCGGTCACCCCCATGGCGCTCTGCATCGCCGTCGGTGCCATCCTGATGATGATCCGCCACCGCACCCACTGGCATCCGCCGGTGGCGCTGGCCGGTCTGGCGCTGCTCGTCCTCAACAATGTGCTGCTGCTGATGCAGGTCATGGCCGATGGGCCAATCACGATGATGATGGGTCGCTGGCTGCCGCCCTTCGGCATCGCGATCACCGTGGATCTGACCGGCGCGCTGATGGCGCTGGCTGCCGCCATCGTTGCCTTCTGCGGCGCGCTCTATGCACATGTCGAGATCAACACCAGCGGCCGCCGCTACGGCTTCTATCCGCTCCTGATGCTGCTGATGGCGGGCGTCTGCGGTGCGTTTCTGACCGGCGATATCTTCAACCTCTATGTCTGGTTCGAAGTCCTGCTGATCTCGTCCTTCGGCCTCCTGATCCTCGGCTCCGAGCGCGAGCAGATCGACGGTGCGCTGAAATATGCCGTCCTCAACCTGATGGCGACGACGCTCTTCCTCATCACGGTCGGCTATCTCTATGCCATCTTCGGCACGCTCAACATGGCCGACATCGCCATGAAGGTCCGGGACTATGCCGACACCGCGCCGCTGATTACGCTGACGGCGCTCTTCGTTCTTGCCTTCTCGATGAAGGCGGCTGCCTTCCCGGTCAATTTCTGGCTGCCGGCCTCCTATCACACGCCGCGCGTCGTCGTGTCGGCGCTCTTCGCCGGCCTGCTGACCAAGGTCGGCGTCTATGCGCTGCTGCGCGTCGTGGTCATGCTGTTTCCGGTCGAGCGTGAGGCGCTGAGCCTCGTCATCGCCGTGGTCGCTGCCCTCACCATGCTGCTCGGCGCCATGGGCGCTCTCGCCCAGAATGACATCCGCCGCTTCCTCGGCTTCGTCGTCGTGGCCGGCATCGGCAACATGATGGTCGGTGTCGCGATCGGCAGCAATCTCGCGGTTGGTGCGGCGATCTTCTACGCCCTGCATTCGATCCTGCTGATGACGGCCCTTTACCTCGTCGGCGGTGAGATCGCCCGTATCGGTGGCCATTACCGGCTTGACCGTGTTGCCGGCCTCTGGACGATTGCCCCTGTCTTCAGCGCCGTGACGCTTGCCTTGTTCTTTGCCGCAAGCGGCCTGCCGCCATTCTCCGGCTTCTGGCCGAAGGCGCTGCTGGTCAAGGCGTCCATCGATATCGGCGCCTGGTGGCTTGCGGCCTCGGTCCTGGTCTCCGGCTTCCTGACGACGATTGCCTTCGGCCGTGTCTTCCTCTTCTCCTTCTGGCGCCCCGTGGCGGTCGAGGGGAATGTGGCTGCGACCTCAGCGCCGGCAATCGGCGTCGGCGCACAGCGCTGGCGCATGGCACCGATCCTCATCCTCACCGGCTTCGTGGTCTGGTTCGGCCTTTTCCCGGATAGCCTGATCGTCCTCACCCAGGACGCCGCCTCCGGCCTGCTCGATCCGACGACCTATATCCGCTCGGTCTTCCCTGAAGGAGGTGCCCGATGAGCCTTTATGCAATCAGCATCCTGATGGCGGTGATCTGGGCCACCGTGTCGGGCAGCTTCACGCTCCTCAACCTGATCTTCGGCTTTGTCCTGTCGCTGCTGACGCTCTATCTGCTGCGCGAGCGCTTCGTCGGCGCCGGCTACACCAGCCGCGCGCGTCGCATCCTGTCGCTCGTCCTGCTCTTCCTGGTCGAGCTGGCGAAGTCCGCCTGGAAGGTCGCAACCCTCGTGCTCAGCCCGAACATGGATCTGAAGCCCGGCATCTTCGCCTATCCGCTGACGGTCAAGAGCGACTGGGAAATCTCGCTGCTCGCAAATCTGATCACGCTGACACCAGGCACACTCTCGGTCGATGTCTCCGAGGATCGTCAGACACTCTATGTCCACGCCCTCGACTGCTCGGACGTCGAGGCAGCCCGTCGTGATATCGCCGAAGGCTTCGAGAAGAAGATCATGGAGGCCTTTGCCTGATGACCCCTGAACTCATCGTCGAATACGCCTCCGTCACCGCCATTGCGATCCTCGTCGTCGCGCTCTTGCTCACCGTCTATCGCGCCGTGATCGGCCCGACCTTGCCGGATCGCATCATCGCACTCGACATGCTGGTCGGCATCGTCATCGGCTTCATCGCCGTCATTGCGCTTCGAACTGGCTATACGCTCTATATCGATATCGCCATTGCGCTTGGCCTCGTCGGCTTCCTGGCCACGGTCGCCTTCGCCCGCTTCATCCTGGCGCGTGGTTATGTCGGAGAAGGGGAGGAGATCCAGGCCGGCCCTCCAGTATCCAAGGCTGCACCGACAAAGGGTACGTCGAAAGCCGCCGCAAAGACCAAAACTGGAAAATCGGGCAAGTCGCTCGGCAAGGAGGCCAAATGATCTCGCTCCTCGCAGCCATCGCCATCGCTGTTCTAATGATCGGCGGCGCCCTGTTTTCCCTGGTCGCCGCGATCGGTCTCAACCGCCTGCCGGACCTTTACACACGCATGCATGCGGCTTCCAAAGCAGGCACGGTGGGTTCCGGCCTTCTGCTCCTCGCCGTCGGTCTGCACGCGGCAGATATCGCGACCTTTGGCCGTGCGCTGGCCGGTATTGTCTTCTTTATCTTGACGGCACCCATCTCCGCGCATCTTCTCGCCCGCTCCGCCCACAAGGTCGGATACAGGCTTTGGTCGAAATCGGCACGTGATGATATGATTAGATAATCATTATTGGGTATTGCTGGTTGAGTTCGCGTGTTCTTTGAAATCGGAACTGTCTGATTGCACTGCAAACATGGACCAACGTCTAATAAAAAAGATTTATACCCGTCAAATCTAGTAGAAATAACTGGTGGACATTTGCGCTCGGGATGTTAATTCACTCTCAAGGGCGCTGACCTGTTGCGTTCCCGGTCTGTTGGCGAAGTTGAGTTACCGGTTTTAGTGCCGAAACTCAGCTGATCTTCTCCAAAGCCGGCGAACAGAAAAACGGACGGTTTGGGGACCGTGCCGGAACGATTGGTGATCTTTGTGGGGCTGAGTTTGATCTTGTCTGTCTGCGCAAGCAGTTGGGCAGGAAAGTGGAATGTTGTCTACGAGGGACGGCGGATCCTCGCAGGATGAGAACAGGAGAAGTGAATGAGTGAAGTACAGCAGGGACCGAGCCAGCAGCTGCTCGTGGAACTGACAGCCGACATCGTCGCGGCCTATGTCAGCAACCACATGGTCCAGGTCAGCGATCTGACGAACTTGATCGCCGACGTCCATCAGGCCTTGAACAACACTGCCTCGCCGACCCCGGTGCCGGCTGTTGTTGAAAAGCCGAAGCCGCCGGTTCCGATCCGCAAGTCGATCGAGGACGACTATCTGATCTGCCTCGAGGATGGTCAGAAGTTCAAGTCGCTGAAGCGCCACCTGATGACCCATTACAATATGACACCGGAAGAATATCGCGAGAAGTGGGGCCTGCCGGCCGACTATCCGATGGTTGCTCCGGCCTATGCCGAAGCGCGCTCGCGCCTCGCCAAGGAAATGGGCCTCGGCCAGCGCCGCAAGCGCGCCAAGTAAGCCCTCTGCCGTCAAGACGGCGATCTCGATATGGGCCGGTCTTTGACCGGCCTTTGTCATATCTGGAAAGAGGAAAATATACCTACGTCTCCTCCGGGTCTTGCGCAGATTGATCGCAACTCCTCAAGAAATCGCCATTACCCTAAAATCATGGGGTTCCCAAACCCGCCAGACTTGCTAGCTTGAATAGGAAGAAAATCCTATAGCGAGGTGAGCCATGGCCATCGATCCCCAATCTGCCCCTTTGCCACCCGGAGCCCTCTCTGCAGCGAACGCCGTCGAATGGGACCCGGCAGACGTCGCCTTGGATGAACTCGACCCGGACGGCATCCGCCCGCTCACCCCCGAACGGCGTCTGCTCTGCATGATCGTCCGCCAGTTGACGGAAGAACTGCTACGCGCGACCGGCCTCGAACACGACCAGGATCCCGGCCGCCGCGCCACCAGCCATGTCCGGCAGGTGGCCATGTATGTCTGCCATGTCGCTTACTCCATGCCGATGGGGGAGGTCGCGCAAGCCTTTGGCCGTGATCGCTCCACGGTTGGCCACGCCTGCCGCATGGTCGAGGACCGCCGCGACGACCGCGCCTACGACACTTTCGTTGCCATCGTCGAGCGCATGGCAAGCGCTGTCCATCTGCTCGCCGGCCGGCCTGTGTGAAGGGGAGGGGCAAGCCATGACCCGGAAGACACGCCAGAACGAGCAGAGCCGGATCGAAACCACCAAAACCATTGGCAGCCACAACAATGGGGAGAGAGGCCAAGTGCCCAAATCTCCCACCATGTCCTCAGCCGCTGTCCTTGGCTCCACAGCGACGCGCACCGAGCGCAAGCAAATCCGCCAGATCCTCCGGCGGGCGCTGTCAGGCCCGATCGAACCGGCTGCCGAACGAGATCCGGCAGGCGAGCAGCCGACACCGTACCTTCTCGCCCGCCTGATCTCCGAGGGCCTGCTGACACCATCCCCCGAAGGTTACAACGCGACCGCCGAGACGGCCGCCTGGCTGCGCCGCGAACTCTGCGATATGCCCGACGAGGCCCACGCCACCCAGCATCGCGCTATCGAGATCGAGACGCTGGTCACGCCCGAAGGCCGTCAGCCGGTGCGCCGCAACCTGCAGGAATCGCCGCTCTTTCCGCTGCTGCGCCTGAAGGAAAAGGACGGGCGGCCCTTTCTGTCGAAGGAGGCGCTGGCAGCCGGTGAACGGCTCGCCGCCGATTTCGACTTTGCCGGCCTCCAGCCGAGGATCACCGCCAGCTGGCAACCGCGCCTCTCTGCCCGGGCCAAGGGGGCTGCCCCGCCGGCCGTCGAACTCGCCGACAACAGGATCGCCGCGAGAACCCGCATCAATCGCGCCGTGGATGCCATGGGCCCGGAATTGTCAGGCGTGGCACTCGACATCTGCTGCTTCGGCAAGGGCCTGGAAACCGTGGAACGCGAACGCCAATGGCCGGCCCGCTCCGCCAAGCTGATGCTGCGCGCAGCCCTTCTCGCACTCGCCCGCTACTACGCGCCCCCGCCACCAAACGCCCGCCCCCGCCACTGGGGCGACGACGACTTCCGGCCACGGATGGAGTAGCCTGGTTGCAGCTCCACCCTCAGGACAGGGCATCTCCGGGATCGGGCATATTGGCCGGCACCTTGTCGAGCACGGACAGCGCTGCTGCTTGATCGCCATCCTCGGCCCGTCGACGTAGCGCAAGAATTGCACGCCGATGGCCGATGCCTGCTGCGATCAGGCTGGAGAGGAGTTGCTTAAGCGACATGGCAGCCTCGGTGAGACGAGTTATGGGCTAAGACGTCACATGATTACGCTGCCTGTAACGGTGACATAGCGCCAGAGGGACGTCGAGCCCTTGCAACGTCACACCAGCCGGCGCGCGGCCTCTTCGCGGATGCGCTGGATCATCGAGCGCAGGCCATTGGCCCGCTGGGCGGTCAGATGTTCCAGAAGCCCGATCTGTTTGAACAGGTCGAGCGCGTCGAAGGCGACCACGTCGGAGGCCTTTTTGTCCGAATAGGCTTCCAGCACGATGGCGACGAGCCCGCGCACGATGAAGGCATCGCTGTCGCCGCGAAACCGCATCACGGGATCAGTACCGTCGCCGGAGGAGACCGAGAGCCAGACCTGACTTGCACAGCCCTGCACCTTGTTCTCGGCCGTCTTGTCCGCGTCCGGCAGGTCGGGCAGCGCCTTCCCGAGCTCGATGACGTAACGCATCCGATCCTCCCAATCTTCCAGGAAGCCGAAGTCGTCGATCATTTCGTTCAAAGTCGCCATGCTGCCCACCGATACGTTTCGTCGGACCGATATAGGCCAGACCCACAAGCTTTTGAACCGGCTGCGGCAAGGAAACCTGTCGATGGGAAAACCAGGCGTAGATCAGGCCACCTAACCGGTGATGATGCGGTCTATGTCGGCGAGCACAACATCGATGTCCTCATGCTCTCCCGCGTCAAGCTCGAGCGCCCTTCGATGGCCGCGAGTACATCGGCCCCCTCCTGAAGAAGGTAGCCTTTTAGAGCGCGAAGGATGATGTAGCTCCGCGAGCGTTCGGTGGCTCCAGAGATCCGATCAATCTCCGAAAGGACATGAGAGGGAATTCGAAGGGTAACGGTCTCAAACTGCGGAACCTCGGCCATAGAACGCTCCTTGCTGCCATACTACACCGTAGCGCCGTCGCCCGAGTTGCTCAACGGCCGGCCCCTTACCCGGCACCGACAAAAAGAAAAGCCGCGCAGCTTGCGCTACGCGGCCCGGCAAATGCCGAATTCAGTCAGGGACAGGCAGACAGGCATCCGGTCCATGGCAGGGCCGGCTGCAAGTGGAGAAGGGGCGGGCAACCGCCCCGGAATTCTTGGAAGATTGCGCACTGGCAATCGAAGGAAGCGCTTGAGCCCTCAGGGCTTCGGCGGCTGGTAGGGTTTCGGCAGGTGCCGCGGCCGCTCGGTCGGTGTCACCGTGCCGGTGATGACAGGCGCCTCTGCCTCGACATTGGCGATCTCAGGTGTCGCGACGGCCGGCTGGACGATCTCCACGATGCCGCGCTTCGGCGCAACACTCTCGTCCGCCACGGCGGTCGCGCCGTCATCCGTGAACTGCTTGTCGAGCAGCTGGTAGGCGACAAGGGCCCCTTCGCGGGCCCGCTGGCCGAGTGCCTGGAATGTCTCGGCACCCTTTTCGCAAACCTCGGGCTTCTCGACGCAAAGCGACGTCACATACTCATAGGCACCGCTCGCTGCGGTCATGGCCGCACCCATGTCGAAGCCAGCGCCATCGCGCTCCTCGGCCGGCGGTGCCGCGAGGAAGGACAGTGCGACCAGCGTCGCGGTGCAATAGAAAGTTCCCTTGATCAGAAACCACATGGTCTTCACCAAATCCCTGTTGCCGGTCTTTGCCGGAACGGTCCGGGTTTCTCCCCGAACTCATGGATACGACCCTAGGTTTGATTCGCCAAAATCGCTTTTCGAAAGCCGCTCGGTTTTGAAGCGAATTTGACTAAAATTTGAGTGATCTCGCCGTTTCGGGACGCATGTCTAAAAGTTTAGCCGTTGGCGTTAAGCATAAATGTGGCGGCGGCCCGACAATCCACCGCTTCTCGCCGGCATCGCCGACCACAAGTCTTAACGACCTTCCGAAAAGTTGAATGATTTCAGCGCTTACGCCCCGTTAACCATGTTGCTGAAAGCATCATTCTCCTGTCCTGTTTCGGATCAGATCGACCTCTGAAGCCCCCATCCGGGGCTCTGCCTTATCTATTCCTTAAGCGCGTCCGGCCTATCGTCTGGCGATAAATCAGATGAACCGGTCGCGGATTTCTGGCGTGGTTGTATTGCGTAAAATGTCGGATGGACTGACGAGAACGATGGACGGGCTGCTTGCCCGGCTCCTGTCGCGTCATGCCGCTGGCCGTCCGGCCGAACGGGCTGAGATCGCAGCCCTGCGCAAGCTGACATTCGCCCTGTCGCCGGCTTTCATTGCCGTGCCCGTCGGCCTCACTCTCTTCTTTGGCGCAGCAACCGGCCTGCCGATCGGCTTTGCGCTGGCCACCGCCATCTATCTGCTCGCAGCCGTCGCCCTTGTTGCCGGCCGTCGCCTGGGCGCCGATAGCGCAGAGGCGCGTCCTCTGCTGGCTGACGAGACAGCCGGCGATCCCTACGAGTATTGCCCGGGCCTGTTCCTCGCCCTCGACGCCACGGGTGTCGTCCGCCAGGCCGGCGGCCGCGATCGCCAGATGTTCCTGTCCTTCCTGCGCGAGCCTCTGTCGCGTCCTTTCGTCGAGCAGGTGCATGTCTCCGACCGTCTGGCCTTCGTCCAGGCGCTCGATGAGCTGCGCCTCGGCGCCGATGTGGTCGTCACCGATCTGCGCCTCGACCGCCCGGTGATCGGCCTCGATCAGGCGCAGTTCCTCAACGTCCGCCTCGACATGACCGCCGTGCGCGCCGAAGACGGCACGCTCTCCGCCGTACGTGCCCAGATGCTCGACATCGAGGGCGAGATGGCAATGCGCGATGTGGTCGTGCGCAAGGAAGAAGAGGCAAGTGCGGCCCACGAGATCAAGAGCCGCTTCCTGGCTGCCGTCAGCCACGAGATGCGCACGCCGCTCAATGCCATTCTCGGCTTTTCCGACATCCTGATCGGCGAATATTTCGGCAAGCTCGAAAACGATCGCCAGCGCGAATACGTCCAGCTGATCCGCCAGTCCGGCGCCCATCTCCTGTCTGTCGTCAACACCATGCTCGACATGTCGAAGATCGAGGCCGGCCGCTACGAACTGATGCTTGAGGATTTCGATCTCGCCGACACCCTGACGGAATGCGAGCGCATGCTCTCGCTGCAGGCCCAGACCAAGGGCCTGAAGCTGACGAGCCGCCTGCCCAAGGGCCTTGGCGAAGTCACGGCTGATGGCCGGGCGCTCCGCCAGATCGTCATCAATCTCGTCGGCAACGCCATCAAGTTCACCGATGCCGGCGGCGCCGTTACCATCGACGCCATCCGGAGCGGCAACGAGGTCACCATCAGCATCAGCGATACGGGCATCGGCATCGCACCGGAGAAGATGGCGCTGCTCGGCCGCCCCTTCGCACAAGTGCAGAACGATCTCAATCGCAACTACGAGGGTTCCGGCCTGGGGCTTTCGCTGGTAAAGGGATTGACGGCCCTCCACGGCGGCAGCTTCCGGATCGAAAGCCGTCCGGGCGAAGGCACCGTGGTCATGGTGACGTTGCCGGTCGACGGCTCTGGCGCCAGGGCCGCTTGTGAAACGAACATGGTCGAATTCCCGCCGCGCCTGGCCGAGACGGGAGAGAATCGCAAGAGGGGTGGGAAAGCACCGGGGCATGACGAAGCGAAAGCGAAAATCGCCTGAGAAGAAGAAGGCGGGCAGCAAGGCCCTCTTCGTTCTGTCGAAGGGCGCAGGCGCACTTGTGCGTCTGGCCGGGCGCCATCCGCGCGCCGTCGGCGGCGCATTCTGCTTTACCCTCGTCTTCGGTACCATCGCCGCCAACGCTCTCTGGTATCAACCCGGCCAGCATCCGTCGCCCTTCCTGCGCACCCGCAATGCCGAGGATTTCACCGCACTTGCCGGCGTGCCGCGCGCACCGCTTCTGAGCGAGCGCGATCCTGAGACCGTCACCACCTTTCGCATCGAGCGCGAAAAGCCGGATGCCGAGGCAACCACAGCTGCCGACCCGGCTGCACCGGCAGCCGAGACGCTTGCAGCGCTGCCTGCAAGCCTGCCGGCCAATGCCGAAAAGACCGCAGACCTCATCCGTCAGGTCCAGGCCGAACTCTTGCGCCGCGGCCTCTATGACGGTGAGGCCGATGGCGTGATCGGCCCGCGCACCGAAACCGCGATTGCCGTCTTCCAGAAAACCGTAGGCATGGAGGCAAACGGCCTCGTGACCCCCGAGCTTCTGGCGGCGCTCACCCTCGACCGAGGCGTCACCGCCGCCGTGCCCGCCCAGCGCCCTGTCATGGACGTCAATACGAGCGGTGAGGATCCCGTCGCCGCTGCCATCCGCCGCGCCGAAACCCAGGTCGTCACCGCACCGCGTCGTCCGGTCGTACCCGTCCAGGCCTTGCCGCCACGCGCAGTCGAGAAAGCCGCCCCACCGCCGGTGCAGCACGCCAATTTCGATCCCGGCCTCGTCATGGAAATCCAGCGCGGCCTCTCCAACATGGCCTACAAGAATGTCACCATCGACGGCGTTCCCGGCGAGGATACCCGCGCCGCCATCCGCCGCTTCGAGCGCCATTACCAGCTGCCCGAGACCGGCGAGCCAAGTGCTGCAGTACTTAAGAAACTCAGAGACATCGGCGCTCTCTGAGCCTTTCGTCTAAGTGAATTTTCACAGTCCCTAAAGTAAGCTCTCATTAATCATACGAATGCTATCCTTCTCCGATTGGAGGAGGATGAACCATGACAGCTGCGATGATCGCGCACCTTGACGACGACCCGCATTCCGGGGAGCCGGTGACAGCACCGCGCCCGGAGGCAGACGCCGCCACGCTGCGGGGCATCGTCCAGCGCCTGGCAGAAGAAGCCTCCACCCTCGGCGTCGACCTCGTCGATATCGCTGGCGCCATCCAGGATGTCGCCGGCATTTCCAAGCGCCATGCGGTCACCTTCGACGGCATTACCCGGACAGCGCTGTCCATCGCCGAAACCAACCGGGACGTCGCCTCCACCCTTCGCGAGACCGACCAGACGGCCGGCGAGGCGCGCCGCATGCTGACCGACAGCGCCACGCGCCTGACCGGCGCCGTCGACAAGATCGACCATATGGTCTCGACGTCGGAAGAGATCGGCACCGAGATCGGCAGCTTCTCCCAGTCGCTCGCCGAGGTCGACAAGGTCGCCGAGGAGATCGGCACGATCGCCCGTCAGACCAACCTTCTCGCCTTGAATGCGGCCATCGAGGCGGCAAGGGCAGGGGAGGCGGGTAAGGGCTTTGCCGTCGTCGCCGCCGAAGTCCGCGCGCTGGCGCTGCAGACCTCGCAGGCCACCGGTGCCATCCAGGAAACCCTCAATCAGATCCGCGTCAAAATCGTTCGCCTGACCGATGCCGGCCGGGGTGCCACCGCCAGCGCCCGCGACGTGCGCGAGACCTCGCAGGCCATGAACAATTCCTTCTCCGCCATGGAGCAGGTCATCACCCGCATTCTCGACGGCTCCTCGGCCATGGCCCACACGACGGATCAGGTCGACCGCCAGTGCTCGGAATTCGTCGCCACCTTGAGCGACATGTCCGCGGAAGTCCGCCAGTCCGACCACCACCTGCAGCAGACCGCAGGCCGCGTCGACAAGGTCGTGGCGCTCTCCGAAACCCTGATCCAGCTGACCGCAAGTGCCGGCATCCGCACCGCCGACAGCGACTGGATCGACACCGCCGTCGATGTCGCCGCCCGCATTGCCCAGGTCTTCCAGCAGGCGGTCGACAATGGCCGCATCAGAACCAGCGACCTCTTCGATCGCAACTACCGTCCGATCCCGGGCACCGATCCGGTGCAGATGATGACGGCCTTTACCGAATTCACCGATCAGGTTCTGCCAGGCATCATAGAACCCGTCGCCGCCTCGTCAGACCGCATCGGCTTCTGCGCCGCCATCGACGAGAACGGCTACCTGCCGACCCACAACAAGAAGTTCTCCGCCCCGCAGCGCCCGGGCGATACGGTCTGGAACACCGCCAACTGCCGCAACCGCCGCATCTTCAACGACCGCGTCGGCCTTGCCGCCGGCCGCTCGACCGCCCCCTTCCTCGTCCAGACCTACCGCCGCGACATGGGCGGCGGCAATTTCGTCCTGATGAAAGACATCTCCGCCCCGATCTTCGTGGCAGGCCGTCATTGGGGCGGGTTGAGGCTGGCGGTGAAGGTGTAAAGTGTCGCTTGACGCTTTGTCTGGCGTGCCGCATGTCCGCTTCTGCGCAATTTTGATAAGTTGCCTACATTCCTGGGTTGTGAGACATTGCGCCCGCGAGACTGTTGGAGCTTGTCGATGTCGCGGAGTGATGATGAGCGCGGAAGGCTCGACATGCTTTTTGGGCCCGCTCTTCCTGCCGGTGGAAACGGTATCCAGCCCCACGAGATGTCCTTCTCTCCGCGAAGCCGTCAGAAGCTCGACCAAAGATCTGCTGTAGGCCTCGCGGAATATCTTGCGCAGCTATCCGATCTGCACCTCAGTAACCTGTTCCCAGAGATCTTCCATTTGCTTTGGATTGTCGACGAAGACGGTGACCTGTGGTTTTCGGTTGAGGAGGTCATCGATGGAAGCTGCGCCGCCATTGGCATCCTTCCAAAGTCAGTCCAAGCCCGTCCGCTCAGCTTGCAGAAGCTTGGACATCCGACACTGATCGGAGATCATCTCAAGCTGGCCCGCATTGGCGGAGAGCTGGTTTTCGATCCGGATGATCCGGATGGCAGCGGTCGGAACTTCTGTCTCACCAACGCTTCCGGACGATATGGTTTGCGACCCGGCCAACGCATGGAGCATCTTCAGGCCGTCGCTAGTAAATTCGCAGAGAATGGCCTACATTTCTGGCTAGACTTCCAGACACCTCGATCCTGACAGGGTAGTTATGGTTGACATCGCGAACATGCGTCCTTCCCTTCTCCGGAAGTTGCATGAGAACCTGGCCGATCCGGACTACGCGGAGGAAGTTCTTGCGAGTCTAGCCAGTTATCTGGCGAGTGCGGTTCCAGATGGCGGTGTGGATTCTGATCGGCTCTACGTCGTCGGTCTACAGCTCAGCAATGCGAGGGTCTGGGACGTTCTTCAGCCCGCGGATGTCATGAGACGCGCAGGCCAGATCTCATCGGAGGTGCTTCTCACCTTCACATCAGGCATGCCGGATGCGGTTGCCCGATCTTTTCTTGAAATGCGTGTGCGCGACGCGGCCGAGTAAAAGGCGAACTGCGGCTGCGATGTCGGCGCTTTGAACACCCCTTCCCACCCTCGACGCCACCCCCGCATTCCCCTAGAACGTCCCAATGCGCATCCGCTCCGACATCTTCGTCTCCGCACTCACCCGCCGCGTCTTCTCTGACGGCGGCTATTCGGCGATCGTCGCCAAGGGCTCGGAAGCATCGGGTGCCATCTTCGTGCGCCAGCGCTTTCGCGATGGCCTGGAGACGCTGTATGGCCCAGCACCGCAGGCCATGATCGGCGAGGGGGATCGCGACGACCGCATCTTCGAGCCGCGCCTGACGCGCTCCGAACCCGAGGCCGTCGAGGCGCTGATTGCCCGCGAGCAGAAATTCGACAGTGATCTCTGGCTGGTTGAAATCGAGGTGGAGGATCTCGGGACCTACATCACCCTGACAGATCAGCAGGATTGACGGCCGCGTCGGCCATCGCATGCACCCTCCCCTTGAGGGGGAGGGTTGGCGCAAAGCGCCGGGGTGGGGTGGCCACCGCGCCGACAGCGGCCCAGGTCGACCACCATCGCTCGACTGCCTGAAGCCTGTGCCTTACCGCTTGCGCGCGCGCAGCACCTGGCGCCCATGCTCGTCGCCCACCGGCTGGCGCTTGGGCGAGACCTGGTTGGCCGCAGCAAGCGGGGTGACGGCTGAGGCCGTCTCGCGCCCGCCGGCATCGCGCGGCTCGACCGGCAGTTCCTCGCCAGCAAAGGTGTAGCGGTCGGCGCGGACCCAGCTATCGATCCGGGCCTCGGCCTGATCCGGATCCAGGCTGAACAGCAGGTTTTCCGCCCGGCTCGCATCATTCTCGCGCCGTGCGAGATGTGGATAGATATGCTCGAGGATGAAGATCGCTTCGCGCTCGTCCATGGCAACGCCTGAAAGCGTCGTGGCAAGTTGCCGACCGGAGATGTCGAGCAGGATGCGCTCGGCAAGCCAGCGGCTGGAGGACAGCATGTCGGCCAGCGTCGCGGCAAAGAAGCCGCCGTCATGGGCGCGCGCAAAGCGCACGAGAAGCGCCGTCTGCACGGGCGTCGCCTGGCGACGACCAAGCCGGTCGCTGGCAGCCGGGCGTTGCTGGGCGGCCATGCGCTTGATGGTCTGGCGCAGCGCCTCTTCCCGCGCCACAGGCTCTGGCACGGTCTTCTGGGGGGCAGCCGTACCCGACAGATCACTCATCTCGAGATCCGCCATCACCTTGTCGAAGCTCGACGGGGCAGTCTTTTGTGGTGGCTCGACCTTCGCCTCTTCCGCCTTCGCCTTTTCCGGGCGCGGCGGCAGCGCATGGCGCAGCGACACCAGCGCGTCGATCACGGTCGGCGACAACCGCTCGCGCTTGACGATGGCGCGGGCATGGTCGGCACCTTGCGTCCGGGCAATCATGATCAGCATGTCGTCCGAGAGCGCAGGCGATGCGGCAAGGAAGGGCGCGGCGATCGAGATCGGTTGGCTGGCGATGAAGGCCGCCACCGAAAGCGGCAGGCTCGGGCTCTGCGAAAGCGCCGCCACGGCCTCGCGCCGGGCTTCCATGGACGACCCTGCAAACAGCGGCTGGAACAGCTCGGCAAATTGTCGGAGCTCCGACTTGCCGGGGAAGGAGAGCGCCTGGAAACTCGTGACCGTGGCCATCAGAACGACATCCTTGTTCCGCGCGCCGGCCGGCCTCTCAAGCTCCCTGAACTGTTCGCTCACGACTACCCACTCCAACGCAATACAGATGTGCGCCAGATTAGAACGAATTTGTTAGCAAGCTGTTAACTAACCTATGGCTTCTTGTGCACAGGCGGATGGCCAAGACAGACGATTCGCCGCATGTTTCCGATATTAGGCATATGCGTACCCCGTTTCGTGGGGTGAACCGCGACAGGGGGAACGCGTCGGAGAAAGGCGCAGATGACCCGGTGCGTGTGAGACTTTCCGCAGCATGAACCGGATTGTGCCGGCCCTCGTAAGTGGAGGGCAGGGCGAGATGACCCTCTCGACCCTCTCGATCTTTCTTCTCGAAAGGAGACGAGCATGGCGGATATCATCAGGATTTCGGATCGGCTGAACCTCGCGCGCCGCGCGGTGCGCACGGGCGGCCACAAGGCTGAGATACTCTTCTTCACCGGCATTCGCTACGAGCGGCTGGACCCCAACGCCATCTGGCCACGGGTGGAACTGCCGACCCTGCCGGCATTGCCTGCTCCGCAAGGCCCCGTCTTCGGCCCCGGTCGTCGGCCCTACTGAAGAGTTGGGCTGTCGCTCCGGGCGTTGTCCGGCCGCGTGATCGAGCAAGGCCGCGCGCGTGTCAAAGGCTTGGCGTGCCATACCTCATCGCAGCAAAATCCGGTTGTCTCGCCCGCGTTCAGCACAATCTTTGGACGTCGCTGAAGTCATTCACGGAGTATCAATTACTTTTATAACATACAATAAACAAAGAAATTGCGGTATGTCGCTGCAATGCCTCCAGGCCCTGCTTCAGGTCCTGTATCCCGCGGAGCCCCGCTGACCTAAATGCTGGTGAAGATTGCCAAGGACCGCATCCGCAAGGGCATGTTCGTTGAGAGCGTTGCCTGTCCCAGCCGGGAATTTGCGCAACGCCGTTTTCTCATCAAGACCGATGCCGAATTGAACGACATCATGGCCACTTCTGCTGTCGAGGTGTCGATCAATGTGCTGCTGGGCCTCGATCCGGACGGTCGCCCTCCCAAGGCTCGACCATCGAAGTCCAAGTCCGATCGGGCCCGTGCCGAGGTCCGCAACGAAATCTCCCAATCGGCCAAGGCGCTGAAGGCAAGCCTCGGCGATCTCGTCGCCGGCCGCTCGGTCGATATGGCGCATCTGACCCAGGCCGCGGAAGACAATGCCGGCATCTGGTCTGATAGCACGGTCGTCGCGCTCGAAGTCACTCGGCTGAAGAGCAAGGACGAAACCACCTATGTGCATTCACTCGCGGTGAGCGGCATGATGACGCTTCTGGCGCGCTCGCTTGAAATGGATGAGGAAACCACCGGCATCCTCGGCGTCGCCGGCATGCTGCACGATATCGGCAAACTGCTCATCCCAAGCGAGATCCTGACCAAGCCCGGCAAGCTCACCGACCAGGAACGTCTCGTCATCCGCAATCATCCCGAAGCCGGTTATCGGCTGCTCCAGTCCTATCCGGACCTGCCGCCCGTCGTGCTCGATATCTGCCGCCTGCATCACGAAGCGCTAGATGGCTCCGGCTATCCCCTGGGTCTGAAGCAGAAGGATCTGAGTGTGCCGGTCCGGCTCAGCACCGTCTGCGATGTCTTCGAAGCGCTGACCTCGGTCCGGCCCTACAAGCGCCCCTGGACATCGACGGAAGCGCTGGACTGGATGTTCGCGAGACCGCATTTCTTCGATCGCAAGATGGTCATACGGCTCGGCAGCGTCATCGCCGATGCGCCGCTGCACTGAGCTTTAGCCCTGATCAGCGCCCGGTGAACGGCAGGCATTCGGCATCCGCCAGAAAGCCCTTCGCATCGGCCTCGTAGCTTTCCTGCGGGGCAAGCACCCTCAGCACCACATAGCCTTCCGTTCCCGGATGCTCGACGCGGATCGTCTCGGCCAGCGCCGCGATCGGCGTCTTTCGAAGCTGCGCCACCTGCACGGGGGTCGCCACCAGCACATCGAGATCGCCCGCGACCGAGGTGCGGTCGTTCATCGAAAACACCTCATTGGCATCCCGGTCGTAGATCACGACCGACCAGAAATCCACGCCGCCCCCCAGCGCCACGAGCGACAGCGGCTGGCGCTCGATGTCGAAATGGCAGACTGCGACCCGGAGATAGGGGTCGAGGCTGGACAGCCCGGCCGCATCCGGCGCTGCCGAAAGCGCATGGAAGACGAAAGGCACGCCTTCCGACGTCACCCGGGTATAGGCGTCGCGGCCGGTGAAATGCGGCACGCCGAGAATGATGATGATGTGGAGCAGCACGGCGCCGAAAAGGCCGGTCAGAACGGCATAGACAAACTTGCTCATTGGCCGCACCCGATCTGCTGGATCACGGGCATGGAGAGCCCCGACAGACCCGTGGAGGCCGCCGCCGGCGTATCGAGCAGCGTCAGCACCAGCTGGAAGGCCCCGGCATCGGGAATGGCAAGCCAATTTCCGGCCTTCGCGGTGCGCGAGATGACGATGTCAAAGGACCCGTCGCGGCGCCTCAGAACCGTCTGCGAATTCTTCGCCGTCGGCAGCTCGGCGCCGGCATTGAGCCGATTTCCATCGGCATCCGCCGCGTAAAGCGTCCAGAGCCGGGTGGCGGGTGTCCGCCCGCTCATCCGGTAAGAACAGGTGCCCGTCAGCGTCAGCCCCTGGGCATCCCGCGTCGCGGTAAACTGCAAACCTTCCGCCGAGCCATACAGCAACCGCCCGCCCTTCGCCCGATGCGCCTTGGCATAAGGATCCGCCGCCGCCGTCTGCGCCGCCGGAAACGCCCGCCATCCCGCCACCTCGATCGCCCCGAAGCCAACCGACGCATTCAGCATCGAAAGCGCCGACAGGATCCCGCCGGCAAAGGCGATGATCAGCGCAGTGGCGACGATGAGCGGAACACGAAACACGGGCGGGACGAAACCTTGAGGACACGGGCGCAAGACGCCAGGCGGCAGTGCCCGAGGGGTATCACTGATTCGGGAGTGAGGGAAGTTTGGGGGTGTGGGGGAGGGGCAGACTGGCCCGCAAACACAGAAAGGTGCCGCAGCATCGCAAGCGACGTTATCCCGCCCGCCGTGGTCGACCACCCTTCGCGCCATTCGCGCGCGCTGCCGCAGCCTTGGCCTCGGACGTGACCTGGCCCGCGCGGCGCGCAAGCTCCCGGGTCATCCATGCTCGGGTGCCGAAAATCCCTGAAATCAGTGCAGGCACATAGAGGTCGACGTCGAGATCGGCCCAATGGAGGTTGAAGCCAAGCCCGTCGACCTCGACCCGCGCCAGGGTTTCGGGGCTTGCCCCTTGAAGATCCTCGACCAGCGCCGTTGGAAATGCGTATGCGCACCCGTTGGCGAGCTCAAGCACGACCCGGCCCGCCTCGCCATCGTAGCGCGCACCCACTGCGCGCGGCTCGGTCTCAAGCATGGCACGACCGCGTGCTTCTGCCGCATCGAATTGCCGTTCGTCGAAGTCAGCCATGGATACGCTCCCATTCATTCAAAAGCCGGGCTTGTTCGACCGCGACTTCGTTGAGGATCCGTCTGAGGTCGGCACGGTTGATACCGATGCTGTAGACCAGTTCCGGCTTTCCATTCTGGCCGAGCAGATTGATTTTCGCCTGCCCGGCGCCGGTGATGTGGATATGCGCGGGCTCGTGATCCTGTGTGTAGATAACGAAGCGAAAGCCGAAAGCCCTGTGAACCACGACCATGCTACACCATAACCCATCCGTTGGGTTTATCCAATTGGAAAGCGCTCGCCATCGCTAGCCTCGTGAGGTGAGCCAGTTCTGTCCTTCAAGGCACGCGCTATGCGAGGCCGTTCGGCAGCGAGATCCAGATGACCGTCTGTGCCTCCGGAGAATGCCGCGACAGCTGGCCCTTGCCATGCGTATCCTCGAAACACTTCAGATCGTCATGGTCTATGTTTATCGGGGTGTGGCCCATGAAATGCAACTAGGAGTTTGTGGGGGCGTCATCGATCCCCTGCCTCCCGCCGCCAACGCCGCGCCCGATACGCCCAATTGAAGTTCGATCTCGGAGGGTGACACGCCGCGGAACATGGTGTTTCTTGGAGACATAACACAAAAATCCATTTCGCTGGTTCCAGCGCCACGTCCAAGTCTCACGTAAGGTTATTTCATGCGTCTATTGGCAGCTTACCGCAGTCGCCATCCCGCTTGGGCGGCATCCATCAGCCTGCTTCTGTCTCCCGCATTGGGGATGTTCTATCTGGCAAGGGGCTGGCTGGGTTTGATCTATGGCGCGATCGGCGTCCTTCTCGCCTATGCGCTGCCTTTTGCGCTTGCCTATCAGGCGATCGACTATCCGCTCTGGATGTCGGTTCTTGTCCTGGTTTTTTATCGCGTCGCAGCAAGTGTCCATGTGTATCTTGTGGCGTCGCGCCAGCCGCTGCGCGCCCGTTATCCCTGGTATGCCCGGTTCTACAACTGGATCCTGCTCTTCTGGCTGGCCCCTCTGCTTCTCGCCTTGCTCGTGCGCAACCTTCTGCTCCAGCCCGTCACGATACAGTCCGGTTCCATGCGGCCCGCGCTGCAGTCCGGCGATTATTTCTTCGCGGAAAAGCTGACCTATGGGCTCGGCCGATACTCCATCATCTTCGGCCTCGGACCGGAGCCGCGTTGGGGCGGTCGTTTGCCGCAGAGAGGCGAGATCATCAGCTTTGCCTCTCCGCCGGATCCGACGACCAGCTATATCAAGCGCGTCATCGGCCTGCCGGGGGACCGGATCGAGCTGCGTGGCGGTCGGCTGTATCTGAACGGCGCGATGGTCGATCGCCAGCCGCTTGCGAATTCGACCATCCCGTTAGAGGCTGGCGAAACGCTCTACATGGAACATCTGCCTGACGGTTTGGCCTATCCCATCATCGAGACAAATGACGTCTCAAGGGGTGACGATACGGTCGAATGGCTGGTTCCTGCCGGACATTACTTTGTCATGGGAGACAACCGCGACAACAGTCTGGACAGCCGTTTTGACTTGGGCTTCGTCCCGGAGGAAAACATCGAGGCAAGGCCAATTGTCATCGTGGCCAACAAGACGGATCCACAACGATGGTGGCTGCCGGTGCGCTGATAGACCTTCGCGCTACCACGCATCCAGCTAAAGGCCTTGTCTCCAAGAAACGGAGCCTGGCGGACCCTTCGCCCCCGATCGCCCTACCGCAAAACCCCCGCCGCCAGCGCCCGCTGGATGCCGCGCACATCCGTGCCCTTCTTCAGCGTCTTCGTCACCGGATCATGCGCGCCGGAAACCCAGATCTTCAACTCGTTGTCGAGATCGAAGGTGCCGGCGGTTTCGACGGAGAAGCGGGTGATCGCCCGGTAGGGCACCGACATATAATCCACCTTGGAGCCGGTGATGCCCTGCACGTCGATCAGGATCAGCCGCTTGTCGGTGAAGACGAAGACATCGCGGATGACCTTGAAGGCGAGCGAAACCTGCTCGCCGTCGATCAACACACCGTCCAGGCGTTTGGCAAGATCACCCGGGTCGACGCTCGATCCATGGCCCAGCAATCCGTCGAACAGTCCCATCGTCATCCTCCTGTGGTGTCGGAGCGGAGATGGGGAGGGCGCGCAAAGCCGTCAAGACCGGTTCTGCCCCTTGGCCATCACAGCTTTTCGCAAAAGGCGATGCGGTTGCTGAACGGGTCGGTCACCGTCATCTCCAGTCCCCAGGGCGCATTCTCCAGGCCCGGCTTCAGATAGCGGTAGTCTTTCGCGGTTAGTTCCGCGTGAAAGGCCTTGATGCCGCGCATCCAGGTGAAGGCCTTGGCGCCGGGCGAGGCGTCGCCTGCATGTTCCGTCAGATGCAGCACGCAGGTGCCGCGCGACACCTGGCAATAGAGCGGGAAATTCTCACCGAAGCGATGTTCGAAATCGACCGAAAAACCGAGGAAATCTCGGTAGAATTCCATGGCCTTGTCGACATCGAAGATCCGGAAGATCGGGATCGGAGACTCCAGTCCGATCTCCGCTTGCGACGGGTCTGGCTTCGCCGCGATCCGGGCGGCAAGGATGTTCCACTGGTCGAAGCCGAGCTGTCGGGCAACGAGCTCCAGGGCATGCGAGTGGGTGATGTCGAGATTGGCTTTGGCTAGCTCCGCCTTCAGCGTCCTGGCCATCAGTTTGGCGTCGCGAATATCGCGCATGGATTTCCCTTCCGCAGTGGCGACAGGTCCAATCAGTGCCCGCGTCTGCTGATCCGTCGCCATCTTCCGACCGGGAAAAGGATGAGGAAGTCGTCTCGTGATGCGTTCACCATCGCATTCCCAAAGGGAACGCCGCGGGGCGGCAGGCTGCATCGGCCAGATCCGAAGACTAGCAGAGCCTGTTCGCAAGACAAGAGGAGGGTGGATGGGACGGGCACCTCGGTCCCCGCCCCATCTGCTCGTATCCCATCATCCCACCCGCTCGTAAAACGCCTCGATCGTCGCAACTTCGACCCCGAGCTTGGTCAGCGACGCATGCACGCTCATATGCTTCTCGTCATGCAGGATGAACCAGTCGTCGAAGCCGAAACGGGTCTTTGCGCCCTCGGCATCCGGCACGTCGCGGGCATATTGCCAGCGGAAGGCAGAGCCTGCCTGTTCGCCCTCGGCCACGCCGTCGATCAGGGTTTCGCGCCCCTCGTAACGGTTCTCTTCGCGCTTCAGGATCGTCCAGGTCAGGGTGTCGGAATGGCCGTCATCGAAGAAATAGTCCTCCGTCAGCGACAGGACATTTGCCTCCGGGTCGAAACGCCCGCGGGCGTCGATGGTGAAGCGGTTCTGGAAGCCGCCGAGCCGGCCGATCGTCACGCCCCAGCCGCGCAGCGTACCGGAAAAGAACTCCTCCAGAATGAACCTGGGCTCTCTGTCTGCAAAATCCTCGAGTTTCACGGCATCTCTCCTGGGTTGGGTGTGACGGCATAAACACGGGGGCTGCGGCTGAGGTTCCCTGAAGCCGGAACAGACCGCTTTCCCCCTTACCCTTTTCCCCGCGCCGCGCTATCTGGTCGTCAGACAACCAATCTGAAGGAGCACCACCATGGGCAAGCGGATCGTATTTACCGGCGGCAGCGGCAAGGCGGGGCGCCATGTCGTGCCTTACCTCCTGGACAAGGGCCACAAGGTGCTCAACGTCGACCGCACCGTTCTCGACGTGCCGGGCGTGCACACGCTTTTGACCGACGTCACCGATCCGGGCGAAGTCTTCAACGCGCTGTCCTGCCATTTTGGCTATGACGGTTATGAAGAAGCGGGCGGACCGAAGCCGGTCGATGCGGTCGTGCATTTCGCCGCCGTCCCCCGCATCCTCATGCATCCCGACAACAAGACCTTCGCCGAAAACACCGTCTCGACCTACAACGTCATCGAGGCCGCCGCCAAGCTCGGCATCAAAAAGGTGATCATCGCCTCGTCCGAAACCACCTATGGTGTCTGCTTTGCCGAAGCCGACAAGGACTATCACGAATTCCCGCTCACCGAAGATTACGACACCGACCCGATGGACAGTTACGGCCTCTCCAAGGTCGTCAACGAAAAGACCGCCCGCGCCTTTGCCATGCGCTACGGCATCGACGTCTATGCGCTGCGCATCGGCAATGTCATCGCGCCCGAAGACTACGCGGCTTTCCCCGGCTATCTCGCCGATCCGCCATGCCGCAAGCGCAATGCCTGGTCCTATATCGACGCCCGCGATCTCGGCCAGATCGTCGATCTCTGCGTGGTGAAGGACGGCCTCGGCTTCCAGGTCTTCAACGCCGTCAACGACACGATTACGGCCACCGTACCCACCCGCGAATTCCTGGCCAAATGGGCGCCCAACACGCCGATCACAGGCGATCTCGACGGCTTTGCAGCCCCGCTTTCCAACGCCAAGATCCGCGATGTTCTGGGCTTCAAGGAAGAGCACGACTGGCGCAAATATGTGAAGGTCTGAGGGCTGGCGGGGATCACTTCTCGCTCACCCGAATGTCAACCGCCCGGTTCCGATCGGGCGGAACTCAAGCCGCGTTGCCCCACCGCGCTTCCCCAAGACCGCCCGGCTTTTGGCCTGCAATTTTTGACTGGAAAAATCCAAAAAGACCCAACCGGCGCGGGTATTTCTGTATATAAGGACATTCGAAACCCCTGCATTAGCGGGGGCCTTCAGTGGATCGGGGGGAGCTTTGGCGGAGCGCCGTATGCAGATTGCCAATGTCGCGCAAAGTGAGATGCGCGGCCAGAACTTCGTCACCTTCGACGTGGCGATGAACGGGCATCTGATTGCCACGGTCGACGCGCCGCTGCTCTCCGGCCGCATCCTGTGGTCACATGCCGCCATTCATGGCTTCCGCGATTTCGACAGCCGCGAGAAGGTTCTTCTGGAGGCAGAGGTCGACCGGGTGCTCGCGCCGCGCGCGCCACCGTCTGCTGACGCCGAACGGCGGCACTGAATTCTCCAATCCGGGTCTTCAAGCGTTCCAGCGCGGCAGCTGGGTAGCAACCGCAATCGCGATGGCCAACGAACAGATCGTTGCCAGGATAAAGGCCAGGAGAAAAAGCGCGCCGGCTTTCACAAAGCCGATCCCGAGATCTTGCCGAAACCAGCGAAGCTGTGCCTGACCATACCAGAAGATGGCGATGGCGAGCGCAGCCGCGCCAAGCTCCAGACCCTGCCCGCCCGGCATGGCGAGCAGATCAACCGCCAATCCGACGAGGAAGACAAAGGGAGCGGCCACATAACACTGGCTGAAGAAGGGCGGCCGAAGTGTCGATCGCGTGACCGGCACCTGCTTTTGCTTGAGCAGGATCACCGCCATCGCCATCGGAAAGATCCCGAAGATCACGCCGCGCGCGATCAGCAGGTTGGAAGTCGAATGCGTCAGCGCCGCCACCTCGGCAGAGGCCGCACTCGTCGACGGAAACGCGGTCGACAGGGCCTGGGAAAGAAGCAGCGTGATCAACAGGAAAAGCGGCGGGCTCACTGTGTCGTCATACTGGTCTTCCAGCCGATCGCTGAGCTCGATATCCGCATAGCGCATCATGCTGAGCGGCCGCGTCAGCGCCCGCCAGAAGGTGAGGGGATAGAAGACCAGCCAGGAGACCAGCTCATAGAGCAACTCCTCCAGCGACTTCAGCAGCCTCATGAAATCCATGCGTTTTCCTCGATAGTGACCACCCCGCCGGCATGGTCCCGCACGGCAAAGGTTCAGCCTCAGACGATGCCAGCCGTGGCAGCCCGGCGCAAGCCACCCACCTGCCGCTTGAGGGGGAGGTCGCGCGGGACGCGCGGTTGGGGGTGACACGGGTCGAGCCGGCCGCAAGGATCACCCCACCCCGTAGCTTCGCTCCGACCCTCCCCCTCAAGGGGAGGGTGGATGCCCGCCATCGAAGCGGCAGGTCTCCGCTAAGGTGACGCAGACGGGGCATACCCACCTCCCTCTTGAGGGGGGAGGTCGACGCGAAGCGGCGGGTGGGGGTGACCACCGGTCCAGTCAGCCTCAAGGGTCACCCCACCCCGGAGCTTCGCTCCGACCCTCCCCCTCAAGGGGAGGGTGGATGCCTGCCATCCAAGCGGCAGGTCTCCGCCACGGTAACGCGGACGGCGGCCACCCACCTCCCCCTTGAGGGGGGAGGTCGCGCGGCACGCGCGGGTGGAGGTGACCCCCGGTCCAGTCTGCCCCACGGTTCACGCCGCGCCGTGAAGCTTCACCCCACCCACCTCCAAGGGGAGGGCGAACCGCAGCCCTTGAGAATCACCCCACCCCCTGCCAGTGTCGCGCGGTCGCAATGTCCCCGGAGACCCGATGCTCGTACTCTTCCGCAAGACGCCGATCCTCGGCGCGCTTCTGGCCCAGGTCGTGGCCCTGCCGGTCGTGGCAGCCGTGACTGCGCCGCTGTCGACCTCGGTGGAGCGCCTGCCGCTGATCGCCATTGCCCTTGTCCTGCAGGGCGTGATTGCCGCCGGCTTCACGCGGGTGCTGGGTCTCGCCCGGTGGTGGCTGCTGATCGCCTTCCTCTTTCCGCTCGCCATGGGCTCCGCCTTCCTCATCGGCAATCTGCCGGCCTGGCCTTTCGGCCTTGCCTTCCTCGTGCTGGCGCTGGTCTTTTCAAACACCACGCGCGGCCGCGTGCCGCTCTACCTCACAAACCGCGAGACGGCCTCGGTGCTGACGGACATGATGCGGGATCGGGGAGCCACCCGCGTGCTCGATCTCGGCTGCGGCCTTGGCGGTGTGGTCCGCGCACTTGATGGCGAGGGCAGGCGGGCGCGCGGGGTGGAAAACGCCCCCGCCGTCTATCTCGCCGCCCGCCTTTTCTCAGTCCTCACCGGCAAGGGCGAGATCCGCCGCGGCGACCTCTGGAAGACGGATGTTTCGCAGGAAGACATCGTCTACGCCTTCCTCTCGCCGGCCCCCATGGCGGCGCTGTGGCAAAAGCTCTCCACTGAGATGAAACCCGGCAGCCTCTTCGTCTCCAACAGCTTCGCCGTGCCGAATGTCGACCCGGACGAGATCTGGGAACTGTCGGACAGTCGCAAGACCCGGTTGTTTTTGTATCCGATTGGCAAGGCAGAGGAGGGAATGGAGGCGGGGTGACCTCCGTCCTTCTCCCCGCTTGCGGGGAGAAGGTGGCCGAAGGCCGGATGAGGGGCAGTGGCGGATTGCGGGAGACACTGCTATAACATTTCGGAAACTCGGAATTTTGCCGGGCGGGAGATCCAAATGTTGCTTGAGCAATTTCGGAAGTCCTTGGCCGCCATTCGTGAGATCGGAGCGGATGCTGCCGATAAGGCCAAGCGACTCGGCCTTGAGCCATCATGGGCTGATGACGAATACGAGCGTCAGCGCCGCGACCTTGCCAATGCTGCTGAGGGGGGCGACGAGTTGCCAGCGGATACCATCGAAGGGCGCCCTCGTGTTCCTCTCACGCGTGCTGCCGGCAGACGGCAGCGCTCTTAGGCGTCTATGCTCAGGCCGCAGTGTACGGTTCTGGCCGGACCAAATGGATCCGGAAAATCGAGCATCTACGAGAAGATGCAGCGCGAGCTTCCGGGCGAATTCATCAATGCCGACAATATTGCTCGGGAGCTGCGCACGAGTGGTGGTGATGCCGTCGGTCTACACGTAAGGGCGGGCCGTATCGCTATTGAGCAGGTCACGCGCAATATCGAGCAGAGGCGCAGCTTCGTCTTCGAAACGACACTCAGCAGCCGACATGCTCTGCGCGTATTGAAGCGTGCGAGAGAGGCTGGCTTCGATGTCAACTTGGTCTACGTGATCCTCGATAGCTGGAACCGCAGCCTCGACAGAATCGAACTGCGCATTCGAAGCGGTGGACACCACATCCCGGATGTCGACGTGATCCGACGCTATGAAAACTCGTTGAAGAATCTTGCCGAGGCGCTGCGGCAAGCACAGCAATGGATCGTCATCGACAACTCGCCTAAGGTTCCTCTGGTTCTCTTCGAGTATGGCGCCGAATTGATGATCAGGGACTACGACGTGCGGATTGCGTTGCACAGACGTCTATGGGCGATTGTCCGCGATGCGCTCCCAGATGAGCCACCGGCCTGAGGAGAGGCGAGATGAGTCGACGGACCCCTAGGAACCTTTTAGGGTCTCCCGAAAATCTCATCGAACTCGGTGATCTCATGAATGACGATGGCTACTTTCCTGAATCGGTCGCGAGGACTTATGACGCGGACCATGGCGGGACTGATCCAGCGTTGATCCGCCAGACAGTCGAGGTTTTATATGAGTTGGCCGAAGGGAAACCTGCTTTGGAGTTTGCCATAGGAACAGGCAGAATTGCCTTGCCTCTGTCCGAACGCGGTTGCCCGGTCGTCGGCATAGAGCTTTCGAAGTCCATGGTGGCAGAGCTTCGAAGGAACGAGACTGGAAATCCCATCCAGGTAGCCATCGGCGACATGACCATGACGCGGGTAAGCGGAGAATACTCGCTCGTTTTTCTTCTCTTCAACACCATCGATAATCTGATCACGCAAGAGGCGCAAATCGCCTGCTTCCGAAACGCGGCCGAGCATCTATCGCCAGGAGGTCGCTTCCTGATCGAAACCCAGGTGCCTCCAATTCAGAAATTGCCGTTCGGCGAGACAATGTCTGCCTTTGTCTGTTCGCCCACCCATATGGGGATCGACGACTTTGACATTGCGACGCAATGTTACACCTCCAACCATGTGTGGATGGACGGTGACAAGACGACGTCACTGACAATTCCGTTTCGCTTCGTCTGGCCGTCCGAACTCGACCTCATGGGGAAACTCGCCGGGCTAGAGCTGGAGCACCGTTGGAGCGATTGGGAGAAGTCGCCGTTCGATCGTCTGAGCAAGAAGCACATATCTGTTTGGCGCAAACACTGACGCCACTGCCATTGATGGGTGTAAGGCAAGCATCGACGAGAAGATGCAGGGTGAAGTGACTGCCGGCTCGAGACTGCCGGCCAAGCAGGCTCAAGCTCTCTTGAGCGCTTCCATATCGCCGTGCTCCAGTGCCTTGAGGTTCGCCTCGATCTTGTCGAGTGGCCAGTCCCACCAGGCGATATCGAGAAGCTCCGCAACCACCGCGTCCGGATACCGCATCCGGATAATCGCTGCGGGGTTCCCGCCAACCACGGCGTAAGGCGGCACGTCGCGCGTGACCACGGCACGCGCCGCTATGATCGCGCCCGAGCCGATGGTCACCCCCGGCATGATCGCCGCCTCATGGCCGATCCAGACGTCATGCCCGACCTCCGTATCCCTGACTGGCAAGTCCTTGTAGCCGAAGGTCTCTGGCCTGAAAATCCGGAAGGGATACGTCGTGAAGCCCGCCATCGGATGGTTGGCGGAACTGGTGATGAAATAGCTCCCCCGCGCGATCTGCACGAACTTGCCGATAATCAGACGCTCCCGGCATGCGTGCCCGAGGTAAGGCGCAAGCACGGTCGCTGTATCCTCGGGCTTTCCCGAATGGGTGAAATAGCTGTAATCGCCGATCTCCATGCGGGGATGGTCGATGACATCTTTCAGATGGACGGTGTCGCGATATAGCGTCCCGTCCGGCAACGTGATCGGATGCGTGGCTGTGGCGTCGAGAAGTGGCATGAGCGTCGCCGTTTAGTACGAGGGCAGATCGTTCAATGCTAGTTGCGCCACCGTGCTGAAACGAGGGATTGGGCGGAATACATTCATGAAAAGTTTGAATGAAAAGGCGGCATCTCGCATGCCTGACCTATCGCCCATCCCCCCTCACGCCACCACCCGCTCTGCCTCATCCGGCACACTCACCCGCCAGCTGTTTCGACCGTCGCCCTTGGCGGCGTAGAGAGCGCGGTCGGCAGCGTCCAGCAGGCGTTCGAAATCGCCCTCGTGCTGGATCGGCCCGCAGGCGGCGCCTACGCTGATCGTGACATGCGCATTTCGGTCGCCGGTATAGGCGTGTGCGACGCCAAGCTGGCGGACGGCGCGGCGCAGGCTTTCAGCAAGTGCCGCTGCCGTATCCGGATCGGCATCCGCCATGATGGCCACGAATTCCTCGCCGCCATGGCGGGCGAGATGGGCTTCGATCGGTAGCGCCCGGCGCATGGCGCGCGCCACGCGCTTCAGGCAGTCGTCGCCGGCGCCGTGGCCATAGGCGTCGTTATAGGCCTTGAAGTGGTCGACATCGGCCACCAGCAGCACCACGCGTCTCGCGGCATCCGGCGTCTCAGCCATCAACCGTGTGAGCTCCATTTCGGTGCCGCGGCGGTTTGACAGGCGGGTCAGCGGATCGGTGACGGACAGCCGGGCCAGATCCTTGTTCTGGCGGGAAAGCTCGCGTTTCAGTGCCTCGTTTTCTTCCATCTGCAGATGGCTGGTCAGCGCCTCCACCTCGAGCTGGTAGGAAACGAGCAGCGTCATGATGACGGTCGGCATGTAGACCGCCAGATGCTGGATCACGTAGGAGGGCGTGGCACCCTCGATGAACCAGATCGCCGAATAGTTCAGGCAGAAGGTGAAGATGCTGGCGCGCAGCGCCGGCCGGAAGGGCGAGGCGGCCGCAATGGTGATCGCCATCTGGAAGCTCGTCGCGGCGTAGAAATAAGTGAGTACGCCCGGGCTCGAACTCGACACCAGGATCACGCACCAGCAGACATTGGCAAAGAGCGCCACGAGGATCGCGGCGATCTCCTTCTTCTCCACCGGATGGTCGGCACCGATATAGGCGAGAAGGCCGATTGCGATCGGCAGCATGACGCCGAAGCGCAACGTCGCCGACAGCATGGTGACATCGCCCAGCAACCAGAGATCGAAAAGAAAGCAGCCGAGATAGAAGACGAGGACACAGAACACGGCAGCACGCAACATTCGGCTGCGCAGTGGGGCCCGGGATTCCAGAAAGGCCGCATATTGCTCCACCGTAAGGCGGGGTCGTGCGGGAAGTCCGAGCCATCTCATCATGGATGTCCAATCACCGATTGAAATATGGGTCATTCGAAAACGAGGCCAAGCTAGGGGCGGCCCCCTTAATTTGGGGTGAAGGCCCTGTGCCAATACGAGAAATCATGGATGAACAAAGAGCCTATGGTAAATGAAAAGTAAATCTGCGCGCTGATCTGCGCGGTCGCCGCGCAAAGCTGTTTCAATTCAGGATGGTATTGGGTGTCCGGCGGCTTCGACAGGCCCTGACCCGCGCAAGGGAAGCCGAATCAGACCTATCGACGTCGCAAATCAGGGGCGGGTTCGTTACCCGCCCGTGAACCTGCAATTGTCTTAACGTGTGGTTGCGCCGGTCGTTTGCGGCTCGACGGCCGCCTGGGCGGTGCCGGCGGCGGGTGCGGCGAGCGCCTCCGCTGCCTTCAGTCGTGCGGCCATGTCGCGGATCAGCCGCGTCGATTGCGCCGAGAGCGAGCGCGGGCGCACCATCGGCGGCAGCGCATCCGGATTGGCGGCATCGGCCACTTCAGGCTTTTCTTCCCGCTCCGGCATGGGCTGGTCGATACCGAAGATCGGCTTCAGGTCGATGCCTTGATGTGCATAATCCATCAGCTTCTTGAACGTCATCGCCGGCAGCGAGCCACCGGTCATGTTGTTGGTCGAGGTATAGTCGTCATTGCCGAACCAGACGGCGGCCGTGTAGTTGCCGGTGTAACCGACGAACCAGGCATCGCGGTAAGCCTGCGTCGTGCCGGTCTTGCCGGCGGTCAACACCCCGTCGACGGCGGCGCGCCGCGCCGTGCCGATATAGGGGATCTTGGTCATCATCTGGTTCATGTAGAGCGCGGCCTGCTCGGTCAGGATCTGCTCGGGCACCGGTGCATCGCGCTCGAAGTCATAGAGCACCTCGCCGGCATAATTGCTGATCTGGGCAATCCCGTGCCGGCGCGAGGCCTTGCCGCCGGCCGGCAGCACGGCATAGGCCGTTGCCTGGTCCATGACGGTCACTTCGGCGGTGCCGAGCGGAATGGTCACGTCCTTCTTGATCGGCGTCTCCACACCCATGGCCTTGGTGGTCTGGATGATGGCGTCGATGCCGAACTTCTCCTTGGCGAGCCGGACCGGGATCGTGTTGATCGATTTCGCCAGCGCCGTTTCCATGGTCACCCGGCCGGAATAGCTGCGGCCGTAATTCTGCGGGCTCCAGTTGCCCCAGGAGACGGGACCGTCGGTCACGACAGTCTCGGGCGTATAGCCGTTCTCCATGGCAAGCGCATAAGTGTACATCTTGAACGAAGAGCCCGGCTGGCGCAGCGCCCGTGTTGCGCGGTTGAACTGGCTTTCGCCATAGTCCCGCCCGCCGACCATGGCCCGGACTGCACCGCCGCCCTCGATCATCACGAGTGCGCCCTGGCGGACATTATAGCTCTCGCCATATTCGCGAAGCGACGAGGCAACCGCCTCTTCCGCTGCCTGCTGCAGGCCAAGATCGATCGTGGTGCGCACGACGAGCGTGTGATCCTTGAAGCGGGCGGCAATCCGCTGCACCTCCTCAAACGCCCAGTCGAGGAAGAAGTCAGGCGCTTCCTTCTCGTCGCGGTCGATGACGGAAGCCGGGTTGCGCCGGGCAGCCACGACCTGGCCCTCGGTCATCAGCCCGCTCTGCACCATGTTGGTCAAGACGTCATTGGCACGCGCACGGGCCGCCGGCAGGTTGACATGCGGCGCATATTTCGCCGGTGCCTTGAAGAGACCGGCAAGCATCGCGGCTTCTGCCAGCGTCACCTCGGTGATGTTCTTGCCGAAATAGAATTGCGAGGCCGCTGCCGCGCCAAACGTGCCGCCGCCCATATAGGCGCGGTCGAGATAGAGCGACAGGATCTCTTTCTTCGAGAGGTTCGCTTCGAGCCAGAGCGCCAGATAGGCTTCCTTGATCTTGCGCTCGATCGACCGCTCATTGGTGAGGAAGAGGTTCTTCGCCAGCTGCTGCGTCAGCGTCGAGCCGCCCTGGACCACTTCGCCGGCCTTGGCATTCTCGCTCATGGCGCGCGCAAGGCCGAAGAAATCGATGCCGAAATGCTCGAAGAAGCGCCGGTCTTCGGTCGCCAGCACCGCCTTCACCAGATGATCCGGCAGTTCATCGACCGGCACGGAATTCTCGTGGATGATGCCACGATGGCCGATCGTATTGCCGTAACGATCAAGGAAGGTGACGGCGAAATTGTTGTGGTTGCGCCAGTCTTTCTTCGTTTCCTCGAAGGCCGGCTGGGCAAGCGCCAGCAGAACCACCATGCCGGCCGTGCCGAGCGTCATCGCTTCGCCGGCAATCTCGAAGCCGAGCTTCTTCAGCCCCCGAACACGGAAGCGACGGAAGAAGATGCTGATCTCCTCCCAGGTCTCGGCCAGGTCATATCCGGCATTCCAAAGGGTGGAATCGAGCCAGCTGTCGATCTTGAGGAAGACGTGGCGCTTTAGCTTTTGCGGCTTTTTGCCCTTTGCCTCGGGCCGCGCGGAGGTTAGCCGATCGTCTCCGTCGGCAGCGCCCAGGCGCTCAACCGGGTCCAGATCGTCAGGCTTGTCGCTATCGGCCACCGTGGCTTTTCCCGAAAACTTGTTGTCCGCTCCCTTGACGCGCCCGCCGATTGGGATCAGGACCCAGGGGATCAAGGGGCATGTCGTGTTCCATGAGTGATGGGCGATTTGCCGCCAAAGAACAAGCGGTTTCACGGGCCATGGTGAACCCGGCCGAGGTGAGGGCGCGCTTTTGGCGATAAGCGTTGCACCCCTGCCACCGGCCCGAAGCGGGCAACCGCCGGGGCTGTGATCATAAAGCGCCAATGCCCCTGGAAACGACAGTCAGTTGAACGAGCCGATGACCGAACAACCCTTCTGGAAGACCAAGACGCTCGCCGAGATGAGCAATGCCGAATGGGAGAGCCTCTGCGACGGCTGCGGCCTCTGTTGTCTCAACAAGCTCGAGGATTGGGACACCGGCGAGGTGGTCTTCACCTCCGTCGCCTGTCGCCTGCTCGACGGCGACAGCTGTCGCTGCTCCGACTACGAAAACCGCCAGGCAACCGTGCCTGACTGTATCCAGCTCACGCTGCAGGGCCTGCGCGAAATCCAGTGGCTGCCGCCGACCTGCGGCTACCGACTAATCGACGAAGGCCTCGACCTCTACTGGTGGCACCCGCTTGTCTCAGGCGATCCCGAAACCGTGCACCAGGCCGGCATCTCCGCCCGCGGCCGCACGATTTCCGAAGAGGGCCTCGATGTCGAGGATCTCGAGAACTACGTGGTGGATTGGCCCATGCATGTGGGTGAGGAGCGGCGGTAGGGATCTCGCAAGGGGGCGCTCTTGATGGTATGCTTAAGCTCTAAGGAGGTATCTGTCATGTTGGCACTGTCATTGCCCGAAGAGCTGGATGCCCGTCTCGACGAACTCTCCCGCGCAACCGGTCAGAGCAAGGCCGCACTTGTGGAAGAGGCGATTGCAGCCCAGCTTGAGAGCCTTGAGAAAGCTGAGCTTGAAAAGGCGTCCCTGGAGGACTGGCTGCGCACGGACGGTGTTGCCGCATATGATCGGCTAAAGGCCGACCCTGACAGGGCGCTGGCGTTGGAGACTGTACGCGAGCGCTTGGCCGCCCGACGCGAGGCGCGATCCGCAAGGTGAGTTACACGCTTCGCTTTTCACCAGAGGCATTGCAGCAGCTTGAAGAGCTAGAAGACTACATCGCAGAAGCGTCATCTCCGCTTCGCGCCGCGAAATACATTGATGCCATCATCGACAACTGTGATCGTTTGACAGCCTTTCCCATTCGGGGCACTGCGCGCGACGATCTGCGCCCAGGTCTCAGAACAATCGGCTTCCGCCGCCGCGTGACGATCTTGTTCGAGGTCGGCCATGGGACCGTTGACATTGTCGGCATCTACTATGGCGGAAAGCAATTTGATGCGGGTTCAAACTTAGACGTACCGGGCGCGGACGACGATCAATGACGCCCGTCACGCGAGGTTAACCCTGAGCCTTCCAGGATCGTTGCGGCCCTTCTATCACCCCCACAATTCCGCCCGCATCCACGCATCCGGCAGCACCAGTCGACCGACGAGATCATGGTCGGCGCCATCAAGCCTCAGCCACTGCCAGGCCTCTGTCCAGTCGGTGGGGAGCGTATAGGGCGGCGTCACCCGGCTTGCCGGGCGGAAGCCGGAACGGCTGTAATAGGCGGGATCGCCCAGCACCAGGACCTGCGCCACGTCCTCGATCTTGAGCCGCTTCAGGCCCTCGGCAATCAGCGCCTTGCCGATCCCTTTGCGCTGGTGCGCGGGACGGACGGCGAGGGGCCCGAGCAGGGCGACCGCTTCGCTCGCGCCTTCGAGCTGCCCACGTGTGAACAGCACATGGCCGATCAGCGTCGTTCCGCTTGTGGCCGAGATCGACAACACGCTGTCGTCCGCCAGCAGGGCTTCGACCAGGGCGATTAGATCCTCCTGCGGAAAGGCTGCGGCGTAGAGGGCGCGGAGTTGGGGGCCGTCGGCAGGCCTCGTCTCGCTGAGCGCAAAGCTGAGGGTCATGTCGCTTCCTCCGGACCATCGCCTGTCAAGCCTAGGATGGCGTCGGCCTTTCAGCAAGTCGCCGTCGCCGTTGCGGCAGGCGGCCGGCGGAGCACACCCACCTCCCCCTTGAGGAGGGAGGTCGCCGCAAAGCGGCGGGTGGGGGTGATCTGGAGCCAGTAGTGGGGGCAAACGACCCGGTCTGACATCGTGCCGGTCACCCCACCCCGGAGCTGCGCTCCGACCCTCCCCCTCAAGGGGAGGGTGGGTGCTTGCCCGCCAACTTCGCGCATCAATCTTGCCATCGGCAAGTCTAGACAGGGAGCCTCATCTCAATCTCGCCGAAATGGCCTCAGGCCGACTGGGCCTGCATGAGCAATCCCTGGATCTCGTAGAGATTGGCCCGCCAGCGATCGGCCCAGGCGCGTGCCTCGTCGAGACGGGCCTGCGCATCGGACAGTGCCTCCTCATAGACGGCGTCCGCGTCGAACCCGGCGCTCCAGCGGTCGGCAAATTCGCCGATGGTCGGCGACGTCTCGCTGTCGAAACTCTCGACGTCGAGATAGGGATAGGCGTCTGCAAGCCGCTCGGTGACCTTGGTCTTCAGGTAGTCCGCCAGCATTTCGCCGCTGAGGCCTGAGGTCTCGGCCTCTTCGCTGAGGCCGGCCAGCAGGTCTTCGCTGCCGTTCGATGTCGCCAGAGTGCCGTCCTCGCGGATATAGGCGAGCAGAACACCGTCCTGCGAGAAGGTGGCAGCGATCTTTGCGCTATTGGCGGGGTTCATCGCTTCGACCTCGGCGAGACGATCCATCGCGGTCGCGAGGCTTGCATCACTGGACTCCCCGGTCTGCACCATCGTGTCGAGCCAGGTGTCGAAATCGACAAAGGCCCTTTCCAGTTGTTGCGCCGTGATCGGGATCGCAGTCAGCGTTTCCACCGTTCCATCGGGCATGGTCATCTGGGCTTCTGCCGGCTGGTCCGGCCGCTCCTCCCAGGCCTCGATGGCGGTGGCCTTGCGGGTTTCATAGACGGACTGCAACTGGCTGCGGAGGGTCGGATCGGTCAATGACGAGGTGCTGAAAGTCATGGGTGAGTCTCCTTATGGTTGTATCACCATCAAAGGAGACTGACGCGAGGCTTTCTATTTGGAATGCTTCATGTTCCCGGCTTCCGCAGGTGCGTTGCCTGGGGCGTGCCAGACAGTGGGACAGGTGTCCTGGCTCATCTCACTCCACCGTCTGCACCGACCACAGCGTCTTCACGTCGCTCCCACGAGGGATAAGGCCCAGGCCGGCACCGGAGCCGGGGCCGAAACCGGCCGCAGGGGGCGCGTTCGAAAGCGCGTAGGCTGCCTCGCGGGCAAAGTCGAAGGCCAGCTTGTTGAGCCGGGGCGAGGCGCCGTATTCGGGCGCCTTGGGCCCGCTCAAGGCCACCGTGATCGAGCCGTCGTCAGTCTTGGTGATCGGTGGAATCTCCTGCAGGGGCTCACCGGTCTGGACGTCATAGATGCGAAGCCCCGCAACTAGCTGCGGCCCGTCCGGTCGCCTGACCCCGTCGATCGTGACTTCCGCTCCGGTCAGCTGCTGCAGGCTGAGCCGGCTGCGGAGGAAGACCGAATAGACGGTGACTTCGGCGCGCGCCGGGCGCGTGCCCGTGAACAGCGGCGTTAGCTGGTCGCGCACATGCGGGGTGATATGGGCATTGATTGCCTGCTGCATCGCTGCCTGCTTGGCCGCCTGGTTGGTCAGCCCGAGGCGCGTTCCGAGCCCATCGACCGCGGAAGACGAAACCGACCGGTTGATGTCACCCTCCAGATCCGACACCAGGAGCGGCTGGTTCAGCCTGGAATAGTCGACAGTGATCTCGGCGAGCGAAAACTGCTTGAGAACGCTCTGGATCTGCGGCGCGGGTGGCGCCTGGCAGGCCGTAAGCAGAGACAGCATGGCGACCGCGAGCGGGAGGCGGCACTGTTGCGCGAACGCCAGGATCCGGGACAACGAGGCACGCATCAGGGACATCGGCAATCTCCGTCTCAATGTCTTGCGCCTGGCGCCAAGACCGCAAACGCGGGGTTTTGAGGATGGAAGGCTACGATGAAAACCGCGCCCTGTCTCGGCAGGGCAGGGATGAAGTGATCGGTTAACCACAATATCAAGGATTGCTGAAGGATGCGGCTGCCTGAGCCCCCCACCTCCCCCTTGAGGGGGGGGGTCGCCGCGAAGCGGCGGGTGGGGGTGATCATGGCTACGAGTTCGGCGTGATTTGTCATGGCGGTCGTCCTGCCCGGTCACCCCACCCCGGAGCTTTGCTCCGACCCTCCCCCTCAAGGAGAGGGTGGACAGGCCGCCCCCGGACAATGGCGTCTCTCAGCCGATTGCAGCTGTCATTCAATTGCACTACAGTTCTTCGCAGGAGACAGTCATGACCAACGCACTCGTTCAGACACGCATAGACCCGGAAATCCGTGATCGCGCCGCCGCCGTGCTGGAACGCATGGGCCTGACGGTGTCGGATGCCGTGCGGATCCTGTTGACCCGAACCGCGCAGGAAGGTGCCCTGCCGATTGAGCTTCTCGCAGATCCTGCCGTTCACGACGCATGGTTTCGCGCCAAGGTGCGCGAGGCGCTGGAGGATGGGCGGGAGGACGCGGAGAATGAGGAGGTGACCGAGCTGTTCGCCGCCCGTAGGTCTGCTGCCGCATCCAGGGATGGTCGCCCGTGAGGCTCTCATGGTCAGCTTTGGCTGTTGCTGACCGCATGGCAATCTTTGACTTTATCGAAGACCAAAACCCCGCCGCCGCCATTCGGATCGACGAAAGGATAGAGGCGAGTGTCAAGCAACTCCTGAGCTTTCCGGAGAGCGGGCGGCATGGGCGGGTGACCGGTACCTGGGAACTGGTGATTACCGGCACGCCCTACATCGCCGCCTATGCGGTGTACCCTGATCGGATCCGCGTCTTGCGGGTTCTGCACGGCGCGCAGGTCTGGCCGGAAAATCTCTGAAAACAGCCCGCTGCAAGAAATCGTCACTCCACCCCTTGACCCTCCCATGATGGGAAGGTCCATGTAAGGTGGCGGAGGTGACCGCTATGAATATGCAGTCCAGGCCCGATGGGGCCAAGAATACGAACCAGACGATCCTTCTGCCCGTCGAGGGCATGACCTGCGCATCTTGTGTGCGACGGGTCGAAAAGGCTGCCGCCTCCGTGCCGGGAGTGGGCGAAAGTGCGGTGAATTTTGCGACCGAGACGCTGAGCGTCACGCCGGCTGCCGGCTTTTCGGCAAGCGCCTTGCTGGCCGCGATCGACAAGGCCGGGTACGAGGCCAAGGCCGAGACGCTGGTGCTCGAGGTCGAGGACATGACATGTGCCTCTTGCGTCTCAAGGGTCGAGAAGGCGCTGAAATCCGTGCCGTCTGTCGAGACGGCGAGCGTCAATCTGGCGACGGGCGAGGCGATGGTGAAGGTGCTGGGCGGCGTCCAGGCGCTGCCGGCGCTCGCCGCTGCCGTCACCAAGGTCGGCTATGTCGTCCGGCTGTCGGGCGGTGCCGACACCGCGCCTTCCGAGGGTGATGCCGCTACTGCTGACCTCAGCCTGCCGCAACGCGCAACGGACGACGGCGGCAATGCAGCCGTTGCGGCAGCTGCTGTGCCGAACCATCGGGCGGGTTCGGCAAGGGCGGCCGTGGATGGCCGCGAGGCGCGGCGCGAGAAGGAGATATCAGGGCTCAAGCGTGATTTCCTGATTGCCTTCGTGCTCACCCTGCCGCTCTTTGTCGTCGAAATGGGCGCGCATATCTATCCGCCGCTGCATCATGTCCTGATGGATGTTTTCCCCGGCAACTCGCTGTATCTGCTGCAATTTGCACTGGCGACGGCGGTGCTAGTCGGTCCTGGCCGACGCTTTTGTCTGAAGGGCATTCCGGCGCTCTTGCGGCTGGCGCCCGACATGAATGCGCTGGTCGCGATCGGCACGGGGGCCGCCTATCTCTATTCGCTGGTGACGACTTTTGCGCCAGGCCTGCTGCCGGTGGATGCGCGGCATGTCTATTATGAAGCCGCAACCGTCATCGTGTCGCTGATCCTGCTCGGGCGGTTGCTGGAAGCGCGGGCCAAGGGCCGGACGGGGGCAGCCATCCGCAAGCTGGCGGGGCTGCAGGCGAAGACTGCGCGGGTCGAGCGTGATGGCGCGACGCGCGACGTGGCGCTCTCCGAAGTGAAACTCGGTGACGTCGTCGTGGTCAGGCCCGGCGAGCGCATTCCGGTCGATGGCCGGGTGATCGATGGATCGAGCGCCGTCGACGAGGCGATGATTTCGGGCGAGCCGATCCCGGTCGAAAAGGCTGTTGGCGCCACGGTCATCGGCGGTACGGTCAACGGCTCCGGCTCCTTCCGCTTCGAGGCGACGGGCGTTGGCGCCGACATGATGCTCTCGCGCATCATCCGCATGGTGCAGGAGGCGCAAGGGGCGAAGCTGCCGATCCAGAAGCTCGTCGACGAAGTGACGGCCTGGTTCGTGCCTGCCGTGATCGGCATTGCCGTTGTGACCTTCCTGATTTGGCTGCTCTTCGGCCCGGACCCGGCTTATACCCATGGTCTGGTGGCGGCGGTCGCCGTACTCATCATCGCCTGCCCCTGTGCCATGGGGCTCGCCACGCCGACTTCGATCATGGTCGGGACGGGGAGGGCCGCCGAACTCGGCGTGCTCTTCCGCAAGGGCGAGGCGCTGCAGGGCCTGTCTGCCATCGACTGGGTGGTCATGGACAAGACCGGAACGATCACGGCGGGAAAGCCTGAAGTGAGCGAGATTGTGACGGCAGAGGGTTTTGACGAGGCCGAGGTGCTCAGGCTGACCGCGAGCCTCGAGGCGCGCTCGGAACATCCGCTGGCGGATGCGATTGTGCGCGCGGCGGAGGCGCGGGGAATTGCGTTGTCTTCCGTGGAGAATGTCCAGGCGGTGGCAGGGTTTGGCGTCACTGGGACGGTTGACGGCCGGCAGGTTTCGGCCGGGGCCGATCGGTACATGGTGAAGCTCGGGGTGATGCCATACGGTCTCTCCGAAAGTCCCCTCCCCAACCCCTCCCCACAGGGGGGAGGGGCAGTCTCTGCCGACGCTCGGCCACACGGTCTCTCCCCCCTTGTGGGGGAGATGCCCGGCAGGGCAGAGGGGGACTTTGCGCCGGCCTCATCGCCAGCTGAAAAACCCCTCCCCAACCCCTCCCCACAGGGGGGAGGGGCTGTCTCTGCCGCCAGCCTCCAGGCCGCCGTAACCCGTCTCGCCGACGAAGGCGCAAGCCCGCTCTATATCGCCATCGACGGCAAGCTCGCCGCGGCAATCGCGGTGGCTGATCCGATCAAGGAGACGAGTGCTGAGGCGATTGCGGCGCTGAAAGCGCGCGGCCTGAAGCTGATGATGGTGACCGGAGATAACCGGCGCACGGCAGAGGCCGTGGCGAAGAAGGCCGGTATCGACGCGGTCGTCGCCGAAGTGCTGCCGGAGGGAAAGGTGAGCGCGATCAAGGAGCTGCAGGCGAAAGGTGAGGCGGTGGCCTTTGTCGGCGACGGCATCAATGATGCGCCGGCGCTGGCGACGGCCGATGTCGGCATCGCTATCGGCACGGGCACGGATGTCGCGATCGAAAGCGCCGATGTGGTGCTCGTCGGCGGCGACCTGATGGGCGCTCTGCATGCCATCGAGCTCTCGGACCGGGTGATGGGCAATATCCGCCAGAACCTGTTCTGGGCCTTCGGTTACAACGTGGCGCTGATCCCGGTTGCGGCGGGTGTGCTTTATCCGCTGTGCGGCGTGACGTTTTCGCCAATGCTGGGGGCGGCGGCGATGGGGCTGTCGAGTGTGTTTGTGTTGACCAATGCGTTGCGGCTGCGGAAGGCGAAGGTGACGGACTCACGGTGATGTGGGGACGAGTAAGATTTAGTGCAAAATATCTGGGGAGGTTTCAGTGAACCGTGTTTGGCTTGAGCTAGGTTACGGCTTTTTTGCCGGTATTCTTGCCCTATCTGTCGCAGTAGTTTCGGTGTGTAAAATTAGCAACTACGGCTCAGACACGTTCATGTACGTAGTTTTCTGGCTCGGGAGCTTAAATTGGATTTATGATTATCAGACATTGTTTACAGGTACGGGTGCTGTCATCGCAGCTTACTTCAGTATTCGCGAAATAAGGAAGCAGGTTGCAGCTTCGGAATCTACAGCACTAATGCAGATACAGAGTGCAGAGAAACTGGAAGCGGAGCGCAGGGAAGCGCGGAAATCAGCGAACCTGGCAGTGTCCCCGTTGGTCCTTTCCTCCATCTGCCAATATGCCGAGATTAACGCGCGAATTCTAGAAGATTTGCTCGGGAAAACGATAGATAAAATCCTCCCTAAGGAGGTTGAGTTTCCCGATTTTGCACCGATTCCCTCCGGTGTAGCCGAGGCGTTAAAGGAGCTCGTAGAGGTTTTGTGTACGGATCAGAGACAGGGTTTTCAGCGTCTGCTTTTTGCTCTGCAGGTCGAGTCTTCAAACCTATCTGGCCTCAGAGGAGATCTGGCACGCGGTATGACTGTAATGGCGAGTAATCTGGAGGCCAGGATTCTAGGGCAGGCTTCAATCTATGCCGAAGCTTCATCTCTTTTCGATTTTGGACGCAGTTCAGGCCTGCAAATCCCAAGCCCGATCACGAAGATAGATGTTTCTAAGGCGCTGTTCCTGTTGGGCTTACATGAGATCCGAGATGATTTGATCGAGCGATATGGCCTTACTGAAGCTAAAGCTTGGACCCCCTATAGCTTTTCCCGCAATTCAGATTCGTCCCCTCCAATGCAGAAGGCGCCGTAATGACGATGAACATCGGCGAAGCCTCGCAGGCCTCGGGCGTGTCGGCCAAGATGATCCGCTATTACGAGGAGATCGGGCTGATTGCACCGGCGGGGCGGACGGCCTCGAATTACCGGGTCTATGACGCCGACAGCGTCAATCGGCTGCGTTTCGTGCGGCGGTCCCGAAAGCTGGGTTTTTCGCTCGAGGAGACCGAGCGGTTATTGAAGCTCTGGGACGACAAGGAGCGCGCCAGTGCGGAGGTGAAGGCGCTCGCGCTTCATCATGTCGAGGAGCTGGAGACGAAGATCGCCGAGATGCAGGCGATGCGCGACACGCTCTATCATCTCGCCGAACGCTGTCAGGGCAACGACCGGCCCAACTGCCCGATCCTCGCCGATCTCGAAGGGCGCCCACTGCGGCAAAAGACCGCCGCCGAGAAGACGGGTAGCGACTGTTGCGGGGATTGACCTTGCCCCTGTGGGAAGGCTGACAATGAAAATCATAAGGCCGGAGATGCCGGCCAAGACAAGGAAAAGACAAGGAAGGACAACACCATGATCGGACAGACGATTTTCAAGATCGAGGACATGACCTGCGGCCATTGCGAAAGGACCGTGGTCAAGGCGCTGGCGGAGGTGCTGCCGGGCAAGGCCGTGACGATCGATCTCGCCGCCCGCAAGGCTTTCGTCGAGGGTGATGCGGTGCTTGCCGAGCAGGCGATCCGCGAGGCGGGCTATACGCCGGTGCGGGAAGGGTGAGTGGGGTAGGCAGTAGGCAACAGGCAATAGGCAATAGGGGGCTGGAGTTCGTCTGTCGTGAAGGGCGAAGAACCTGAAGGTTTGCCACGCTGCTGGAGAATCAATTCAATCTCACTGCCTACTGCCTACTGCCTACTGCCTACTGCCTACTGCCTACTGCCTACTGCCTACTGCCTACTGCCTACTGCCTACTGCCTACCGCCTCCCTTGCAATCTCCACAAACCTCAATATATATGAACTATCGTATATATTTTTGGAGACACCGCCATGAGCAAGGATTACATCGCCATCACCCGGGACATCTCGAGCGGGATCAAGACCCTGCGCAAGGACATTCCCGATGTGATGGCCGGCTTCTCGGCCATGGCGGGGGCGGCGACGAAAGATGGCGCGCTGTCGAAGAAGGTGAAGGAACTGGTGGCGCTCGGCATTGCCATTTCCACCCGCTGCGACGGCTGCATTGGCTTTCACACGGAGGCGCTGATCAAGCTCGGCACCACCAAGGCGGAATTCGAGGAGACGCTGGGGCTTGCGGTCTATATGGGCGGCGGACCCTCGCTGATGTATGCGGGCGACGCCATGACCGCCTGGGAGCAGTTCGGTGGGCCGGAGGCGTAAGGCAGGCTGTGCAGCGGCGGCGGCGGGCGCTGCCCGCGGCCGCAAGGCCCGCAGGCAGTGTCCAGGCTCGCGGGATGCACCAATCTCTGTCGTATCGGACAATTTTGCCAACCTAAATTAGCGAAATTTTCGCAAACCTCGTCGATGATGGCCTAGGGCTCGCCATGGGGCGGTGCCGGACGGGGAACGACGGGTTTGACAGACGCAGAAGCGAGCCCCCGCGGGGCGAGCGCCGGGGCTGCCGGCATGAAGAGCCGGCTGGACTGGCTGTTGCGCATGCCGCCCGAGGTGGAACGCGCCGAGGAGCGCGATTTCGGCGGCGAGCGGATCAAGCATCTCCGCCACGCCATCATCGTCGGCCTGATCGTCTACAACATCTACAATCTGACCAGCCTCTACCTGATGGCGGACATCCAGCCCTTCACGGTGGCGATGCGGCTCTTCGTTCTGGTCCCGGGATCGCTGGCGATCTTCTATCTCGTGCCGCGCCTGCCGCCGGCCTTTCGCGAGCTGTTGCTGCTGCAGGGCATGTTTGTCGCGAGCCTTCTGCCGCTCTACCTGCTCTACATCTCGCAATCGGCCTATGCGAGTTACACGCTGGGCGAACTGCCGCTGGTATTGCTCTTCGGCAACATGTTGCTGGTCCTGCGTTATCGCTGGGCTCTGGTCTTCACCAGCGTCACCTGTCTGGCGGCGCTCTGGGTGATCTTCAATAAGCCGGGTCTGGACGAGAACCTGATCTTTCCGCTCACCGTGCAGGTGGTGACCGGGCTTTTCTTCACGCTCTACGGCAACTGGCATGTGGAGCGACAGCGCTGTCTGACCTATCTCGCCCGCTATGATGCGCAAAACCGCGCTGACCGGGCCGAGCGCCGCGGCGCGGCCCTGCGCGACCTGACGCTGACCGACATGCTGACCGGCATCCCCAACCGCCGCCATCTCGACGAGACGCTGGAGAGTTGGTTTTCCGAGCGCGAGGAGGTGCTGCTGCTGATGGTCGATGTCGACCACTTCAAGGCCTTCAACGACCGCTTCGGCCATGTCGCCGGCGACGACTGCCTGCGCCGGATCGCCACCGCGCTCTCCATCTTCGCCGCCCGCCATGACGGCTTTGCCGCGCGTTATGGCGGCGAGGAATTCACCCTGCTCTTTGCCGTCGACGCGAAGACCGGCGGCGCTTTCCTCGCCGACCGCCTGGTGCGCAGCGTGCGCGACCTTGCGATCGCCCATCCCGCCCGCGCCGATGGCCTCGGCCATGTCACCGTCTCCGTCGGTTATGCCGGCACGGGGGAGGGAGATCTGCGTGACCCGCGCGATCTGGTGACGCGGGCGGATCTCGCGCTGTATGAGGCGAAGAGTGCTGGGCGGAACAGGTCCAAGGCGGGGTGAGGCCTTTGGGTGGCCTCGCAAATACCTCTTTACGTACTTTTCAATAATCGGCGAAACTGTGTCAGTGATGTCGGGTACATTCCAAGGGCAAAGCGTCTGGAATTTGAAGGGACGAGTGGTTCAAATTGACACAAGTTGATGTGCGCCCAGTGCCCGAGGAGATTATGCCGCATTTGTTCTCGTGCGTAGGCATGATTATCGTAAGTTGGACGTTCCTCGAAAACACCATCGATGCGATAGTCGCCATTGCGTTCCACGATCATGGTGGCGACGTTGTCTCAACAAAACTGCCCAAGCAGTTTTCGACAAAAACTGCATTCTTGAAAAGATGCTGCGAGGAGCTGCAAAGCCTATCAGAGTTCAAACCTGAGATACTCTATTTGGTTGAAAAGGCTGAGGAACTAGCACGAACTAGACATTACGTTGCACATGGCGTTCTCACTGAATTCGACCCTGCCGATGCTTCATTCGTTTTCCTTAAAATCGACACTACCGCGGACAAAACGCAACACGTCATCGGCCATATGCGCATACTTGGGACTGCGCTGGTTAAGGCTGGAACAGATGTCAAAGACCTTGCAAAGCAAGGGCAAAGCCTCACTCAACGTTTGCTCGGCGAAAAGGCATAGCAACGAAATTCTCCAGTTGAAGAATTTCGATAGGAAAATAATCCTTGACACCGTGACGGTCATTCGCTAGGGTTTTGACATGATCGGAATGCTGTGGCCGCAAGGGCTGAAGCGCTTCCGGTGAAGGTTTGGTGAGGGTCCGCTGTGCGGGCCCTTTTTCGTTTCGGAGGGCGCCATGCTGTACGAGGATCGACGGGGGGATCTGGACGAGGCGCTGCCTGATGTCATCGAGGTGAAGGCGGCGGGCGCGGGCGAGCTGGATGCGCTGCTCAACGAATTCACCGCCGAGATGCGCGCCCAGTTCGACCTCTTTCGCCGCTTGCGGGCAGGCGCCGAGGCGGTGCTCGATGGGGCCGACGAGGCGCTGGCCAAGCAGGCGCGCGCCGATATCAAGGCGGCGACCGATGCGATTGCGCTGATCGTGCGCACGCTGGAAAAGATCGATGCGCTCTTGCGGCAGTTGGAGCGCGACCGTGTGGATGCCGAGGAGCGGGCGCTGGAGGCGCGCGATCCGGAGGCGCTGCGCGATGAGGTCGAGGCGCTGATTGCGGCCCGGGTTGAGGCTGGGGTGGCCGAGCGGCTGGAAGAGGCGGTGGCGGCGCGGATGGCGGAGGTTGCGGGACTGGCCGAGGGGCGCGGGCCGCCGTGAGGGGGCAACTGAATTGACCGTTTCTCGCTATGTCATATTGATGGATTGCCTGGTGAACCGGCCTCCACCCTCCCCTTGAGGGGGAGGGTCGGAGCGTAGCTCCGGGGTGGGGCGACGTGTCGGCGCTTGAGGCAAGTTCGGTCGGTCAAACGCCCGCCGGGATCACCCCCACCCGCCGCTTTGCGGCGACCTCCCCCCTCAAGGGGGAGGTGGGAGCGCGAGGCTCGCGGCTTCGTCCCCTCTCGCTTTGTGGGAGGGGCTTCTGGGGATCGCTGCGATGAGAGGAAAACTGAGTTGACCGTTTCTCGCTAAGTTTTGTTGATGGATTGCCAACTGAACGGATCCCCTCACTGGCGAAATCTGAAGTTTAGGCGGCTTGCGCTCGCCTAAGCCTTCGATTTCGCTTTCTCCCCCACAATGGGGGGAGATGGAGTGCGCGGTAACAGCATCGCCCCCTCTCCCCTCTGTGGGAGAGGCTTCCGGGGATGGCTGCGATGAGAGGGAAACTGAGTTGACCCTTCCTCGCTAAGTTTTGTTGATGGATTACCAACTGAACTGATCCCCTCACCAACAAAATCTGAGGTTTAGCCCTGATCGGGCTAAGCCCTCGATTTTGTAACCTCTCCCACAGAGGGGAGAGGTGTCGACGCGGCTGGCCTCGCGCTCCCTCTCCCCCCTCTGTGGGGGAGAAAGCGAAATCGAAGGCTTAGGCGAGCGCAAGCCGCCTAAACTTCAGATTTCGCAAGTGAGGGGATCGGTTCTGTTGCCACACGGCCAGCGGATGCTTTCAGGAGACTGCCGATGACGCCGAAATCCCTGGGCAGGCTGGAAAGGGATCGGACGGCGAAAGCGCAGACATCGGCGCTAGGCATTGTTGGAGATCTGAACCAGGGGCTGGGCGGGATCGCGGACGGTATCCGCAGGTCGAAAGTGCTGAATACCGTGATCACCGAGGCTACCGCACCTGAAACCCGGGCGCGGGCGGGATTGATGGTCCCGGTCGGAGCGCACGGAGGTTTGCAGCTTGGACAGGATCGGGGGCGGCTCGACCTTTCGCAACTTAATCCCTCTGATCTCGCCTTTCTCGCCCGCGACTGGAGGCTTCTGGCACGGCGCGAACAACTCCCGCCGGAAGGCGACTGGCGGAGCTGGCTGATCCTGGGCGGGCGTGGATCGGGCAAGACGCGGGCCGGGGCCGAATGGGTGCAGGCGCAGGTGCTGGCGGCGGGACGACGGACGGATTTGCGGATTGCGCTGGTGGCGGAAACGCTGGGCGATGCGCGCGAGGTGATGATCGACGGGGCCTCGGGGCTGGCAAGGATTGCGCGGCGCATGCGGCCGGAGGTGGAGATTTCGAGGCGACGGCTGGTCTGGCCGAATGGGGCGATCGCGCAGATCTTTTCCTCGGAAGATCCCGAAAGCCTGCGCGGGCCGCAATTTCATCTCGCCTGGTGCGACGAGCTCGCCAAATGGAAACATGCCGACGAGACCTATGACATGCTGCAGTTTGCGCTACGGCTTGGCGATGATCCGCGCCAGGTGGTGACGACGACGCCACGGCCAGTGCCGCTGTTGAAGCGGTTGATGGCGGATGAGGCAACGGTGCTGACGCGCATGGCGACCTCGGCCAATGCGGCGCATCTGGCGCCGGGATTTTTGGGCGCGCTTCAGGCCCGCTATGGGGGCACGCGGCTGGGGCGGCAGGAGCTGGATGGCGAGCTGATCGAGGACCGGGCGGATGGCCTGTGGAAGCGGGCGCGGCTCGACGAGATCGTGGTGAAACTGGCCGAACCCATGCGCCGCATCGTGGTGGCTGTCGATCCGCCGGCGGGTGGCGTTTCGGCCTGCTGCGGCATTGTCGTGGCGGGGCTGAAGAAAAATGGCCAGGCGGTGGTGCTCTCGGATTGTTCGGTGGAAGGCGTCGGCCCGGCGGGCTGGGCGCGGGCGGTAGTTTCCGCCTTCAGGCGTTTCGAGGCCGACCGGGTGGTGGCCGAGGTGAACCAGGGCGGCGACATGGTGCGGGCGGTGCTTGAGGGCATCGAGGCACGGCTGCCGGTGGCGACGGTCAGGGCCACGCGCGGCAAGTTTTTACGGGCCGAACCGGTGGCGGCTTTGTACGAGCAGGGGCGGGTGGTTCATGCCGGCCGGTTTGTCGAGCTCGAGGACCAGATGTGTGACTTCGGGCCGGAGGGATTGTCGAACGGGCGGTCTCCGGATCGGCTGGATGCGCTGGTCTGGGCGCTGACGGCGCTGATGCTGGAGGGTGGCGGCGAGCCGAGGATCCGGGGGGTGTGAGGTGGGTCTCAGTTGGATGGATCGGCGGAATGTAGATGACCACTGAACTGATCCTGTCGGGAAGGTGCCTACTGAACTGATCCCCTCACTTGCGAAATCTGAAGTTTAGGCGGCTTGCGCTCGCCTAAGCCTTCGATTTCGCTTTCTCCCCCACAGAGGGGGGAGAGGGAGTGCGCGGTTGCGGCACCACCCCCTCTCCCCTTTGTGGGAGAGGTTACAAAATCGAGGGCTTAGCCCGATCAGGGCTAAACCTCAGATTTTGTTGGTGAGGGGATCGGTTCCGTTGGCACAATCACTCCCCACCGTTTCGCAGTTCCGACAGGATATGCCGACAGACGTCGTCGAGATGCTCCAGCACTTCGTCGTTCCAGAAACGCAGGATGCGGAAACCTTCGGTGCGGAAGAGGGCGTCGCGGTGGATGTCCCGGGTGTTGTCGCTATGTTGGCCACCGTCGACTTCGATAATCAACTTTGCTTCGAAGCAGACGAAATCGAGGATGTAGCCACGAAGCGGGACCTGGCGGCGGAATTTTGCGCCGGCGAGCTGGCGATCACGCAGCGCGGCCCAGAGGCGGGCTTCCGGGGTGGTCGGGTCGGCGCGCATCTGGCGTGCCCGGGCTCGGGCGAGGGGTTTGGGTTCGTGGCGCATGGGATTGGCCTGTTGGATTGGGTCAGTATGCGCTTGTGGGTTATGGTGGCAAGATGTCGTTAACTGGGTTGTGCCCATTGTGCCGATCCCCTCACCAACAAAATCTGAGGTTTAGCCCTGATCGGGCTAAGCCCTCGATTTTGTAACCTCTCCCACAAAGGGGAGAGGCGACGGTGCCGCTGGCCTCGCGCTCCCTCTCCCCCCTCTGTGGGGGAGAAAGCGAAATCGAAGGCTTAGGCGAGCGCAAGCCGCCTAAACTTCAGATTTCGCAAGTGAGGGGATTGGTTCAGTTGCCATCACATAACAAAAAACCGGCGCCCTTTCGGACGCCGGTTGATCACGCAATGCGGTGGATCGGTTTACTTGGCCTGAGCGGGCTGCTCGGCCGGCTGGCGGACCTGGCGCCATTCGTTTTCGAGGCGCTGCAGGACATGGGCCGGGATCGTTGCCGGGGCGGCGGTCTTGGTCGAAGTGGTCGTCTGCATGTCTTCCCTCCTCATGTTGGAAGTATCGGCTTCCAAAACGTCTTCATGGGCGGAAAGTTCCACACTGTTAAGGCTTTGTAAATGTGAACGGAACGCGGTCTAAACGATTGAAATTTCTTCAATCGTTTTAGTTCTGAAGTTTTTTTGAGCCCGACCCGGCGCTTGAACGGGCGCAAGGCGGCACCCCCTCCCGAAATCGAGGATCTCACCATGCGGATCGACCGGCGAATCGTCTTCGCGGGGCTGCGCAATGCCGTGTTCGGCGGGCGGCTGACCCAGGGGCAGGTGGAGGGTGTGGAGGCGGTGCTGACGCGCTTTTCGGCGCGCGGCTGGGCCGATCCGCGCTGGCTCGCCTATATGCTGGCGACCGCGCATCACGAGACTGGCGGCACCATGCAGGCGGTGCGCGAGACGTTTGCTGCGACCGACGAGGATGCGGTGGCAAGGTTGGAGCGGGCCTGGCGGGCGGGCAAGCTGCCGACGGTGTCGACGCCCTATTGGCGACGGGACAACCAAGGTCACAGCTACTATGGCCGGGGGCTGGTGCAGATCACCCATCGCGAGAATTATGAAAAGATGAGCCGGGTGACCGGGCTCGATCTCGTGGGGGAGCCGGACCTGGCGCTCCGGCTGGATGTCGCGGCGACCATTCTCGTCGTCGGCATGACCGAGGGGCTGTTTTCGGGGGCAAGGCTCTCCGATCATTTCTCCGGCGCGAAGGCCGACTGGACGGGGGCGCGGAAAATCGTCAACGGGCGGGACCGGGCGGCGAAGATCGCAGTGACGGCCAGAACCTTCGATGCGGCGATCAGGGCCGGGCTTATGGTGTGAGCGAAGCGTCGATGCGGCCGCATGGCGGATTGAGCGGGGGCCTGCGCGATGCTATCGGCTTTTGCGCTGCAACAGGTTTTAAAAGGTGCCCCATGATCCGCCACATCGTCTTCTTCACGGTGAAGCCTGAGAATGTCGAGGCAGTCCGGGCTGGGCTGTCGATCCTCACCGGGATCCCGAGCGCGACGCGGCTGGAGATCGGCACGAATGTGAAGACGGACGGCTTTCACCGGAGCATCGACCTCGTCGTCTATGGTGAGTTTGAGGATGAAGCAGCACTTGCCGCTTACAAGGCGCATCCGCTGTATGAAGAGAGTATCCGGCGCGTGAAGCCGCTGCGCGAGGAGCGGTTTGCGGCGGATTATGTGGTGGAGGAGGCGGTGCGGGAGAGCCTGTGAGCCTCAGCGGCTCTGGCGTCGACGCAACAGCAGATAGAGCCCGGCGAGGATCGATAAGCCGAGCAGAAATAGGCCGGCCTGGTTGAAGAAGCCGCTGGTGGCGGTGATGTCCATCATGCTGCTTTCTCCAGATCCAAGAGAAATGTGCGCGCCGTAGGTGTGCCGCGCAGTTTTGCACGGAAACCGTCTGCTGACAAACCGTCCCGCTGCGGCACGAGAAACGCGCCACAGCGGGACCACCACTCTTAAGCCTGCTTCTGCTCGACTTTGCCGACTTCCGGGGCATGGGCCTCAAGGGCCGCCATCGCCTCAGGCCAGCTTCTCGCGTCAATGGCAAGCGCGGTTCGGAGCCAGGCGAGCGTAAGGCGCTGGGTGACAGCGAGGCGATCGGGATCTTCGTCGTCGGTTTCCTTGGCGTCGTAGCCGGCAATGCCGCCGAGGCCGTGTTTGCCGCCGAAGAGGGTAAGTAAGGCTCTAGCGCCCGGGGCGTGGCGATAGGGATCGACATGCCAGTCGGCGCCGCGGGGCGTCAGGTGTGGGTTGTGGTCGGCGTCGCCGGCGACGACCAGGGTAAAGGTGGTGAGCGTCGAGAAATCCGGGTTGAGCGTGGTGTAGTTCTGGCGAGCGTGATCGCTGAGGCTGTCGCCGCCGAGGCCAGGGGCGGCGAGAAGCACGCCGGCCTTGATGCGCGGTTCCGGGCGGCGGACACTGGTGACGGCTGGGTCGGCGGTGTCGGTGAGGCCTGCGCCGAGCAGCATGCCGACGGTCTGGCCGCCGAGGGAATGGCCGACGGCGGCAACGAGGCTGTGGTCGAGCCGGCCGGCGAGCAATGGCACGGCCTGTTCGATGGCGGCGAGGCTGTCGAGGATGAGGGGCATGTCGTCGAGGCGCGATTGCCAGAAAAAGGGATAGCCGGGCGTGTCTGGGCTGAGGCCCGCGACCTTGGAATTGGCATGGGTCGGCTGAATGACGACGAAGCCATGGGCGGCGTAGAAATCGACGAGCGGGCCGTATCCATCCTTCGAGGGAATGTAAAGCGAGGGACCGTGGCCATGCGAGAGCAGGATGATCGGCAGTTTGTCGCCGGAGATCGGCGCGGTGATGCGCAGCTCAAGCGGACGGCCGCGACCAGGCGCCGGCAGGGTGACGGGGTTGATGGTCAGCGTCGGTTGCGACGCGGGTGTCGGGATAGCGCGGGCTTTGGTGATGAGATCGTTCATGGATGGAGCCTCCGGGCTCTGGATTTAAACGGGCGATCGGGCTAGGGATTAATCGGAACGCTGTTCCGAATGCTGGGTGGATATACGGAACACCGTTCCGTTTAGCAAGGGCTGCGCGGATTTTTGGCGTGCAGCAGGAGAATGCGCATGGGCGATGAGGCAGAAAACCATGGGGATCACGAGGCGCAGGCAGGCGCGTCGCGGGTGCGCGCCGACGCGCGGCGCAACGAGGATGCGCTGCTGGAGGCCGCCAAGGCGATCTTTGCGGAAAGCGGCGTCGATGCCCCGGCGCGCGAGATCGCAAGCCGCGCCGGTGTCGGTGTGGGCACGCTCTATCGGCGTTTTCCGAGCCGCGCGGATCTGGTGATCGCTGTCTTCAAGCGCGAGGTGGACGCCTGCACGGCGGAGGCGGCGGTGCTTGCATCAGGGCATCCGCCGGGCGAGGCGCTGGCACTTTGGCTGCGCCGCTTTACGAGGTTCATTGCAGCGAAGCGCGGGTTGGCGCAGGCCCTGCATTCCGGCGATCCGGCCTTCCAGGCGCTGCCGGACTATTTCCGTCAGAATTTCGAGCCGGCTTTGACACGGCTGCTGGACGCGGCGGTCGAGGTGGGCGCCGTTCGTGCCGGCATCGAGCCCTACGAGCTGCTGCGGGCGATTGGCAATCTCTCGGCGATCAAGGGGGCGGAGCCGGAGGGCGAGACGCCCGTGATGGTCGAGCTTCTGATCGATGGTTTGCGCTTCGGAGCGGGCAAGACCGCGACTGGCTGAAGCGGCCAGGTGAATCTGAGCGTGTGCGCAGACGAGGCCCGGGCCGACCGTTGAAGGTCGCCCGATCCGTTTTCATTCCTGTCGAGGAACAGATCCCATGAAATTCCCCTTCCGTCTGCCCTGGGCTGAAGCCCGGGATCGAACCCCTGTGGCTCAAGAAAAGGCGTTGCATCCTCGGCCCGGAACGGCTTTGGCGCTGATTGCGGGCGAGGGCGAGGCGCGGTGGACGGGGCGGAATTATCAGGCGCTTTCGCGGGAAGGCTTCATGAAGAACCCGGTGGCGCATCGCTGCGTGCGGCTGGTATCCGAAGCCGCCGCCAGCATCGCGTTCCTCTCCTATCAGCGCCAGACCGAGCGGCCGGGGCATCCGGCGCTGACGCTGCTGTCTCGGCCGAACGGCGCGATGACCGGGGCGGATTTTCTCGAAACGCTCTATGGGCAGCTGCTGCTGTCGGGCAATGCCTATGTCGAGGCGGTGGCCACGGGCGGGCGCATTGCGGAACGGGCGGCTGAGCTGCATTTGCTTCGGCCGGACCGGGTGAGCGTGGTGAGACGCCTGACCCGGGGCGGGCGATGAACGGGATCGAGGTGGAGTTTTTGGCCGGTTTCGGCGAGAGCGGCACGGATGTGCCGGAGACGCTGAAGCGGGCGATGCTGCTGCATGTGGCGGCGATGTATGCCTTCCGTGGGGTCGTGGCGGCAGACGCGCAGCCGGCGGTGGTGCCGCCGGGTTATGACAGGCTGATCGCGCCCTTCTGCCGAAGGGGGCTTTGACAATGGCTCTCATGGACATCGATGCCGGACGGCTGACGGCGCGGCTGGTGCTGGAACGGCCTCATCAGGTGGAAGACGTCCAGGGCGGGGCGGAGACCGGCTTCGTCGAACTCGCCCGCGTCTGGGCGCTGGTCGAGCCGCGTGGTTTTGCCGAGGAAGAGAAGGGGCCGGGGCTGGTCTCGACCGTGACGCATCATGTGACGGTCAGGGCGCGTGCGGATCTGGCGACCGGGCAGCGGTTTCGCAAGGGGGCGCGGGTATTCGACATCCTGGCGCTGCGCGATCCGGATGAGACGGGGCGGTTCCAGATGGCGCTCTGCCGCGAGGTGACGGGATGAGCGGCGGCGCGCGAGACGAAACACCGCTGGAGGAGAGTGGCAGGCGATTGGGCGAGATGCTGCGCCAGGCGCTGGCATATCGGCGGGCGCGGCGGATGGATGGATTGTCGACTGATGCCGCCGCCGGGGAGATCGCCGCAAGACAGGGCGCCGCGAGAAATTCTGCCGATGAACAGGGAGAGCCGACATGACGAATGCGGTCAATGCCTTGCTGGCAGCCGTTCAACAGGCGGTGAAGGCGGATGCGGCGCTGATGGCGGTGCTTGGACCACAGGGGATCTCCGACCGGACGGTTCGGCCGCTACGCTTTCCGGCGCTGGTTGTCGGGTCGGTCGAGGCGCGGGATTTCTCGACGAGTGAGGCGGACGGCGCGGAGATCCTGTTGACGCTCGAGGCCTGGAGTGCGGTGTCGCGGCGTGAGGCCGAAGGGCTGGTGGCGGAGTTCAGGCGCGTGGCAGACGAGTTGCCCGATATGCTCGACGGGTTTCGACTGGTGAATTTCAGGCATCGCCGGACGACGAACCGGCGGGAGGTTAAGGCGGGGCTGTTTGTAGCCGAGGCGAATTTTCGGGCGGTGGTGGAGTGAGGTGGGGCTGGCTCTAGGTGCGACCTCATCCTGAGGTGCCCGCGCGACGCGCGGGCCTCGAAGGATCCGTTCACTCTTCCTGGGTGGCCTCGACCCTTCGAGGCCGGGCCTTGCCCGGCACCTCAGGATAAGGGGCGGATGGTGGTCGGGACGGTGTCCCGGCTTCCCCGTCTTGCAATCACCGCCAGCGCCAGGATGGCCAGAAAACCCGTGGCAGCGAAGGCGGTGGCCAGCAGCAGACCGGCATCGATGCCGGCCCGGTCGATGACGGCGGTCATGAGCACGGGGGCGGTGGCGTTGGCGAGGTTTTGCGGCAGTGACAGGCGCGCCGATTGGCGGGCGAAGCGGCTGGCGGAGAAGAAGGAGAGCGGCAGGGTGGCGCGCGCGAGTGTGGTGACGCCTGAGCCGAAGCCGTAGAGGGCGGTGAAGAGCAGCAGGCCCGACGGCGTGCCGGAGGAGAAGATCAGGAGCAGGCTGGAGCCTGTGAGCATGGCCATGCCGGCAAGGCCGGTGGTGATTGGTGACGAGCGCTTGCCGAGGACGAGATCGAAGGCGCGGGCGGCGATGCCGAAGACGGCGCGCAGGGAGCCTAGCTGCAGCGCGAGTGCCGGGGTGGCGCCGGAGAGTTCGAGGATATGCAGGAGCTGCGGCGAAAGGCCGAAGGTCATCAGGCTTGCCAGCGAGGTCGAGAGCGCGATCAGCAGGAAGGCGACGGTTGCCATGCGGCGGCTCATGGCGAGCGGCTCGATCGCATCCGCCGCGCGGTCTTCGTCCGAGCGGGTGATCGCAATGCGGCCGAGCGCCAGATGGATGGGCAAGGCAAGGACGAGCTGGGCGGCGGCGGCCGTCAGAAGCGCGCCGCGCCAGCCGAAGGCCTCGCCGGCCAATGTCAGGAGCGGCCAGCAGACGGCCGAGGACAGTCCGGTGAAGATCATCAGGATGCCGATGGCGCGGCGGGCATCGCGGCCCTCGCGTTCGACGACGGCGGCAAAGGCCGGCACCGTCAGCGCGAACGTGCCGCCGGCACCGAGGATCAGCCAGGCGATCGCATAGGTGAGAAGGCCGGTGGAAACCGATAGCATCGCAAGGCCTGAGGCCATCAGCACCGAGCCCAAGGCGAGCACCTTGGCGGCGCCGTGGCGGGCGATCATTCGCCCGGTCCAGGGACCGAGAAAGGCCATGGTCAGCATCATCACGGTGAGGCCGGCAAAGGCCATTTCATTGGCAAGCCCGAGATCGGCTGCCATGGCCCGACCGAACACCGCCGGCATTTCATAGGTCGTGCCCCAGCCGAGGATCTGCGAAACCGCAAGCGCGGCGACGAGGGTGGTGCGGGGCATGTTCATGGGCAGACTCGAGGGATTCATAGAGGCGGGGTGTTTCTTCTAGGCCCGTTGTAGAGCGGGCGATAGGGCGAAATCTTGGGCTGTGCTGTTAGGCGTGCCCAGTATGAGGTCCTCATGCTGAGGTGCCCGCACCCGCGGGCCTCGAAGCATCCGTTTAGCAGGTGGCCTCGGCCCTTCGAGGCCCGGCAGAGCCGGGCACCTCAGGGTGAGGGGACGCATGGGTGCGCTGCCTCCACCCTCCCCTTGAGGGGGAGGGTCGGACCGCAGGTCCGGGGTGGGGTGATCCCGCCGATCTGGGAAACGACGTGGGCTCGTTATGCCATCCCCAAGCAACTGTGCCCCTCTCTTGGAAAATCTGAAGTTTAGGCGGCTCGCGCTGACCTCAAGCCTGCTCATTGCCTTCGCGCGGCGTCGCGCTCAGGCCTCCGTTCGCTGAAATCGATTTACCGGATCGATTTCTGGCCTTTGGCCATCGCTCCGAAGTCTCCTCCGCAAGGGGGGAGATGGGCTGCCGAGGTGGCCTCGGCCCTTCGAGGCCCGGCAGAGCCGGACGCCTCAGGGTGAGGGGATGCATTGGGTGGTGGTTTCACACCCTCCCCTTGAGGGGGAGGGTCGGACCGTAGGTCCGGGGCGGGGTGATCCGGCGGGCAGCTGAGACGGTGTCACCCCCACCCGCCGCTTTGCGGCGACCTCCCCCTCAAGGGGGTGGTGGGAAGCACCGCCTCCGTTCAACAATCACATCATCAAGGAGAGACGCCATGGGCGCGCAGAAGGGCAAGGATCTGTTGCTGAAGGTCGAGGATGGGGCGGGGTTTGTGACGGTGGCGGGTTTGAGGGCCAGGCGGCTGGCTTTCAATGCGCAGTCGGTCGATGTGACCGATAGCGAGAGTGCCGGGCGCTGGCGGGAGCTGCTGGAAGGGGCAGGCGTGCGCAGGGCCGGGTTGACCGGCTCCGGCCTGTTCAAGGATGCGGCTTCGGACGCGCTGGTGAGGGCCGCCTTCTTTGCCGGCTCGATCCTGACCTATCAAGTGGTGATCCCGGATTTCGGCACGGTGACGGCGCCGGTGGATTTTTCCTCCGCGCGACCGGGCGAGGCGGTGACGCCGCTCGATCAGTTTCTCGGGACCGGTGACGGCGAGGCGGCGAGCTTTCAGCTGGTGAAAGGCTACGGCGACGGCGCGGCGGTGGAGCGGCGGCCGGTGGTGAAGCCTGTGGCGGGGTCGGTGCGGGTCGCGATCGATGGCGTGGAGGTGACGGAGGGGTTCTCGGTCGATTTGACGACCGGGATCGTCACTTTCGCCGTCGGGCATGCACCGGCCGAGGGCACGGAGATCCGCGCGGGTTTCGACTACGACGTGCCGGTGCGGTTCGATACCGACCGGATCGAGATCGATCTCGAAGCCTTCAGGGCCGGGCGCATTCCTTCCATTCCGCTGATCGAGGTAATCCCATGAAACGCCTTCCACAAGCGCTGGCCGACCATGTCGCGATGGGTGAAACGACGCTGTGTCGCGCCTGGCGGGTGATCTGCCGCGATGGCTTCAGGCTTGGCTTTACCGAGCATGACCAGAAGTTGACATTCGACGGCACGGTGTTTGAGCCGGGCACTGGCTTTGCGGCGACAGAGGCGAGTGTGGCAAGCGGGCTTTCGGCGCCGGGCGCGGAAGTGCGCGGCGGTTTTTCGAGTGAGGCGATCACGGAGGCGGATCTGGCGGCCGGGCGTTATGACGGCGCGCGCGTCGAGCTGTTTCTCGTCAACTGGCAGGCAGCGGACGAGCAGCACGCGCTGATGTCGGTGCAAGAGATCGGCGAAGTGAGCCGGGCAGGGCCCGGGTTTTCGGCGGAGCTTCGGAGTTTTGCCCATCGCCTGCAGCAGCCGGAGGGGCGGATCTACAACCGGCGCTGCGATGCCGATCTCGGCGATCTCAGGTGCCGGGTGGATATGGGCGTGGCGAACCGGAGGGGTGCTGCTGTCGTTGCCGAGGTGCTGTCGGCCGACCGGCTGACGGTGTCGGGGCTGCCGGATTTGCGGGAGGGGCATTTTCGACTGGGGCATGTTCGCTTCGATGACGGCGTGCTCTCGGGCCGGCGGCTGGCGATCGAGGAGAGCGGGGCGGCGGCGGGTGGCCTCTTGACGCTCCGGCTCTGGCTTCCACTGGAAGCGCGGCCGGCAGAGGGCGATGCCGTGACGTTGACCATCGGTTGCGACAAGAGTTTTGCCACCTGTCGAGAGAAGTTCGGCAATCAGCTGAATTTCCGCGGTTTTCCGCACATGCCCGGCAGTGATTTTGCCTATTCCTATGTCAGCGGCGACAGCACCCATGATGGCGGGGTGTTGTTTGGGTGAATGTCGCCCTGCCACCCGCCCTCGTCCTTCGAGGGTCGCTCTCGCTCCCACCTCAGGATGAGGACTACCGATCTGCAGGCCAGACCCATCATCTTTGAAGGCGCGCACCTCTCATCCTGAGGTGCCCAGCGCGAGCAGGGCCTCGAAGGATCCCTCCGATTTTCAATGCCTCCCCTCGAGGCCTCGCCGAGCGAAGGGCACTCCCAGGTGGCGTCGGCCGACATTTGAAATTTCCCCCAAGCATGAGAGGACTGCCCCATGAAGATCATCTGCCCCGACGGAGACGGCTATTCCTACTATGTCCAGGCGGTCGACGAGAGCCGTTATGCAAGGGCGAACGGTGTCGAGACATTCCAGGTCAAGGCCGGCGACTACTGGAATGGGCCCGATGGCAGCGATGCGCTGAACTATCGCGAGCGCTGCGAGGCGCGAGTGACGACGGAGGATGCGGTCGGCTCCACCTGGCGCTACGCCTTTCACCTGAAGATCCCGGAGGATTATCCCGAGTTCAGTCCGAAGCAGACCCTCGGCCAATGGCACAACGGCGCTTATGACAGCGTCTTCAATCGCTATGAGGAGGGCGTTTTCACCATCTGCCTGAACAACAAGGAGACTGGCGTATTCGACGAGACGCCTGTGACGGTGACCGAGGGCGTGTGGAACACCTTCAGCTATAGCTTCACCTGGCATGCGACGGCGGGCGCGGTTGCCGCTTCCGTCAACGGGCGGACGGTGCTGAGACGCAGTGGCTTCGCGCTTCTGCCGGCGGCGGCGAGTTCGGTCTATTTCAAGTATGGCATCTATCGCAACATGCAGGCGGGACTGATCGGGCCGGACCAGCAGGTGAGTTATCGACGGGTGAGCCGGGCTGCGGGGTAAGAGCCGGGGACTTGCGAACACCCTTCCCATGAGCGGGAGGGGCGGATCGAAGGTCCGGGGTGGGGTGAGCGTTGAGGGCGTGAGGCATGTCACCCCCACCCGCGCGTTCCGCGCGACCTCCCCCCTCAAGGGGGAGGTGGGTGGCTGCGATGCAGTCCGCCCTTATCCTGAGGTGCCCTTGCGCGAGCAGGGGCCTCGAAGGATCCTGTTCTTGGCCTCGACCCTTCGAGGCCCTCTCGGAGCGAGGGCACCTCAGGGTGAGGGGAAATGTTGGCGAGCGTCGGGGCAATGCCGCGCTTCGCCTCAATCTCCCGGGTCTGCCTCTATCGGAAGATCCGGCGGACGCATCCGCCCGTGACGGATCGTGACAAGGACAATGCGGTCCGGTTCGATCGTGTAGTCGAGCAGATAATCGCCGGTGACGAAAGTTCGGCTGCCAGGAATGGGCAGGCTGCGAGCAACGGGGCCCGCCTCAGGATGGGCACCAAGCAGAAGCCTTGCATCAGCGATGCGTGCAGCGAAGTTTCTGGCCCCCGAAGGGCTACGCTGTTGCAGGTATTGCATCTCCGTTCGAAGCCAGCGCGCTGCCGATTTCGAAAGGATGACGCGCATCAGGCCACCTTGTTGGAAGCAATGCGTTTCAGGTCTTCGAGGACATCATCCAGATCTTCGGTTTCGCCGGCGGCGACCTCGGCAAGGCCCTTCTTGTAAGCGAGGATCTCCGCGCCTTCCTGCTGGAGATAAGTCCTGAGCGCGCGCACGATCACCCAGCTGCGAGAGCGCTCGGTCGCCTGCGCGATCGTTTCGATATCAGCGAGGACATCCGCAGGTATGCGAAGCGTAATCGGATCGGACAGACTAGGCTTGGTCATCGTGAGCCTCCGGACGGTCGGTAATACAGTGTAATACGAATCGGCCGCAGGGTGAAGTGGAGACCAGCGAGGCGAGGTCACCTTCATCCTGAGGTGCCCCTGCGCGAGCAGGGGCCTCGAAGGATCCTCTTGATCGGAGGTCTTGCCCCTCATCCGCCTGCCGGCACCTTCTCCCCGCTGGCGGGGAGAAGGCCGAGACGGCCGAACTCGCGGCTCCCTCTCCCCGCCTGCGGGGAGAGGGCAGGGTGAGGGGCAAAGGCGGCTAGGTGGTGGCGGCATACTTTGCCACTGAGCCCCGGCCCTCGGCTCGGCGCATGCCTTTCAAATAGCTAGTGCAGACCTCCCAACCCGGAGCCCACCCATGTCCGTCAACGCAGACGTCCTGGCGATAGCCGGGACCTGGATCGGCACGCCCTATCGGCATCAGGGGGCACAGAAGCGGGTGGGGTGCGATTGTCTGGGGTTCGTGCGCGGAATCTGGCGGGAGCTTTATGGGGCAGAGCCGGAGGTGGTGCCGGCCTATGCGGCTGATTGGGCGGAGCGGGCGGGCGAAGAGCGGCTGATGGCGGCGGCGGGGCGGCATTTCCTCGCTGTCGCGTCGTTTGCGGAGAGCCTGCCGGGGGATCTGGTGCTGTTTCGGTTTCGGTCGCATCTGGCGGCGAAACATGCCGGGATTTTGGCGCGGCTGCCGCGTGAGGATGGCGAACGGGGAGGCGGCGATGGCGGTTGCGATTGTGACTGGGGTGGCGCTTTCGGTGGTAACTCGAGTGACGATCACTGGCGCGGGCCGCCGCCCGATGCCTTCATCCATGCCTATGAACAATCCGCCGTGACGCTGTCGGCCCTCGTGCCCGGATGGCGGCGGAGAATTGCGGGCATCTATCGATTTCCGGAAAGGGTCTGACCATGGCGACCATTGTTCTGCAGGCGGCGGGGGCAGCCCTTGGGTCGGTCTTTGGGCCTGTTGGTGCGATCCTGGGCCGCGCGGCGGGGGCACTCGCGGGGAGCATGATCGACCGGAGCCTTCTCGGGGGCACGCGGGAGGTGAACGGGGCGCGCCTGTCGTCAGCGCGGCTTGCCGGCGCGAGTGAGGGCACTGTTATCCCGCGGCTTTATGGGACGGCAAGGCTCGGCGGTACGCTGATCTGGGCGACGCGTTTCGAGGAGGAGACGGTGACCGAGCGGACGGGCGGAAAGTCCTCCGGCGGCACGCGCACGACGACCTATCGCTACTATGCCAATCTGGCGCTTGGGCTCTGTGAGGGGCCGATCGCGGGTGTGCGCCGGGTCTGGGTTGATGGGCGCGAGCTCGACACGACCGAGATCGAGATGCGGGTATACAGCGGCACGGAGAGCCAGCCGGTCGATCCGCTGATTGCGGCGAAGCAGGGCGGGGACCGGGCGCCGGCCTATCGCGGGCTGGCTTACGTGGTGTTCGAGCGACTGCCGCTTGATGATTTCGGCAATCGCATTCCGCTCATCCAGTTCGAGGTGATCCGGCCGGTAGGGGCGCTGGAAGAGAAGATCCGGGCGGTGACGATCATTCCGGGCGCGACCGAGCATGGTTATGCGACCACGCGCATTTCGGATGCGCCGCGCGAGGGCGAGAAGCGCTGGCTGAACCGCAATACACTTACCGCTTCGACCGACTGGCAGGCCTCGCTGGACGAGCTGCAGGCGCTTTGCCCCAATCTTCAGAGCGTAGCGCTGGTTGTCGCCTGGTTCGGCACGGATTTGCGCGCCGGCGACTGCCGCGTGCTGCCCGGCGTCGAGGTGGGGTATCGTCGCGAGGAGAGCCGAGCCTGGAGTGTGGCGGGGATTTCGCGCGGGGAGGCTTACCTCGTGTCGCGCCATGCCGGTGGTCCCGCCTATGGCGGATCGCCTGATGATCAAAGCGTGGTCGAGGCCATCAGAGACCTCAAGGCACGCGGCTTGAAGGTGACGCTCTATCCCTTTGTTCTGATGGATATTCCGGCAGGCAAGGGCTTGCCCGACCCCTATGGCGGGGCGGAGCAGGCGGCCTATCCCTGGCGCGGGCGTATCACGGCCTATCCCGTGAGTGCGGACAAGACAGCGGCAGCGCGGACGCAGGTTTCGACGTTCGTGACGCATAGCGAAGGCTATCGGCGGTTCGTGCTGCACTATGCCTCGCTCGCGGCCTCGGCCGGCGGTGTCGACGGGTTTCTGCTGGGCTCGGAACTGAAGGGGCTGACGACGCTGCGCGATGAGGTGAATGGCTTTCCCTTTGTCGAGGCGCTGGTGGCGCTGGCCGGCGAGGTGCGCGGTATCCTGGGTGGCGCGACAGCGATATCCTATGGCGCGGACTGGAGCGAATATTTCGGTCATCAGCCGGCGGATGGCTCGGGCGACGTCTTCTTCCATCTCGATCCGCTCTGGGCGAGCCCGAATGTCTCGGCCGTCGGCATCGACAATTACATGCCGCTGGCCGACTGGCGCGATGACGATCTGGAAGAGGCGAGCCCGGACGGTTTTGCGGGCGCGGATGATGCGGAGGCTTTCGCCCGCATGCTGACGGCGGGTG
>JAESGD010000051.1_pt1 | contig 157994 bp, 151 predicted proteins | sample 9269581 | NCBI WGS metagenome assembly JAESGD01 (sample SAMN14515903, study PRJNA621661) | algae metagenome | isolation source: Cyanomargarita calcarea GSE-NOS-MK-12-04C and co-occurring heterotrophs from... | place: USA: Grand Staircase Escalante National Monument, Utah | collected 2007-12-30
AGAGCAGCGAACTGTCGAGACAACCTGGCGCAAGCTCGGCGCCATCCTCGATCTCGTGAGCCCAGCAGAATGCGCCAACTACCTCGCAAACTCAGGCTACGCTTCCGTGTAAACACAGCATGCTCTAATCGTCGGGATCGCTGAAGGAGCCCCGCATGACCGCCCTCACCCGCCGCCTCGCCCTGGGCCTGCCCGCCATTCTGGCAGCGCCGCCCATCGCGCGCGCACAAGCCCGTCCGATTACCCTGATCGTGCCCTTCGGCGCCGGCACGAATGTGGACACGATCGCGCGCCTGGCCGCGCCGGAAATCGCATCGCGTCTTGACCGACAGGTGGTGGTGGGGAACGTCTCCGGCGCCGGTGGCGCCATCGCCACCGAACGCGCCGCACGGGCCGCGCCGGATGGCAACACCCTGCTGTGGGTGTCGAGAGCACGATCCATGTCGCGCAGCTCGTGACCCCTTCCACCGTACGCTACGACGGTCTGCGGGATTTTGCGCCGATCCACATGCTGGCGACGCTGCCGCTGCTGCTGATCGGGAAGCCCACCCTGCCGGCAACGTTGCCGGAGTTGGTGGCCATGGGCCGCGCCGCCGCGCAGCCCTTCACCTTCGGCTCCTCCGGCACGGGCACCAGCCTGCACCTGTTCGGGGAGCTGGTGGCGCAGCGGACGGGCATGAAGATGGAGCATGTGCCCTATCGCATTGGCCAGCAGATGTTCCCGGATGTGATCACCGGACAGCTCGATTTGGCGGTCTCCACGCTGACCAGCGCCGCGCCCATCGCGCGCGAAGGCCGCGTCCGCGCCTATGGCGTTTCCTCGCCGGAGCGACACCCCTTCGTGCCGGACATGCCGACCTTCGCCGAACAGGCGCCGACGCAGGGCATGGCGATGGAGGTCTGGCAGGCGGTCTTCGCCCCCGCGGCGACCGATCTTGCCTTCACCGCGCGCGTCGCTGCCGCATTGGCGGCGTCGTTGGCCACGCCGGACTTCCAGCAGAAAATTCGCGCGATCGGCCATACGCCATCGATGATGGGGCCTGGACCGCTTGGCGCCTTCCTGCGCGATGAAAGTGCCCGCTATGCCAGGCTGGTGCGGGCAGCGAACATCACCCCGCAGTAGCGCGCCTCAATGCTCCGGCTGCAGCAGCGCGCCGGAGCGCAGCGCCAGCACCGTTCGCCAGGCGACATACAGGGTGATGGCGCTGGTCAGGAGAAGCGCCAGCCAGCCGAGGATCGGGTGGCCAATCAACTGCAGGGTCATGATTGCGAAGGCAGCCGAGGGGAAGGTAAGCCCCCACCACGCCGGCCCGAAGGGCACAGCGGTGATCTCCCCAGCCAGCGACAGCACCACCGCCCCGATCAAGATCGCGATGCCGACCAGCATGAGGGCCGGGCCGTGCGCCGTGCCGGAAAGACCCGCCAGCGCCACAGCGCCGACAGCCGGCGGCGCCACGAAGATCGCCACGGCTGGACGCAGCGGTGGCGGCAAGGGCGGGCCTGTCAGAAGCCTGTGCATCAGCATCGGCATCACCACCAGCCACAGCAGCAGGCCGATGCCGAACATCATCCAGGACGCATCGAGGAAGCCCATCCGCACGCCGAACGCGGGTGCGAGGATATTGCCAACGAAGGGGATCAGCAGCGGCGGCGCCATCATCGCAGCCTCGCCTCGCCCCGCGACGATCCTGCGCAGCAGCAGCATGGCAACCAGCAGGTGCAGCAGCACGGCGACCGACCACAAAACGGCCCCGGCACCCGGCACATAAGGATGCACCGCGGCTGCCAGGATCATCAGCCCGATGGTGGGCGCGGCAGCGAAGGCGCACCGAACCGGGTGGCGCAACTCCGTCAGGAACGCCTCGGTGTGCACCGCAGCGAGATAGAGATGCAGGCCGACCAGCAGAACCCAGACAATCGCCGTCAACAGCAGCAAGGCCTCGCCGATGATGGGCGGGGCGTGCAGCACTTGGGCTGCCTCACGCCATGCCAAGCCGACACCGCCGGTCCCCATAGGCACTGCGAGCAAAGGCAGCGGAAGATGCGCAAGGGAGAGCTGGCTCATAGCGTGATCTCGCCCGCAAAAACCGGCACGCATTCGCCGCCAACGGTGGTACGGATGCCGTCCGGCGCGCGTCGCGCGGTGGTCCGCAACAGGCTCGGCCGGCCCATCTCGACACCTTGCACGATATCCCACGCACCTTGCGTGGCGTCCGTCAGCGAAAGCAGGAGGGCTGCAAGCGGTGCAGCCGCGCTGCCGGTGGCCGGGTCCTCACTGATCCCGAGCCCCGCACCAAACAGCCGGGCGCGGAGGCCGGCACCATCCCGCGCATAAAGATACAACGCAAAGCGCTCAGCCAGTTCGGGAACGGCCTTCGCCACGCGGCGGAATTCGGACGAGTCAGGCGCAGCGCGTGTCAGCGCGGCGGGTGTGACCTCGGCTATGACGAAGGGGTTGCCGCAGCCGGCCTGCAGGGGCGGGTGCTGCTCCGTCACGAACTCCCATGGCTCCAGCCCCGCGCAACCGGCCAGTTGGACCGGGGTGAAGCGCGCCCCGGTCCAGAGCGGCTGCGGTGCGGCGATGGTGGCGCCCGTGAGTGCGCCTTCGCGATGGTCGAGGCGAACCTCGACCAGTCCGGCGATCTCCTCGAACAGCAAGACGCCGTCGGGCGCCCGATCGGCGAGCACATAGCCCGTCCCGACATTTGGGTGCCCGGCGAAAGGCAGCTCGGCCGCGGGTGTGAAGATGCGCACGCGCGCGGTGTGCGCGGGATCGTCCGGAGGCAGGACGAAGGTGGTCTCGCTCAGGTTGAATTCCCGAGCGATGGCCTGCATCTCGGCATCAGTGAGCCCACGCGCATCCGGGAACACCGCAAGCGGATTGCCGCCGAAGCGTGCTGCCGTGAAGACATCGACGGTGACGAAGCTGTAGCGCCTCATTGCAGGGCCTCGATGCGGGCGGGGTCGATGGTTACGCCATGGCCGAGCGGCCCGTGCCCGGCGCCAAGCCCTGGCGCGGCGAGCATCGCCGCGCGGACATAGGCACGGCCGCGCACCACCGCCGCGCGCAGCGGCAGCCCGCGCGCGATGCCGCACGCGACTGCGGAGGCGAGGGTGCAGCCTGTGCCATGGGTATGGCGCGTGGCGAGCCGCGGGCTCTCGAAGGTCTCCATGCCATCGGGCGTCGCGAGCAGATCGGTGAGGATGGGACCATCCATATGGCCGCCCTTCAGCAGAACCGCTGCGACGCCGCGCCGCAGCAGCGCCTCCGCCGCGCGATGCATCTCCGGGACGGTTGCGATCGTGTGGCCGGTCAGCGCCTCGGCTTCCGGGATATTGGGCGTGATGAGCGCGGCCATCGGCAGCAGCCGTGCAACCAGGGTGGCGATCGCGTCCTCGGCGAGCAGGCGATGCCCACCCTTCGCGACCATCACGGGATCGGCGACGAGCGGGATACCCGCGCCATGCTCCGCCAGCGCGTCGCAGACGGCATCAATGGTCTGGCTGTCCGCCAGCATGCCGGTCTTGATCGCATCCGCGCCGATATCGGTCAGCACGCTGCGAATCTGGAGGCGGATGAAGTCTGGCAAAACTCCGACCACGGCCTGTACGCCCAGCGTGTTCTGCGCCGTGAGCGCGGTGACCGCCGTTGCGGCATAGCCGCCCAGGGCCATCACCGTCTTGATGTCGGCCTGGATACCGGCGCCGCCGCCGGAATCCGACCCGGCGCAGACAAGCACGCGGCCACGCATCAGGCTCATTCGGCGGAATTCTTCCGCAGCGCCAGAGCGGCGGCGCGGGCGCGGATCAGGGAGGCCAGGTCATCGACGGTGGCCTGCATCTCCGCCTCATCCTCCGCCTCCGCCATGACGCGAACCAGCGGCTCGGTACCACTGGCGCGCACCAGTACGCGCCCGCGCGCGCCAAGCCTGCTGCCCGCATCGTCGATCGCGCGCATCACCTCGGCATCGCCCATTGGCGACGCCCCCGTGAACCGGATGTTTTCGAGCTTCTGGGGCAGTGGCTTGAAACGCCGGCAGACCTCGCTCGCCGGCCGCCCTTCCTCGACCAGCAGCGCCAGGACCTGGAGGGAGGCGACCAGGCCATCGCCCGTTGTCCCGATGTCGGACAGGATCACATGTCCCGATTGTTCGCCGCCCAGGTTGCAACCCACTTCTCGCATCCGCTCGCCAACATAGCGGTCGCCCACCTTGGTGCGATGCAGCGCGAGGCCGAGGCTTTGCAGGTGCCGTTCCAGCCCCAGGTTCGACATCACGGTTGCCACCACGCCGCCCCCCGTGAGGCGCCCGGCGCGGTGCCAGGATTCTGCGATGGTCGCCAGGATCTGGTCCCCGTCGATCACGCGCCCCTGCTCATCGACCAGCACGACGCGATCAGCGTCGCCATCCAATGCGATGCCAAGGTCGGCCCGGCGTTCGCGCACCAGTTCGGCCAATCGCCCGGGCGCGGTCGCGCCGCAGTCGCGGTTGATGTTGAACCCGTCCGGCTGCACCGCATGGGTGACCACTTCGGCGCCCAATTCCCACAGCACGGTCGGCGCCACCTTGTAGGCGGCGCCATGGGCGCAATCGATCGCGATGCGCAATCGTTCAAGGTTCAAGCCTTTCGGGAAGCTGGCCTTGGCGGCTTCGATGTAGCGCCCGGGCGCATCCTCAAGCCGGCTGGCCCGACCGAGCTTCTGGGGCGTGGCGAGCGATTCGGTGAAGCGTGGCGCATCCATCAGCGCCTCAATCTCGGCCTCCTGCGCGTCGGATAGTTTCAGCCCATCAGGGCCGAACAGCTTGATGCCGTTGTCCTCGAACAGATTGTGGCTGGCGGAAACCATGACGCCGAGATCGGCCCGAAGGCTCCGCGTGAGCATGGCGATGGCCGGCGTGGGCAGCGGGCCCACGATCATCACGTCCATGCCCGCGCCGATGAAGCCGGCCGTCAGCGCGGGTTCCAGCATGTAGCCCGACAGGCGTGTATCCTTGCCTATCACCACGCGGTGCCTGTGGCTGCCGCGGTTGAAGAACCGGCCGGCTGCCTGGCCGAGGCGAAGCGCCGTGCCGGCATCCATGGGCGGCGTGTTCGCCTTGCCGCGGATGCCATCGGTCCCGAATAGCTTGCGCGTTGGGTTGGTCATGGCGGCGGGTTATCCCTCCTCACCGTCGGCGTCCATCGGCGGAGTGAGGCCACCGGCCTCGCAGGCCTGCATGACCCGCAGCGCCTGCGCGGTTTCCGCCACATCATGCACGCGCAGAATGGCGGCGCCGCGCTGCGCCGCGGCAAGAGCGGCGGCTAGGCTTCCGGCCAGGCGCTGGGCGGCGTGCTGCACACCAGCAATCTCACCGATGAAGCGCTTGCGACTGGCCCCGACCACCACCGGGCAGCCGAGATTGGCCAGCAAGGGCAGCCGATCGATCAGTGCAAGATTGTGCGGCAGACGCTTGCCGAAGCCGATGCCTGGATCGATCGCCACGCGACTGCGCGGGATGCCATGGCGTTCTGTCCAGGCCACCCGCTCGGCCAGGAACTGGGCCACGTCAAGCGCCACATCCTCATAGCGGGGGTCCGCCTGCATGGTGCGCGGGTCATCACCCAGCATGTGCATCAGCACGATGCTCGCCTCGCTCCGGGCGAGCACACGCACCGCGGCCGGATCGTGGCGCAGCGCAGAGATGTCGTTGACGATTTCGGCGCCTGCCTCCAGCGCCGCCAGCATCGTCGCCGCATTGCGGGTATCGACACTGATCGGCGCCGCTTTCGCCAACTGGCGGATCACCGGCAGGATTCGGCGGCACTCCTCCTCCGGCGGAACAGGCTCGGCACCGGGGCGCGTGCTTTCGCCGCCGATATCGAGAAGATCGGCGCCTGCTTCCAGCATGGCGTGGCCCGCGGCGATGGCGGCAGCGTGGTCAAGCAGGACGCCGCCATCGGAGAAACTGTCCGGCGTGACGTTGATCACCCCCATGACCAGGGGGCGGTCGAGTGTGAGGCCCGCGAAGTCGCGCCGCGCGGCGCTCAAGGCCACGACACGCGCCTGCCAGTCTGGCGGCACGTCGGCCAACGGCATCGGCGCATTTGTGCCGTTGGGGCCGAGCAAGCGCACCATGGTGAAGGCGGCCGGTCCGCCCGCCAGCGGAAGGGCAATATCCGCCGCAACGGCTTCCGCAGCGGCGCGGCCGTGCAACAGGCCCGAAGGCTCAACCCAGCTACCCATCACGACCAGCGAGACCCCGGATACGCGAAAGGCGGGGACGATGCCCCGCCTCCCCTTTGCCGCAAAGACTGGACCAATCAGCCGTTCGGCTGGGCCGCGCCGGACCACGGCCCGGCCGAGGAGCGTGGCGGCGCGGCCGGACGACCGCTGGTCGGCACGCTGCCGCGCCCCTGATTCACAGGCTCATCCGGGCGAACGCGAACCACGGGCTCGCCGCGCAGCACCATGCGGATTTCATCACCCGACAGCGTCTCGTATTCCAGAAGGCCCTGGGCCAGCCGCTCCAACTCGTCGCGGTTGGTGGTCAGGATGTGGGTGGCCCGGGCGTAGGCGCTGTCGATGATGCTGCGAATCTCGGCGTCGATCGCGCGTGCCGTCTCCTCGGACAGGTTCTTGGTCTGAGTGACGCTGTGGCCCAGGAAGACCTCCTGGCTGTTGTCCCCGTAGGCGACCATGCCGAGCTTCTCGGACATGCCCCATTCGGTGACCATCATGCGCGCCTGGTTGGTCGCCATCTTGATATCGCCGGAGGCGCCGTTGGAGACCTGGTCGGGGCCGAACACAACTTCTTCCGCAACCCGGCCGCCCATGGCCATTGCAAGCTCCGCCTTCATCTTCGACTTGTGCTTGGAATAGCGGTCGCCAGCCGGCAGCGACATCACCAGACCCAACGCACGACCGCGTGGGATAATCGTCGCCTTGTGCACCGGATCGCATTCGGGTTCATGCATCGCAACCAGCGCATGACCGGCCTCGTGATAGGCGGTCATCCGCTTCTCATCCTCGGACATGACGAGCGACCGGCGTTCCGCGCCCATCATCACCTTGTCCTTGGCCATCTCGAATTCCTGCATGCCGACGGTGCGCCGGCCCGATCGCGCCGCAAGCAGCGCGGCCTCATTCACCAGATTGGCAAGGTCGGCGCCGGAGAAGCCGGGCGTGCCGCGCGCGATCGTCTTCGGATCGACGTCAGAGGCCAGCGGCACCTTGCGCATGTGCACGCGGAGGATCTTCTCCCGACCGTTCACGTCAGGGTTCGGCACGACGACCTGGCGGTCGAAGCGGCCCGGGCGCAGCAGCGCAGGGTCAAGGACGTCGGGTCGGTTTGTGGCCGCGATGATGATGACACCTTCGTTCGACTCGAAGCCGTCCATCTCCACCAGCATCTGGTTGAGTGTCTGCTCACGCTCATCATTGCCGCCGCCGAGGCCGGCACCACGATGGCGACCGACCGCGTCGATTTCGTCGATGAAGATGATGCACGGGGCATTCTTCTTGCCCTGTTCGAACATGTCGCGCACGCGCGATGCGCCGACGCCGACGAACATCTCCACGAAGTCTGAGCCAGAGATGGTGAAGAACGGCACGTTGGCTTCACCAGCGATGGACCGCGCCAGCAGCGTCTTGCCCGTGCCAGGGGGGCCGACAAGCAGCACGCCCTTCGGGATCTTGCCGCCAAGCCGCTGGAACTTCCCGGGATCGCGCAGGAAGTCCACGATCTCCTCAAGCTCCGCCTTGGCTTCATCGATGCCAGCCACATCGTCGAAGGTCACGCGACCCTGCTTCTCGGTCAGGAGCTTCGCCTTGGACTTGCCGAAGCCCATGGCGCGCCCACCGCCACCCTGCATCTGGCGCATGAAGAAAATCCAGACGCCGATCAGCAGCAGCATCGGAAACCAGGAAATCAGGATCTGGAACAGCGGGTTGACGTCGCTTTCCTCAGCCCGGGCCACCACGCGGACGCCACGATCGGTCAGCTTGCTGACCAGAGTCGGGTCTTCGGGGGTGTAGGTCTGGAAGCTGCGGCCATCAGACAACTGCCCGTTCACGATCCGCCCCTGGATCGTCACGTCGCGGACATTGCCGGCGTTGACCTCATTCAGAAAGTCGGAATAGGCCACGTGCTGGGCGCTACGCGTACCGGATCCCGATGGCTGGAACAGGTTGAACAGCGCCACCAGAAGCAGCGCCACGATCACCCACAGTGCCAGGTTGCGGCCGAAATTGTTCACCCGTGTCGTTCCTTGCCAAACCCGCCGGAGGCGCGGTGTTCCGGCGCCACCCACTTCATGCACCCTACATAGGGTGCGGCCGCGCGCCTGCCATGAGCCGGCGCACAAGACTTTCGCGCCAGCGTGCCGCTGTCGAGCCAGCCATCAGGGCATCGGGCCCGACATCGGCTCGAAAGTGAACAGGTGCTGTGCCAACCCTGCCTCCTGAGCGTAGCCGAGCGCGGGGGCGGCCACCAGCGTCCCGTCGCGCCACAGCGCGGGCAGCCCGGCCACGACCGCGGCGGGCAGGTGGCGCGCTCGCATCGCCGTGCCCAATGGACCAACCGCGCAGCCGGCCGCACCGCGATTGAGGCGCCATCTGTTGTCCCAGACGCATCCAGTCTCGGCAGGTAGTGGCGGAGCGAGGGATGCGACCTCCCGCGTGAGCACCCCGCTGGCGGCAAGCACTGCCCCCCCGAGACTGCCGCTTCCCCGAGCGAGAAGGCCCCGCACTGCACCGCCGCCCGGCGCGTACTCGCCGCCGCCCACAATGCGGATGAGCGCGGCAAGCGCGGCACAGGCGACGTCATCGGTGCCAAGGGTGGCACGGTCGAGCGTGGCGTAGCCCTCTGGCCGCACGGTGCCGGATTCTGCCAGCCGGGCCGCCATCTCCCGCTCCAGATACGCCCGGCGGCGCGCCCGTTCCTTGGCTGTTGCCAGGAGAGCGCCGGCAAACACCGGGGTCAGGGCAGACCTTGCCCGGATGCGCGCAAAGCGGGGGTCATCGTTCGACGGATCGCGGATCGGCACCAGGCCTGCCGCCGCCACCACCGCTTCCAGTCGCGCTGGTGGCACGCTGAGCAGCGGTCGGATCAACAGCGCATCCCGCATCGCCCTGCCAGCCGCCATGCCGGCCAGCCCCACCTCCCCGCTTCCCGCTTCAAGCCGGAGAAGAATGGTTTCCGCCTGGTCCTGGCTGTGATGGCCGAGCGCAATCCAAGGTCGCCCTTCCTCCGCCGCCACGCCCGTCAGCGCCGCGAGCCGCGCCTGGCGCGCACGTGCCTGCAAACCCGCCCCGCCCGCGAGGCGAAGGCGCATCACGCGGGGCGAGGCGCCCTGTCCGGCAAGCATGACAGCCACATGGTCGGCCTCCGCGCCGCTTTCGGAGCGCAGGCCATGATCGACGATCACAGGACGGATATCGGCGCCCCAGCCACGCAAAAGCAGAAACAAAGCCAAGCTGTGCGGCCCGCCCGACACGCCCGCCACCATGCGCGCCGCCGCCGGGAATGGGCCGAGCGGCGCCATCAGCGCCGCAAACCAACCCTGGCTTAAATCAGCGGCATTGGGCACGGCGCCGCGCATCCGCCGCCTGCTGGCCGAGCGGACCGGACAGGTTCGGCGCGCGCGAGCGCAATTCGTTCAACTGCGCGCACGCGTCCCGCAGGTTGTTCAGGCCGATCAGCGCCTGCGCGACGCCGAGCATGGCCTCATTGGCGCGCGATCCCTGGGGCGCCCGCCGGACCGCGTCATCAAAGGCGACGGCCGCCGCGCCGAAATCCCGCCGCCCCATGAGAGCGTTCGCAAGCAGGATCTGCGCATCGGCCTGTCGCGCGGTATCCCGGCTGGCGATGACTTCGCGCGCGGCGGCCTCCGCCGCCGCAAAGTCCCGGCGCCCAAGGGCGGCCTGCCCATCGGCAATTGCGCGGGAGGGGGTCCGCCGCGCAGCCGCCGTGGGCGCCTGGGTTGGCGGGTTCGCCGGAGCGGCCGGCGCGGCTTGCGCTGGCCGCGGGGACGGCGCCGCGCCGGTGCGCTGACCTTCAACCTGTTGCAGGCGGAAATCGAAGTCGCCTTCCAGCTTCTCCAGGCGCTCGCGCAATTGTCGCTCACGGAACTCCGACTGCTCCGCGCGTCCCCGCACCTGGCGGAGATCTTCCTCGAGCCGCGCAACGCGATCCAAGAGCTGTGGAACCAGTTCGGCTTGCGGAGACGCGGCTTGCGGGCGCGGCGCCGAGCCACCCCCCAACAGGCTACCACCAGAGGAGGGTTGCGGCGGCGTAAGCCCACCACCTCGACGCAGGATTTCAATCTCCTGGCGAAGTTGCAATATTTGGTTCTGCAGCGCGATCCCCTCGCGCGTTTCAACCTGCGCTCGAGCCATTGGCGCTGCGAGCAGGAAGGGGAAGGCTGCCAGGCTGGCGAGAAGGAGGGCGCGCATGGCCATCTGCTTAGCCCAGACCGTCAGAGAACCGGAAGGGGGTCGGCACGCAAGGCGCCGGCCCCCTTCTGCTCAGCGCTCAGCGAACGACCGTCACCGCCCGACGGTTCTGCGCCCAGGCTTCCTGCGTCGAACCGAGGGCAGCCGGGCGATCCTTGCCGTAAGAAATGGTCTGCACGCGCGCGGCGGCAACGCCGCCCGCCACCAGCACGTCGCGCGCTGCATTGGCGCGGCGCTGGCCGAGTGCCAGGTTGTATTCGCGGGTGCCACGCTCATCGGCATGACCTTCGACCGTCACCTGCACCGCCGGGAAGCGGCCCATCCAGCCAGCCTGCCGCTCCAGCACCGGGCGCTGATCGGCGCGAATGTTGCTGCGGTCCGTGTCGAACAGGACGCGGTCGCCGACATTGGCGACCAGGTCTTCCTGGCTGCCCGGGCGCGGGCCGCTGGTGGTCGCCGCGGCGCCGGCGCCGGATGCAGCGGAGGTCGTTTCGGTGCTGCCGCAGGCGGCGAGCAGGGCCACGGCGGCCAATGCGCCGATCAGCTTGGTGTTCATCATCAAAGGTCCTTGGTTGTGCACCGGGGGAACGGGCGGGCCGGCGTTAGCGCTGTCTGCCAGAACGGTCAATAATCCGTGCGGCGATATCATGGCACCGGGCCCATGAAGCGCCAGAAATCATCAAAAATCTCGAAACTCGGTGTCTTCGGAGCCCAATCAACTCAGCAAAGGGCTCCAGGCAGGGTCGGAAGCATCCGTTGGCGTGACCATCTGGCGTTCGTTGAAGCCGGCGATGTCGATCTGCGCAAGCCGCGATGAATAGCCACCACCGCGCGAGTCGCGAGAAGGGGTTTCGCGATAGAAGGCAAGGACCCGGCCGTTCGGAGCGAAGGTCGGCCCCTCCATCGACCAACCCTCGCTGAGGATGCGCTCACCAGATCCGTCCGGGCGCATCACCCCGATAGCGAAGGTGCCGGCCGAAATCCGGGTGAAGGCGATGAGGTCGCCGCGCGGCGACCAGACCGGCGTGGCGTAGCGCCCGGAGCCAAATGAAATGCGCCGGACCCCGCCCCCATCCGCGCCCATGACATAGAGTTGCTGGTCGCCGCCGCGGTCGGAGTTGAACACAATCTGCGTGCCGTCTGGCGAATAGCAGGGCGACACATCGAGCGACCCGCCCGAGGTGATCTGCCTTTCGCGCCGGGAGCCGAGATCAACGGAAAAGATGTTGGCGTCCCCGCCGCGGCTGGCAGAAAGAATCACGCTGCGGCCGTCGGGGGCGAAACGCGGGCTGAAGGTCATGCCGCCGAAGCTGCCCAGCACCTGCTGCTGCTGCGTGTCGAGATTGAACAGATAGACGCGCGGCTCATTGCGGAAGTAGCTCATGAAGGCGATTTGCCGCGCGGTCGGGTGGAAGCGCGGCGTCAGCGCCTGGAAGCTGCCATCGGTCAGGAAGCGATGATTCTCGCCGTCCTGGTCCATGATGGCGAGGCGCCGCGTGCGGCGGTCGCGTGGCCCGCTTTCGGCGATGTAGACGATCTGCGTGTCGAAATAGCCCTTCTCGCCCAGCAGGCGCTCATAGATCACGTCGCTGATGAGATGCGCGATGCGGCGCCACTGCGCGGCGGGCGCTGTGAAGGCGGTGCCCTGCAATTGCTGCTCCGGCAGCACATCCCAGAGGCGGAACTCCACGCGCACGCGGTCCGATGTCGCCTCGACCCGACCTGTGGTCAGGGCCTGCGCGCCGATCACCCGCCAATCCTGAAAGCGCGGCCGCTCGGCGGCGGCTTCCGGCGTCTGGATGAACGCCTGGCGATCGACCGGCCGGAACAACCCAGATCCGCGCAGATTGGCCTGGATAACCCGCGCGATGTCGCGCCCCACGCGCTGCGCTTCCGGCGAGGCACCAGCCATGTCGGGCACGGCGATCGGCACCGGGTCGGTGCGGGCGCGCGTGACGTCGATCACGGTGGTCTGGTTCGATTGCGCGGCCAGGCTGTCAGGCAGCAGGCTGGCGACCACGCCGGCTGCACCGCCCCAGATCACCTGGCGGCGCCCGATGCGAAGGTCGTTCAGGCTCATCGAATGAAACCCCTGGGCGAGAAGTTGAACTGGAACCGGTTTTCCGCCGCCGTCAGCCGCCCCGGCGGCACCGGCAGCGGCGAACAGGCGGGGTCGAGAAGGGCACGCCGCGCACGTTCATATAGGGATTGCAGGCGCGGATCACGGGGCACCCCGTCCGGTCCGGGCTGCACATTCCTGATAACGCCGGCGCGATCCACCACGGCCACCAGGCTGACCCGGGCATCAGCCAGTCCCAGCATCTGCGCATCGACGCGGAAGCACTCGGCGATGCGTTCGCCGATCGCGCCGCGTTCGCCAGCATTCAGCAGATCGGTGCCGGCGGGTGCGCCGCCACCGGCTGCAGGCCTTCCGGCAGGCGGATTAGGCCGCGCGGTCGGGGGCTGTTGTTGCTGTTGCTGCAGCCGAAGGCGATCGAGCGTGTTCTGAACGCTGGAACTGCGCTCCTCCGGCCGGGCGACGGGCGGGGTCTGGCCGGTGCCAGGTGTGGTCGCGGGCGTTGGCGGAGGGGGCGCGGGGGGCGGCGGCAGCGGCAAGGGGTCTGCGCGCGGCGGTGTGGGCGCCGGGGCCGGCGGCGTTGGCCGCGGAGGAGCGGGTGGGGTGGGCGTAGGCGCCGGCGGCGTGGGCGCGGGCGGCGTCGGGACCGGGGCTGGCGGCGCCGGTCGAGGCGGCGGCGGCGCCGGTGGGGGTGGCGGCGGCAATGTGCCGTCCGGTGCGATCGGCTGCGGCGGCGGCGGTGCGGGGGCCACAGGCGCAGTGGGGGCCGGGGCGGCCGGTGTCGGCGCGGGTGGGCGCGGCACCGGGATAGGCGCCGGGGCTGGCGGCGGGGGCGGCGGTGGTGGTGCGGGCTGCGGCGGCTCCGGGCGGGGCGGAGTCGGGGTGGGTGGCAGGGCTTCCGGCAATGGCGGTGCCGGCACGGGATCCGGCGTGGGGCCCGGACGCTCCCCCTGCGCCTGCGACGGCGGTTCGGGGGAGGTGAACTCGACGGCGAAGGGCCGCAACTCCTCAGGCTCCGGCAGCGGGCGCACCTGACCATAGATCCAGCCGGCAATCGCCAGCAGGAGATGCAGGGCGAGCGAGACGGCGAGCCAGACGCTCAGCCGGTCGCGCCCGCCATGCGCCCCCGCAGCCGCGAGCGTCGCAGACATGCCTTACCGCCCCGGCACCGCGGCGGGCGCCGCGCCACCGGGAACGGCTTGCGGCTGCTCGGCCAGCAGCGCCACGCGGGAAAAGCCTGCGCTGCTGACCGTTCCCATCACCTCCATCACGCGCCCGTAGCTGATGGCGCGGTCGCCGCGGACGAAGATACGCCGCTCGGGCGCGCCCGGCGGCTGATTCTCCAGGATGGCGCGAAGCTGCGGCACCAGCCCGGCCAGTTCGACCTGCGTATCCTGCAGGAAAATGGCACCCTCGACCGTGACGCTGATCGTCAGCGGTTCCTGTTCCTGCGCCAGCGCCCCCGCCTGGGTGCGCGGCAGGTCCACCGGCACGCCGGAGGTCATCATGGGCGCCGCGACCATGAAGATGATCAGCAGCACCAGCATGACATCCACCAGCGGCGTCACGTTGATCTCGGCCATCGGCTTGTAACGCCCGCGCCCACCACGCCCCCCCATCAGCGGTCCTGCCATGGCGCTACTCCGCCACCGCCGCGCGGGCGCGCGGTGCGTCCGCCGCGGCCTCCGACTGCCGCGACAGGATCGCGCCGAATTCGGCTGCGAAGCCTTCCATCCGCGCAGCGAAGCGGCCGAGGTCGTTGGACAGCTTGTTATAGGCGATTGTCGCGGGAATCGCGGCCACAAGGCCGATCGCCGTGGCGAAAAGCGCCTCTGCGATGCCGGGCGCCACCACGGCCAGGTTGGTGCTCTGCATACCAGCGATGGCGCTAAAGGAATTCATGATGCCCCAGACCGTGCCGAACAACCCGACGAATGGCCCGGCGGAGCCGACGGTTGCCAGGAACACCATCCACCGCTCGAGCCGCTCCATCTCCCGCTGGATCGCGACATTCATCGCCCGGTCCACGCGTTCCTTGAGGCCGGTGACGGCGAGGTCGGTTGTCAGCGCGCGCGCCGCGCTGCGCTTCCATTCCCGCATGGCGGCGCCGAACACGGCCGCCATCGGGTGCGTAGGGGCCTCCCCCTCTCGGCCAAACAGTTCGTCCAGGCTGCCGCCGGACCAGAACCGCTCCTCGAAGCCGTCCGCGGCACGGCGGGCGCGGCCGATGGCAATGGATTTCTCGAACACGATTGCCCAGACCCAGACGGAGGCCAGCAGAAGGGAGATCATGACCCCCTTCACCACCCAATCCGCCATCAGGAACAGCGACCAGAGCGAGAGGTCGTGGGCGACCGGGGCGAGCGCGGTGGTGGCGACGTTGCCCAAAGAAACCTCCTTCAGTTGCCCGCATCGTCCTGTGCCAGGGCAGTGCGCCAGGGCTCGGGGATGCGGGTTGGGCGCATCGTGACGGTATGCAAGGCGACCAGACCGACCACGAGACGCGCCATAAGCGTGTGCCCGTCTTCGGCCAGGACCTGCTGGTTGAGATCGAGCGTTGCAGCCCCGAGGCCAGCTACGCGCGTCGCCACCACAAGCGCCTGATCGAGGCGAGCCGGGCGCACATACTCCACTTCGATGCGCCGCACCACGAGCATCGTATTGTGACGCTCCATCATAAGTGCATGAGGCAAGTGCATGGCGCGCAAGGATTCAGTCCGTGCCCGCTCCGCCCATCGCAGATAGGTCGCGTGGTAGGCGATGCCGCCAGCGTCGGTGTCCTCGAAATACACACGGATCGGGAACAGGTGGGGCACGGTCATTCGTCGGGCGGCAGCAGATCGAGCTGGGCCGTGAAACCGGCCGGCGGCATCAGGCCGAGATGGCGCCAGCCTGGATCGCCGAGCACACGGCCGCGGGGGGTGCGCAGGACCAAGCCCTCCTGGATCAGGAACGGCTCCACCACCTCCTCCAGCGTATCACGGCTTTCGGCCAGCGCGGCAGCAAGCGTCTCCACGCCGACTGGCCCGCCCTTGTGGTGCTCGGCGATGCGGCGGAGGTAGCGGCGGTCCTGCGCATCGAGGCCGAGCGCATCCACCTCCAGCCGCGCCAATGCCGCATCCACCATGGCGCGGTCGGCCGGCGTGCCTGAGACCAGCGCGAAGTCGCGGATACGCCGCAACAGGCGCCCCGCCACCCGCGGCGTGCCGCGCGATCGGGCCGCGATCTCCCGCGCGCCGGCCTCCGCCAGGGCAAAGCCGAGCTTTTCGGCACCGCGCGACACGATCTGCAACAACTCGTCGACATCGTAGAATTGCAGGCGGAGCGGAATGCCGAAGCGATCGCGCAACGGCTGCGTGAGCAGTCCGGCCCGCGTGGTCGCGCCGACCAGGGTGAAGGGCGGCAGGTCGATCCGCACGGTCCGCGCGGCCGGCCCCTCGCCGATGATCAGGTCCAGGCAAAAATCCTCCATCGCCGGATAAAGCGTTTCCTCGATAGCCGGTTGCAGGCGGTGGATTTCATCCACGAACAGCACGTCGCGCGGCTGCAGATTGGTCAGGATCGCGGCCAAGTCGCCGGCGCGCTGCAGGATCGGGCCGGACGTCGCCCGGAACCCCACGCCGAGCTCCCGCGCGACGATCTGCGCCAGCGTGGTCTTGCCGAGGCCGGGCGGGCCGAACAGCAGGACATGGTCCATGGCCTCCGCACGCTGCCGGGCGGCGCCGATGAACACGTCCAGATTCTCGCGCAGCGCCTTCTGGCCGATGAACTCCCGCAGCACCTGCGGGCGCAGGCTGCCCTCGGCCGCGTCTTCTTCCTTGCGCAGGCCCTCTGTGACCCGGTCGCTCATCGCGGCGCCATCTCCCGCAACGCCTCGGTGATGAGGGCATTGAGGTCGGCCCCTGCACCCAGGCGTTGCGCGGCGCGGGCGACGGCAGAAGCGGCTTCGGGGCGCTTCCAGCCGAGGTTGGTCAGCGCGGACGTAGCGTCCGACTCCGGCCCTGCCTCGGCCAGAGGGATCGCAATTCCACCGACACCGTCGGCTTCCGGCGTCGCACGGCCGATCGCCCATTTCTGCATGGCGGGCTCATCGACGATCCGGTTGGCGGTGGCGGCGCCCAACCCCTTCACCTCCGACAAGCGCTTGCGTTCCTTGGCCGCCAGCGCGCGGGCGAGCTCAGGCGGCGTCAGGCCGGACAGCACCAGCAGCGCCTTCTGGGGCCCCACGGTCTTTACCTCGATCAGCGCGCGGAACGCATCGCGTTCCGGTGCGTCAGCGAAACCGTACAGCGTGATGGCGTCCTGGCTGACGCGCGTCTCCACGAGCAGCCGCTGCACGCCAGACTGCGCGGTCATGCGATCCAGCGTCTTGCGCGAGCAGGCGACCAGATAGCCGACGCCATTCACATCCAGCACGCAGCCATTCTCGTGGACGCTCTCGACGATGCCCTTGAGGGACCCGATCATGCGCCGGCCCGCGCGGCTGCCGCCGAGAACGCGTTGCGCGTGCTGCGGTGATGCGCGTGGCAGATCGCGATCGCTAGCGCATCCGCGGCATCGGCCCGCTTGAAGGTCACGCCAGGCAGCAACTGCCGCACCATAGCCTGCACCTGCTGCTTGGCCGCGTGGCCGTTGCCGACCACGGCGCGCTTCACCTCCATAGCGCCATACTCCCGCACCGGGATGCCCGCCAGGGCGGGAGCAAGCAGGACCACGCCGCGTGCCTGGCCAAGCTTGAGCGCCGATTCCGGGTTGCGCGCCACATAGGTATGCTCGACTGCCGCCTCATCCGGCGACTGCGCCGCAATCACGTCGGCCAGGCCGCGGTGCAGCGCCAGCAGCCGCAGATGGAGATCGTCGCTGGCCTGGGTGCTGATCACGCCGTCCGCGCAGAATCGTAGCCGGTATCCATCATGTTCCACCAGCCCCCAGCCGGTATGCTGGAGTCCAGGGTCAAGGCCGAGGATGCGAATCGGGGCGGGCGCCATGCCCCTGAATACTCCAGATCAGGCTGAGAGACGCTCCATCGCTGCTTCGTCCACCTCGAAATTGGCGTAGACCTGCTGCACGTCGTCATGCTCGTCGAGGATATCGAGCAGCTTCAGGATGTCGGCTGCGCGCGCCTCGTCGAGGTCGATGGTCGTGCTCGGCCACCACTCAAGGCGGCCTGCGTCGGCTGTCCCGAACCGGGCTTCCAGCGCGTCCCGCACGGCTGCGAAGTCCTCGACGCTGCACGACACCTCATGGCCGTCCGCATCGCTTTCCACGTCCTCGGCGCCCGCCTCGATCGCGGCTTCGAGCATGGCATCGGCACTGGCGACACTTGCGGGATAGCGCAGCACGCCCTTGCGTTCGAACTGGAAGGCGACGCTGTTCGTCTCCCCTAACGCGCCGCCATTCTTCGAGAAGATGGAGCGCAAATCGCCACCGGTGCGGTTGCGGTTGTCGGTCAGGGCCTCGACGATGATGGCAATGCCATAGGGGCCGTAGCCTTCGTATCGCACCTCCTGATAGTCCTCACCCTGCGCGCCGCTCGCGGCGCGCTTGATGGCGCGATCGATCGTGTCGCGCGTCATGTTGGCGGTCAGGGCGGCTTTCACGGCGGCGCGCAGCCGCGGGTTCGCCGCCGGGTCAGGCAGGCCGAGCTTGGCGGACACGGTGATCTCGCGGATCAGCTTGCCGAAGGCGCGGGCCTTTTTCGCCCCCTGCGCGGCCTTGCGGTGCATGATGTTCTTGGCGTGCGAATGGCCGGCCATGGCCGCAGCCTCCCAGACGATACGAAGGCGCGCGATGTAGAACAGGACCGGCCGGCCGGCAAACGCGCCCCGCGCGGCCGCATACCGGTCAGTGGCTGAAGCGACGCGTGCCGCCATCCACATGGATGACCTGGCCGGTGACGTAGCGGGCGCGCGGGGAGCACAGGAAGGCCACAAGCACGGCCAGGTCCTCGGCTTCGCCGATATAGCCAACGGGCACTTCGCGCTCGGCCCAGTCGCGGCGCGCTTCCTCGGTCGGCAGGATGCGTCGGTCGATCTGCTCGCTGCGGAGGCGCCCGGGCGGGATGGAGTTCACCGTGATCCCATCCCGGCCAAGCGCGCGGGATAGTGCCTTCGCCCAGATATGCACGGCGCCGTTCGGGGCGTTGGCAGCGTTGATGGTGTGCGGCTCGTCCTGGCCCGTGATGTTGACGATGCGGCCGAAGCCCTGGGCCTGCATGGCGGGGACCAGAGCATGGGTCATCCGGCGGCCAGCGTGGAAATTGATCTCCATTGATTCGAGCCAAACCGCATCAGCGCCCAGGTCCGCCTGCGGCCGGCTGCCGCCCGCATTGTTGACCAGGATATCGCAGCAGCCAAAGCGCCCCAGCACCGCATCCCGCGTACGCTCAGCCGCGCCGGGGCTCGTGAAATCCTCCACCACCAGAAGCGTCTCCGCACTGGCCGGCAGGCTGGCGGCTACTTCCTCCAGCAGCGGGCGTCGCCGCGCGAGCAAGGCCATGCGGCACCCCTCGGCCGCCAGCAGCGACGCAATGGCGCGGCCCAGCCCGGCGGAGGCGCCGGTCACCAGCGCCACCTTGCCGTGCAGTTGCAGGTCCATCCGACACCCTCCCGGAACGCGAAAGGGGCCGCCCTTCCGCTGCGGCCCCTGCCAGGCTCATACGCGCCACCACTACTCGGCGATGGCCTTGTCCTTGCCCTGCCGAAGGCTGGGCAGCAGCATGGCGCCAAGCGCCAGCGCGCCGATCGCCAAAAGCACGCCGGAGATCGGTCGCTCCACGAACACCATCGGGTCGCCGCGGCTCAGCAGCATCGCGCGCCGCAGATGCTCCTCCATCATCGGGCCGAGCACGAACCCGATCAGCATCGGAGCGCCTTCCAACTTCACCTTGCTGCAAAAGTAGCCAAAAATACCGAAAAGCAGCGTCTGGTACACGTCAAAGACGTTGTTGTTCAACGAGTACACGCCGATCGCGCAGAAAATCATGATCGACGGATATAGAAATTTATATGGCACCTGGAGAAGCTTCACCCATACGCCGATCATCGGAAGATTGATCACCAGCAGCATCAGGTTGCCCACCCACATGCTGGCGATCAGGCCCCAAAACAGGTCGGGCTGCGCCTCCACCATGCGCGGACCCGGCTGGATACCCTGGATGATCAGCGCGCCCACCATGAGCGCCATCACGGCGTTGGCCGGGATTCCGAGCGTCAGCAGCGGGATGAAGCTGGTTTGCGACGCCGCGTTATTGGCCGCTTCCGGCCCCGCCACGCCCTCGATCGCGCCGGTGCCGAATTCGTGCCGGTATTTCGAGACCTTGCGCTCCATCATGTAGGAACCGAAGGCCGCCAGCGCCGCACCGCCGCCCGGCAGAATGCCGAGCACTGAGCCCAGCGCCGTGCCGCGCAGCACCGCCGGCGTCGCACGCCTCCACTCCGCCTTCGTCAGGAACAGGCTGCCCACCTTGGAGGAGAGCACATTGCGGCTTTCCGGCCGCTCCAGGTTCAGGATGATCTCCGCGATACCGAACATGCCCATGGCGATCGAGACGAAGCCGATGCCATCTGAGAGTTCCGGGATGCCGAAGGTGAACCGCTGCTGGCCGGTCTGCACATCGGTGCCGACCAGGCCCAGGCCGACGCCAAGCACCACCATGCCGATCGCCTTGACCACCGATCCCTGCGCCAACACAGCGGAGATGATCAGACCAAGCAGCATGAGCGAGAAATAGTCGGCTGGCCCGAAACTCAGCGCCACTTCGGTCAACAGCGGGCCCGATGCCGCGACGAGAAAGGTGGAGACGGTGCCAGCGAAGAAGCTGCCGATGGCCGCGGTGGCCAGCGCCGCGCCGGCGCGCCCATTGCGCGCCATCTTGTAGCCTTCGAGCGTCGTGACGACGGAGCTGACTTCGCCCGGCAGGTTCAGCAGGATCGCCGTGGTCGAACCCCCATACTGCGCACCATAGTAAATGCCGGCGAGCATGATGATGGCAGTCGTGGCCGGCTGGCCGAAGGTGATCGGCAGCAGAAGCGAAATGGTCGCCACCGGCCCGATTCCGGGAAGCACGCCGATTGCGGTGCCGATGACGCAACCGATGAAGCAGAACATCAGGTTCTCGAATGTCAGCGCAACGCTGAGGCCGAGGGTTAGATTGGCGACAAGGTCTGTCATTGGGTCTGGCCTCGGTTCACTGCGTCAGGAAAGTCGGCCAGAGCGGCACGCGGATATCCAGTTCCTTGATGAAGATCCACCAGCACAGCACGCACAGGAACACGATCATGCCGATGACGCCCTTCACCGTGTGGGTTCGCTCGGCGAACGACGCCACGATGAGAGTCACAATAAGCGATACGATAAGCCCGAAGGTCTCGAGCATCAGACCGAAGGTCGCGAGCCCCGCATGCACCAACCCGATCGGCTGCCAGCCCTGCGCCATGGACAAGGTCAGGCACGCGCCCAGCAGACCAAAACCAAGCGGATACCAACCCGTGGCGCCCAGCGCGCCCGCCGCGGCACTTACCACGAAGAATGCGACCAGGGCCGAAGGAACCGCGATGACTTCAAGCTTGGTCCATTTGTCGAGCGGATTGGGGCCGCTAAACAGCGCCAAGCCCATGACCGTGAGGCCGAGGCCGCCCAGCAAAACGAAGGCCATCATCGGCATGTAGCCGGGACCCATCCGTCGGGCGTTGCCCAGCGTATGGTCGAGATTGAAATAGTATCCAAGCACCGCCACCAGCACTAGAGCGCCGCCCGCTATCATGTCGCGTGTGTTGATTTTCATCGTCACCTCGTTTGCGCCGGTTTGGCGAGAGTTTCCATACAAACCCGAGCCTCGGCAAACTACGCACGCCCGATCGCATCACGCAATCGCGAGGGGCGCCGCTGCTCGCACCATCAGTTCACACTTGCGCCGGATGCCCGCACGACCGGCGCCCAGCGCGCGACCTCAGCCGCCACAAAAGCCGTGAATGCGGCCGGCGACATGGTGCTTGGCGCTCCGCCCATCTCGGCAAACCGTGCACGCGCTTCGGCCGTCGCCGTTACCGCAAGTGTTTCGCGATGCAGACGCTCGACGATCGGCGCGGGCATCCCGGCCGGCCCCGACAGGGCGAACCAGGACGTGCTGACCAGATCGAAGCCCTGCTCCTTGAAGGTCGGCACGTCCGGAAAGGCGGGATGGCGTGTCTCACTGCTCATGGCGATCGCGCGGACGCCCCCCTGCCTGATATGCCCGGCCGCGGAAGGCAGGCTGTCCGACATCATGGGCACCTGGCCGGCGATCACCGCCGACATCGCGGGGCCAGCGCCCCGGAACGGCACATGGGTGTAGGAAATGCCGGCGACCTCGGCGAAGCGCACGATCAGCAGGTGGTTCGACGATCCGGCGCCGGAGGAGGCCATGTCGAGACCACCGGCACGCGCCTTCGCGGCACTGACGATGTCGGCAAGGCTGTTGAACTCCGTCGCCTTGTTCACAACCCAGGCGGAGGGGTTGGTGATCACCATAGCAATATGCGTGAAGGAGCGAACCGGATCGTAGCGCAGGTTCCGATAGAGGGCGGGACTGATCGCGTGGCTCGCTATGTTGCTCATGACCAGCGTCTGGCCGTCCGGCGCTGCTTCGGACACGATCTGGCTGCCGGTGGTGGCGCCGGCGCCGGCACGGTTCTCGACCACGACGGACACGCCGAGACGCTGCGTCAGCCCATCGGCCAGCAGGCGCGCGGCGAGATCAGTGCTTCCGCCAGGGGCGAACGGCACCACCAAGCGGATGGACCCCTGCGGCCATGCCTGAGCGGTAGCCGCCCGCGGAAGCAGGTTCGGCGCGGCCAGCAAGGCAGCGGACGCAGCGATCATGCTGCGTCGCAGGATGAGCCTTTTCATGCTTCTCCCCCGGACGTCTCCAGCGCGTATCGCATGCAGTCTATTGCTGCGGCAAGCGCCGCCGTGTGGATGTCGCGCGGCGCGACCAGGCCCCTGACCTTCCGTTCACGCGCCGCCCCCCCTACTGTCGCGATGCAGCACATCGATCGGAGTGGCGCATGGCGCAGGCAGCGGCACGCATCAACGACCCCGAAGCCCACATCCGCGCTATGGCCGACGCGCTCGCCCCCGCGCTGATCGCACTGCGGAGGAATATCCACGCGCACCCGGAGCTCGCCTTCGAGGAGATACGCACCGCCGGCATCGTCGCGGCCGAGCTCAAGCGCCTCGGGATTCCGCACCGCACCGGCGTCGGCGGCACCGGGGTGATCGGGGAGATCACAGGCAGCCGCCCGGGCCCGACACTGGCGATCCGTGCCGATATGGATGCGCTGCCGATCCATGAGGAAACCGGGCTCGATTTCGCGAGCCGCATCGACGGCAAGATGCATGCCTGCGGGCACGACATCCACACCGTCACGCTGCTGGGCGTGGCCGCGCTGCTGCGCGATATGGCGCCAATGCTGGCCGGCACGGTGCGCCTTGTGTTCCAGCCGGCGGAGGAGGTGCTGCAGGGGGCGGCCGCGATGATCGCGGATGGCGCGGCGGAGGGTGTGGACCTCGCCCTCGGCTTCCACAACCAGCCCGACCTGCCGGTCGGCAGTTTCGGCTATGCGCCTGGCGCCTGCCTTGCTGCGAGCGATCGGTTCGACCTCACGATGCGCGGCAAGTCCGGTCACGCGGCGCACCCCTACGCCGCCGTCGATCCCATCGTCGCAGCCAGCGCCTTTGTGGGCCAGGCGCAGACGGTTGTCAGCCGCGAGATCAAGCCACTGCATCCGGCGGTTGTCACCATCGGCGCCTTCAACGCCGGCACGACCTACAACATCATCCCCGAACGCGTGGCGCTGAAAGGCACGGTGCGCACGCTACATGAGGATGCACGCGGCACCGCCGAAGCTGCCATCCGCCGGCTGGTCGCGGGCATCGAGGCATCCTTCCGCGTCACCGCCACGCTCGACTACCAGCGCATGGTGCCGCCGCTGGTGAATGATCCCGGCGTGCAGGCACGCACGCTCGCCGCCGTGCGCGCGCAGTTCGGGCAGGAGGCGCTGCTTGGCGAGGCCAGCATGGGCAGCGAGGATTTTTCCGAATTCGCATCGCGCGCACCGGCGTTCCACCTCCGTATCGGCAGCGGCGCGCCCGGCCGCGCGGATGCGCTGCACAATGCGCGCTACCAGCCGGACGAAGCCTGCATCCCGGTCGGAGTCCAGGCGGTCAGCCGCGCCGCGCTGGAGCTGCTAGCATGAGGATCTGCGTCTACGGCGCCGGTGCCATCGGCGGGCACATCGCGGCGCGGCTGGCGCTTGGTGGCGCGGAGGTTTCGCTTGTCGCGCGCGGCGCGCATCTCGCGGCGATCCAGGCGAGGGGGCTGACCGTGCATGCGCATGATGGCGTGCATGTCAGCCACCCCAGGGCCAGCGCGAACCCCGCCGATCTCGGCAGGCAGGATGCGGTGATCGTGACCGTGAAGGCCCCGGCCCTGCCCGATGTCGCCGCCGGAATCGCGCCGCTGCTGCGCGACGACACGCCGGTAGCCTTCGTGATGAACGGCATCCCCTTTTGGTATTTCTTCGGCGAGGGCGGCCCGCACAAAGGCACCCGCCTGCCGGAGGTCGATCCCGGCGCCGCGCTGGAGCACGCCATCGGCCTGCACCGAACGATCGGCGGCGTCGTCTATTCCGCGACCGAAGTCATCGCGCCCGGTGTTGTGAAAAGCGAACACGGCAACATCCGCGTCATCCTCGGCGAAATCGATGGCAGCATCAGCGATCGCGCGCAGACGATCTCCGCAGTGCTCGAGAAGGGCGGCATGCCCTGCCCGGTCTCGCCGGAGATCAGACTGGATGTGTGGTGCAAGCTGCTTGGCAATCTTGGCAATGGGCCGCTGTGCACGCTCGCGCAGCGCGGGGTGCGCGATACCTACGCGGACCCGCTGCTGCGCGCCGCGTCGCGCGCCAGCGCGGAGGAAGCCCGCGCGATCGCGGCCGCCTTCGGCATCGATGTGCCGCAGGCGATCGTGGAGCGCGTGGTGGCGGCGAACATGACGCACAAGCCCTCCATCCTGCAGGACCTCGAGATCGGCCGCCCGATGGAGATTGACGGCATCTTCGCGCTGCCGCTGCGCATGGCGCGGATGGCCGGCGTGGCGACGCCGCAACTCGACCTGCTGGTCGCGCTGATGAAGCAGGTGGCGCGGTCGCGCGGGCTCTACCCCGAGGTTGCGCCTGCCATCGCGGGGTTCTGACCCAGCACCCAGCCTTCCCAATTTGTAATCCAGGGATCGGTCGGAATGTGGTCCGGCCGCGCCCCGTCCAGCACAGCAATCAGGCAGGCCAGGCCCAGAACGCAATCCAGGCGGTCCTCTCCGGCGGCGTCGGCACCGAAGCCTGCGGCGATCGTCTCGGCCAGAGCGCTGTCCGGCGTCACGCGCAACGCCGCCAGCGCTGCCTGCAACGCCTCGGCCAGCGCTCGGCGCGGGGCCTGCGCGCGCTTGCTGCCGGCGATCCGCAGGCCGAGTTGCCGCAGCGCTTCCGCCGGGTACACCTCCGCCAGCACGGCGCGCCCGGCGGCAAGGTTGCCGTGCAGCGCGCCCGCGAAGGGCCACAGAGCCACCGGTGCGTCCCCGCGCAATGCTGGTACTAGCCAGTCTCGCCAGGCAGCGATGGCGGCCTTGCCGGATTGGTTTGCGCCGAGCGTCCAGAACAGCGGCGCCCCGGCCGGTCGCGTGGTGGTGGCCCGATCGCACAGACGGGAGAGGTCGGCGGTGCCCGAGAACCCCAAGGCCTGCGCATGCGCCAGGCGCGTCATCCCCTTCACCCCGCGCGCCGGGTAGAAGGGCTGCGCGGGGCCGACCGTGGCCAGGGTCGGCGAGACTTGGAAGAAGCGATCCTCAACGCTCAATCCCCGCAGGAAGGCCGGGAAATCGCGCTCTGGACGATGCTCCGCCCAGGCGCGCGGCACGCCGAGCGGCAGGTCGAGGCCAAGCGCCACCGGCACGCCTTCCGCCAGCAGGTCCGGCAGCAGCCGCGCGGTATCGCCAACCAGGCGCGGCGCTTCCGCCACCCAGCCGCCGGCCTGGCGCCGCGCGACGCAGATCCAGCGCTTGCCGGGTGCCACCGACCAATCGGCATGCGCCGCGATCACGCCCCAAAATCGCTATCAGAGAAGGCGCTGTCGAAGAAGGCACGCTCAAGGGCAGCAGCGCGGCGGAACAGGTCCAGGATACGCGCGCGCCCCGCATTGTCAGCGGCGAGCACTTCGCGGTCCAGCGCGGCGCGCAGCCCTTCCACAAACGCCTCGAAGAAGGGGCTGGCGTGGAGGTCCACCCATTCCGCGCACCAGAAGGGCTCGGCGGGGCGGGTATCCCGCGCCGGGCGCGCCCAGGACAGATACACCCACTCCGCCACCGTCAACACGGCCAGTTGCTCTGCGTGGCTGGGGCTTGCGGCAGCTTCCGCCATCAGGGCGCGGAACGCCGTGGCGGGCGCCGACAGCATCGGGGTCCGCCACGCCGCTTCCGGCACGCCAAGCGCCACGAAACTGCGCTGGAAATAGGTGTTCTCTTCAGAGCAGACCAACCCCATGAACCGGCCGAGCGGCAGCCGGTCCGCCAGGCTCGGCGCTGTCGCGATGGCGCGGCCGAGCAGCGCCACGAAGCCGTCGATGAAGGCGTAGTCCTGCACCAAGTAGCGGGCCATGACATCGCGCGGGATGGTTGTCGCGACCAGCGCCTGCGTGAAGCGGTGGGTGGTGGCCGCCGTCCAGTCGGGCTCGGCCGCAGAACGCAGCCATTCTGTCGGGCATGCGCCAGGGTGCTGCTGCTCAAAAGCCTGCCAAGACATGGAATTCATGGCCGCAAACCCTTTCTGTGCGCGCGCGTCGCCATGCCATAGTCGCGCCGCACGCAGGAGACCCCGCCATGGACGCCACCGCCGGATCGAGCCTCAAGGGCCAGGACTCCCTGCATCCGGACGGGCAATATTCCCGGCTGGCGAAATGGTTCCACTGGCTGACGGTGGGCCCGATGATGATCGTGATCCTGTCCGGTCTGACCGTGCGGTTCATGAAGGACGATGTGAAGTATTCCTTCTATGCCCTGCATGAGAGCCTGGGCTTGCTGCTGCTGTTCCTGGCCATCGCGCGCATCACCTGGCGCAGCATGAGCAAGCCGCCCGCTTTGCCTACCCACATGCCGGCCAACATGCAACGCGTGGCGAACGGGGTGCACCACGCACTTTATGCCTGCCTGATCATCCAGCCGCTGCTCGGCTTCTTCATGACCAACGCCTATGGCTTCCCGCAGGCCGGCGCCACGGCCTTCCTCGGCTTCATCGATCTGCCGAAATTCATGGAGGCGTCGGAAGGCCTGGCCTTCGTGCTGCATTGGGCGCATTCGATTGTCGGCTGGACCTTGCCACTGCTGATCGCCGCGCATATCGGCGGCGCCGTCTACCACCATGCGATAAGGCGGGATGCGCTGCTGCTGCGGATGCTGTGAGGCGCTACTTTAGCGGCTTGTGCGCACGGTCGAGAATGCGGCTGAACCACCCCTTGTCCTCGACCTTCGCCTTCTCCGCCTTCTCAACCTTGGCAGCTTCCGCCGCCTCGGTCCGCGCGCGCTTGTCCTTCTCGGCGAGCCACTTCTCCAGGCTCATACCGGCCTTGGCGGCGCGCTTCGCCTCATAGGCGCGCTGACCTTCGGTGAGTTCCTGTGGCTTGGCCATGCGGGTGTTCCTGTTCGCACCCCTTGAATGGCGCGGCGCGAGGGGTCTTGCAAGCGGGCGCGCGGGCGCCGAGCCTCGGCCCATGGATCCACGGGTCAAGGCCGGCATCTGGGTATCGATGGCACTGCGCATGGCCGATATCTCGGGCCGTTCCGGCGCGGTGCTGCGCAAGGGCGACGCCGACGCCGGCGGCATATTATGCGTGCTGCGCGGGCGGGAGGGCTTGGTCGTGCTGTCCCAGGCGCGCGACGCGGAAGGCCGCGCCGCCTGGCTGCGCGGCACAGGCGCCACGCCGGTGACCGATCAGGTGGCGGATGCCTATGTTGACCGTGCCGTGGCGCGCGACCCCGACCTCTGGGTGGTGGAATTCGACGCACCCGACCTCAAGCCGCCCTTCGAGGCGCGGCTGCTGTAGCGCCTCATCCGGTCGTCCCGAAGCATCGGTCGCCGGCATCGCCCAGCCCTGGCACGATGAAGCCGCGATGGTCCAGCTTCTCGTCCAGCGCGGCGGTAAAGATCGGCACATCCGGATGCGCCGCCGATAGCCGCGCCACGCCTTCGGGGGCGGCGACCACGCAGACGAAGCGGATATGCGGCGCGCCGGCTTCCTTGACACGACTGATCGCGGCCACGGCGCTGCCGCCGGTTGCCAGCATCGGGTCGAACAGGATGGCGCCGCGCGTGGTGACTTCGGGCGGCATGCGCAGCAGGTACTGGCTCGGTTGCAGTGTGTGCTCATCGCGCATCAGGCCGACATGCCCTACCGGGGCGTCCGGCAGCACCTGCATGCCGCCCTCCATCAGGCCGAGTCCCGCCCGAAGCACCGCCACCAGCACCGGCTCCGGCGCGGCCAGGACCCGGGCCTGCATCTCGGTCAGGGGCGTCGTGATGTTGCGAATCGTGCTGGCCAGATCGCGGGTCGCTTCCACGGTCAGGATCGCGCCGATCTCGCCCAGCAGGCGACGGAACAGCGGGCTCGGCGTTGCCGCATCGCGCAGCACGGCCAACCGGTGCGCCAGCAGCGCGTGGTCCGCCACATGGAGCAGGGACATCAGGGGGTAACCTCCAGGATCATGGCGGCGGCGCTGACGCGCCGTCCCGCGGCGCGCGCATCGGCAAGGGCCGTGCGCAGCGCCTCTGCGAAGGGCGCGGTGGGTTCGGTTTGCGGGCGCAGCGCGGCGAATAGCGGCCCCTCGCTGGCGATCGCGAGCACAAGATCCGTCCCGAGCGGTTCCTGCACCTGCCAGCCCGCGAAATCGCCGCGCGGTTCCCCCAGGCGCAGCCGCGCGCCGGGCGGCTGCGCGGGCAGTGTCACCAGCGGCACGACCTGCCCGTCATTCGCAACGGAGACCAGGGTGAGGTGCGCGGGCCAGGCCGGCAGCGTCACATCGACGCGAAGCAGGTCGCCTCGCGCCAAGCGCCCGCCCCCCACCGCCTCAATGCGCATCGCCTGCGCGTCCACGCCATCGAGGCTGGCGAGAATGCCGCAATAGGGGCCCTCGAACGGCGTAACAGTGGCCGCCCGCCGGCGCACTTCGGCGGGCAGCGCGGCAAGCGCGGCGCGCTGGGCGATACCGACCGGCGCCGCCCCGGGCCCAAGCCGCGCGCACGCCATCGCGCGCAGCGGGTCGGCGGATGCCGCGGATGCGGCGCGGGCGGCGGTCGGGCCGGCTTCCAGGCGCAATTCGATCCGACGATTTCTCGCAAAGGCCTCGGGCGTGTCGGCAGGGTCGAGCGGCTGGGTGTCGCCGAAGGCGGCGGCCGCGACGCGGTTCGCCGGCAGCCCTTCCGCGATCAGCAACTGCGCCACCGCGATCGACCGCGCGGCCGACAATTCCCAATTGGTCGCGAAGCGCCCGCCGGTGCCACGGATCGGGCTGCGATCCGCATGGCCATCGACGCGCAGCACCCAGGCGATATCGCCCGGGATCTGCGTGGAGATGTCCAGGAGCACCCGCCCCAGCGCCCGGACCTGCTGCGCGCCGAGCGGCGACAGATCGGCGGAGCCGACCGGGAACAGCACTTCGGACTGGAAAACGAAGCGGTCGCCCACGATCCGCACTTCCGGCCGGTCGCCGAGCACATTGCGCAGCCGACCGAAGAAATCGGACCGGTAGCGCTGCAATTCCTCGACCCGCGCGGCCAGGGCCACGTTGAGCCGCTGGCCGAGCGCCACGATTTCCGCATCCTTGTCGCGCCCCGCATCTTCGGCAGCTTCCAGCGCCGCGGCCACACGCGACAACTCGCTCCGCAGCGCTTCAAGCTGGCGCGTCAGCAGCGCCACCTGCGCGCGGGCGCTTTCCGAAAGACGGGCGAATTCCGCGCGCTCCGATTCCGCGGTGCCGCGCGCACGGTCGGCGGCAGCAGCGCGGCCCTGCGCTTCGGCCGCCAGAAGCGCGGCGGCGGCAGCGCGCGAGGCCTCCTGCTGGCGCGCCACCTCGGCGGCGGCAGCGCGTGAGGTCGCCTCCAGGCTCGACGCCTCGGCAGCCGCCGCGCGGGAGGTCGCTTCCCGGCGCGCCACCTCGGCGGCATCGGCGCGCGCGGCCGCCTGCAGGCCCGCCGCCTCGGCCGCAGCAGCGCGCGCGGCTTCCTGGCGGCGCGCCGCCTCGGCGGTGCTGGCTTGCGCCAGCGCCTGGTCCAGCGCCTGCTGCGCCGCGCTCAGCGCCTGTTCCAGGGATTGGCGCTGCCCGGCTTCCTCACCCGCGCGCGCCAGCGCGGCCTGCGCCTCGCGTTCCAGTTGGTCGCGCAGCGCCTCCAGCGCCGCCACCTGGTTTGACAGGCGGGCGATGTCCGAAAGCCGCAGCGCGATGGTCTCGCGCTCCGCCAGCACGGTCTGATCCAGCCGCGCCGCCTCCGCCTCCAGCGCCGCCAGATCGCGTCGGGCGGCTTCCAGGCTGGTACGCGCCGCCGCAAGGTCGCGGGCCAGGGCTGCAGCCTCCTGGCGCATCGCCGCGAGCGACGCGGCGTTTACATCCCGCGCGCGTTCGGCGCCGGCGCGGGCTTCGCGTTCGGCAACGAGGGCGCGCTCGACGCCCGCCAGCGTGCCGCGCGTATCGCTCAGCGCACGCTCGGCATCGCCGCGCGCCGCCCGTTCGGTCAGCAGGTCACGGTCGAGCGTGGCCACTTGTTGCCTTGTGGCAGCCAGGTCGCGCCGCACGGCTTCCAGCGCCGCACGTTCAGCCGCGAGGGCCCGCTGCGTCTCGGTCAGGCTGCGCGTGGTGGTGGCGGTGTCGCCACCGGCGGCCTCGACCCGCGCCAGCGCCTCCGCCAGCCGACCTTCGAGCTCGGCAATGCGCGCGCTGCCGCTGCCGGCGGCAAGGCCAAGATCGGTGATGCGCGCCGTCAGCCTGTCGCGTTCCTGCCGCAGCCCGTCGCGGTCGGTGATCAGCCGGTCGCGCTCCTCCCGCAGGGCAGCCAGGGCCGCGGTCAGGCTGTCCCGCGCGGCAGTGGCACCGCGCAGCTCATCGGCGTTGCGGGCGAGCGAGCTGCGCAATTCCTCCGCCTGCCCGCGTTCGAGCGCCAGCAGCTCCGACAGCTCCGCCACCTGCCGGTTCAACCGATCGAGCGCGCGATCGCGGGAGGACAGCGTGACGGACAGGAACCCCTGCGCCAGCACGAAGACCAGCAGCACGAAGATGATGACCATGAGCAGCGTGGACAGCGCGTCCACATAGCCGGGCCACACATCCAGCCCGCCGCGATCGCGCCTGCGCGAGCCCAGCGCCATCTAGAGGGCTGCCGCGCGCGCCGTCACTGGCGCGGCTCCTCCGCCAGGGCCGCGATGGTACGCGCCAGCACCTTGATCTCGTTCCGGATTTCGGCGGTGGATTGCAGGCGGCCCTGGGTCATTTCCTCGAGCATGCGCGCCATGTAGAGCTCGAGGTTGCGGATATGGCCGCGCGTGGCCTCATCGATCGCGCCATTCTGCGCCGCCTCCGCCATGCGGGAGAGGGTCGGCGCCAATTGCGCCTGGCTTTCCGCCATGCGCGACATCAGCACCTGCGCGGCACGCATCTGGTCGGCCAGGATCGACAGGCGTTCGGTCAGCGTCATCAGCGCGGCGTTGGATTGCGCGCGGCCTTCCTCGCCCCGCGCCAGGGTGCGCTGCAACTCGTCCATGTTCTCGGCCGATTGTTCGAGCAGCGCCTGGACATAGGCGGGCATGCTGCCCTCCCCCTCGGCGCCCAGCGCGCCGCTGGAAAGCCGGGTGGCGCCGGCCAGCCAATCCTCAAGCTCGGTGTAGAAGCGGTTCTGCGCCTGGCCGGCGGTCAGGTCGAGGAAGCCCAGCACCAGCGCACCCGCAAGGCCGAGCATGGAGGAGGAGAAGGCCACCGACATGCCGCGCAGCGGCTCCGCCAGGCCCGTCTTCAACTGGTTGAACAGCACATTGATGTCGCCCGACCCCACCGACATCTGCCCGATCACGGTGGAGACCGAGCCGATGGTCAGCAGCAGGCCCCAGAAGGTGCCGAGCAGGCCGAGGAAGATCGAAAGCCCGACCGCGTAGCGCGACAATTCGCGTGATTCGTCGAGGCGCGAGGCGATGCCATCCAGCACGCTCCGCATCGCCAGCGCCGAGAGCTGCAACCGTTCGGAACGCCTTTGCGCCAGCATGTTCGCCATGGCCGCCAGCAGCCGCGGTGTCGCGCGCGGGGGGGCGCCCTTCGTCGGGTTCCGGAAACCCTCGATCCACTCGACCTCGCCGGTCAGCACCAGGACCTGGCGGATGTTCCAGCCGATGCCGAGTGCCAGCACGCCGAGTATCACGCTGTTCAGCATGGGGTTGGAGGCGAAGGCGGCCGCGATCTCGCTGACCAGCAGCCCGACAAGCACCGCGACGGCCGCCAGCGCCGCCAGCATCCGCCAGAGAAAGACGGTCGGGTTCGTCATGCTCAGCGGGTCCGGGTCGGGCGCAGCGCGCCGGGGGGAAGGACGTCGGCGGCGTCGAGCGCCACGGGTGTGCGGCCCAGCGGGCTGATATCCACCAGCGTCGCCTCCAGCCCACCGGACACCAGCGCGTCCCGCACCGCGGTTGCTCGCGCCAGCGACAGCCGCCGCGCCGCCGAGGCATCGTTCGCCGGGCCTGTCGCGTGCCCATGCACGGTGATGCGGCCCCGCCCGGGGGTCGCCGTCGCGGCCATGCGGCGCCCGATCTCCCGCAGCGCCTCGACAACGGGCGGGGCCAGCGCCGCATCGCCCGGACGAAAGGCGACCCGGTAGGCGCCAGCCGAGATCGGCGACATGCCCGCGGGCAGCGCGAGCGGCAGGGCTGGCGCCCCGCGCGGCCCGAGCTGCGCCCGGCCCGCCAGGGGCGTAGCCAGGATCAGCGCGGCCAGGGGGATAAGGAATCGCATGGCCCGCACCCTACTGGCGCGCGGCGATGCGCGCCACGGGTTAGGCTCCGGCGGCGGCGCGCGCAGCCTGCGCGGCGGCGATGCCCTCGGCCACAACCTCCCGCAGCTTCGGGTGCAGTGCTTGGTTGCCGGCCACGACATGACCCGTCTCATAATACGTGTCGCCGCCATCCGGGTCGCTCAGGAACCCGCCGGCCTCCTTCACGATGACCAGGCCGGCCGCAATATCCCATTTGTGGAGGCCCAGTTCCCAGAACCCGTCATAGCGCCCCGCCGCCACCCAGGCGAGGTCGAGCGCCGCCGAGCCGAAACGCCGCACGCCGGCCACCTGCGGCATCAGGCGTGCCAACGTCGCGCTGAACTCCGCCTTGCGCTGCACCTTTGCGAAGGGGATGCCGGTGGCGAACAGGGCATTCACCATCTCCCGCCGGCCCGATACCCGCAGGCGCTTGTCATTCAGGTAGGCGCCTATGCCTTTTTCGGCCCAAAACATCTCGTTCCCGGCCGGGTTGTAGATGCAGCCGGCGACGAGTTCCGTGCGGCCGTCCTGCAGCCGCTTCTCGACGCCCACCGAGATCGCCCAATGCGGGATGCCATGGAGGAAGTTCGTGGTGCCATCCAACGGATCGACCACCCAGCGCCACTCCCACTCCCCCTCAATCGTGCCCCCTTCCTCTCCGAGGAAGGCCCAGCTCGGCCGGGCGCGGGCGAGTTCCTCCCTGAGCGTCTGCTCGGCGCGCAGATCGGCCTGGGAGACGAAATCGCCCGGCCCCTTGGAGGAAACCTGGAGTTGCTCGACCTCCGCAAAGTCGCGCAGCAGGCGGCGCGCGGCCTTCTGCATGGCGGATTGCAGCACGGTCATGGCGGGCGAGAGGCGGGGCGAGGACGGGGCCATGGGGATTCCTGGCGTTCAATGAACTGCGGGCAGAGCCCCAGAACCAGCGCGGGCGGACCCGGCGCAAGCCGGAGTCCGAGGCCGCGAATGCGGCCCGCGGTCCAATGCCGCGAGCCAAGCCGGCGGATGCCGGCGCCCGGCGCTTGAGGGCACCAAAAAGCGCGAAAGGCGTCAGCCCTTCGCGCGTTCGTAGTAGCTGCCGTCCTCGGTCTTCACGACGATCTTCTCACCGGTGGTGATGAAGGGCGGCACCATGGTCTTGACGCCATTCGACAGGACGGCGGGCTTGTAGGAGCTGGCGGCGGTCTGGCCCTTCACCACCGGATCGGCTTCGACGATCTCCAGGATCACCGTCTCGGGCAAATCCATCGACACCGGCTCGCCTTCGATCAGGCGGACATTGACCACCATGTTCTCGACCAGGAAGGGCAGGCGTTCGCCGATAATTTCCTTCGGCACCTGCACCTGGTCATAGGTCTCCGGGTCCATCAGGACCAGCATCTCGCCCTCGGCGTAGGAGTAGGTGAATTCCTTGTCCTCGGTGGTCAGGCGTTCGACGGTATCGGCGGTACGCCAGCGCTGGTCCTTCTTGGCGCCGGACTTCACATTGCGCATCTCAACCTGGATGACAGCAGCGCCCTTGCCGGGGATCATGATGTTCTGCTTGAGAATGGTGTAGCGCTGGCCTTCGAACTCGATGACCATGCCGGCACGCATCTGATTGGCCTGCATCTTCGCCATGGGGGCGCTTGTCCTAGTTTATTGGCGGTTTGGTCGGATGCGGGCGGATACAACAGGGGGGCAGTGAGGGCAACAGCGCCCCCCCCTGTCACAGCCGACGGGCCGGGCCACGGCTCGACCCGCGGCCCGCGCACCCTGCTACTCGGCCTGCACGCCCGCATTCCGCAGGATGCGCGTGTAGCTCTCCACACCTTCGCGCACCACGCGCATCACCGTCTCCGGCGTGTCGAAGCCCGGCCGGAAGGTGACGCCGGACAATTCCTGCATGCGCGCCGCATTCTGGGTGATGGCGCCGGTGAAGGCGGCCGACAGAGCTGCCAGCGCCGCCCCCGGCGTGCCGGCGGGCGCGAGGATCGGGAAGAACTCGTCCAGTTCCACACCGGGGATCCCGGCTTCCGCCACGGTAGGCACATTCGGCAGGGCCGCGCTGCGCGCCGTGCCCAGCACCGCCAGCGCCTTCACCGAACCGCCGCGCACCTGGCCGAGGCAGCTTGCCATGGTCGGCGTGCCGAAATGCGATTCGTTCGACACCAACGCCACCACGGCCGGCCCACCGCCGCGGTAGTGCACGAGCTCGGTCTGCACGCGCAGCACGGCGCGCAGCAACTCGCCGGCCACATGGGTGCTGCTGCCAATGCCGGCCGTCGCCTGATTGTAGCGGCCCGGATTGGCACGCAGCAGCGCCACCAGCTCCTGCGCATTGGTGGCCGGCACGCGGGAGCTGGCAACGAGCACATGCGGCGAAAAGCCGGCGACGGCGACGCCGGCGAAGTCGGTGACTGCATTGTAGGGCACGCGGGCCACGATCGCGGGCACGGTGGAATGGGCGGAGTTGATCAGCAGCGTGTGGCCATCGGGCGCGGAGCGCGCCACGAATTCGCTGCCGATCACGCTGCCCGCGCCGGCGCGGTTTTCGATGATCACGGTCTGGCCCAGCGCCGCGCCGACGCTTTCGGCAATGATGCGCGCCACGATGTCGTTCGAACCGCCCGGCGCGAAGGGCACGATCAGCCGCACGGGGCGGTCGGGGCGCCATGCCGGGGCTTGCGCCTGGACGAGGCTGGGTGCGGCAACGGCGCCAAGCGCAAGCGCCAGGGTCTGGCGGCGTGTTGTCATGGATCGAAGTCTCCCTGTGGTTCGGCGCCGGCCATCGGCCGGGCCTTTTTGCTTACAGTCGTTGGATAGCAAGTTGCGCGCGGAGAAACAGCCCCTCAGCCCGGATCGGCCTGCACGGGCCGCTTGCCGCCACCCCCTGGCGTCTCACGCACATACAGCGGCTGCCCAATCCCGCTCAGCCGCCCCCGCAGCGCGCGCGTGAGCCGCAGCCCCTCAGCCGCCGGCACAGCAAAGCGCGCTGTGCCCGGCGCCGCGTCCAAGTGGTGCAGGTAATACGGCTTCACCCGGTGCCGCAGCATCACCCGGAACAGCGCCTCCAGCGCTTCCACCGAATCATTCACGCCGCGCAGCAGCACGCTCTGGCCGAGCAGCACGACGCCGGCCGCCGTCAGCCGCGCCAGCGCCTCGGCGCTTGCTTCGGTGAACTCGGACGCATGGTTCGCATGCAGGCACAGGTAGAAGGCCTTGCCCGTCGCCAGCGCCCGCGCCAGCGCGGGGGTCACGCGGCCCGGGTCCGCCACCGGCACGCGCGTGTGAACCCGGAGGATGTCGAGGTGCGGGATGGCCGAAAGCCGCTCGACCAGCCAGGCCAGGCGACGCGCGCTCAGCATCAGCGGGTCGCCGCCGGTCAGCACCACCTCCCGCACCTGCGGGGTGGCCGCGAACCAGGCGATGGCGGCTTCCAGCTCCGCTTCGGTCAGCAGGCCGCCATCCGGCCCTACCACCTCCCGCCGGAAGCAGAAGCGGCAATAGACCGGGCAGGCCAGCAGCGGCTTCAGCAGCGCACGGTCCGGGTAGCGGTGGACCACGCCCTTCACCGGCGTGAAGGGGGCGTCGGCCGTCGGATCCGACACCTCATGCGCGGCCGTCTCCAGCTCCGCGATGTCGGGCAGGTATTGCAGGCCGATCGGGTCATCCGGCGCGCCGATCCGCGCTGCCATGGCGGGCGTCACGGCAATGGCGTAGCGCGCCGCCACAGCCTCGGCGCCCGTCAGCGCGGCTGCGGGCAGCAGCCCGGCGGCGACAAGCTCGGCGGGGGCGCGAAGGGTGCGCGCAGGCAGGGGCTGCGCGTTGTGCTGGCGCGGGGCATCCATCGGAGGCATCATCCTGCCCGTCTACAGCACTATCCGCTCACACTGAATCAGTGTGAGCGGATTTCTTGCTGTAGATATAAATGTTTATCGAGCACGAGATCCGTCCGCGAGGACGGATCGTGCTCTAGGGCAGAACACCATCTGGCGCACGCCCACCGACCAATGGGTCGCGTCGCACCGCCTGGGGAGAGGCCGGTGCGTCGCGCCCACAATGATGAGGAAGCCGATGTCCCGAGTTCACGCATCCCCGCCCCTCCCCCTCTGGCATCCGGAGCGCCTGGCGGCGCGGCTGCCCTTTCTCCAGCGAAGGGCCGAGCTGACCACCGCGGTCCGCGCCTTCCTCTCCGGCCGCGGCTACATGGAAGTCGAGACCCCGTCGCTGGTCCCCGCGCCGGGGATGGAAGTGCATCTGCGCGGCTTCGATACCGAATACCGGCCGCATCTGGGGGTCGGTGACCGGACGCGCGTTTGGCTGCGCACCTCCCCCGAAATGGCGCTGAAGCGCCTGCTGGTGGCCGGTGCCGGGCCGATCTTCGAGCTCGCCCGCGTCTGGCGGAACGGGGAGGCAAGCCCGCACCACGCGCCCGAATTCACCATGCTGGAATGGTATGCGCCGAGCATCTCCATCCATGAGCTGATGACCGAGACCGAGCAGCTGGTGCGCTCGGTCGCCCCCGCGCTGGTCGCGCATAACGGCGTGGAATGCGACCTGTCGAAGCCGTTCGAGCGGGTCAGCGTCGCCACCGCCTTTTCCCGCCACTGCCGCGGCCTCGACATCCTCGGCACCATCGATGCGCACACCGGGGAAGGCAGTGCGGCGCGGCTGCGACAGGCAGCGTCCCGCGTCGGGCTGTTCGTGCCGCAGGATGACAGTTGGGAAGACGGGTTTTTCCGCCTCATGCTGCAATTCGTGGAGCCCAAGCTCGGCCGCGGCCGCGCGACCTTCCTCACGCATTGGCCCACACCGCAGGCGGCACTCAGCAAGCGCGACCCGCAGGATGGCCGGCAGGCGCTGCGCTTCGAATTGTTCGTGGCCGGCCTGGAGCTTGCGAACGCCTTCGAGGAACTGACCGACGCCTCCGAGCAGCGCGCGCGGTTCGAACGCGACGTGCTGGAACGCATGCGCATCACCGGCGAACGCGGCTGGGAGGTGGATGAGGATTTCCTGGCCGCGCTCGACTACGGCATGCCCTCGGCCAGTGGCATCGCGCTCGGCTTCGACAGGTTGGCGATGCTGGTCAGCGGGGCCGCCGATATCGAGGACGTGCTGTGGCTGCCCGCGCTGCCGCGCCACGCCCTGGCCGCCATCGCCGCACCGCCGCGCCTGCTCGAAGCGCCGGTGGCGCCCCAACAGGCGGCGGAGTAGCTACAGGGCCAGCTGCGCCCGCGCCCAGGCCGCATCTTCCCGCGGCCAGGCGTAGAAGGTGAAGATATAGGGGTCGGAGGCGCGGAAATCCGCCGGGTCCGCGCTCGCCACCTGCATCGCCGCGCGGTCGAAGGCGGCCATCGGGTGGAAGCCGCCCGCGTGCCAGAAGCAGGTTTCATAGCCGAGCCCGTCCAGGAAGGCGGGCACCGCCCAGGTGCTGCCTGGCCGGTGGCGCTCCTCGACTTCCAGGGAAAGCACGGGGCGGCAGCGGCGCAGCGTCTCGCGCCCGCCCGCCAGCACTTCGTATTCGTGGCCTTCGGCGTCGAGTTTCACATGGGTCAGGTCCGCCAGCGTCAGCGAATCCAGCGGCACGACCGCGACCTCATGGCGCTCGACCGTGACGCTTGCATGGGCAGCGAAGTCCTTGGCGGCGCTGGCCCATTGCTCCTGCACGACACCGTCCAGCACCGGCACGGACAGGGTGATGGTCCCCGATCTCTCCCCAAGTGCCTGGCGATAGAGCGTGACATGCGGCGGAATACCGCCATCCGCCACGCGGAATGCGGCTTCGAGCCGGGCGAAGGCGCTGGGCAGCGGTTCGAAGGCCAACAGGCGGCAGCCCGGCAGCCGTGCCAAAGGCAGCGCCAGCAGCCCGTCATGCGCGCCGATGTCGAGAATGGTGCCCGGCCGCAGCAGCCGCGTGTGGAAGGTCAGCTCGTCCATGGAATCCCCGGTGGCGTGATCGCCAGCGGGAAGGATAGCACCCTTCAGTTCGGCGGCACTTCCGAGATGCGCAGCTGCGCCGGCATGCGCGACCCGCGTTCGTAATGGCCAACCCAGATGTCGTACTGGCCGGATTGCGGGTTGCGGAACACCAGGCCCGGATTGACGCCCTGGAAATCGTCATTGCAGGCCCATTGCCCGTTCGGCAGGTTCACCACCAGCGTCGTATCGCCGCGCGACACGACGGAGAGATACAGCGGCAGGCCCTGGCCCGCGCGGTAGTTCAGCCGCACATCCGGCGCATCCGCGATCGTGCCGACGCATTGCGCGCCGCCGAGCCGCTCGGCCGGGATGGTGCCGCCCGCGGTGACATTCACGTTGAACGGGTCCGGCGCGAAATTCGCGTTGAGATTGACCGTCCCGAAGGAGGGCTGGCGGTTGAAGTTCTGGGCGATGACCGGGCCGATCGTGACGGCCATCACGGCCAGCGCAGCGCCGGCGAGACGTGACTTCATGCTTTCCTCCGTGTCCGGACGCGCCGGATGCGCGGGTTACGCTTGTGCCGGTCCGCGAGTTGCCTCGCAGTGTCACCCAAAAGGCCTGGACGGATCGTCAACGAACCCTGGTGAAACGGTAATGCGCGCCGTGCAAACTCCACAAGCAGCCCATGCCCGCCTTTCGTGCATTTCACACAAGCAGCCTGCCCGCCGCATCTGATCGGGCGCACCGGCCGTAACGCTGGCAGGGCCGCCTTTCGGCTGGCCGATCCCTGAGAGGAACGCTGCGATGCGCGTGATCTGGCTTGCCGCCCTGCTGGCGTTTCCCGCCCTGGCAGCCGGACAGGAAAGGACAGGCTGGCCCGTGCTGGAGCGCCGCTTCGAAAGCACAGGCGGCGGCGGCTGGATTATCGACGGCTACGATCCGGTGCTGCGCGGCGGCCTGTGCGCAACCGATTTCTCGGTGACATCGCCGCAGGGCCAGACCTTCTTCAATGAGGCCGAGTTCGACGCCGTGCCGGTTGAGGGCGGTATTCTGTGCCGCAACGGCCGTTGGCGCGCCAAGGATGGTTCGGGCAACGGCACGACGCCGCTGGAAGTGTTCATCCGGGCGGATGGCGCGCGATTCAGGTCCCCCTGATCGCCGCATTCATCGCCCGCACGCCAGCGGCGGCGCCATCCGGGTGGTTCCAGACCGCGCCGACCACCGCCAGGAAATCCGCGCCGGCGCGGACCAGGGGGGCGCAATTGCCCGGCGTGATGCCGCCGATCGCCACGCAGGGGATCTCGAACATCTCCGTCCACCATTCCAGCAGATCGACGCCGGCGACATGCTGCGTGTCCTTCGTGCCGGTCGGAAAGAAGGCGCCGAAGGCCACGTAATCGGCCCCGGCCTCCCCGGCTTCCATCGCCAAATGGCGGGAGGCGTGGCAGGTGACACCGATCATCGCCTCCGCGCCCAGCACCCTGCGCGCCGCGACGGGGGCGCCATCGGATTGGCCGAGATGCACGCCATCGCAGCCTGCGCGCTTGGCGAGGTCCATGCGGTCGTTCATCAGGAAGGCCACGTCGTGGCGGTGTGCCACGGGCATCAGCGCCTCCGCCGCGCGCAGCACCACATCGTCCGGCACGTCCTTCAGCCGAAGCTGGAGGGCAGCCACATCCCCGGCATCAAGGGCGCGCGCCAGGGTCTCGGCAAAACCCGCCAGGTCCGGCAGCGCGGGAGGGGTGATGAGATACAGGCGACAATCGGGCATGGCTGCTTGTGCTTGCGGCAGGGCTGGTTTGTGAAGGGGCGATCCTGTCCTTTTTTGCGGTGCCTGCGCGCGGGCAAGGGCGTATTGCGGGGGCGGGCTGCAAGGATTCTGCGCGGATGGCTGCACCACATCGGATTGTTGTCGTCGGCGGCGGTGCCGGCGGGCTCGAACTCGCGACGCGCCTCGGCAATCGCTACGGCGGCGGCGGCCGCGCGACCGTCACGCTGGTGGAGCGTGCGCGGACGCATCTGTGGAAGCCCCTGCTGCATGCGGTCGCCGCCGGCAGCCTCGACCGCGCGCAGCATGAGCTGAACTACCTGGCGCAGGCGCATTGGCACAATTTCACCTATCGCTTCGGGGAGATGGTCGGCCTCGACCGCGACGCGCGTGAGATCATGCTGGCCGCCATGCTCGACGAGGATGGGCGGGAGATCACGCCGGCCTCGCGCTTGCCCTACGATACGCTGGTGATGGCGGTCGGCAGCGTCACCAATGATTTCGGCACGCCCGGTGCCGCGCAGCATGCGATCCCGCTGGAAACCCCCGAGCAGGCCAGCCGCTTCAACCGCCGCCTGGTCAATGCCTGCCTCCGCGCCAATGCGCAGGACACGCCGGTGCGCCCAGCGCAGCTGCATGTGGCGATCATCGGCGCCGGTGCCACGGGCACGGAGCTTGCGGCGGAGCTGCATCGCACGGTGCGCGCCGTGGTCGCCTACGGCCTCGATCGCATCGACCCCGAGCGCGACATCCGCATCGTGCTGATCGAGGCCGCGCCGCGCATCCTGCCCGCTTTGCCCGAGCGCATTTCCAATGCCACAATGGCGCTGCTGGAAAAGATGGGCGTGGAGGTGAAGGTGGCCGCGCGCGTCGCCGAGGTGCGGGCCGATGGCGTGGTCTTCGCCGATGGCGGGCATCTGCCGGCCGAGCTGGTGGTTTGGGCGGCGGGGGTGAAGGGCCCGGCCTTTCTCAAGGACCTTGGCGGGCTGGAGAACAGCCGCCTCAACCAGCTCGTTGTCGGACCCACCCTGCAGACCACGCGCGACCCCGCGATCTTCGCCATCGGCGATTGCGCCAGCTGCACGCCCGCGGGCCATGACAAGCCGCTGCCGCCGCGCGCCCAGGCGGCGCACCAGATGGCCAACCACATTTTTGGGCAAATCGAGAACCTGCTGGAAGGCAGGTCCGTGGCGCCCTTCGTCTACCGCGACTTCGGCTCGCTCGTGTCGCTCGGCAAGTACAGCACCGTCGGCAGCCTGATGGGCTTCCTGGTTGGCAAGTCGATGTTCATCGAAGGATACTTCGCCAGGATCATGTACCGGTCCCTCTACAAGATGCACCAGACCGCGCTGCATGGCGGCGCGCCGACGCTGTGGCGTAGCGTCGGCAGCCTGTTCTCGACCCGGGCCGAGCCGGGCGTGAAGCTGCATTGAGGACAGTCACGGCGTCGCGGCCCAGATCTCCAATCCCTCCCGGGCAACCTCGGTCGCCAGGGGGTGCGCGGCTGCCAGCGCCGGCTCCCACCGCGCTGGGCTCCATAGGAACATCTCCACCGCGCGGCCGACTGCGGCCTCGACTGCGCTATCCGGCGATGACCGCCCGAGGATCAGCAGATCGGCGTCCGACGCGCCATCGAAGTCGCCCCTCGCCAGTGAGCCGAACACCATTACGCGCGCCGCCCCCCGCGGGGGATGCTCGGCAAAATGTGCGCGCAGCGGGGCGATGGTGTTCTCCCGCAGCGCGGCGCGATGGCGCGCCGCGGGCCTCATGCGTGGAGTTCCGCAGCCATACCCCGGCAGACGGCGAGCACGGATGCCGCGGCGCTCAGCGCAGTGGCCGCCTGCTCGGCGGTGACCAGATCATCCGGCGCCGCGCCCAACTCGGCATTGGGATGACGCGTAAAGCCGAAGCCGAGCATGAGAAAGGACAGCGCCTCGTTCAGCGCCTTGCGGCCCTCACGCGTCGCGATGCCGGCCGCGACGAGCGCTTCGAACAATCCGCCGAGGCTATGGGTGGGCTCGGCGCGGCGACCGGCAAAGACCAGCACGGCCTGGAGCGCCCTTTCCCCGCCTGCTGCGCCGCCAGCACTGCCCAGTCGAAATCGCCCATCGCCTGCGCACGCTCGGCGTGGTCGAAATTGTGCCGGGCCTGGCGCCAGAGGGCGCGCGCAAAGCTGCTCATGGCATGCCGCGTAGCGCAGAATGGCTAGAACCGCTTCCAGAACAGGCTGGTCGAATCGAGCCCCGAGCGGTCCGCCGCCAGGGCGTAGTCCGGGATCACGCCCGCCAGCGTGTAGCCGAGGCCGCGATACAGATGCTCGGCCGCGCTGCCCGTCACGGTATCCAGCGTCAACAGGCTGCGGCCTTCCTCCACCGCGATCGCCTCCAGCGCCAGCATCAGCGCCCGCGCCGCCCCGCGCCGGCGTGCCGAGGGATGCACCAGCACCTTCGACACATCGGCCCGGTGCGCCTGGTTCGGCGGTGTCGCGAGGTCGAGTTGCGCGGTGCCGATGATAACGCCGCCGACCCGCGCCACCAGCAGCCGTCGCTCGCCGCGCGCCAAGGCGGGGAGCACCTTTGCGCGCCACCACGCCGCTGCCTCCTCCTCCGGAAAAGGCTGCACGAAATTCACGCTGGCACCACCGGCGACGCAGGCGGCGAGCAGATGGGCGAGTGCCGGAACTTCGGCTTCCGCCGCTTCGGCGTGCAACTCCTCGACGGGCATGGCTGTCCTCATGGGGTTCGGATGGCGATCAGGTAGCGGGCCCGCATGGGCACGGGTGCGGCAAGGCGCGTCGGGCCGTCCAGCACCAGGCGCAGGCAATCGCCGGCGGCGAGCCGCCAGGATCGTGACCCGAGCGCGAAATCGAGTGCGCCTTCCAGCAGCCAGAGATGCTGTTCCATCCGCGGCAGGGGCGGCGCCGGGTAGGTGATGGCAGCGCCCGCGGGCAGCGTGCCCTCCAGCATTTCCAAGCCCAGCCCAGCACCAGGCGGGGAGACAATGCGGCGCCGAAAGCCGGTTTCCGGGTCGGTCCAGACCGGCTGGCCGGCTGCCTCGACCAAGGCCGGTGCCTCGCCCTCAGCATCCGCCATCAGCCGCGACAGCGTCCAGCCATGCGCGGCGCAAAGCCGACCCAGCATCGCGGCGGTCGGGCTGGTCTCGGCCCGCTCCAGGCGGGAGAGCGTGGCGCGGCTGATGCCGGTCTCGGCCGCCAGCGCCTCCAGCGACACGCCACGCGCCAGACGCAGCGCGAGCAACCGGTCGGCGATGCGTTGCTCGAGCTGGCCGGTGTCTTCTCTCATATGAGATCATATCTCATATAAGGGAAATCGACGCCAGCATCCGCGCATGAAAAAGCCCGGCGCGGGGATCGCGCCGGGCCAGGGTCGTCCCGCGGGGTCAGACCGGCGTGTTGTACACGTCGATGATGTCGGTCAGCAGCTTCACCGCCTCCGCCTTGGGGCGCTGGAAGGCGTTGCGCCCCATGATGGAGCCATTGCCGCCCGCCTTGTGGATGGCGCGGACCTCCTCGAGGATCGCCTCGCTGCCCTTGGCCTCGCCGCCCGAGAACACCACCAGGCGCCGCCCGCCGAAGCAGGCCTGCACGATGTGCGCGAAGCGCGCCGTTGCATCATCGGCCACCGGCGCCTTCTCATAGGTGGACTTCGCGGCGTCCAGGCCGATGCCGGCGGTCGGCGGCTTCACCTTGATGATGTGCGCGCCACACAGCGCCGCCATGTGCGCCGCATAGGCCGCGACATCCAGCGCGGTCTCACCCTTCTTGTCGAGCATCGGGCCGCGCGGATAGCTCCACACCACCACCGCGAGGCCGACGGACTTCGCTTCCTCGGCCAGCTCCCGCAGTTCTTCCATCATCTCGAACTGGTATTCGCTGCCCGGATAGATCGTGAAGCCGATCGCCGAGCAGCCCAGCCGCAGCGCATCCCCAATCGTCGCCGTCACCGCCTGGTCCTTGGTGGTGGACAGGCTGTTGGAGCTGTTCATCTTCAGGATGGTCGGGATGCAGCCGGCATAGGTCGCCGCACCCGCCTCGATCATGCCGAGCGGCGCCGCATAGGCGTTCAGCCCCGCTTCGAGCGCGAGTTCGAACAGGTAGCGCGGGTCATAGGCCGCCGGGTTGGGCGCGAAGCTGCGGGCCGGGCCATGCTCGAAACCCTGGTCCACCGGAAGGATCACCATGCGGCCGGTGCCGCCGAGCTTCCCCTGCATAAGGATGCGGGCGAGGTTCGCCTTCACCCCGGGGTTGTCGCTTTCGTACCAGCTCAGGATATCCCGAACTTTATCGGTCAGGCGCATGGTGCTGTCCCCAGTTGCGGCGGTCGCGGGCGCAATAGCGCAGCCTTACCGCGCTGTCATCGCCCCGCGGGGTCCATTCCAGCCAGCCAGCGGGCCAGAATGACCTGCCCGGCGGGCTTGCGGAGGTCGATCCGGCGTAGCGCCAGCGCCGGCGGCCGGGCCGGCAGGATCGCAGCACCGATCTGCGCCGCAGCTGCCAGAACCTGATCGAAGGCCGGCACGGCCCGATCCAGCACGATCAGCCTCTGCCCAGCCCGGAGCGCAGCCAGCGCGTGTCCCGGCGCGCTGCCACAGCACAGCGCATGCAGCACCGGCCGCCCTGCCGCCGCCGCCGCCACCAGCGCCAGCCAGCCACGCGGCCCGAGCGATCCGGCGGCGGCTTCGATCGACAGCAACAGCACGGGCCCGGCCGCCAGCGCGGCCCGCGCCTCGGCCACATTCATCACCACCACGGCGGGTGGCCAGGCGACCCCCGGCGCACCCGTGCCCCCTCCGCCCGTCACCGTTGACCCGCCACGCGCCGCATGCAAAGCCTTGAGCACGCGCGGCATTGCGCCGCAAGCCGCGCGTGCTCAAGGGTTTTTGCGGGCGTCGTCGGATCAGCGGAGGGTGGCGGAGACGGTGTCGGGAATGCGCAACGACCAAACCGGCCTGGACGCCACCAGCCTGGCGCTCGCCAAGCTCGAAGCCGCGGTGGAGCGCCTCGCCGATGCCGCTTCGCGCCCGCGGCCGGAGTCGGATGGCGCCGCGATTCCCGCCGATTCCGTACCTCGCGCCGCGGTCGCCGCCATCGCCGACCGGCTGGACGAGACCATCGCGCGGCTGCGCGCCGCACTCGGGGAGGATCACTAGGATGGGCCAGGTCACGGTCCGGGTCGGCGGCTACAGCCACCCGGTCTCCTGCGAGGACGGCCAGGAAGCGCACCTCGTCTCACTCGCCGCCGAAGTGGACAAGCGCGTCTCCTCCATCAAGGCGATGGGCGGCCAGTTCGGCGAGGCGCGGCTGCTCCTGCTCGGCGCGCTGCTGCTGGCCGATGAGGTGCACGATCTCAAGGTCGCCCTGTCCCAGGCCCGCGCGGGGCAACCCGTTGCCAACCCTGTCGCCGATCCGCGCCTGGCCGAACGCCTCGCCCGCATCGCCGACAGGATCGAGGGCATTGCCCAGACCCTAGACCGGCCCTAAGTGTTTCGAGGCGGGGCTGCCCGGTGCGTGAGGTACTTTAACCCCCGGGGCCAATGAGCATCCTCCGGGGGCTGGCGCTGGCCGGGCTGTGGTCCGGCTACCTGGCACCCACCTGCACCAGCAGGTCTCAGGAGGGTTATCAACGCCCACGGCCACGGCGGCTCCGCGCTTGTTTCGTGTGTCCTCAAACGGCGGGCGCGTCGAAGCAGTGCTTCGACCCGGCGGCTTGCCTTTCGCGCCTACGCGCTGGCGTGCTGGTGGCGTTCGCAGTCTGTGCGCGGGGCCGCGTCCGCGGCCCGAAAAAAGAAGCGGTTGCGCTTGACGCCAAATGACTCTCGCTGATCGCAAGGCCGCCGTACGGGGGGCCGCCCTTCTCGCCCGCCGGACGCTGGACCCGGCCCTTGGCGCAGCACTTTCCGCCCACGTCTTGCGCGATTGGCCGATCGCCCCCGGCGCGGTCGTGGCAGGCTTCTGGCCGATGGGGCGCGAGATCGATATCCGCCCGCTGCTGCTGGGCCTTCACGCGCGCGGCCACCCGATCGCCCTGCCCATCACCCCGCCCCGCGGCCAGCCGCTGCGCTTCCATCGCTGGCATCCCGACCAGGCGCTGCACCGCGGCCCGATGGGCACGTCCGAGCCCGCGCCGGACGCCGAGACGCTCACACCCGACCTCATCCTCGTTCCCCTCCTCGCCTTCGACAGCGCCGGCCGCAGGCTCGGCTATGGCGGCGGCTATTACGACCGGACGCTGGCGGCCCTGCCCCACGCCACCCGCCTCGGCTGCGCCTACGCCGCGCAACGGCTTGACGAAGTGCCAGCCGGGGAGGACGACGCCCGCCTGCACGCCGTGGCGACCGAACACGGCATCATCCGGTGCGAGGCGCCCACCCCTTGAAGAAGTCCTGCCCTTGAAGATCCTGTTCCTCGGCGACCTCGTCGGCCGCACCGGCCGCGACGCCGCCGGCGCTGCCATCCCGGAACTCCGCAAAAACCTCGGCCTCGACCTCGTCGTCGTCAACGCCGAGAACGCCAGCCATGGCTTCGGCCTCGCCCCCGAAATGGCGCGGGCGTTGTTCGTGGCCGGCGCCGATGTGCTGACACTCGGCAACCACGCCTGGGACCGCAAGGAAATCATTCCTTACATCGGGGGCGAGCCGCGTCTGCTGCGCCCCCTCAACTACCCGCCCGGCACACCCGGCCAGGGCGCCTTCGTCGTCGTACTGGCCGATGGCCGGCGTGCCCTGGTGATGCAGGCCATGGGCCGGCTGTTCATGGATGCGCTGGACGACCCGTTCCGCGCCGTGCAGGCTCAGCTTGCCGTGCATCGCATGGGCGCGGGCGGCACCGTGCAGGCGATCGTGGTCGACTTCCACGCCGAGGCATCGTCGGAGAAGCAATCGCTCGCGCAGAGCTTCGACGGCAAGGTCTCGCTGGTGGTGGGCACCCACACCCACACCCCCTCCGCCGACCACCAGATCCTGGTGGGCGGTACCGCCTACATGACCGATGCCGGCATGTGCGGAGATTATGACAGCGTCATCGGCATGCAGAAGGGCACGGCCGCCCTGCGATTCTGGAAGAAGGTGCCGGGCGAGAAATTGTCGCCCGCCGAGGGCGCCGCCACCGTCTGTGGGGTCTTCGTCGAGACCAATGATGCCACCGGCCTCGCGCGCCGCATCGCGCCGTTGCGGATGGGCGGCCGGCTCAGCGAGGCGATGCCCACGGCCTGAGTGTCATGCCCTCGGCGGGGGGCGCGGCCGCTTCGCCCTGGTCGTCTCCGCCATCGTCGTGCAGGGGTCGGACCTGACCCAGGAATTGGCTTCTCCGCATCCTGCTGGTGGCCGCCGGCGCCATCGCCGCCCTGTTCGCGGCGCGCCACGCGCCGAACTTCGCGGTGGTGGAAGCGATGGTGGCAGCCGCGCCGGTCGCCGCCCTCGTCGTGGTTCTGGCGCTGACGCGCCGGACAGCCGGGAGTTTCCCTGGGTCAGATGCGCGACAGCGATCGGTGGCAAGGCCGGGTCCCTCCTGACTTTTATCGATTTGCGCGAGCTATTTGCGCGCGATACCACCCAAGCCTGTATCGAAACGGGTTCCCTCCACGTTTTCGTGCGCGAAGCTTTCGCGAAATGGTGTTTCCAGACGATGCGGTCTGGTTTCGCGCACGATTGTCTGACGTGCGCCGCGCCGCGCGGGACTTGCGCCGGCCGCGCCATCCCCCCTCCCCTTGCGGCGCTTCGCCGGCCTATCCTTCGCGCATGGAAATCGTGCAGGCCGTGCTGGCCCTGATCGCCGCCTGCATCGGCTTCGCCCTGGTGGCGCGGCGGCTGCGCGTGCCCTATGCTGTCATCCTGGTGCTGGGTGGCATGGCGCTGGCCTTCGTGCCCGGCCTGCCCACCGTCACGCTCGACCCGGCGCTGGCTCTCGCCTTCTTCCTGCCGCCGCTGCTGATGGGCAGCGCCTGGCGCACGGATTGGCGGGCCTTCCGCGCCAATCTCCGCCCGATCCTGCTGCTGGCCGTTGGCGCCGTGCTGTTCACCACAATCTGCATCGCCATCGCGGCGAAGCTGTTGCTGCCCGGCCTTCCCTGGGCTGCCGCCGTGGCGCTGGGCGCCATCGTCGCACCGCCGGACGCCGTCGCCGCCTCCGCCGTGCTGGCGCGGCTGCGCCTGCCCCGGCAATTGGTGGTGGTGATCGAGGGCGAGAGCCTGGTGAACGACGCGACGGCGCTGGTGATCTATCGCTTCGCCATCGGTGCAGTGGCAGCCGGCGGCGTCGCCATGGAACAGGCGGTCGGCAGCTTCGCGCTGGTCTCGATCGGCGGCATCGTGTTGGGATGGGCCATCGCGCTCGGTGCCAACTGGGCCTTCGCGCGGCTGCGCGACCCTCTGCTCGAAATCGCGACCAGCTTCGTCGCCTGCTTCGCCAGCTTCTTCCTGGCCGAGGCGCTTTCCCTTTCGGGTGTCATCGCGGTGGTCACCACGGGCCTCGTGCTCGGGCAATTGCAGCATCGCACGCTGCGGCCAGACAGCCGCGTGCAGGCCGTAGCCGTATGGCGCTTCGCGGAATTCATGCTCACCAGCCTGATCTTCATCCTGGTCGGCCTGCAATTGCGCGGCGTGCTGGACCGCATCGCCGATCGCGGCGTGCTGGAACTGGCGGGCCTGGCGCTGGCCATCTCGGCCACGCTTGTCATCTCCCGCTTTGTCTGGGTCTTCCCCGCCGCCTGGCTGCCCTGCCTGATCCCGGCCGTCCGCCGGCGGGAGCCCCCGCAGCCGGCCGGCCACCTTGTGGTGCTGGCCTGGGCGGGCATGCGCGGCGTGGTGTCGCTGGCGGCCGCCCTGGCTCTGCCACTCGATTTTCCGGAACGCGACCTGCTGGTCTTCCTGGCCTTCTGCGCCATCCTGGCGACGCTGGTGTTGCAAGGCACGACGCTCGGGTGGGTCGTGCGCCGCTTCGATGTTGAGGAAACGCGCCCACCCGGCATGGCGGTGTCGGAGGCCCTGCTGCGACGCCACGTCGCGCAGGCGACACTGGCCGAGATCGCCCGCCGCGCCGACGACATCCTGGAAGGCCCGGTCGCCCGCGACCTGCTGTCCGAATACCAGGACAAGGCGCGCGTCTATCACGGCGTTGCCGATGGCGGCGGCCATGCCGAGCTGGAGGCGCGCATGCGCATTCGCCTCGCGGCCCTGCGCGAGGGCCGGGCGGCGCTGCTGACCGAGCATGGCAAGGGGAGCGTGGAGGACGAGCTGTTGCTCGCGCTCGAAGTCGAACACGACCTCGAGGAGCTGCGCATCCTGCGGCTGCTCGGCGCGCCGGAGACGTCATGAGCGGCGCCGATCTGGCAGCCCGGCTCGAGGACGCGCGGCGCGGGCTGCTCGACCTGTCCACCCGCAACCGCCTGCTGTCGCTGCCCAAGCCCGGCCGATCGCGCGGGGTGATCCTGCTGGCCGATGAGGATGCGGATTTCGTGCTGGCGGAGTTGCTCGCCGGCCGCGCCTTCAGCTTCGAGGCGGGTGCGGAGGCGCCGGCCGAGCCCGCTCCGCCCACGACCGGCCGCGCCCGTCGCGGCGGGCGCCGCACCGCCAAGCCGGCCGGGATCGCGGTGGCCGATGCCGCCCAGACCGCCGAGGCCGCGCGCCGCGACAGCCGGCTGCGCGTCGCCCTGCCGCCCGCCGACCTGGCGCGCCGGCTGCGCGACCTGATGCAGGATGCCCGCACTGCGCGGGAGGAGACCGGCATCGCCCCCCTGTCGCTGGCGATCGGCACGCTGGCGTGGCGGGACCCCGGCACGCCGGCCACGCCGCGCCTGGCGCCGCTCGCGCTGCTGCCCGTGGCGATCGAGCGCAGCGGCGTCTCCCAGACGTTTCGGCTGCGCGCCGCCGGGCCGGAGGTTCAGGAGAATCTCTCGCTGCGCCAGAAGCTCTCGGCAGAGTTCCGCGTCGATCTGCCTGCCTTCGATGCCGAAGCCTACGACCCCACGCGCTGGGCTGATGCCGTGGCGGGTGCGATCGGCGCGCGGGAGGGATGGGGCGTGGACGCCGATGGCCTCGCCGTCGGGCTGTTCGCCTTCCAGAAATTCCTGATGTGGCGGGACCTCGACCCCGTGGCCAATCCCGGCCTGCTCGACCATCCGCTGATCCGGGCGCTGATCGGCGGCGAGGCGCTGGCGCCGCAGCCGATCCTGCCGCCGGATGCCGATGTCGATGCCGAAATCCCGGTCGAGCGGCTGGACCAGGTGGTGGAGGGCGATGGCAGCCAGACGCTGGCCGCCGAAGCCGTGCGCCGCGGCGGCCATGTCGTCATCCAGGGGCCGCCCGGCACCGGGAAAAGTCAGACAATCTCCAACATCATCGCGCAGGCCGTGCTGGATGGCCGCTACGTGCTGTTCGTGGCGGAAAAGCTGGCGGCGCTGGAGGTGGTGCAGCGCCGGCTCGGCCAGGTGGGCCTCGGGCCGGCCTGCCTCGAGCTGCACTCGGAAAAACAGTCGAAGCGTGCCGTGCTGGATGAGCTTCGCGCCACGCTGGCGCTGCCGGGCCTGCCGATGCCGGACCGCGCGCCGGCGGTGCAGCGCCTCGGCATGCTGCGCGGCCGGCTGAACGGGCATGCGCGCGCCATGGCGGCGCCGGTCGGCGACACTGGGCGCCCGCTGCATGCGGTGGTGGGCACGCTGGTCGCACTTCGGGCGGAAGGCGCCAAGCCGCCCGATTTCACCCTGGCCGCCGGCGGCTGGGACGCCGCCGCGCTGCATGCCGCCGAGGACGCCATCGGCGAGCTCGCCGCCCGCGCGGCGGAGGGCGGGCCGCGCAGCGCCTGGCGCGGTGTCGCCACCGACCTCCCGCCGCTGGCGCAGGAACGCCTGCTGGAACGCTTGCCCGCGCTGATCCGCGCGCTCTCCGCCGGCGCCGCCGCGCTGGCGCCGTTCAGCGCGGCGCTGGGCGAGCCCGCTGCGGGGCCGGAGCGCGCGGCCGCCCTGCTGGCCCTCGCCCGCGCCATCGCCCTGGCCCCCGCGCATGACCGTGTGGCGATGGCGGAGGCCGCCTGGGCCGCCGATCCAACGCCGCTCCGCGCCGTGGCGGCGGCGACAGCCAGCGTTGCGGCTGCCGGGCGGGATCCGCGCCTCAAGCCCGGCGCCTGGCTGGTGCCGGGACTCGCGGAAGCCCGCGCGGCGCTCGCCGAGGGCGGCGGCATCTTCGGCTTCCTCTCAGGCTCGCAGCGCGCGGCGAAGGCCGTGGCGGCGCAGGTCGTGGCGCCGGGGGCGGAGCCGATCGCGGCGCTCGATGCCGCGCTGGCGGCGCAGGCGGCTGACCGCGTGGTGCAGACGCAGGGCGCCGTCGGACGGGGGGCTTTCGGCACGCTCTGGGGCGATGCGCCCCGCATGGAAGCGCTGGTGGCGTGGCGGGAGGCGCATGGTGCCGAGGCCGCCGCGGCGCTCGCCAAGGCGCCGCCCGTGCTCGATGCGAAGGGTGTCGCAGCCGCCCTGGCCGCCTGGGACGACCTTTGGGCGACCACCGCGCTCGACCTTGAAGCGGCTTTCGGCGCGGCCGACGCCGAATTGGCGCGCATCGTGGCACGCCTCGGCGATTGGGCGGCCGAGCCGGAATCGTTGCCCCTGTGGCTAGGCTGGCGCCGCGCCCTGCAAGCCGCCGGCCCGCCCCTCGCGCCGCTGGCCGAGCGCCTGGCCGATGGGCGGCTGGCACCCGAACAGGCCCTGGCCGCCTTCCACTTCGCGGCCAATGAATCGCTGCTCAAGGCCGCGACACGCGCCCGCTCCGAACTCGCCGCCTTCGACGCTGCCGCCTTCGACCGGCTGGTCGCGGATTTCGCGGAGGCCGACCGCGCGCGAATCGCGCTGACCCGCGCAGAGGCCGCCGCCACCCATGGCGCGGCGCTGGCGCGCGTGCGCGCCGGGCTGTCGGGGTTTGACCTCCTCAAGGGCGAGTTCGAACGGAAGCGCGGGCACCTCGCCGTGCGCGAATTGCTGTTGCGCGCGGCCCCGGCGGTCCAGGCGGCGAAGCCGATCTTCCTGATGTCGCCCTTGTCGGTCGCGCAATTGCTGGCGCCGCCGCTTGGCCTCGCACCCGGCCTCGGTTTCGACCTGCTGGTGATCGACGAGGCAAGCCAAGTGGAGCCGGTGGACGCCATCGGCGCCATCGCGCGCTGCCGGCAGATGGTGGTGGTCGGCGACGACAAGCAGATGCCGCCCACCCGCTTCTTCCAGCGCATGACCAGCGAGGACGAGGCGGAGGACGATTTCGACGAGACCGGCCCGGTGGCGGCGCGGGAGGTGGAGAGCATCCTCGGCCTGGCCAATGCGCGTGGCGTGCCGAACGTGATGCTGCGCTGGCACTACCGCAGCCGGCACGAAAGCCTGATCGCCACCAGCAACGCCGAATTCTACGGCGGCAATCTGACCATCCTGCCAAGTGCCCGCGGGCGTTCCGCCAGCCTTGGCCTGTCGCTGGTGCGCGTGGATGGCGCGTGGCAGCCGGGGGCTGGCGTCAATCTGCGGGAAGCGCAGGCGGTGGCGGAGGCCGCGCTGCGCCATGCGCGCGAAACCCCCGGCGATTCGCTCGGCATCGCCACCTTCTCCATCCGCCAGCGCGACGCGATCCTGGATGCGGTGGAGGCGATGCGGCGCGACGCGCCCGAGACCGACGCCTTCTTCGCCGCCCACCCGCATGAGCCCTTCTTCGTGAAGAACCTCGAGAATGTGCAGGGCGATGAGCGCGACGCGATGTTCATCTCGGTCGGCTATGCGCGCGACGCCGATGGCAACCTCGCCATGCGGTTCGGCCCCTTGTCGGCAGAGGGCGGCGAGCGGCGGCTGAACGTGCTGATCACCCGCGCCAAGAAGCGCTGCCTGGTGTTCAGCAATCTGACCGCCGACGACGTCGACACGGACCGTGCCTCCGGCCGCGGTGTCGCGGCGCTCAAGAGCTTCCTGCGCTTTGCCGCCGAGGATGGGATGGCGGCACAGGAAGGTGTCCACGCCACCGCGCCGCTGGCGCGCGTGCTCGCCGCCGAGATCGCGGCCGCCGGCCGACAGCCCGCCGCGCGCATCGGCACCTCCGGCCTGTATCTGGACGTGGCGGCGCGGGAGGGGGCGGATTTCGTCCTCGGCGTGGAGGCGGATGCCGGCGAATGGGCCGCCCTGCGCAGCGCCCGCGACCGGGAACGCGGCCGGGCCAGCGCGCTGGCCATGATGGGCTGGCGCCTGCACCGCGCCTGGTCTCTCGGCTGGCTCGCGCGGCCGGAGGCGGAGCGCGCAAGGCTGCGGGCTGCGCTGGGCGCGCCGATGGACACCGCGCCGGACGCGGCGCCGCTCGCCGACCCTGGCCTCGCCGCGCCCTATGCGGAAGCAGCGCTGGAGGTCCCGCGTGATGCGCCGATCCCGCAAGCCGGCTTCGCGCAACTCGGGCGAATCCTGGCGGAGGTGATCCGCGTGGAGCAGCCGGTGCACACCGATGCGATTTTGGAACGCCTGCGCCTGCTCTGGGGCCAGGCGACGCTGGAGGGCCCCGACCGCGCGGCGGCGCAACAGGCGCTCGGCCTCGCGCGGCGGCTGGAAGGCGTGGTGGAGGCGAATGGCTTCTGGCGGGCGGAGGACGCGGCCCCGATCACCCCGCGCGATCGCCGCGCCGCCGCGCCGCATCTGCGCCGCGCGGCGATGGTGGCACCGGACGAGGTCGCCGCCGCCGCCGAGGCGCTGCTCGGCGCCCTGCCCCGCACGACGGAGGCTGAACTGGTGGCAGGCATCGTGCGGCTGCTCGGCCTCGATCCCGGCGCGGCGCCCGGCATCGCGGCGCGTGTCGCAGCGCTGGCCGGGGCGGGGCGCATCCGGCCACTCGGCTAACCGGGGGGCTGACAGGGGGGGCTAACCGGGGGGGCTGCATGGGCGAGGCGGCCCGCGCAGCGCCGGTCAGGTGCCGAACATCGTGTTCGGCAGGAAGGTGACGATGCCCGGGAAGACCGTCACCAGCGCCACCGCCAGCGCCATCAGCAGGAAGAAGGGGAAGGTATTGCGCGCCACCTGCATCATGTCCCGCCCGGTCAGCCCCTGCAGCACGAACAGGTTGAAGCCGACCGGTGGCGTGATCTGCGCCATCTCGACGACCAGCACGATGAAAATGCCGAACCAGATCAGGTCAAAGCCGGTGGCCGCGATGATCGGCAGCACGACGCTGGCGGTCAGCACGATCATGCTGATGCCGTCGATGAAGCAGCCGAGCAGGATGTAGATCAGGGTCAGGACCGCTATGATCATGAAGGGGCTGAAGCCCTGCGCGCCAACCCAGGCAGCCATGGCGGCGGGAATGCCGGAATAGGCCATCGCCTTGGTCAGGAAGGCCGCACCCGCCAGGATCAGGTTGATCATGCAACTGGTCCGCACCGCACCCATCAGGCTGTCGGTGAAGGATTTTCGGTTGAGCGTGCCGCCCCAGGCCGACAGCGCCAGCGCACCCACCACGCCGAACACCGCGGCCTCGGTCGCCGTCGCCCAGCCGAAATAGATGCTGCCCATCACGAAGACGATCAGCGCCAGCACGGGCAGCAACTGGCCGGATGCGCGCAGCTTCTCCCGCAGCGGCATCGGCGGGTCGGCGGGCGGCGTCAGCTGCGGGTTCAGCATCGACCAGATCGCGATATAGCCGCTGAACAGCAGGATCAGCAGCGCGCCGGGGATCAGCCCGGCGATGAACAGCCGCACGATCGAGACCTCGGCCGCCACGCCATAGACGATCATCACGATGGATGGCGGGATCAGCAGGCCGAGCGTGCCGGCGCCGGCCAGGCTGCCGATCGCCATCGGCTCATGGTAGCCGCGCGCCTTCAGCGCCGGCAGCGACATCTTGCCGACGGTCGCCGCCGTCGCCGCCGAACTTCCGGAGACGGCGGCGAAGATGCCGCAGCCGATCACGTTCACATGCATGAGCCGCCCAGGCAGGCGCTGCACCCAGGGGGCCAGGCCCTTGAACATGTCGTCGGAAAGCTTCGTGCGGAACAGGATCTCGCCCATCCAGATGAACAGCGGCAGCGCCGCCAGCGTCCAACTCGCCAGCGACGACCACACCGCGCTGCCCAGAACCTTCTCGGCCGGGAAGGTCGCCATGCCGGGCATCAGGATCGGCAGCACCACGAGACCCACCAGACCTGTCGCGAGCAGCCCGAGCCCGATCCACACACCCAGCGCCAGCACCGCAAACAGCAAGCCGAGCAGCACGAGCCCCGCCTCGGTCTGCGCGAGGTCCATGGCTAGATCTCCTCCATGGCACGGGTCAGCGCGGAGGCCTCCGCCGCGCGCCGGTAGCTCGGCACGCCCCCTGCCAGATGCACCACGAGGTCGTCGAACAGCGCCACCGCGAACAGCCCGCAGCCCAGCGCGCAGGCGCCCTGCGGATACCAAAGCAGCCAGGGCACGGTGCCCTGCGCCACGTCCTCGAACTGCCAGGAATCGAAGGCGAGGTCGCCCATCGCATAGGCCAGGAAGGCAGCGAGCCCGCCCGTGGCCGCCAGCGCCAGCGCTTCCATGGCGAAGCGGGCGGCGCCCTCCACGTGGCCGATGATGAGATCGACGCGGATATGCGCCCCGTGCCGAAACGCATAGGCCAGCGGCAGCAGCGCCGAGCCCGCAACGGCGAAGGCCGTCAGGTCATCCGCGCCCTCGAACTGCCAGCCGAACTGGCGCGCCGCCACCTGCGCTGCGATCAGCGCGCCGATCGCAGCGAGGGCCACGCCGCCCGCGACGCCGCCGGCCAGATAGAGCGCATCCAGCGCCTGCCGCAGCGGCCGCATTCAATCAGCCGCCCCTGGCGATGCTTGGGCCCGAAGCGCCTGCATGCGGTGTTGTCCCTGCTGAAGCCGTCCCTGCCAGGATCATCCGGGCCGGGACAGGGTGCGTCAACGCCGTGCGCGGAGTGTGACGCCGCACGCCGGCGCGTAGCGGGCACGATCGGAGGCAGCGAATGCCCAAAACAAGGTCATCCGCCGGCGCACCAGCCCCGTTCGCTCAGGCGCGGCGATAGTCCTCGATCAGCTTCGCGCCATCGGCGCCCGCGCGCGCGACCCACTCATCGGTCATCTGGGTGCTGACCCGACGCAGCCCCGCGAGGAACTCCGCGGTCGGCGGCACCACCTGCATGCCGCGCTGCGCCAGCGTGGCTTCGGTGACGCGCTGTGCCTCGGCCGAGATTTCATAACCACGCAACTCGGCCCGCGCGGCCTGCGCCCGCACTTCCTGCTGCACCTGCGCCGGCAGGGCTTCGAGCGCCCGGCGGCTGACCAGAACGGCGTTCTTCGTCATCGAAAAGCCGAGCGGCGTGAACACCTTCGCATAGTCCCACGCGCTGGTATCGACCCCCGTGGCGGCCGAGGTGATCTGCGCCTGCACGACGCCAGTGGCGAAGGCCTGCGCCAATTCGCTGGCCTGCACCAGCGTCGGCTGCGCACCGACGATGGCGGCGAAGCGGTTGGTCGCCGGGCTGAAGGTGCGGAAGCGCAAGCCCCGCAGGCCTTCGATCGTGGTGATCGGCGCCTGCGCATACAGGCCGGCCGGCGGCCAGGGCACCATGTACAGCAGCGACAGTCCCTGCCGCGCCAGCCGCGCCTCGATGTAGGGGCGCTGCAGGTCCGCGAGTTTCTTGGCCTGTGCGTAATCCGTCACCAGCTGCGGGATCGCATCGGCGTCGAAGAACACGTCCTCGTTCGAATAGGCGGTCAGCAGGATCTCGCCCATCTGCACCTGGCTGGTCTGCACGCCGCGCTTGATCTGCGGCAGCGGCAGCAGGCTGGCGCCAGAATGCACCTGGATGGCAAGCCGCCCGCCGGATGCGGCTTCCAGCTCGGTCGCGAATTGGCGCAGGTTCCTGGTGTGGAAATTGCCATCCGGATAGGCCGTGGCGAATTGCCACCGCGCTGCCTGGGCATGCGCGGCGCCGCTGGCGCCGGACAGAAGGGCAGTGGCGGCGAGGAGCGACCGGCGACTGAGCATCGTGAATTTTTCCCTGTCTTGCGTGTCTCGGTCACAAAGCATCGCGCGCGCGGCCCTGCACCCGCAAGCCCTCCCCAGGTGTTTTCGCGTGCTGTCAATCGCCCGGCAAGGTTTCCCGCCTAGAGTTTGCGGCGAAGCCGTGGAGCCCTGCATGCTGCGTCGCCAAATCTCGGCCATCGCCCGGCATGCCGGGATCAGCCACCTGACGCTGGTGATGATGTCCGTGCTGTTGCTCGGCATGCTCCCGATGACGGGGTTGCTCTGGGTGGTGGCCGATGCCGGCCGGCGCGATGCGGAGCGGGAGGCGGGATTCCGGCTGACGCACGTCGCGGGCTTCGCGGCGCGACTGCAAACGGGTGCCCTGGCCACCGTCGCCCACGCCCTCGAAAGCCTGGCCGCGCAACCGGCCGACTGGGCGGTCGATAAGCAAAGCTGCGCATCCCACGCGGAAGACATGACTGCGCGCCATCCCTACATATCGGGCATGGCGGTCGTGCTGCGCGACGGCATGGTGCATTGCACCTCGAACGGGCGTGGCAGCGGCGTCAACCTGCTAGACCGACCCTACATGCAGCAGGCCCTGGCGCAGCCCGGCCTCGCGGTCGGCACGCCCGTCCGCACACGCATCTCCGACACGCCGGCATTGCCCACCGCCGTCCGCATCGCGCTTCCCCCGCTGGGCGACAATCCGCCGACATGGCTGGCGGTGACACTCGACCTCGCGCAGATCGCCGGATACGTCACGCCGAACATGATCGGCGGGTCCGACGACGCCGATGGCCGGGTGAAGATCTTCGACGCCGACGGCCGGTTGCTGATGGGCTACCCCACGCAAGGGGGAGCGCCGGCGATCCCCGCGCTCGACCCGCGGCTGCTGGCGGAGCAGCGTGGATCCTTCGATATCGTGGGCACCGATGGCGAAGTCCGGCTCATCGCGCTGGCGCGGGCGGCGGAGGGGGGCATCACCTACGGGGTCACGATACGGAAGGCGCATCTGATGGCGGCGGCCGAAGCCCGGTTCCGGCAGGTGTTCGCGCTCGGGATCCTGGCTGGCCTCCTCGGGCTTGTCGCGGCGCTGCTGATCGCGCGGTCGCTGATCCTGCGCCCCCTGTCGCTCCTGACGGATGCGACGCGCACCGAGGGCGCGGCGATGCCGAGCGACACCCTTCCCGGCGAGTTCGAAACGCTGCGCCGGGCCATGTCCAGCATGATGGCGGATGTCGCCAGCCGCGAGCAGCGGCTGCAAAGGGCCAACCAGGAACTGGCCTTTCTGGCCGATCGTGATGCGCTGACGGGCCTTGCGAACCGGCGCCGCTTTGATGCCGATTTCTCGGAAGCCTGGTCACGCAGCCTCGCGAGCCAGGACAGCCTGGCGCTGATTATCCTGGATGTGGACAACTTCAAGAAATTCAACGACCGCTACGGGCATCTCGCGGGGGATGCGTGCCTGTGCAAGGTGGCGCGGGCCATCGCGGGCCTGCCGCTGCGCGACCACGACCTGCCGGCGCGGATGGGTGGGGAGGAATTCGTGATCCTGCTGCCGCGGACGGACAGCGCCGGGGCGCTGGTGGTGGCCGAACGCGCGCTTGCCGCGATCCGCGACCGCGGCGTGCTGCATGAGGATGGGGTCGAGGGAATTGTCACTGCCTCCGCCGGCGTCGCCAGTTGCACGCCGATCCGCGGCATGGATCGCCAGGCGCTTGTCGCAGCCGCCGATGCCGCGCTCTATGCCGCGAAACATGCCGGGCGCGACCGCGCCATGACCGCGCGCAGCGCCGCCGAAACCGGAATCGCTCAGACCGCGTGACGCCGCAGGACGGGCTCAGCCGGCGCTTTCGACGAAGTGGCGCAGCTCCTCCGCCTCGTGCACCGCCTCGGCGATGCGCGCCTTCACGAGATCGCCGATCGAAACCATGCCGGCCAGGCTGCCATCCTCGTGGAGGACAGGCAGATGCCGCACGCGCCGGTCCGTCATCAGCGACAGCGCGTCCATCACCTGGCTGACCGGCGTGACGGTGTGCAGCGATCGGGTCATGATCTCGGCGGCGGCGACATCCACCGCGTCACGTCCGTGCACGGCCATGGCGCGGACGATGTCCCGTTCGCTGACGATGCCGAGCACGTCGCCACCGCCATCGCGCACGAGCACGGCGCCGATGCGATGCTCCGCCAGGATGCGCGCCACCTCGGCCAGCGGTGCCACCGCCGGCACGGTGACGACATCCGTACCCTTGTCGCGCAGGATCGCGGCGATGCTGATCATGGCCTAGCCATTCCGGGTTCTGTCCGTGCAGGCTGCCAAAGCAGCGCCGTCGATTGCAACTTTTTGCCGTGACGCAGCGCAGCAATCCGGCACAGCGCGGCGGTCAGCCTATGTCGTGCCGGTCGCCGTCAGTTGCGTGCGCACCAGCTCGGCGAACAGCCCGCCGGCCGCGACCAGCGTGCCGAAATCCCCACGTTCCACCACCCGGCCCTGGTCGAACACCAGGATTTCGTCGGCATCGCGCACCGTGGAAAGCCGGTGCGCGATCACGAAGGTGGTGCGGTTCGCCATCAGCGCGTGCAGAGCTTTTTGCACCCGCGCTTCCGTGGCAGCATCCAGCGCGCTGGTCGCCTCGTCCAGGATCAGCACAGGCGGGTCCTTCAGCAGCGCCCGCGCAATGGCCAGGCGCTGGCGCTGGCCGCCGGACAGCGCCGATCCGCGTTCGCCCACCATGGTGTCGTAGCCTTGCGGCTTGCGCTGGATGAAATCATGCGCCTCCGCCATCACGCAGGCGCGCTCGATCTCCTCCTGCGTCGCATCCGGCCGGCCGGTGCGCAGATTGTCGCGGATCGAGCGGTTGAACAGCAGGCTTTCCTGGAACACCACGCCGATGTTCCGTCGCAGGCTATCCAGCGTCAGGTCGCGCAGATCCTCGCCATCCAGCGTGACGCGGCCCTCGACCGGGTCCCATAGACGTTGCAGCAGCGACATCGCCGTGGATTTGCCGGCCCCCGTCTGGCCGACCAGCGCCACGGTCCGCCCCGGCGGCGCGTGCAGCGTGACATCGGAAAGGATGCGCGGGCCGCCGGGATAGGCGAAGGCCACGCCCTCGAACGCCACATCGCCCCGGGCGCGGTCCAGCGCCTTGGCATCGGGGCGTTCCGGCACGGTGCTGCGCGCATCCATCACGCTGAACATCTGCTCGAGCGAGGGCGCCTGGAACACCAGGCGGGAGACGAAGCCGACCGCCCCTTCCAGCCGGCCGATCAGCAGCGTCGCGAAACCCATGAAGGACACGATTTCGCCCACGCTCGCCATGCCCTGCACATGCAGCGCGGTGCCGAGCAGGAAGATCGCGATCACGGTGACGGTGCTGGCGCCGCGCGTCAGCACGGCCACCAGCGCCCACCAGTTCAGCACCGGGAATTGGTGGTCCAGCACGCGGCGCACGATGTCGCCGAACAGCCGTGCCTCCGACGCCAGGCGCGTGAAGGACTGCACGACCATCACGTTGGACAGCGCGTCCTGCGCGTTGCCGGCAAGCTCGGAGTGCAATTCCTCGACCGCATTCTGCTCCGCTTCGGTCTTGCGGATCACCCAGGCGGAGACGATGGCGAACAGCGCCACCAGCGCCATCAGCAGCAGGCCGAGCCGCCAGTTCAGGAACAGCGTCATCGGCAGCAGCAGGATTGCGGCGATGAAGGTGGTCAGATGGTCGCGGAAGAAACTCAGCCAAAGGCCGAACAGATTGTCGGAGCCCACCAGCATCACCTTCATCAGCCGGCCCGACTGCGTGTCGCCATGGAAGGACAGCGGCAGCGCCAACACATGCTCGAAGAAGCGCGCCTGCACCATCAGCCGGTTGCGGTGCGCCATGCGGTCCGACAGCAGCGCCACCGCCACATTGCAGCCGATGCCGGCCAGGCCGACCGCGCCCCACAGCACCAGCACCGCCGTCGCCTCCGCCCAGAGGGCGTCGCTGGTCATGCGGTCCGACCGCGCCAACAGGTCGATCACGCGGCCGAACAGCACCGGCTCCAGGAATTGCAGGCCAGCCATGGCGAGCGCACCGAACACCAGGCCCGCAGCCAGGTAGCGGTCGGGCGCCAGCATGCGCAGGACGCGCGCATAGATGCGAAGGAAGTTCATGCGCGATTTCCGTGACCGGCCGAGGCTTGGTATCCAACCGGGTGTTCGAGGGGCAGACGAGACTTGGGGCAGACGAGACTTGGGGCAGACGAGACTTGGGGCAGACGAGACTTGCCAGCATGGCCGCCACGCGGCAGCAATACGCCATACGAACCGGCCGCGCAAAAGCTCGGCCACACAAGGAGGACACGGATGCACATCACTCGTCGTGCCACGATCGGCGCCGCCCTTGCCCTGCCGCTGATCGGAAAGGCCCACGCCCAGGGTTCGGGCCAGCCCTGGGCTCCCACCCGCCCGGTGCGCATCATCGTGGGCTTTCCCCCTGCCGGCACCACCGACATCGCCGCCCGCCTGCTGTCGGAGCCGCTCTCGCGGATCCTGGGCCAGCAGGTGCTGATCGAGAACCGGCCCGGCGCCGGCGGCAATCTCGGCAATGACGCGGTCGCCAAGGCCGAGCCCGACGGGCACACGCTGCTGATGCAGACCATCAGCGGCGGCGCGATCAACTATTCCCTGTATGGCGCGCGCATGCCGGTGAAGCCCGAGGATCTGGCGGCCGTCGCGCTCATGCTGCGCGTGCCGAATGCGATCTTCGTCAATCCCTCACTGCCCGTGCGCACGCTGGCCGAGCTTGTCGCCTATGCCAAGGCCCGGCCCGGGGCGCTGAACATCGGCAGTTCCGGCGCCGGAACCTCGCTGCACATGACCGGCGAGCTGCTCAAGCTGGAAGCCGGCATCGACATGCAGCACGTGCCCTTCCGCGGCGCCGGCCCGATGATGCAGGAGATCATCGCCGGCCGGGTCGAGGTCGGCGTGGACAATCTGCCCTCGGTCATCGGGCATCTGCGCGAAGGCCGCCTGCGGCCGCTGGCGGTGACCACCGCAACCCGCAGCCCCGCCATGCCGGATGTGCCCACCACCACGGAAGCCGGCCTGCCCGCCGTGGAGGCAACCGCCTGGTTCGGCCTGCAAGGCCCGGCCCGCATGCCGCGCGCGGCCATCCAGCGCTACTCGGACGCCATGAACGAAATTCTGCGCCAGCCCGATATGGCCCGCCGCATCGCCGATCTCGGCGGGATGGCGCCGGCCCTGCAGCCGGATGGGGGCACCAACCCGGACGGTTTCGACCGCTTCATCAAGTCCGAGATCACCAAATGGAGCGAAGTGGTCCGCCGTTCCGGCGCGAAGGTGGAATGAGGCCCATGGCACAGACACGCCGCGCCATCCTGGGCGCCACGCTCGCCGTTCCCTTCATCCGCACCGCGCAGGCGCAATGGGCGCCGACGCGCCCCGCGCGGATCGTGGTGCCGTTCCAGGGCGGCGGCGCCACCGACCTGACCGCGCGCCTGCTGGCGGAGCGCATGCCCGCGCTGCTCGGCCAGCCGGTGGTGGTGGACAACCGCCCCGGCGCCGGCGGAAATCTCGGCGCCGAGCATGTGGCGAAGTCCGACCCCGATGGCCACACGCTGCTGATGTGCACGATCGGCACCGCCAGCATCAACCAGTTCCTCTACAGCCGCATGCCCTTCCGGCCGGAAGATCTGGCAGCCGTGGCGCTGGTGAATTTGGTGGCGAATGGCATCTTCGTGCACCCTTCGGTTCCCGTACGCACGCTGCCGGAACTGATCGCCCATGCGAAAGCCAATCCCGGTAAGCTCAACTACGGCACGCCGGGCAATGGCACGTCCGGGCATCTGTCGGGCGAATACCTGAAGGTCCGCGCAGGAATCGACGTGACCCATGTGCCCTATCGCGGCACGGGCGGCGTGGTGCCGGATCTGCTCGGCGGCAACCTGCAGATGGCGGTGGACAACCTGCCCGCCTACCTCCAGCACGTCCGCGCCGGCACGATACGCCTGTTGGCTGTGACCTCCGCCGAACGCTGGTTCGCCGTGCCGGATGTGCCGACCGTCCAGGAAGCCGGCATCGCGAATTTCGAGGCGGTGGCCTGGTTCGGCGTGCAGGCGCCGGCGCGGGTGCCCGCCGCGGCGCTGGAACGCTACGCCGCGGTGATCGCCGAATTGTCGCGCGACCCGACCATCATCGCGCGGCAGCGCAGCTTCGGCGCCGAGCCGCGGCCCCTCGGTCCCGCCGGCTTCGATGCCTTCATCAAGGGCGAGAACGAGAAGTGGCGGGAAGTGGTGCGGCTGGCGGGCGCCAGGCTGGACTAACCGCTGCGCCATCTCGCCGGCACATGCCGAAACGGCAGGCCGGCGAGGTCGAGCGCTGCCGGCCCTGGTGCATCGCATTCCACGATTGCGCTGCACCGTTCGGAAAACGCCGCGCGGAAATGGTTCTTGGCCTTGTTCGCCAGCAGCCGCGTGGCCGCGAGGTCGATGCCATGCAGCGCGAAGAAGCCTGGATCGATCGCGGCTTCCTTGCGGCTGACGACGATCACGCGAAGGCTGCCGATGCGCAGCACGGCGGTCGGACCGAGATCGACCGGCGCGCCCTGCTCCATCGGGCCGGTGTTCGTGAAGCGGCCATCGGTCAGACGCTCGACCACTGCCTCCGCCACCACGGGTGGGCCGAAATCCGCGGCGGTGCGGCCACCCAACGCGAAGCGGCCAGCAGCCCCCTTCCCCATTGCCGCCGCCCGCGCGACCACGCCGGGGTCATGCAGGAAGGCGAAGCAGGCCTGAATGTCGAGCCGCGCGGCCACCAGCACGCGCAGCATTTCGGGCGTGTCCGCGACACCGCCCGACAGCGGATTGTCGGCGGGGTCGAGCAGGGCCACGAGGCCCGGCGGGGCGGCCAGGGCGGTCGCCAGCGCCTGTTCCGGCGTCGGCAGCGTGACGCGGAAGCGCCCGCGCCGCGCCTCAATCGCGCCCGCGATGCGCGCCGCCGCGTCGCGCGCGGCCGCCGCATCGGTCGCCCAGGCCATGCCGCAGGGGCCGGCATGCGGTGTGTCGCCCCAGGCGAATCCGCCGAAGGGCGCCGCCTCCAGCACCGCGTCATCCTCCAGCGCGGCGGCATCGGCCCAGACTTCCGCCATCGGCCCCTCGGCCGAGCGCATGTGGAAACTGTGCAGCACAACCGGCAGTTTCTCGATCGCGCCGAACAGGCGCTGCCCCGCCATACGGCGTGCCAGCAACGCCAGGGCCCGGCCCGCGGTCTCCGCCATGTCGATGTGGGGGTAGCTGCGATAGACGCTGGCGCCATCCAGCAGGGTCGCGATCTCGGGCGCCATGTTGCCATGGAAATCGAAGCTCGCGGTCAGGGGCGCCGGCCCTATCGCGCCCCGCACGGCGCGGATGATGGTGAGGTCGGGGGCAGGCTCATGCTCGGCCACGCAGGCACCATGCAGCGAAAGATACACGCCATCCCAGGGCGCACCTTCGCGGAGCCCACGCAGCATTGCGTCCAGCCAGGTGTCGAGGGCTTCGCGGGTCAGCGGCCCGCCAGGCTGGCCCGATGCCGACAGCAGCAGTTCCGCCTGCCAGCCGGGCCGCGCTGCAAGGAAGGCAGCGAGGCCGCCAAGCTCGGTGCCTGTCCCCGCATAGCGCGCGAGCATCGCGGCACCGGCGCCCCATTCGCGGGACCGCAAGGCGGCAAGGCCTGTCGGCACCGGGCTGAAGGAATTGCCCTCGAACCACAGCCGGGCCACCGCGATGCGCGCCATCAGTCGCCCTTCAGCAACGCCGACAGCGCCTCCGAAAGCCCCAGCGCCGCGCGGCCCTGCGGCGCCGCATAGCTGCCCGCGCGTGGCTTCGGCAGGCCAAGCGCCACCAATGTTTCGCTGAGCTTCACGGCGCAGGTGATGCCATCCAGCAACGGCAGCGGCGCTCGCCCTTGCAGCGCCCGGTCCATGCCGGCCAGCACGGCGCCGGCCAGCACCACGCTGTCGCAGCGCGCCGCCATCGCCTCCACCGCCGCCAGAACCTGCGCGGCGACACCATCGGGGTCGCGAAGCGCATCCTGCGGCGTGGCGGGAATGCCGCGCACCTCCGCACAGCGCGCGGCCAGGCCGTGGCGCGCAACCAGCTCCTCATAGGGCTTCGCCTGGCCAAGCGTCAGCACGCCGAAATCGCCTCCGAGCAGGCAGGCGGTCAGGCAGGCGGCCTCGGTCATGCCGACCACCGGGCAGGGCATCAATTGCCGCGCCGCCTCCAGCGCGGTGTCGTGGCTGACGGCCAGCACCACGGCATCGACCCGCCCGGCATGCTCCGCCAGCGTCTCGAGCAGCGCATGCGCGGCGATGGCATTCTCCGCCCGGGTCGAGATCACCGCGGGGCCGAAGCCTGGCGTGGCGCCGACGATCACCGTCGTGGGCGCGGCGGCACGGCGCGCGGCGGCGACGCAGGCCTCGGTGATGGCCTCGGTGGTGTTGGCGTTGGCGACCAGGATGCGCATGGCTTCAGCCCCCGATAACGCCCGGCGCCGGCGCGCCCTCGAACGCGAGAAGGCCGCCGGGCAGCGCGCGGGAATTCTCGGTGGTCAGCAGCAGCCGCAGCGCCTGGCGCTGGCGCACCGCGCCGGCGACATCCTCGCTGATTTCCGCGCGGCGCTTCCAGACCTGCAACGGATTGAACAGCAGCAGGTCGCCCGGCCGCACCTCCATGCGCAGCGCCAGCCCCGCCTCCCCGCAGATCGCGTCCACCAAGTCGAGTGCCGCCATCTGCGCGGCTGTCAGCCGCGGCGTCTCCGGCAGGCGCTGCGCCGCATCGATCGCGTCGCGGGCATAGCGGCCGATGAAGGCGCCGGATGCGGTGGTGAACACGGGCAGGTCGGCGATGCCCCCGCCCGGCACGGCATGCGGCATCGGCCGGTGCAGGATCTCCAGCGCGGCGCGGTCGCGCTTCATCAGCTCGTTGTGGATGGTGGCGGCCGCCACCAGCATCGCGGGGTCCACCTCCGGCGGCTGATGCAGCACCAGCAGCGCCACGATGTCGGCGGCATCCGCATGGAACCGCCAGCGCAGCGCGCCGCTGGCCGGGCTTTCCAGCAACTGCACGGGCTGCCCATCCTGCGGCACCGCGCGGCCCAGCACGCCCCCGATGCGGATCAGCGCCTGCTCCGCCGCGGCATCGGCGAAGCGCTCCAGCGGCAGGGCGCGCAGCAGCACGAAGCCGCGCCCGGTATCCAGCCGCGGCAGGGCCGCGCGCAGAACCTGGCCGAGGGTCGCCAGCGCCGCCGGCCCTTCTGTCAGCGCGGCTTCCAGTTCGCCGGCGTGATCCGCGCCGAGCGGCACCATCCAATCGGCCGGGCGCAGATCGGCGGCGCGCCAGGCGGCGGGTCCGGCCTGGGGCACCAGGCGCGGGCGGGGGGAGGAGGTAGCGCTCATGCATGGCACGCTAGCAGCCCGCGCGCGCCGCGCCCACCGCGCCTTGCTAGCCTTGCGCGCCTTGCGCGCCTTGCGCGCCTTGCGCGCCGCTGCCGCGCGTGCCGCGGCCTGCTTGTCGTCAAGGTCCGGTCGCCGCACAGTTTGCACCCGCACCGGAGACGCCGCATGGACGCACCCGCCCCCCGCCCGCCCGCGCTCGACCTGCCCTTCGATGCGGAGGCGATGCTGGCAGGGCTGCGCCCCTGGGTGGAATGCGAAAGCCCGACCTTCGACCGCGCCGCCGTGAACCGCATGATGGACTTGGCCGCGCGGGAGATGGCACTGCTCAGCGCGCGGATCGACCGTATTCCCGGCCGCATGGGCTTCGCCGATTGCGTCCGCGCCCGCCTGCCCCACACCGCGCCCGAAGGCACGCCCGGGGTTCTTGTTCTCGCACATCTGGACACCGTCCACCCTGTCGGCACGCTCGGGACACTGGCCTGGCGGCGCGATGGCGGCCTCTGTTTCGGCCCGGGCATCTTCGACATGAAGGGCGGCACCTATCTCGCGGTGGAGGCGGCGCGGCAGATCCTGCGCGCTGGCATCGCGACCCCCCTGCCCGTCACCTTCCTGTTCACACCGGATGAGGAAGTCGGCAGCCCTTCCACCCGCGACCTGATCGAGGCCGAGGCCGGCCGCGCGCACAGCGTGCTGGTGCCGGAACCGGCGCGGCCGGATGGCGGGGTGGTGACGGGCCGCTACGCCATCGCGCGCTTCAACCTGCGCAGCATCGGCCGGCCGAGCCATGCCGGCGCGACGCTGTCCGAAGGACGCTCCGCCATCCGCGAGATGTGCCGGCAGGTGGTGGCGATCGACGCCATGACGACGGAGGATTGCACCTTCTCGGTCGGTGTCATCCATGGCGGGCAATGGGTGAACTGCGTCGCCACCGAATGCCGGGCGGAGGCGCTGAGCATGGCGAAGCGCCAGGCCGACCTCGACGCCGGCGTGCAGCGCATGCTGGCCCTGAAGTCCGGCGCCGCCGATGTCACGCTGAACGTCACGCGCGGCGTGACGCGCCCGGTGTGGGAGCCCGATGCCGGAACGATGGCGCTGCACGCCCGCGCGGCCGGCCTGGCGCGGCACCTCGGCTTCGCGCTGCCGCACCAGAGCAGCGGCGGCGGGTCGGACGGCAATTTCACGGGCGCGATGGGCGTGCCGACGCTGGATGGCCTCGGCGTGGCCGGCGCCGGGGCGCATACGCTCGGCGAGCATATCGAGGTGGCCAGCCTGGTGCCGCGGGCGCGGCTGTTCGCGGGGCTTCTGGCAACGCTGGCGTGATGCGCCTGGGTGCAGCTTCGGCTTGCGTCCGGTGCAACCGCGCCTATCGTGATGTCCAGAAAAGCAAGGATTTGTCAGTCATGCGCACCCTGGCCCTGTTTCTTCTCCTGGCGACGGCCCTGCCGATCGCGGCCCTCGCCCAGAGCAACCCGGCGACCGGCCGCAGCTCCGGCGTGGTGCATGGCCAGCCGCCCGACATGCGGCAGGACCTGCACGGCAGCCCCGGCGGCCCACCGCTCAGCCGCAACGAACAGGTGCGCCAGCGCGCGGCGCAGGCCCAGCAAAGCCTGACACCGGAACAGCGCGCGGCGCGGCGCGCCGAACAGCAGGCGCAGCGCCGCGCCCGGCAGCAGCAGCGCGCGCAGCGCCAGCAGCAGCAGCGGGACGCGCGGCAGCAGCGCCAGGCCGCGCAGGGCCATCAGCAGCGCGCGGAACGCACCGCGGGCGGCACGCCCGGCGGCCGCGTGCCGGACAGCGTCGCCGCGCAGGAAGCCCGGCTGACCGAGGCCCGCCGCCGTCAGGCCGAAGCCGAACGCCGCGCGGCCGAGGCCCAGGACGGCGTGCGCTTCGGCCCCGGGCCGCTCGGCGCTACGCGCTGACCAGGAACGCGCCCGCTCAGGCGCCCCCGTCCACCGGCAGGATCTGGCCGGTGACCCAGGATGCGTAAGGGGAGGCGAAGAACAGCACGGCGTTCGCGATATCCTCGACCCGGCCGAGGCTGCGCATCGCGATGCCCTCCAGCATCGTCCGCTGCCCGGCCTCGCCATAGCTTTCGAACTGCTTGATGCTGGACGGGTTAGACAGCACGAAGCCCGGCGCCACCGAGTTCACGGTCACGCCATAGGGCCCGAATTCCCGAGACAATTGCCGCGTCAGGCCCACCAGCGCGTGCTTGGCCGAGCAATAGGCCTGGATGCCGGTGCGGCTGGCCTTGAGGCCGGCACCGCTGGTGATGGTCACGATCCGCCCGGATCGCGCCCGCTTCATGCCAGGCGCCACCGCGCGCGCCAGGTTGAAGGCGGCATGGGTGTTGATGTCGAAGATCGCGTGCCAGTCTTCCTCCGGCACTTCCTCCACCGGCCGCATCACCTGGCCGCGCACGCCGCCGGCATTGCAGACCAGCACGCCGATCGGGCCGCCGGTCGCATCCTCGATGCCCTTGATCCAGCCGGCGGCGGCGCCCTTGGCCGTGAGGTCGAAGGCGGCGGTGCTGATGGCGGTGCCTCGCGCCGTCTCGGCCAGCTCCGCCTCCGGGATGTCGCAGGCGAAAACCCTGCCGCCGAGATCGGAAAAGCCCTGCGCGATGGCGCGACCGAAGCCATGCCCCGCGCCGGTTACCGCCACCGTCACGCCGTCGAACCGGATATTCATCGCATCAGCTCCCGCAGAGTGTCATCCGACATGGCGCGCGTGCCGGCCTCGCATTCGTGGATCATGGCGATCAGGCGCCGCAGCGTCGGGCAGGGCATGCCATGCGCCTGCCCGATCGGCGGCACCGCGCCGATCTGCGCATCGGCGGGCGTCGCGCGCTTCCGCACCCAGAGGTCCCGCCAGACGCCGGAATGGGTTTTTGCGTTGGGCCGGTTGAACGCTTCCAGCGCGGCGATGGAGGCGCGCGCGGCATCCTCGGTGCCCGCGCTGCCGAAGGCGTCGGGCCGGAAGCCGTTGAAGCCGAGCGGCACCACGCCCTCCGCCCGCGCCACATCCAGAACCTCACCGCACAGGGTGCGGAACAGCGGCAGCAGATCGGGTTGCGCCAGCATGTCGGCGATGCCCGACGCCGCCAGGCCCTGCGTGTAGAGCAGCGAGGAATAGGCGAGCTTGCCCCAGAGATAGCCCCAGATGTTGTCGGTCAGCACCGCATCGGGCTCGAAGGTGTCGCGCAGCAAGGCGTGCAGCGCGGTCGCGCGCGGCGTGGCGGCGCCATCGAGTTCGCCGACGACCACGGCGCCGCGATTGCCATACAGGATGCGGCCGGGCTCCAGCCAATCCGCGCCGAAATTGACGAAGGCGCCCATGGTGCGGGTGGCGCCGCAGACATCGGCGATGACGCGCTCGCACAACCCGTTCTGCAGAGACAGCACATAGCCATCGGCGGCGAGGTGCGGCAGCAATTGCCGGCAGGCGGCCTCCGTGTCGTGGGTCTTCACGGCAAGGAAGATGCGGCGATAGGTGCCCTGCACCTGTGCCGGCGTGAAGGCGGGCGCCACGACCTTCATCTGGCCGACCGGGCCTTCGATCGTGAGGCCGCGCGCCGCATCCGCGATGGCGGCGACATGGTCCTCCACCACATCCGCGAACACCACGGCATGGCGCGCGCGCACCAGATGGGCGCCGACCGTGCCGCCGATCGCGCCCGCCCCCCAGATCAGCACCGGGCCACGATCCGCGGCTGCGCGCGCGGCGGCTGCCGCATCATCCCTGGACACGTGCCTGCCCCAACTCCGCCATGCGATTCCGCGACTTGCGCCGCCGCAGCCACGCTGCGCACCCTTGGCAGAACAGACCCGGGACCCTGCGCCGTCAATGCCTGCGCCCTCCGCCACGTGAACGCCGCGCCCAACAATCTGCGCGGCGCGGCGCTGATGTCCGCGGCGGCGCTGCTGTTCGCGGTGGAACTCATGTTCATCCGCTGGATGTCGGCGCGCGGCATCCCGACCGAGGTACAGGTCGCAGCCCGCGCCGCCGGACAGCTCGTATGGGTCGCGCCCACCATCGCGGCGAGTGGCCTGCTGGTGTTCCGCACGCGGCGCCTTGCGCTGCATCTGCTGCGCGGCTGTTCCTCGCTGGTCACCTGGGCGCTGTACTATTTCAGCTTCATGCGGCTCGACCTCGCGACCGGTACGGTGCTGTCCTTCACCAATGTGATGTTCACGACGATGCTCGCCGGCCCGCTTCTGGGGGAACGCGTGGATCGCTGGCGGTGGATCGGCACGCTGGCCGGGCTGCTCGGCGTGGCCGTCATGCTGCGGCCGGGCAATGCGCTGGATCCGCTGGGTGCGGCGGGAGCCATCGGCGCGGCGGTCGCCTGGTGCGGCATCACGCTGACCGGCCGGGTGCTGACGGCCACGGAAAGCACGCGCACCGTCATCGCCTATGTCGGCCTGGTCACCACCGCCGGCGCCCTGCCCTTCGCCATCGCGGCCTATCTGCCGATGGGGCTGGGCGATTGGCTGATGCTGGCGGCCTTCGGCATGATCGCGCCCGGAATCATCGTGCTGGTGACGGAGGCGCTGCGCTATGGCGAGGCCAGCGCCATCGCGCCCTTCCAGTATCTGCGCCTGGTCGTCGTCACCATCGCGGGCTGGGTGATCTGGAACGAGGTGCCGGACGTGTTCGGCTGGATCGGCGCGGCGATCATTCTTGCCGGCGCGGTTCTGATCACGGTGGCGGAAGCGCGGCGCAAATGACCGACGCCACACGCGCCGTGCTGCTCGCCGCCGCCGCCGCATTCGTCTTCACGCTGGAGACGATGGTGGTGAAGCTGATCGAGGGCGTGCCGATCGCCACCATGGTGCTGGCGCGCTCGCTCGGCCAGTTGCTGTGGCCCGCGCGCTTCTTCCTGCGCGACCCGGGCGGGCTGCTGCGGACGCGCGCGCTGCCCATGCAGGTGTTCCGCGGCGCGCTCTCGGTCGTGTCCTGGTACATGTATTTCTACGCCTTCGCGCAATTGCCGCTGGCGACGGCGACGGTGCTGTCCTTCACCTCCGTCCTGTTCGTCACCGCGGCCGCCGGGCCGCTGTTGGGCGAGCGCGTTGGCTGGCGCCGCTGGAGCGCGACGCTGGTCGGCTTCGCGGGCGTTCTGGTGATCCTGCGGCCCGGCGCCGTGCCGCTGGATGGCGCGGTCGCCGCCAGCATCGGCAGCGCGGCGATGGGGGCCGGCATCGTGCTGACCACGAAGGTGCTGGCGCGGACGGAACGCACCGAGACCATCATGTTCTACATCGGCCTGGTCGCCGTCGGCGTATCGCTCCCCATCGCCGCACCCGGCCTCGCCTGGCCAGGCTGGACGAACTTTTGTCTGTTGGTGCTGGCGGGCCTTTGCGGGCCTTTCGCCATGCAGTTGTGGATCACCTCGCTGCGCATGGCGGATGCCAGCGTGATCGCGCCGATCGGCTATGTGCGGCTGATCTTCGCGGCCGGCTTCGGCCTGCTGCTGTTCAACGAGGTGCCGGATTGGGGGCTGGGTGTCGGCGCCGTGCTGATCGTCGGCAGCACCATCTACATCACGCGGCGGGAAGCCCGCCTGACGCGTGCTCAGCCCCGGAAACCCGACTCGGAAATGGCCGCCGCCAGCACCGAACCGGGCAGGCCGAAGGCGCCATAGCCTTGCCGCAGATGCGCGACATAGGCGGCACCCGGCAGCCCCGGCCGGTTGAGCGCCTCGACATAGACCCAGGCTTCGCCGCCGCCCGTCAGCGCCACGCGGATGCGCCGATAGGCGCCGAGTGCCACGCCCTCCGCCCGGTCGAGTGCCGCCAGATGCGCGGCGTTGATGCGCCAGAGGCCGACCGGCACCGCCTCACCCGGCGCCTCCACGATGCTGGCAAAGCGGCGCAGGCGCAGCTTCCAGCCGGGCAGGATCGCGGGGCCGATAAGTTCGGCGCCGAGGCAGCGCGCCCGCATGCGGGCGGGGTCGAGGTTGCTGCCATAGGCGGCGTAGGGAATATCGAGCATCGGCCGGGACCCTGCCGCGCGCGGCGGAACCGGGCAAGGAGGTGCGCTTGGCCCTGCTGATCCAGGCGGCACCGTTGCTGCTGCTGGTCGCCCTGCTGCTGAGCGGCCGCGCCGGCCCGGTGCCGGCGGTGGTCGCGGCGCTGCTGGCCGCGATACCGGCCGCGCTTGTCTCCCTGCCCGAAGGCGTGTCAGCCGCCGGGTTCCTCACGGAGGAGACGCTGCGCGGCGCCTTCCTGGCCGCCAAACCCATCGGCGTCGTCACCGGCGGCCTGCTGTTCCACGCCGCGGTCTCCCGCCCGGCCGAGGCCGTGGCCCGCGCGCCGGAACCGCGGCGCATCTTCGCCGCCACGCTGCTGGCCGGCGTGTTCCTGGAGGGCGTGACGGGCTTCGCCGTCGGCGCGGTATTCGCGCTGTCGGCCTTGCGCGGCATGGGGCTGCGCGGTGCGCCGGCCGGCGCGATGGCCTTGCTGGCGCTCACGCTGGTGCCCTGGGGCGGCCTCGGCCCGGGCACGGCGCTCGGCGCGGCGCTGATCGGGCTGCCGGCGCAGGACCTCGCCTTCGCCACTGCTTGGCCGAACGCCGCCTGGCTGATGCTGCTGCCGCCCGTGCTCTGGCGGCTGTGTGCGGCCGCTGGCGTGGCTGTGGCGGCGCGCGAGCGCCTGGCGCAGATGGGAATCACGGCGGTGATGGCGGCGCTGCTGGTGGCCGGGCACCTGGCACTGCCCTTCGAGGTGGTGGGCGTGGTCGCCGCCGGCCTGCCGCTGCTGGCGGTGCTGTGGCGGCTCGACCCGCCGCGCGATGCCGCCGGGTGGCGGGCAGCGATGGGAAGGCTGTCGCCCTATCTTGGCCTGACGTTCGCCCTGCTCGGCGCCCGCGCCATCCCCGACCCGCCGACATGGACGCCCTTCCCGGACCTGCCTGGATTCGCGCTGACCCATGTGGCGGTGGTGCTGTGGGTGGTTGGCGGCGGCCTGCTTCTGGCGCGCGCGGCGCCCGGCGCGCTGGCCAGGGGCGCCTTGCGCCGGGCGGCGCGGCCAGCGCTGGCAATGCTGCTCTATGTGGTGCTCGCACGCTGGATGGCGGGCTCGGGCGCCGCTGGCGCGCTGGCGGGTGCGACAGCCGAGGGGCTCGGCCCGCTTGCCCCCTACGCCGTGCCGGCCATGGGCCTGGTCTCCGGCATGGTGACGGGCAGCAATGTGGCGTCGAACGCGGCGCTGGTGCCGATACAGGCGGCGCTGGGCGCGGCGGCCGGCCTGCCGCCCCTGCTGGCGCCGGCGCTGCACAATTTCGCGGGCTCCGCCGGTGCGGGCATGTCCTTCGCCGTCACCGCGCTGATCTGCGGGCTCCTGGCGGATGGCACCCGCCCGGCGCAGCTATGGCGCTTGCTGGCGCCGGCGCTGCTGGGCGTGCTTGCGGTGGGCTGGATCAGCGTGGCGGTCTGGCGCTGAGGCGCGCCCGGCCCGCTTCGGTCGCGGTGACCAGCAGCGCGCCATCGCGTGTCTCGAGCGCGATGAGGCCCGCATCCACCGCATCCTCCCACACCGTCAGGCGCGGGCAGGAGGTGCGCCAGGCCTCGATCACCTCCGCATAGGCGCGGGGTGCGGGCACCAGCGCGGCGACCAGGTCCAGCACCAGCGAATCCTTGGGGTCTGCGTTCACGGCCACACCAGCAGGGCCACGCCCTGTCCCACGTAAAAGATTGCGATGGTCGTCACGATCGCGCTGGCCCAGCGGCGGAAGGTGCCGTCGGTCATCCGTTCCAGCACCGGCTTGGCCAGCATCGTCCCGGCCATGGAGGCCAGCACCGCGCCGGTGGCCACGACCGGGTCCAGCACCCCCGCTTCCGGCACCAGCACGCCGAAATAGACCAGCTTCAGGCTGTGCTGCAGCACCTGGCAGGCGGCCTTGGTGGCGATGATGGCGCGGCGATCCAGCTTGCCGCCCAGAAAGAACGCATCCAGCAGCGGGCCGGCCACGCCCGTCAGCAGCATCAGCGACATGCTGGCCGCACCGCCCAGCACGGCGTGCAGCGGCTTCTCGGGGTCGGCGCGCGCCGTGTCCGGCAGCAGCTTGAGCAGGAAGGGGCTGATGCCCAGCATGATCAGCGCGAGCGGCTTCGGCGGCACGAACAGCACCGCCGACCACACCGCCATCGCCAGCAGTGGCCCCAGCGCATAGGTGCCGACGATCCGCCAGCGCACATGCGAAATGCTCAGCACCGCGCGCCACCCGTTGGAGGCGATCTGCGTGACGGCATGCAGCGCCATGGCCGCCGGCAGCGGCAGCAGCACCAGCAGCACGCCGACCAGAATCATGCCCCCTGCCATGCCGAAGATGCCCGAGAGGAAGCTGGTCGCGACCATCAACGACCACAGCAGCAGCATAAGCGATATCGCCATGCCGCCTTGTTGCCCCCTCGGGCCTGCTTGCGCAAACTGTGTTTGCTGACCCTGGCATGAGTTTTCCTGATGGTGGCACCCTACCTCAACGGCATCCGCGCCTTCGAGGCCGCGGCGCGCCTCGGCAGCATCGCCGCCGCTTCCGGCGAGTTGGGCGTGACCCCGGCCGCCGTCAGCCGCCTGGTCAAGCTGCTGGAGGCGCGGATGGGCGTGGCCCTGTTCACCCGCCACGCCAACCGCCTGGCGCTGACCGAGGCCGGGGCACACTACCGCGACGGGCTGGCGCCGCTGCTGCACGGCATCGCTTGCCTGACGGAGCAGGTGGCGGCCCGCGCGGCGCCCCGCGCCATCACGGTCGGCGTCGGCGCCAGCTTCGCGATGCGCTGGCTGATCCCGCGCCTCGCCCGCTTCCAGGCGGTGGCGCCGGATGTGGAGGTGCGGATCGTGACGGGCGGCGCCACACGGCCGCATCGCAGCGACTGGACCTGCGGGATACGCCTCGGCGACGGTGTTGCGCCAGGGCTGGTCGCGACGCGCCTGTTCGGCGCGGATATCCTGCCCGTGGCGACACCGGCGGTTGCCGCGCGGTTGCGCGGGCCGGCCGATCTCGCCGGTGTGCCGCTGCTGCGCGTGGCGCATGCGCCGGGGGACTGGCCGCGCTGGCTGGCGGCCGCCGGCTGCACAGGCATCACCCCGCATGGCCCGGTCTTCGACGTGCATGGCCAGGCGTTGCAGGCGGCAACCGATGGCCTTGGCGTGGCGCTCGGCTTTCCGCCCTACCTCGTCGATGATCTGGCCGCCGGCCGGCTGGTGGCGCCCTTCCCCCTCGCCGTGCCGCGCGGCGATGGCTGGTACCTGCTGCATGAGGCAGCGCGGGAGGCCGAGCCCGGCTTCCGCGCCTTCCGCGACTGGCTGCTGGCCGAGAGCTTGCCGCCGCCCGCCACCGGGATTACGCCGCGCGCATGAGCCAGCACGCGCATCTGATCGGCGGCCGCGCCGTCGCCACCACCGCCACCATCCCGGTCATCAACCCCTCCGACGGCGCCGAGATCGGCGCGCTGGCGCGGGGCACCGTCTTCGAGGTGGACGCCGCCTGCCGCGCCGCCCAGGCCGCACTCGACGGCCCCTGGGGCCGGATGACGGCGCGCGAACGGGGGCGGCTGCTGCTGGCGCTCGCCGCCCTGGTGCGCCGCGATGCCGAAAGGCTGGCGGCGCTGGAATCGCTCGACGTCGGCAAGCCGCTGCGCCAGGCCCGCGCCGATGCCGAGGCCTCCGCGCGCTACTTCGAATTCTACGGCGGCGCCGCCGACAAGATGCATGGCGAGACCATCCCCTCGGCCGAAGGGATCCTTGCGATGACGGTGTGGGAACCGCATGGCGTCACGGCGCACATCATCCCCTGGAACTACCCGATGCAGATCCTGGGGCGGTCGCTCGGCGCTGCGCTGGCCATGGGCAACGCCGCGGTGGTGAAGCCCGCGGAGGATGCCAGCCTGTCCACCCTGGCGATCGGCGAATTGGCACTGGAAGCGGGCTTCCCGGAGGGTGCCGTCAACGTCATCACCGGCCTTGGCGAGGAAGCCGGCGCGGCGCTGACGGCGCATCCGCTGGTCGCCCACATCTCCTTCACCGGCAGCCCGGAGGTCGGCACGCTGATCCAGCGCGCGGCAGCCGAGCGGACCATTCCTGTGACGCTCGAACTCGGCGGGAAAAGCCCGCAGATCGTCTTCGCCGATGCCGACATGGACGCGGTGCTGCCGACCGTGATGGCGGCCATCATCCAGAATGCCGGCCAGACCTGCTCCGCGGGATCGCGCCTGCTGGTCGAGGATGCGGCCTATGACCGGGTGGTGGGGGCGCTGGCCGAGCGCTTCGCGAAGCTCGAAGCCGGGCCGGCCGAGCGCGACCTCGACCTCGGCCCGCTGGTGAATGCGGCGCAGCAGAAGCGCGTGCGGGGCTTCCTCGACCTTGCGGCGCGCGATGGCCTGCGCCTGGCGGGCCAAGGGCGCATCACCGGCAATGCGCCGGAGGGCGGCTTCTACGTGGCACCCGCACTGCTGGCTGACGTGGACGCCAGCCACACGCTGGCGCAGGAGGAAATCTTCGGCCCGGTCTTGGTGGCGACGCGCTTTAGCGATGAGGCCCAGGCCGTGGCGCTGGCGAATGGCACGCAATACGGCCTGGTGGCCGGCGTCTGGACACGGGATATCGGCCGCGGCCTGCGGCTGGCGCGGTCCATCCGCGTGGGGCAGGTGTTCGTGAACAATTACGGCGCCGGCGGCGGCGTGGAACTGCCCTTCGGCGGGGTCAAGCGCAGCGGGCATGGTCGGGAAAAGGGGTTCGCCGCACTCGCCGGCTTCGGCGCGCTTAAGACCATTGCGGTCCGGCACGGGTAGTCCGGTTGCCGAGGCCCGCCCGGCCGACCTATAGAAGCGCCATAGAACCAATCAGGGAAACGCCAGGAATGACCTTCACACGCCGCCTCGCCCTTGCCGCCGCGCTCAGCCTGCCGCTGGCCGCGCCCGCCCTGGCCCAGACGCAGATCACCCTGCAGCACCCGCTGCCGCTGAACAGCCATTACGGCGCCGGTGCGTCCGCCTTCAAGGAAAGCCTGGAACGCGCCACCAACAACCGCTTCCGCGTCAACATCCAGCGCAACGACAATGAGCGCGAGGCGATCGAGAGCGTGCAGATCGGCACGATCGAATGCGTCATCACCTCCACAGGTCCCGTCGGCAATTTCGTGCCGGAGACGCGCAACCTCGACGTGCCCTTCCTGTTCCGCGACACGGCGCATGCCCGCGGCGTGCTGGACGGGCCGATCGGGCAGGAGATGCTGGCGCGCTTCACGCCGCGCGGCCTGGTCGGCGTGGTGTGGATGGAGAACGGTTTCCGCCACCTGACGAATTCGCGGCGCGAAGTGAACACGCCGGCCGACATCCGCGGCCTGAAGGTGCGCACCATGGAAAACCAGGTGCATATGCGTGCCTTCACCACGCTCGGCGCGCTGCCGACGCCGATGGCCTTTTCCGAGTTGGTGCCGGCCTTGCAGCAGGGCACCGTGGACGGTCAGGAAAACCCGATCCCGGTCATCGTCGCCAACAATCTGAACCAGGTGCAGCGCCACCTGACGCTGACCGGCCATGTCTATTCGCCGGCGATCATGATCTGCAATCCCGCGATGCTGGGCCGCCTGAACGCCGCGGATCGGACCGCTTTCAACGAGGCCGCGCGCCTCGGCGCCACCGCCAACCGCGCGCGTGTCACCAGCGACGAGAATACCGGCGTCGAGGAACTGCGCCGCCGCGGCATGACCGTGGTGACGCAGGTGGACAGCGCAGCCTTCCAGGCCGCGCTCGCCCCCGGCGCCACGCAGATCGAAACCGGCCTCGACAGCGCGCTGCTGGCCCGCATCCGCGCCTGGCGCGCCAACTGATCGCGGCAGCGTTCCAGCAATAGCCGAGGGCGCGGGGCTCATCCCCCGCGCCCTTTTCGTTGAGGCCTATGCATGAATGCCATGAACATCTTGCCCTTGCAGGTCACGGCGGCAGCGACCGTGCTGACCGTGCTGGTGGCGCTGTGGGCCGCGGAAGGCGATGGCGTGCGGGCGCGGCTGCGGCGCGCCGTGCTCGGCCTGGATCGCGCGACGACCGCCGCGGCGTCCGTGCTGGCCTGCATCGCGCTGGCCGTCGCCGTGCTGGCGGGGCTGTGGCAGGTGTTTGCCCGGTTTGCCACCGAAACCCCCTCCATCTGGTCGGAGGCGCTGGTGCGCACGGCGCTGATCTGGATGGCCTATCTTGGTGTCGCCGTGGCACTGCGCATGGGCGCCCTGGTCTCCATCGATGTGGCGCACCGGGTCAGCCGCGGCGCGGTACGGCGCGCCATCGAGGCCGCGTCGCTGGCCGGCAGCCTGGCGATGCTCGGCGTCATGTTCTGGTTCGGCTGGATCATGACGGAACGCGTGCAGTTCCAGGAAATGGCGGGGCTCGAGGTCTCGATCTCCTGGGGCTACGCGGCGATCCCGATCGGCGCCGTGTTCGCCATGATCGGCGCGGTCGCGCATTTCCTGGACCGCCGCAACGCCGAGCTGGAGTCCGCGGTATGATCGGCGATTGCCGCGTCACGAGGCGGACCGCGCCAGCGGTCCGAGGCCGCGAATGCGGCCCGCTTCCTATGCCGCGAAGGCAAGCGGCCGGATGGCCGCACCCGCCATTTGAGGGCTCACGCGTATGAGCGGCGCGATGCTCACGGTGATGCTGGTGCTGTTCGCGGCCAGCATCCCCGTCGCCGTGGCGATCGGCATCGCCGCCATCATCGGCATCGGCGGCTTCACGAGCTTCCCGCTGATCGTCGCCGCGCAGCAGCTTTTCGTGGCACTCGACAAGTTTCCGCTGGCGGCGATTCCCTTCTTCATCCTGGCCGGCAACCTGATGGATGTCGGCGGCATCTCCCGCCGGCTGGTCGATTTCGCGAAGTCGATCGTCGGTGGCATCCAGGGCGGGCTGCCGGCCACCTGCATCGTCACCTGCATGATCTTTGCCGCCATCAGCGGCAGTTCCGTCGCCACCACCTTCGCGATCGGCGCCATCATGATCCCGGCGCTGGTGCGGGCCGGCTACCCGGTGGCCTTCGCCGCGGCCTTGCAGGCGACGGCGGCCGAGCTCGGCGTGATCATCCCGCCCTCCATCCCGATGATCCTGTATGGCGTCACGACGCAGACCAGCATCCCCGAATTGTTCATCGCCGGCATCGTGCCCGGCTTCCTGATCGCCGCCGCGCTGATCGTGACGGTGCTGATCTGGTGCCGCATCAAGGGCTGGGGCAGGCAGGATGGCGAGGGCCGCCTGCCCTTCCTGCGGGCCACGCGCAATGCCGGCTTCGCGCTGCTGATGCCGGTGGTGGTGCTGGGCGGCATCTATGGCGGCGTCACCACGCCGACCGAGGCCAGCGTCATCGCCGTCGCCTACGCCATCCTGGTCGGCATGTTCGCCCACCGGGAGCTTCGGCCCCGCGACCTGTATCCCATCTTCAAGAAGTCGGTCGTCAGCAGCGCCGTGATCCTGTTCATCATCGCCTGCGCGGCGCTGTTCTCATGGCTGCTGAACCGGCAGGGCGTGCCGGATGCGGCGGCCGCCTGGCTGGTCGCGACCTTCGATGGCGCCGCGCTGTTCCTGCTCGGCGTCAACCTGTTCCTGTTCGTGGTCGGCATGTTCGTGGAGACAAGCGCCAGCATCATCGTGCTGGCGCCGATCCTGGCCGAGGCTGCCGGGCGCTTCGGCATCGATGGCGTGCATTTCGGCACGATCATGGTGGTGAACTTGGCCATGGGCATGATCACGCCGCCCTTCGGCGTGAACCTGTTCGCCGCCGCCCAGGTGGCGGGCACCAGCATCGACAAGATGATGCGCTATCTGCCGATCTTCATCGGCGTGATCTTCGCCTGCCTCATGGTGATCACCTACGTTCCCTGGTTCGTGCTGGTGCTGCCGGAACTGGTCTTCCGGTGAGCGTCACCACGCGCGCGCCGCGGCAGGCGCCGGTGGTCGGCGGGCCCGCCGCCATCAGGCACCTCCGGCGCGACCCGATGCTCAAGGCGGTGATCCGCGCGGCGGGCGCCTGCACGCTGCGCCCGATCAAGCGCGAACCCTATGAGGCGCTGGTCCGCGCCATCGCCCACCAGCAGGTGCATGGCCGCGCGGCGGAGGCGATCCTCGGCCGCTTCATCGCCAGCTTCCCGGGCCACCCCTTCCCCCCCGCCGAGGCGGTGCTGATGGCCCCGCCCGAGCAGCTGCGCGCCTGCGGCCTTTCCGGCAGCAAGGTCGCCGCCATCCGCGACATCGCGGAGAAGGCGGTGGGCGGCCTGGTGCCAAACCGCAAGGCGGCGGCGCGGCTTTCGGATGAAGTGCTGATCGAGCGCCTGGTGCAGATCCGCGGCGTCGGGCGCTGGACGGTGGAGATGTTCCTGATCTTCACCCTCGGCCGGCCGGACGTGCTGCCCGTCGATGATTTCGGCGTGCGGGAGGGGTATCGGCTGGCCGCCAGCCTCGACACCCAGCCGAAGCCGCGCGACCTGGCTGCGATCGGGGAGGCCTGGGCGCCCTATCGCAGCGTCGCCGCCTGGTATCTGTGGCGCGCGGCGGATGCGGCGAAAGCGGTCAAGCCGAAGGCTGAGTAGGCGCGAGGGTTGCGATCAGCCGGGGAATCTTCTCCTTGAACGGGAAGAAGCCCTTGGTCGCGAGCGGCCAGCAGGCGCTGTCCCAGTCGCGCCGCAGGCGTGTGATGCGAAGCCCCTCCAGCGCCGCCGCCGTCCAGCCGATTGGTGCCCAGGGTGTCACCACGGGCACGGTCTGCGCGGCGATCCAGGCCGGCAGGGCATCGCGCTCGATCACCACGCCATCGGCGCCGAAATGCCCGGCCGCACGCGCAACGCCGTCGGCCAAGGCGGCGCGGGCGTAAGCCGCCGCACTCGGCGCGCAGCCCCCGGGCGAGCGTGCCTCCGGCACCGCGAAACCCGCCACGGCGACCACGCGCGTGCCCGGCGGCAGCAGGCTTTCGGCGTGCAGATCATCCTCATGCAGCAGCAGCGCCACCGGTCCGGTGGGCAAGGCCGCGGCCGGCGCCAGGGGCCGCACCGGCGGCATCGGCGGCGCTTCCAGCGGCAGCGGATTTTCGTCCAGCTCGCCGCGCGGATCGAAGCGGCCCTGCGTGTGCTTCGCGATGTTGTCGGCGCGCGCGACATAATGCTTGCCCGCCGTCTGCATGCCCGCGACCCAGCGCCAGGACAGCGTGTTGGACGCCGCATCGGCATCCTTCAGATGGCGCAGGAACACATCGGCGCCGAGCACCCAGGGCAGGCGCAGCGTGAAGATCCAGATGCTGGCGAACCACATCCGCACATGGTTGTGCAGCCAGCCGGTCTCGCGCAGTTCCTCCATCCAGGCATCGAAGCAGGCGATGCCGGTGGCGCCTGCTTCCGCGCGTTCCACCGCCTGGCGCAGCCCGCCGGAGGTCCGCAGCCGGTCCTGCTCGCGCGCCAGCTCCGCGCGGTAGGATTCCCACAGCCCCGGGCGCAACTCGAGAAAACCCTTCCAGTAGCTGCGCCAGAACACTTCCTGGATGAATTTTTCCGCGGCGCTGGCGCTGTGATGCGCAAGCGCGGTGCCGACAAGCTCGGCCTCCGTCACCAGCCGGTGCCGCACCGCCGGCGACAGCAGCGACACGTCCCGCCGGGCGCCCGGCCCGGGGTCGCTGTTGCGCCCGCCGGCGTAGTGATGCCCCATGCGCGGCGCGAATTCGTGGAGCCTGGCCAGCGCCGAGGCGCGATGCAGCGGAAGGTGTTCGATGATCATAGGCGACAGGTCGGAGCGCGAAGGAGGAGTGCAAGAACCGGAACGGCCGGTGGGTCGCCGGCCCTTCCTCCAGACCCTCGGCCTCGTCACGCTGCTCGGCGCCGGCGCGGCCGCCTATGGCTTCTGGTTCGAGCCCGCCTGGCGGCTGCGCATCGCGGAATACCGGCCACGCCTGCCGAACTGGCCGACCGGCACGCCGGTCACCATCGCGATCCTGTCCGACATCCACGCCAACGACCCCTACATGCCGCTGGAGCGCGTGGCCGAGATCGTACGGATAACCAACGCGCTGAACCCGGACCTGGTGGTGCTGCTCGGCGACTACCCGGCCAGCATCCGCATGATGCGGCGCGCCATCCCGGTGGAGGAAACCGTGCAGGTGCTGGCCGGGCTGCGCGCGCGCCATGGCGTGCACAGCGTGCTCGGCAACCATGATTGGTGGGAGGATGCGCAGGCGCAGCGCTACCGCCGCGGGCCGCCGCGCATCGCGCGGATTCTGGCCGGCGCGCATATCAGCGTGCTGCACAATGCCGCGGTGAAGACCGGCTTTCGCGGCCAGGGTTTCTGGGTGGCGGGCAGCGGCAGCCTGTGGGCCTTCAACGAAGGCGGGGGCCGGTATCTCGGCGCCAATGACCTCACCCGCACGCTGGCGCAGGTGCGGGACCAGGATCCGGTGATCCTGCTGTGCCACGAGCCGGATATCTTCCCGAGCGTGCCGCGCGACCGGGTGGCGATCACGCTGTGCGGCCACACGCATGGCGGGCAGGTGAACCTGTTCGGCTGGCGGCCGGTGGTCCCCTCCGCCCATGGCGGCCGCTACGCCTATGGGCATATCCAGGAAGACGGGAAGCACATGATCGTCTCGGGCGGCCTCGGCACAGCGATCCTGCCGGTGCGCTTCGGCGTGCCGCCGGAGATCACGCTGGTGCGCCTCGGCGGCATCGGCTGAGTCAGCGCGCCGCCAACGCCGATCACGCGGAGCTCACACCAAGGGCCGAATTGCCTGACCTGCGCCCGCCGCAGGCGGGCGAGCGGCCGAATGGCTGCCGTGCCGCATGGCGCGAGGCAGGCGGCCGGAGGCCGCGCCCGCCATTTGAGGGCAAAAAAAACAGACCGACGAGTCGCTGAAAGCGGCCGTTGGGCTCACACCGGCAGGAAGCGCCTGACCTCCGTCAGGAAGGCTGCCGGGTTCTCGGCATGCAGCCAATGGCCGGCCTGGATGGCGCGGAAGGTCACGGCGGGGAATAGCGCGCGGAACAGCGCGTGGTGCTGCGGCTGGACATAGGCGGACTGCGCGCCCGACAGCGCGAGCACCGGCCCCTCGAACCGCCCCGGCAAGGCGGGCCAGCCGCCGATCTCCGGCATGCCGGCGGCAATGTGGTCGAGCGCGATGCGCCAGCGCGGCGCGTCATCCGCGAAGACCAGGTTCTGCAGCAGGAAGGCCCGCAGCGGCGCCGACGGCACGGCGACCGACAGCGCCGCATCGGCGTCCCGCCGCGTGAGGCCGGGCATCAGCGCCATGCCGCGCATGGCGCGGAGATACGCGCCGAACAAGGGTGCCGGGTAGGTAACGGGCGCGATATCGGCCACCACCAGCCGACCGACCGCATCTGGCCGCGTCAGCGCCAGCGCCATCGCCGCCTTGCCGCCCATGGAATGGCCGAGCACATCGGCGGGGAACGCCCCCTCCGCCCGCATCGTCTCGGCCACGTCTTCCGCTATCTCCGCATAGGCCATGCCGGGCGCGTGCGGCGAGGTGCCGTGGTTGCGCAAATCGAGCGCCAGCACCCGCCTGCCATCCTCGGCCAGCGCCTTCTGCACGGTGCCGAAGTTCTGGCGCGCGCCGAACAGCCCGTGCAGCAGCACCAGCGCCGGGCCTTCGCCCATCGCGCTGACCGCGAGCCTCATCCGCGCGCGGCCAGGATCACCGAGATCACGATCAGCCCCCCGCCCGCCAGCACGTCCCAGCCGAGCGGCTCGCCGAGCCAGATCGTGGAGATCAGCACGCCGAAGGCCGGCACCATCAGGAAGCCCACGGAGGACACCGCGCCGGGCAATTGACGCCCGGCCTCGATCACGCACCAGGTGCCGATCGGTGCTGCGATCAGGCCGATATAGAGCAGCGGCAGCCATGCGCCCGCCCCGACCCCGCCCTCCGGCTCCATCAGCAACGCGAGGGGAAGCAGCACCAGCGTGCCGATCGCGAAGCACCAGGGCAGCAGATCCAGCATCGCGGTCTTGGGCGGCCATTTCCGGCTGGCGATGATGGCGATGCTCCAGAGCAACCCGGCCGCCACCAGCATGAGGTGGCCATACACCCCCTGCCGGTCCGACCAATCGACCGCCCAGGGCCCGATCAGCACGGCCGCCCCCGCCATGCCGACCGCCGCTGCGGCCCAGCGCACGGGCGATACCTTCTCCCCCAACAACAGGACCGAGAGCGGGATCAGCCAGTAGGTCACGACATTCGACAGCACGGCGGTGCGCCCCGCCGGCACCAGCGCCACGGCAAGGTGGGTGAGAGCGAAGAAGCCGCCCAGCTGCAACAGCCCAAGGAATGCCAGGGCGCGCCGATCCTCCGCTGCCGGCCAGCGCAGCCGGCCGAGCGCCAACAGCAGCAGCGCCGCCACCAGGGCAGCCAGCGCCGCGCGGCCCGTGCCGAACCACAGCGGCGTGGCGTCGGCGAGCGCGTATTTCGTCACCGGCCAGGCGCCGCCGAACAGGATGACGGCTGCGAAAAGCAGCCGGAAGGCAGTCGCCATGGGCATCGCGCCGAGCCTAGCCCGCGGCGTGCCCGTGTCGGAAGGCCCGGGGTGCCGACAAATTCATGAAGGGCCCTGCGGCGCGAAGGCCTGTTCCATGGCGGCGCGCATGGCCAGTGCCTGCGCCATCGCGCCGGTGGCACGGCGCGGCGCGAGATCGGCCTCGGTCACCATGGCACCTGCCGCCACCGGCCGCGCCAGCGCCACGCCATGCGCCAGCCCGATCGGCAGGGCAGCCAGCGCGCGGGACCGCGCGGCGGGAATGCAGGTCCCCCAGACAGTGCCGCCACCCTCCCCGTCCAACACCTCCCCCACATTCAGGTCGCGCTTGGCGATGGCGACGCAATCGGCCGCCCATGCCTCCGCCACGCCCGTCGCTTCCCGCCGTAGCGCCACGGAGGCGACCGAGACGCCAAGCTCCAGCCCAATGAAATGGTAGGGCCGCCACAGCGCGGCATAGCGGCCAGAGGCGTCGGTCGCGACGCCATACTCGGAAAAACAGCGGCGGGCGTAGTCGGTTTCGCCCTCGAACACCGCATAGACGCCCCAGCGGAGGTCGTCGGGCACGGGCGTGCCGTCCCGGTTGAGCGAGGAGATCACCTCCACCACGCCTTTTTGGGCCAGGATGCCGCCCTCGGCCCGGGGCCTCAGCAGGCGCGGCAGGCCGGACGTGCCGCAGGGCGGGAAGGCCAGGCCGTTCTCGGGCGGCGCCAGGCCGGTGGCGTTGGCGATGGCCGCCATCTCGATGCCGGATTTCGTGCCATCGAGGAAGGAGTTGAACATGCGCGGGTTCATGCCGCCCGCCCGCGCCTGTTCGGCGGTCAGGCCGTAATGGTCCCACACGGTCTCGGGCGTGCTGGCGTGATAGGCGGGCAGGTATTTCGTGCCCTTGCCGGCGGCGATGATCCGAAAACCGCCGGCGCGCAGCGTATCGACAAGCTCGGCGACCAGGGCCGGCTGGTCGCCATAGGCCATGGAATACACCACGCCCGCGGCCGCCGCTTCGCGCGCCAGCAGGGGGCCGGCCAGCACATCGGCCTCCACATTCACCATCACCACATGCTTGCCCTGCCGGATCGCGTGGCGGGCGTGCACCAGGCCATGGGCGGGGTCGCCGGTCGCTTCGACCACGACCTCCACCGCCGGATGGCCGATCAGGCCGAGCGTGTCCTCGGTCAGCCAGGTGCCGCCGGAGGCCAGCGCGGCATCGGCATCCGCGGCCTCGCGCCCCTCCGGCCAACGGATGAGCCCGAGCGCCGCGCGGGCGCGTGGCACGGACAGGTCGGCGATGCCCAGCACATGCAGCCCCGGCGTGCGCGGCACCTGGTGAAGGAACATCGAGGCGAACTTGCCTGCGCCGATCACGGCGACGCGCACGGGACGCCCCTGTTCGGCGCGACGGGCCAGCAGGCGGTGCAAATTCATGGATTGCTCCAGGGGCGCGGCCGGTAGCCGGGCCAGGACAGCGCGCCACCGGTGCGCCGCAGCACCAGGATCAGCCCGGCGGCGGCCACCAGAACGGCGGCACCCTGCACGGCGCGCCGCCCGATCGCGTCCTGCACGCGGGGCGGCAGGAAGACCACCGAAACGAGCCCCACCGCCATCAGGACCCAGCCCATCAACCCAGGCCCTTCACAGGGTCAGCATGATCTTGCCGACATGCGTGCTGCTTTCCATCAGCGCATGCGCGGCGGCGGCATCCTCCAGCGGGAAGGTCGCATGGATCACCGGCATGGCCTGGCCGGCTTCCAGCAGCGGCCAGACCCGCGCCAGCAGCGCCTCGGCCAGCGCGCCCTTCTCGGCCGTGCTGCGCGGCCGCATGGTGCTGCCGGTCACGGTCAGGCGCTTCACCATGATGGGCCGCAGATCGACGCTGTCCGCCACATGGCCGTTCAGGAAGGCGATCATCACCAGCCGCCCGTCCAGCTTCAGGCAGCGGACATTCCGCGCGAAATAGGGCGCGCCGACCATGTCCAGCACGACATCGATGCCCTTGCCGCCCGTGGCCGCCTTCACCGCCTCGGCAAAGTCCTCCGCCCGGTAGTCGATGGCGTGGTCGGCGCCGAGGTCGCGGCAGGCCGCGACTTTGGCCGGGCTGCCGGCGGTGGCGAACACCGTGGCGCCGAAAGCTTTCGCGAGTTGGATCGCGGTGACGCCGATGCCGGAGGTGCCGCCATGGATCAGCACACTCTCTCCGGCGTGCAACCGGCCATGGCCGAACAGATTGGCCCAGACGGTAAAATAGGTCTCCGGCAAGGCGGCCGCCCGCAGCGCATCGAAGCCCTTCGGCCAGGGCAGGCACTGCGCCTCGGGTGCGGCGCAGTATTCCGCGTAGGCGCCGCCATTGGTCAGCGCACAGACCTGGTCGCCGACGCGCAGATGCGCAACGGACGCGCCGCAGGCCACGACCTCGCCCGCGCATTCCAGGCCGATCACCGGGCTGGCGCCAGGCGGCGGCGGGTAGCTGCCGGAGCGCTGCGCCACATCCGGCCGGTTCACGCCGATGGCGGCCACGCGGATCAGCACCTCATCCGCCTTCGGTTGCGGCAGGGGCCCGCTTGCCGTCACCAGCACGCTGGCCGGGCCGCCGGCGCCATGGTCGATGAAGCGCATCTCATTGGGCAGCATGCAGGGCTCCGGTTCGTCGTGCTGGCAGGAGGGACCACGCAGCCGCCTCGGCCGTCAACATCCCGGAGCGGTCCGTTCCCGCCTGCCGGTTGCAACGAACCCAGGCTTGCACCCGCAAACCTGCGCGTGGGAGCGTGCCGGGGTATGGCGATGAGGGGCCGGCATGATGCGGATCAGCCGCCGGGGCGCGATCGGCGCCGGCACCGTGCTGGCCGTGGCCGGGCAGGTCCGGGCCCAGGGCGTCGCGCCGCCGCCGCAGGGCGCGCCGCTGACCATCGGCGCGATCTTCCCCTTGAGCGGGCCGCTGGCGCCGCTCGGCGATGAGAGTTTCCGCGGCCTGGAAATGGCGGTGGAGGAGCGCAACGCCGCCGGCGGGCTGTCCGGCCGCCCGCTGCGCCTGGTGCGCGCCGACGCCACCGACGACACCACCGCCATCACCGAGGCGCGGCGCCTGACCAGCGGCAGCGACCGCGCCGCCGCGATCTTCGGCAGCTTCGTCTCCACCGTGGCGCTGCCGGCCAGCCAGGTGGCGGAGTTGGCCGGCGTGCCCTTCTTCGAACTCGGCGCCAAAAGCGATGCGCTGCTCGACCGCGGCTTCCGGCTGGTGTTCCGCGCCAGCCCCCGCGCCGCCGACTATGCCGCCGCGACGCTGACGGCCGTGACCGACATCCTGGCCCCCGCGCTCGGCGCCGCGCCGCCTTCGCTGCGGCTCGCGATCGCGCATGAGGATGCGGCCAGCGGGCAATCGGTGGGCGCCGCGCAGGAAGCCGGCGCGCGCGCGGCCGGGCTCACACTGGTGGAGCGGGTGGCCTATGGGGAACGCCCCGCCGATCTCGGCGCCGTGGTGCAGCGGCTGCGCGGGCTCGCGACGGATGTGGTGCTGCATAGCGGCGCGCCGGGCGATGAGGTGCTGCTGTTCCGCGCCATGCGAGAGGCCGCGTGGCGGCCGCGGATGGTGGTGGGCGTCGCCGGCGGCTATGGCGTGGCGGAAACCGCGCGGCTTGTGGGCGATGGGTTCCTCGGCGCCATCAGCGCGGACCATACGCCCTTCGCGGTGGACGAACGCTTCGCACCCGGCGCGGGCGCCTTCGCCGAAGCCTATCTGCGCCGCTACGGCGCTGCCCCGCGCGCCGGCAACAGCCTGGCGGCCTTCGTCGGGGCGCGCATCTTCCTCGATGGCTTGGCGCGCGCCGGCGGCACGGAGCGCGACCGCATCCGGGCCGCGATCCAGGCGCTGGACCAGCCCGAGGGCACGACGCCGGCGGGCTGGGGGGCGCGCTTCGATGAACGCGGGCAGAACCAGCGCGCACGCCCGGTGATCTGCCAGTGGCAGGCGGGGCCGCGCCAGGGCGGGTTGGCCGGCCCGCGCCAGGTGGCATTGCTCGGCGCCCCGGGCGGCATCGCGCCCGTGGTGCCGCGCCTCGGGGTGTAGCCCCTACCCGGCGGTGATGCCGGCCGAGCGGACCAGCGGTTCCCACACGCCGATCTCGCTGCGGAGATATTCCGCGGCCGAGACCGGGGTGGAGTTGCTGACCACCTGCATCGCAAAGCCGGTCAGGCGTTCGGTCACCGCAGGCACGCGGACGGCGGCATTCACCGCGGCGTTGATCGCATTCACCACCGGCATCGGCGTGCCGCTGCGCACCAGCACCATGTGCCAGGTATAGGCTTCATAGCCGGCCACGCCCTGCTCGATCATCGTCGGGATGTTCGGCGCCAGGGCGGAGCGCTGCTTGGTGGAAATGCCCAGCGCCCGCAACTCGCCCGACCGCGCATAGGGCAGCGCGGAGGCCGCGATGTCGAAGATCATCGGGATGCGGCCCGACAGCACATCCGGCATGGCGGCGGAGGAGCCGCGGAAGGGCACGTGGTTCACCTTGAGGCCGCCGGCCGCGTGCATGAACAGCTCGGTCGCCAGGTGCACCGCGCCGCCATTGCCCGAGGACGCATAGTCGTATTTGCCCGGGTTGTTGCGGATCTCGGTGATGAACTCCGCCAGCGTCCGGGCCGGAAAATTGTTGTGCACCAGCAGGATCACCGGCACCTGGCCGACCAGCGCCACGGGGGTGAAATCGGCGATCGGGTCGAACGGCAGGCGCGGGAACATCGCGCGCGTCACGGCGTGCGCCACCGTTGTGTAGAGCACGGTCGAGCCATCCTGCGGGCCCTTGGCCACCGCATCGGTGCCGATCACGACGCCGGAGCCGGTGCGGTTTTCCACCACCACCCGCTGCGGCAGGGCCTTCGACATCTCCTCGGCGATCAGCCGCGCGGGCACGTCGGTCGGGCCGCCGGCGGCGAAGGGCACCACCATGCGCACGGGCTGCGTCGGCCAAACGGCCTGCGCCTCGGCGCTGCGCAGGCCGAGCGCCGGCACGGCAAGGCCGCCGGCGCCCAGCACAAGGGCGGAACGACGCGTGAAACGGGTCTGGGTCATGAACGAATTCTCCCTGTGGCAGGTGACGATGTTGCTCCCTGTCAAGGTGTGGATAGTCCGACGCCGCGCGTCAACCCGAAGCGGCGGTCAGGGTGGCGTAGAGCGCCGCATCGGTCGCACCCTCCGTCCCCAGCAGCAGCACGCGGCTTTCCACATCGAGCCCGAGCATGGCGCGCGTCATCGGCTCGGCCGCCGCCAGCAGGAAGGCCGCCAGCACCGGCGCGGCGCTTTCGCCCGCGACGATGGGCGGCGTGCGCGCGGCCAGCAGGCGCATGGCATCCACCGCGCTGGCATCCTGCAACGCCATATAAGCGAAGGCCGCGCGTTCCAGCTCCTGCCAGGCCAGCAGGCTCGGCTCCCCACAGGCAAGGCCGGCCATGAGCGTGTCGAGCTCGCCCTCCACCGCGGTGATCCGCCCGGCTTCCGCGCTGGCCAGCAGGCAGGCGGCGTTTTCCGGTTCCACCACCACAAGCTTCGCGGGGATGCGCGCCGCGCGGAGCTGCACGCTGGCGGCCGCCGCCACGCCGCCCACGCCGCCGGGCACGAAGACATGCGTGGGCGGCGCCGGCATGGCGGCAAGGCATTCCTCGGTCAGCAGGCGATAGCCCTGCATCACGTCGCGGGGGATTTCGTTGTAGCCCTCCCACGACGTATCGGAGACGACGAACCAGGCTTCCTGCTCGGCCATGCGCGTGCAGGCGCGCACGGCGTCGTCATAGGTGCCGGGCACAACGCGGATCTCGGCGCCATAACGCGCGATGGCGGCGCGGCGGCCTTCGCTTACACCCTCATGCACAAAGATCACGCAGGACGCGCCGAAGCGCCGCGCGCCCCAGGCTACACTCCGGCCGTGATTGCCATCGGTCGCGCAGGTCACGGTGATGGCCCGCACGGCGTCGCGATGCGCGCCGGCTTCGAGTTCCTTCGTGGTGGCCGCGTTCACCACGCCGCGCCGCGCAAGCTCCCCGACCAGCAGCCGCGCCACCGCATAGGCGCCGCCCAGCGCCTTGAAACTGCCGAGGCCGAAGCGCGCGGATTCATCCTTCCAGTGCAGCGACGCCACGCGCGCGGCGGCCGCGACATCCTCCAGCCCAAGCAGCGGCGTGGGCGCATAGCCGGGCCAGGATATGATCTCGGCGCGGGCGCGGCGATAGCCGCCCTCGGGCAGCACCACCACGCCGGGGGTGCCGTGATGGCGGTTGAGCAGCAGGCGGTAGGGGCGCTGGGGGATCATGGCCGCACCTTGGCGGCGGCGGGTGGAGCCGGCAACCTGCCGCCACTCGAAGGGGAGGCAGCGATGCAGGTCACGATCCTGGGCGGCGGCGGATTCCTGGGGCGCCGCCTGGCCGCGCGGCTGACGGCGGAGGGCGGCGTCACCGCGCTGACGCTGTTCGACCTGCACGAACCCGCCCCCTTGCCGGCCCCCTTCCCCGTCCGCTGCGTGGCCGGCGACGTGGCGGACCCCGCGCAGGTCGCGGCCGCGATCCCGGAAGGCACGGGACTGGTGGTGCACCTTGCCGCCATCGTGAGCGCGCAGGCGGAGGCGGATTACGACCTCGGCATCCGGGTCAACATCGCCGGCACCCAGGCGGTGATCAGCGCGTGCCGGGCGCTGAGCAGGCCGCCGCGCGTGGTGTTCACAAGCTCGGTCGCCAGCTTCGATGGCGGGCAGGCCGCGATGGTGCCGGATGACGGGCGGCAGATGCCGACGAACAGCTATGGCGCGCAGAAGGCCATCGGCGAATTGCTGCTGGCGGATGCGACGCGGCGCGGCTTCCTCGACGCCGTCTCCGTCCGCTTGCCGACGGTGATGGTGCGCCCCGGGCGGCCCAACCGGGCGGCAAGCTCCTTCGTCTCCGCCGTGCTGCGCGAACCCCTGCTCGGCCTGCCCGCGCACTACCCGGTGCCGGAGGACTTTCGGGTGTGGGTGTGCTCGCCCCGCCGCGCGACCGACTGGCTGTTCCATGCGGCGACGATGGACACCGCGGGGTTGGGGCGCGACCGCGGCGTGAACCCGCCGGGCCTCTCGGCCAGCATCGCCGACATGCTCGCCGCGCTGGAACGCGTGGCCGGGCCCGCGGCGCGCGCCTTGGCCAAGCGCGTGCCCGATGCGGAGGTGGAGGCGATCGTCGCCGGGTGGCCCGCCGCCTTCGCGGCAACGCGCGCGCCGGGCCTGGGCTTCACGCCCTCCGAGACGGTGGACGACATCATCCGCGCCTTCATCGCGGATGATCTGGAAGCGACGCGGCGCGATCGGGGCTAGACGGGCACCGCCATCACGGCGCGCGCCAGCGCCTGCGCGCGCGGCACGAGGCTCGCGATCTCCAGGTATTCCTCCGGCGTGTGGGCCTTGCCGCCCACCGGCCCGACAGCGCAGATGGTCGGCGCACCCATCGCGGCGGTGAAGCCGCTATCGGCGCAGCCGCCCGAGAATTCACCGGCAGGGTCGAATCCGGATTCGCGCGCGGCCGCGCGGTAGCTGGCGAACAGCGCCGCGGCCTCGGCGGATTGGGTCAGCGGCAGGAACTCGCCCTTGATGGTCAGGCGCGCGCGCGTGCCGGGGACGAAGCTCGTGCCGATGATCGCCTCGATCTTCGCCATCACCTCCTCGCGGTCGGCGGGCGCCACATAGCGCAGATCGATCTGGCCCTGGGCGTGCGGCGCCACCGTGTTCACGCTCTGCCCGCCGGAGACGAGGCCGACATTCAGCGTGATGCCGCGCGGCAGGTCGGTCAGCGCGTGGATCGCGGTGATCTTGGCGGCGAGCTCGCCGATCGCACTGATCCCGGCTTCGAAATTGCCGCCGGAATGCGCCGCCTTGCCCTCGATATCCATCACCATGAACACGCCGCCCTTGCGGCCTGTCACGACACCGCCGGAGGGGCGGCCGGGTTCGCTGTTGAACACGGCGCGTGCCGCGCGGGCCTCGGCCTCGATCACCGGGCGGCCCTCGGGGCTGCCGATTTCCTCATCGCCGGTGAACAAGGCCACCAGCGGCGCCGGTGCGCCGCCGAATTTCTGGAAAGCTGCCAGGACGAACATGTTCATCACGAGGCCGGCCTTCATGTCGGCGACACCGGGGCCATAGGCGCGGCCGCCCTCGATGGTGAAGGGCCGGCGCGTGGGCTCGCCCTTCGGGAACACCGTGTCGCGATGGCCCATCAGCACGATATTTTGCCTGTTGTTCCCACCGGCTTCGGCCTCGGTGTTGACCACTGCGCGGATGCAATCGCCATGCAGGCGTTGCGGCAGCACCTGCACCGGAATGCCCTGCGCTTCCATGAAGCGCACCACCTGCGCGCCCACGGCATCGACGCCTTGCTTGTCGTAGCTGCCGCCATCGGTGTTCACCATGTCGCGCAGGGCGGCGACCATGGCGGCCTGCTGGTCCGCCAGCCAGGCGAGCAGGGGGGCGTTCATCTACTCCACCTTGCCGATACGCTCGACGGCGGCCAGCAGGCGCGCCGTGTCGGTGTCGAAGAAGCGCTGGAACTCCGGCTGATCCAGGTAGGTCACGGGCGCACCGGCGGTCGCGAAGGCGCGCAGCAGGTCGGGGTCCTGCACGGCCACGCGCATGGATTCGCGCAGCTTCGTCACGACCGGTGCCGGCGTCGCGGCCGGCGCGAACAGCCCGGCCCAGATGTAGAACTCGACACTGGAGAATCCCTTCTCGATGAAGGTCGGCACGTCCGGGAAGGCCGCCACGCGGTCGCGGCCCCAGCAGCCGAGCACGCGCAGCCGGCCGCTCGCAACATGCTGCGTGAGCGTGCCGGGTGCGGAGGCCAGCGCCTGGATCTGCCCGCCAAGCAGCGCCGTGATGGCGGGACCGGCGCCGCCGAAGGGCACGTGCAGCAGCCGCACATTCGCCGCCGCCGCCAGCATCTCCATCGCCACATGCAGCGTGCCGTAGGTGCCCGACGAGCCATAGGGAATGCTGCCCGGCGCGGCGCGCGCGGCGGCCAGGAATTCCTCCATCGTGCGCCACGGGCTGCTGGCCGGCACGGCCAGCATGGTCGGGTCGCTGTTCACCAGCGCGATCGGCGTGAACTGGTCCATCGTGTAGGGCGGCGTGCGGCCGAACAGGCGCTCGGCGGCCGGGATGACAGCGATGGAGGACAGCGCCATCAGCAGCGTGTAGCCATCCGGCGTGCTGCGCGCGACATGCGCATTGCCGAGCGCGCCGGCGGCGCCGCCGCGGTTCTGCACCACGACCGATTGCCGCCAGGCCTTCTCGAGTGCCGCGGCGGTCGGGCGCGCCGCCAGGTCGGCCTGGCCGCCGGGCGGGAAGGCCACCACCATGGTCACGGTGCGGGAAGGATAGTCGGATTGTGCCTGCGCCGCACCCGCGAAGGGCAGCGCGGCGGCGGCGGTCAGAAGGGTCCTGCGGTCCATTGGTTTTTCCTCCCTGTTGTTCAAGCGACTGCGTTCTCGAGCACGCCGATGCCGGTGATGCCGATGCGCACCACATCGCCGGGCTTCAAGAAGATGGGCGGCGAGAAGCCGATGCCCACGCCGGCCGGCGTGCCGGTGGCGATCACATCGCCCGGCTCCAGCGTGATGACGGCACTGATGGCCCCGATCAGCGTCGGGATATCGAAGATCAAATCCGCGACCTTGGCCTGCTGGCGGCGCTCGCCATTCACCCAGGTGGTCAGTTCCAGCGCCGTCGGGTCCGGCACCTCGTCGGCGGTCAGGATGGCGGGGCCCATCGGGCAGAAACTGTCGAGGCCCTTGCCCAGGATCCATTGGCTGTGGCGCTTCTGCAGGTGCCGCGCGGTGACGTCGTTGATGATCGTGTAGCCGAACACATGCTTCAGCGCGTCGGCCTTCGCGATCCCGCGCCCGCCATGCCCGATCACCACGCCGAGCTCGCCCTCATAATCCAGGCCGTCGGTCGGATCGAGATGGCCGAGGATGGGCTCGCCGGTTGCGATGATGCTGGTGTGCGGCTTGCTGAACACCACGGGATAGGGCGGCACCACATCCTTGGCCCCGCCATCGAAGCCGGAGCCCGCGAATTCGCGGGCATGCTCGTGGTAGTTCTTGCCGACGCAGAACACGTTCTTCGGCGTGCGCGGGATCGGCGCCAGGAGGCGGGCATCGGGCACAATCGGCGCCGCTTCGATGGCGGCCGCCAGCTTCGCCAGCAGCGCGGGCTCGGCGCCGGCCAGGCCGATCATGCTCTGGCCGCGCGCCAGCTTCTCGACGGCGCCGATATCGCGCACGGCGCCGGCGGCATCCAGCGCCCCCACTTCCTGCTGCACACGGCCGGGGCGGACGAAGGTCACCAGGCGCATTGTCGTATCCTCAATTCGGCTTGACGCGCATCTGCCCGGTTTCCTCCGGATTGGCCAGAGGCAGGCTGGCCGCGCGCTCCAGCGCCGCCGCGCCGCGCAGCACCAGGTCATCGCGATACAGGGCCGCGGCCACCTGCACGGCCCGCGGCATGCCGGCCTCATCGAGGCCGATCGGCACGGCGATGGCGGGTTGCCGTGTGAGATTGAAGGCGAAGGTCCAAGGCGCCCAGTCGCGCCACAGCGCCTCCACCGGCTTCAGCGTGGGCGCGTCGGCGTCGAAGGCGGCGGTCGGTGTCGCGGCCGTCAGGATCAGGTCGTAGCGCTGGTGGAAACGCGCCATGGAATGCCCGCATTCGATGCGAAGCATGTCCGCGCCCAGGAACTCGGATGCCGTCATGCCGGCATTGTGGCGCGCGACCTCCTCGATCCCGGCATCGAGCTGCGCGCGCTTTTCCTCGGTCATGCCATCCCAGAGCCGCGTCATCGCCACGCCCCAGACCCGGCCGAAGATGGCGCGCGTATCGGGCATCTCGGGGTCCGCATCCTCGACGATGGCGCCCTGCTCGGCCAGCAGCTTCGCCGCGACCTGCAAGGCGGCCTCCCCCTCATCGTCGAGCGGCGGCGCAAAGCCGAGCCGCCGCACGACTGCCACGCGCAAGCCGGCGACGCCCGCATCAAGGCCCTGGCGCCAGTCTCGGGAAAGTTCATCGGGCAGCGAAACCGGATCGCGCAAATCGTGCCGCGCCATGGCGGACAGCATCAGCGCCGTATCGCCCACGCTCCGCGCCATCGGCCCGGCGCAGGCCACACCCGCGAAGGCGCCATGCGGCCATTGCGGAATGCGGCCATAGCTCGGCTTGAGGCCGACCAGACCGCAATAGGCGGCGGGAATGCGGATGGAGCCCCCGCCATCCGTGCCGATATGCAGCGGCCCGAAGCAGGCCGCGCCGGCCGCGGCGGCGCCGCTGGACGACCCGCCCGGTGTGCGATTCGGGTTCCACGGGTTGCGCGTCACGCCATGCAGCGGGCAATCGCCCGGCGTCTTCCAGCCGAATTCGGTGGTGGTGGTCTTGCCGATGATGACGGCACCCGCGGCGCGCAGCCCCATGACCGCCGGCGCGTCTTCCGTGGCCGGCGTCGCGTCGGTCGTGCGGCTGCCGCGGCGGGTCGGGAAGCCCGCCATGTTGAGCAGATCCTTCACCGTGCAGGGCACGCCATCCAGCGCGCCCATGGGGCGGCCGGCGGCCCAGCGCGCCTCGCTTTCCCCCGCTTCGCGCAGCGCGCGCGGATTCATCACCGCAAACGCGTTCACCCAGGGGTTGTAGCGCGCGATGCGTTCCGTGATGGCCCTCAGCGCCTCTACCGGCGACAGCGCGCGGCGGGCGTACAGGGCAAGCAACTGCTCGGCTGTCATCAGGGCAGGGTCGGTCGGCATGCGGGGCTTCCGGTGCAGCGCTCAGGCGCGCAGCATGACGACGCGATCGAGACAGGGGAACCCTTCGCCATGCCGAGCCAGAACCCGTGGGAATGGTCCGAGGAGGAATGGCGGCACATCGTGGGCCGCGCCCGGGCCGGCCGCAGCCTCGCGCCGAAATCCTGGCCGAATGGCGCCAAAAGCTGCGTGACGCTGAGCTTCGACGCCGACCACGAAACCATCCCGCTGCGCGATTGCGACGAAAGCCCGATGCGCATCAGCCAGGGCCAGTACGGCAACCGCCAGGGCGTGCCGCGAATCCGCGCGCTGCTGGATCGGCACGGGGTGCGCGCCAGCTTCTTCTACCCCGCTGTCTCCGCCCTGCTGCACCCGGATGAAATCCGCGCCGTGGCCGATGAAGGGCATGAGATCGGCATCCATTCCTGGATCCACGAAGCCAACACCAAGCTGCCGCCGGGCGTCGAGCGCGAACTCACCTTGCGCGCCGCCGACACGCTGGAGCGTGTGTCGGGCCAGCGCCCTGTCGGCATCCGCACCGCCTCCTGGGACTTTTCCGTGGACACGCTGGCGATCATCCGGGAGATGGGGTTGCTGTACGATTCCTCACTGATGGCGGATGACGATGCCTATGAGCTGCTGGACCAGGGCGAGCCCACCGGCATCGTGGAACTCCCGCCCGAATGGATCAGGGACGACGCGCCCTATTTCAACTTCGTCCGCTTCTCGGCACTCCGCCCCTACACCGCGCCCTCCGCCGTCGAGGAAATCTTCCGGGCGGAGTTCGAGGGCGCGCATGCCGAAGGCGGCATGTTCCTGCTGACCATGCACCCGCATGTCATCGGCCATCGCAGCCGCATCGCGCTGCTGGACCGGCTGGTCGAACACATGAAGGCCAAGGGCGATGTGTGGTTCGCGACGCATGCGGAAGTCGCGGCCTGGTGCAAATCCCAAGCGGCCCCATGATCCGCCTGCTGCTGCTGGCGCTGGCCCTGTTCGCGGCATGGCCCGCACAGGCCACGTCGCTCCGCAGCGGCTGGTATGCCGGGGAGCCGCAGCAATTCATGCGGCTCCGCCAGGGGCGGGAGACGCTGACCGGCCTCGATATCGAGATGGTGCGCGCGATCGCCGCCCGCGCCGGACACGACATCCGGTTCGAGGCGATGGCCTATCCGGCGCTGATGGCGGCCGTCGCCGCCGACAGCCTCGACTTCGCGACCGGCATCGCCGCGAGCGATGAACGCCGCGCCGCCTTCCGGCTCAGCCAACCCTATCGCCATGATATCGACGTGCTGATCGTCCGGCGCGGACAACGGGCGCGGATGCAGGCTGCCGACGCGGCCGGGTTGCTGGCCGGGCTGCAAGCCGATGGCGGCTTCCGCCTCGGCATCCGCGCGGGGTTTTCCTATGTGCTGCCGGCGCTGGACGGCTTCCTGGCGGAGCGCCTTTCGATCGCCCTGCTGATCGCGCAATCCGGCGCGCGGCCCGCCGTGGAGGAGGCGGCGCTGCGCCTGCCCGTGCCGCTGCACCTGATCTTCGCGCCCGCTGTCCCGGATACGACGGTCACCGCGCTGGATGCCGCCATCGCGGCGCTGGCGGCGGAAGGCGCGCTGGACGATATCGCCGCCCGCTTCCGCGCGCCGGTGCTGCTGGCGCTGACCCTCGGAAGCGAATGGCTTGCGATCATCGAGGTGCTGGGCATCGCCGCCGGCGCCCTTGCCGGCTACCTCGCGGCGCGGCAAGCGCAGTTCAGCCTGCTCGGCGCGCTGGTGCTGGCCACGCTCGGCGCGCTGGGCGGCGGCATGGTGCGCGACCTGCTGATATCCCGGCAGCCGATCGCGATGGTGGCGAACCCGCACTACCTGATGGTCGTGATCGGCACCGTCGCCACGGCCTATGGGCTGGGCGTGGCCTGGGCCGCGCTGCGCGGCCGCGCGGTGATGGCCTTCGCGCTGGCGCAAGGCATGGCCTGGCTGCGCCGGCGGGACCTGCCCAACCTGGCCTTCGAAGCGGTGGACGCGGCCGCGCTCGGCCTGTTCATGGCGACGGGCGTGGCCATCGCGCTCGGCCTCGGCGTCACCCCGCTTTGGCTGTGGGGCCCGATCCTCGGCATGCTGACCGGCGCGGGCGGCGGAATCCTGCGCGACATCGTGCGCGGCAGCGGCGTGCGCAACCTGCGCGACGGGCTGTATGCGGAGGTCGCGCTGGCCTGGGCGCTGGCACTCAGCCTGCACCTGATGTGGCGCAGCCATGCGATAGAGCAGGAGGAGATGCTGCTGCTGGTGATCGCGTCCATCGCCGGCACGGCGGCGACGCGCATGGCGGTGGTGCTGCTGCGGCTGCGTCCGCCCGGCTTGCCGTAGCGCCGCGCTACCGCGCCAGCTTCTTCCGCAGCCAGGCGATGCGCGCGCCGGCCGCTTCCTCGGCATCCGCCTCCGCCGCGCGGTAGGTGTCCAGCACCTCGCGGCCGAAGGGCGTCAGGCCAGCGCCGCCGCCACCCGGGCCGGGGGTGGTGGGCTCGACCAGCGGCTCGGCGAAATCCTCGTTCAGCGTCGCCACCACATCCTGGACGCGGTGGTAGGACAGGCCGATCCGGCGCCCCGCCGCCTGCACCGATCCCTGCTCGACGATCGCCTGCAACAGGTCCGCGCGCTCCGGGTCCAGCGCCGCGCGGTCGCCGATCACGATGCGCAGCGTGATGGCGCGGTGGGTCACGGTGTCGGCGGTATCGCGGCGTTTGCGGGTCATGCGCCAGCTAGACCACAGCGGCCGGGCCCTGGCTATTGCAGGGCACTGTCGCGCAGCAGCCGCGCATAGACATCCTGCGTGGCGCGGCCGAGCGAGCGCGACAATTCCTCAAGCCGCGCCACCTGCTCGACCCGCGCCTCCGCCGCCGCCAATTCCGCCTCGTCCAGCAGCAGCGGCACCAGGCCGGTCGCCTGACACAGGCCGATCAGCAGCGCGTCACGGGGGTCGGGGATGTCGTCCTCCAGCAGTACGGCGCGCAGCCGCGCGCGCGTGGCGCGCGCCTCCTCATGGCCGGGCACCTTGGGGTAGCGCTGCTCATGGAACACCCACAGGAAGCAGCCCTCGATCCGGTGCAGGATGCCGCCCTCCACCAGACGCGCGATGGTGCGGGCGCGCAGGTCGGGCGCCAGCGCCGCGAGTGCGGCGATCCAGTCGCGGCTGGCGCGGGCCTCCGCCTCGCGCATCAGGCTATCCAGGACATGGTCCATGACCGGGTCGCCCATCGTCTCGGGGGAAACCACCGCCAGAAGGTCGAGGTCGGTGTCGATCCGCCCGGCCAGCGCCAGTTCCATCAGGGCGGCACCCACCAGCGCCAGATCGGCGGCCGGCCCCGGCAGCCCGACAGGCTGCCCGGTCTCGTCATCCAGCAGGAGAAGCAGGATCTCCTCCGGCATCGTCAGTCGCATGGCAGGCCTCTCGCAGCAGGCGGAGGCTGCCATGCAGGGCGCGTCCTGTCAGCCGACCGTGATGTTGAACTGCCGGGCGACGGCGGTCCAGGTCGCGATCTCCTCCCGGATCAGGCTGATGAAGGCGGCGTCGCGCGGCATCGTGGCGCGCGGCACGGTCTGGAGGTCGGTGAAGCGCGCCATCAGGTCCGGGCGGGCGATGATCGGCGGCACGACCGCCATCAGCTTCTCGACGATCGGGGCCGGCAGGTTCTTCGGCGCCGAAAGGCCGAGCCATTGCGCGGAGGTCAGCTTGCCATAGCCGAGCTCGGCGAAGGTCGGCACGTTGGGGAAGGCCGGCAGGCGCTGCGCGGTGGAGACCGCGAGGCAGCGCAGGCTGCCATCGCGCATCTGCTGCACATTGGTGGTGATCGGGTCCACCATGGATTCGATGGTATTCGCCAGCAGATCCTGCATGGCCGGCGCGCTGCCGGCATAGGGCACGTGGTCGAGATTGGGTGCCCGCGCTTCGGCCGAGAGCATCGCGCCCAGCAGATGCGGCGCCGAGCCGATGCCCGAGGACCCGAAGCGCACCGGGCGCGAGCGCGCGGCGGTGACGTATTGGTCCAGCGTCTGGAAGGGCGAATTGGCCCGCACCAGCAGCACGTTCGGCGCTTCCACCAGATGCAGCATATGGGTGAAGTCGGTGATCGGGTCGAAGGGCAGCGTCGGGCGCGTCGCGGTCGAGAAGACATGCACCGAGGCATGGCTGACCAGCAGCGTGTAGCCGTCCGCCGGCTGCTTCGCCACGAAATCGGTGCCGATGATGCCGCCCGCGCCGGCCCGGTTCTCGACCACCACATTCACGCCCAGCGCCTGCGCCAGATGCGGCGCCACGAGGCGCGAGACGGTATCGACCAGCCCGCCCGGGGGGAACTGCGCCACCAGGCGCACGGTGCGGTTCGGCCAGGCAGCCTGCGCCGCGGCTTCGGAGGGGATGATGGCGGGCGCGGCAAGCGCGCCGGCGGCGATGCCGAGCAGATGGCGGCGTTGGATCATGAATGCGCTCCCGGACAGCAGGCCTGCGTCATGGCGCCCGTTTCCTGTGCACCGCGCACAGTTCAGGGGCGCTTCGCGGGCCGCTTCGCCAGGGATTGCAATGACCGTGCCGCCTTCACCCCATCGGCATGCTGGCGGACAGCCCGGCCGCCCGCACCTCCGCCACCGCGGCGCCGAGCGACCGGTTCAGGCTTTCGATCCGGGTGACGATATCCAGCCAGGGCTGCACGCGGGACAGTTCCTCGGCGGTGAAGAACAGCGGCAGCAGGCCGGTGGCGCGCGCCAGGCCCAGCAGCAGCGCATCCTGCGGCTCGGGGATCGCCTCCTGCACCAACACGTCGCGCAGCCGGGCACGGGCGTCGGTCGCCTCCACCCGGCCGGGCGCCTTGGGGTAGCGGCGGTCGGCGAACAGCAGGAAGACGCGCCCCTCATGCTGGCGCAGCGATCCGGCGGCGACCAGGCGGGCCAGCAGCGCCTCCCGCACCGCCCCGGCCTCGCGCGCCAGCAGCAGGATCAAGCCGCGGGCATCGGTGGGCGCGCCGGGGGCGGCGATGGCGGCCAGCGCGCCGTCCAGCGCGCGGTCTCCGGTGGGCGTCGCATCCACCACCAGAACCTGGTTGCGGTCCGTGTCGATGCGCCCGGCCAGCGCCAGGTCCATCAGCGCCGCGCCGGCAAGGGCAAGGTCCGGCGCCATGCCGACGCGGCCCACCGGCCGGCCCGTCTCATCATCCAGCGAGAGCAGCACGATCTGCTCCGACAGCGTCGCGGGGCTGCTCATTGCGCAAGCGCCGCCGACCAGGGCGACATCACATCCGTGATGCCATGCCGCATCCCATCGGGGCCGATGGCGATCAGGTTCGGACAGGCGAAGTTCACCGGCAGCACCGCATGCTCCACCACCTCGATCGGGCCGAGTGCCGCCAGCGCCGCCAGGGTCTCGGGCGGCAGGCGGCGGTCGGCGGTGACACCCTCCGCGCCACTGACATCGATGCGGGGGAAGTGGGCGGCGGCTTCCGGCGTCATGCCGAAACCCGCGACCAGCGCCAGCATCTGGTAGACGGCCGCCAGGATGCGCCGGCCGCCGGAGGCGCCCATGGCCAGCACCGGCACGCCCGCGGCATCGCCCAGGATCACCGGCGACATGTTGGTCAGCGGCCGCCGCCCGGGCGCCATCGCATTGGCCGAGCCGGCGCGCGGGTCGAACCACATGACGCCATTGTTCATCAGCACGCCCGAGCCCGGCAGCACCACGCGCGACCCCATGGAGGACAGCAGCGTGGTGGTCATCGCCACCATCATCCCATCCGCGTCGCAGGCCGTCAGGTGGGTGGTGCAGCTTTCCGCCGCGCGGGGCTCGGCCTCGCCGAGGCCCGCCAGGCGCTCGGCATAGGCGGTCTGCATGGCGCGGGCGAAGGCGAGGTGCCAGGCGGTGCCGGGTACCCCGGCTGGCCCATGGCCCGTCCAGTCCGCGGCCTCCATCAGCGCGGCGACGCGCTGGAAGGTGGGGGTCGCGGTCAGTCCGTTCGACAAATGCAGCATCCGCCCCCGCCAGGGCTGGGAGACCGCCGGCAGGATGCGCGCCTGGCAGCCCGCGAGATCGCCGGCCGACAGCACGCCGCCCATGCCGGCCACGTCCGCCGCGATGCTCGCGGCGATCTCGCCCTCATAGAAGTCGCGAAGCCCCGCCTGTTGCAGGCGCGCCAGCGTCTCCGCCAGGCGGCCCTGCGGAAGGAACCCCGGCGTGCCCTGGTAGGGCGCCACGGGGGGCAGGCCGTTCGGCAGGTAGATGCGCGCCGATTCGGCATACAGGCGCAGCGTCGCCGCCGCATTGGCGACCTTCAGCGTCGTGAACCAATCCTGCGGCAGGCCGCGCCGCGCCAGCGCCACCGCCGGGGCCAGCACCTCCTCGATCGGCAGGCGGCCATGGCGGGCATGCAGCGCCGCATAGCCGGCGACGGCGGAGGGGATCACGAAGGACAGCGGCCCATGGATATTGCGGTCGCCCACCACCTCCGGCCAGGCGAACAGATCCTGCTTCATGCGGCCGGTGGTGGCGAAGGCGGCGGGGTCGAGCCCGGCGGGGGCGACGGGCCCGAAATCCACCGTCTCGGCCGGCAGGCCCGGCCCCGCCACCTGGGCGAAGCCGATGCCGCCGAGGCCGGAATTCCAGGGCTCCTGGCTGGCCAGCGCGAAGGCCATGGCTGTCGCGGCATCGGCGGCGGTGCCGCCGGCCTCCAGCATCGCGAGCCCCGCTTCCGCCGCGGCGCGAGACTGGCTGGCCACCATGCCCCTCCGGCCGGAGGCGCCGGGCTTCGTGACCTGCCAATGCTGGCTGGTATGCGGGGCGGGGACGTAATCCTGGGTCATGCGGCACCTTCTTCCGGCGGGCAGGATCGGCCTGACGGCGGGGAGGATCGGCCGGCACGCGCAAAGTCGCAATGGCGGGCGCCGCGGGTTTCAGCCCCGCGCTGCGCGGCGACGCGCGATCTCGCCCTCGAAATCGGTCTCGCCATGCCAGGAGATGTGGTCCAGCAGCGTCTCGGTGGCGGCCCCGAAATGCCCCGCGACGATGGCCGCCAGGATGCGCCGGTGTTCACCGACGGTGCGGACATAGGGCCGGGTGGTATGGCCGAGAGCCCAGACCACCGAAAGCTGGCGCGCCACGCCGATCCAGACCGCATAGAGCACGGCGTTGCCGCCCATGCGGCAGAGCGCCGCGTGAAAGGCTTCGTCCGCCGCGACGATCAGGCCGAGATCGCTGCCGGCGACGGCTTCCGCATAGCGCTCGGCGGCGCCCTGCCCCTCCGCCAGCGCCATCGGCTCCGGCGCGCCGGCCGCGGCGATTTCCTGGATCGCGAGGCTTTCCAGCGCGCCGCGCACGCGCATGATCTCGCCAGCGCTGCGGTTGGAGACCGGCATCAGCCGCATGCCCTTGTAGGGAATGCTGACCACCACCCCCTGGCTTTCCAGCAGGCGCAGGGCTTCGCGCACCGGCACCCGGCTGATGCCCAGCGCACGGGCGATGTCGGCTTCCACCAGGCGATCGTCGGGCAGCACCTCGCCGCGCGCCGCGGCGGACAGGATGGCGCGCGCCGCCTGATCGACCAGCGTCCGCGGCTGGTCCGAGGGGGCGGCAAGGGGCACAAGGGGCACAAGGGGATTGGGCAGGTGGGCGGAACCCTTTTGGGCAACGCTTAGGAGGCTAACAATATCGCGTCTCGCCACGCAAGACAGCGCATGGGTTTTGTTTCATGCCCCGCGCGCATTCCGTCCCGTGCGCGCGGCGTCGTCGCCCCTTGCCACCCGCGCCGAATGCCCGCACATCGCCGCCACGCAGACTTAACGGCGCCGCTCGGTCTTTGCAGCGCTAAGCATGGTGGAGTGTGACAACGGTGGTGACGATCGGAAACCTTGGCGTGGATGGCGCCTTCCAGGCCTTCATCGAGGCCGAGGCCCTGCCTGGCACGGGGATCGAGCCTGCGCGGTTCTGGGCGTCACTTGAATCCATCCTGGCGGAATGGGCGCCGCGCAACGCCGCCCTGCTGGCCAGGCGCGACGCCCTGCAAGCGCAGATCGACGCCTGGCACCGCGCCCACGCCGCCCGCCCGCTCGACCAGGATGCCTACACCGACTTCCTGCGCGAGATCGGCTACCTGCTGCCGGAGCCCGAGGATTTCAGTATCGGCACCACCGATGTCGATCCCGAGATCGCCGAGCAGGCCGGCCCGCAGCTTGTCGTCCCCGTCTCCAACGCCCGCTATGCGCTGAACGCCGCCAATGCGCGTTGGGGCAGCCTGTATGATGCGCTGTACGGCACGGACGCCCTGCCGGAGGATGCCGGGGCGGACCGCGGCACGGGCTACAACCCGAAGCGCGGCGCGCGCGTGATCGCCTTCGCCCGCGGCGTGCTGGACCAGGCCGCGCCGCTGGCCGGTGGCGCAAGCCATGCCGACAGCACCTTCTACGCGATCGAGGCCGGGGCGCTGGCCGTGACGCTGCGCGACGGGCGGAAGGTGGGCCTGGCCCGCCCCGGCCAATGCGTCGGCTACCAGGGGGAGGCCTGGGCGCCGACCGCGATCCTGTTCGGCAACAACGGCCTGCACATCGAACTCCATGTGAACCGCAACAGCGCGATCGGCCGCGACGACCCGGCCGGCATCAGCGACCTGGTGATGGAAGCGGCACTCAGCACCATCATGGATTGCGAGGACAGCGTGGCGGCGGTGGATGCCGCCGACAAGATCGAGGTGTATCGGGCCTGGCTCGGCCTGATGAAGGGCGACCTGACCGCCGACCTGGTCAAGGGCGGGCGCACCATCACCCGCCGGCTGAACCCCGACCGCAGCTGGCTGCGGCCGAATGGCGGCAGTCTCAGCCTGCGCGGCCGGTCGCTGATGCTGGTGCGCAATGTCGGGCACCATATGATGACCGATGTCGTCACCCTGGCGGGCGCCGAGGTGCCGGAGACGGTGCTGGATGCGCTGGTGACCTCCATGATCGCGCTGCACGACGTGCAGCCGCCCGGCCGCGGCAAGCGCATGAACAGCCGCCGCGGCAGCGTCTACATCGTCAAGCCGAAGATGCACGGGCCGGAGGAAGTGGCGGCCGCCGATTTGCTGTTCGCCCGCATCGAGGATGCGCTGTCGCTGCCACGCGCCACCCTCAAGATGGGCATCATGGACGAGGAACGCCGCACGACGGTGAACCTCAAGGCCTGCATCAAGGCGGCGCGCGACCGCGTGGTGTTCATCAACACGGGCTTCCTCGATCGCACCGGCGATGAGATCCACACCTGCATGGAAGCCGGCGCCGTCATCCGCAAGGGCGAGATGAAGTCAGCACCCTGGATCGCCGCCTATGAGAACGCCAATGTCGATATCGGCCTGCTGTGCGGCCTGCGCGGCCGCGCGCAGATCGGCAAGGGCATGTGGGCGATGCCGGACCTGATGGCGGCGATGCTGGCGCAGAAGGTCGGGCACCCCCGCGCCGGCGCCAACACGGCCTGGGTGCCCTCCCCCACCGCCGCCACGCTGCATGCGCTGCACTACCACCAGGTGGATGTGGCAGCGCGCCAGGCCGAACTTGCGGCGGGCGGCCGGCGCGGCAAGCTGGCCGATATCCTGACCCTGCCGCTGGCCGAGAACACCAACTGGGCGCCGGCCGAGGTGCAGGCGGAGCTCGACAACAATGCGCAATCCATCCTGGGCTATGTGGTGCGCTGGGTGGACCAGGGGGTGGGCTGTTCGAAGGTGCCGGACATCCATGATGTCGGGCTGATGGAAGACCGCGCGACGCTGCGCATTTCCTCCCAGCACATCGCGAACTGGTTGCGGCACGGCATCGTGACGCGCGCGCAGGTGCTGGAGGCCATGCAGCGCATGGCGGCAGTGGTGGATCGCCAGAATGCCGGCGACCCCGCCTATCGCCCGATGGCGCCCGGCTTCGACGGCCCCGCCTTCCAGGCCGCCTGCGATTTGGTGTTCGAAGGGGCTGCCCAGCCCAATGGCTACACCGAATTCGTGCTGCATCGCCGCCGCCGCGAAGCCAAGGCGGCGGCCTGAGGTTGCCCGGGGAGGTTGGCGAGGCGGAGGCCGGCCTGTAACCTGCAAAGGTTCTCGGTCCGGAAGTCCATGCACCGCTCCCTTGCCCTCGGCTGCCTCCTGCTATCCCTGGTCGCTGCCGGCTGCGCCGGCCGCAGCCAGGTGGCGGAACTGGAGCCTGGTGTCTTCGCGCTCACTCAGCAGGCAGCCAGCCCGGCCACGGCCGCACGGCTCGGCGTGGCGGCGGCACAGGCGCATTGCGCCCGCGAAGGCCGCGAATTCGAGGTGGTGCGCAGCGAGATCGGCGTGACCGACTACCGCATCGCCTTCCGCTGCCTGCGGCGGGAGGCCGGTTTTCTGACCCCCTCCACCATCGGCACCGATACGCTCGATACCTCGGCCCCGGTCGATACCTCGGTCCCGGTCACGCCGTTGCCGGGCACGGGCCGCTGATGGCGGAGGAGGAGTGGTCGATCCCCGAGGATCTGCGTCCCGACCAGGCGGATTTCGACTTTGATCTGCGGGCCGCGCTCGGTGCCGTGGTGGCGCTGAAATCCAACGTGCCGGCCGATGCCTTCTCCGCCCGCACACTCGGCACGGAACGCGAGGGCAGCGGCGTGCTGATCCGCCCGCCCGGCGCGCCGGACGGCCTGATCCTGACGATCGGCTACCTGATCGGGGAGGCCGAGACGGTCTGGATCACCACCAGCACCGGCCGGGTCGTACCCGGCCACGCGCTTGCCTATGATTTCGAGACGGGCTTCGGCCTGGTGCAGGCGCTCGGCCGGATCGATGCGCTGCCTTTGCCCCTCGCCTCGCCCACCCTGCCGGAGACCGGCGCCAGCACCATCCTGGCCGCGGCCCCGCACCGCGCGGGCGGGGCCGCGGGCGGCGGCGCGCTGGCCTGCAACGTGGTCGCGCGGGAACCCTTCGCGGGATACTGGGAATACCTGCTTGAGGAAGCGCTGTTCACCGCGCCCGCGCATCCAAGCTGGGGCGGGGCGGCGCTGATCGGCGAAGGCGGCGACCTGCTCGGCATCGGCTCCCTCGTGTTGCAGCACCAGGATCCGAAGGGAAGGCGGCTCGACCTCAACATGATCGTGCCGGTGGCGCTGCTGCACCCGATCCTGGACGACATGCTGGCCTTTGGCCGGGTGAACAAGCCTGCGCGCCCCTGGATCGGCCTTTATGCCGCCGACCAGGATGAGGGGGTGGTCGTGGCGTCCCTCGCGCCGAAGGGCCCGGGCGAGCGCGCGGGGCTGCGCGCCGGTGACCGCATCCTGGCGCTGGATGGGCAGGACGCGACGGACCTCGCGGGCCTGTGGCGCCTGCTGTGGTCGCGCGGCGCGGCCGGCGTGGTGGTCACGCTGCGGGTGGAGCGCGACGGGAAGCGCCTGGACGTGCCGGTCGTCACCGGCGACCGCGCCAAATTCCTGAAGGCGCCCCGCCTACACTAAGGCATAGGCGGCGGGGGCGAACACAGCGGGCGGCCCCTTCCCGCCCCGCGCCTGCTCCGCGATCAGCGCACCCGCCACCGGCCCAAGCGTCCAGCCATTGAAGGTGACGGCGTGGAACAGCCCCGGCACGCGGGAATCCGCGCCCAGGATCGGCCCCGGCACCTGCACGTTCAGCCCCGTCCAGGCCCGGATCACATGCAGCCCGGCGAGTGCGGGCAGCACGGTGCGCGCCACATACAGATTGCCCTCGATGCTGGCGCGCAGGTTGCGCGGCCGGCCCTGCGCATCCAGCACGCCCGGCCAGGCGCCGCCGAGCACCAGATGCCCGCCATCCCCCTGCTTGAGCGACAGATGCCGGCTGCCATGCAGCACGAGATGCCGCAGGATTTCGCCGCCGGCCGCTTCCGTCGCGATCACCTGCTGCACGGCGGCCCGCACGGGGATCGGCGCGCCGAGCATGGCCGCGATTTCGCCCGCCCAGGGGCCGGCGGCGTTCACCACGCGCCCGGCGCGGATTGGCGTGCCATCGGCCGTGATGGCGCGAAACCCGCTGCCCTCCCGCGCGATCCGTGCCAGCGCGGTGCCGCCGCGGATCGCGACGCCGGCGCGCCGCGCCAGGGTCAGCAGCGCGGTCAGCCCGCGCAGCGGGTCCATCTGGCCCTCCGCCGCGCAGAAGGCAGCACCCGCGAAGCCGGGCGCGAGGTAGGGTGCCAGGCTGCGCAGTTCGTTGGCGCCGAGCAGGTGGCTGTCCACGCCAAAATCCCGCTCCATCCGCACCTTGGCGTCGAGGCCACGCAGTTGCGCCTCCGTCTCCACCAGCATGATCCCGCCCTCGGTGCGGATGCCGAGCGACTCGCCGGCATCCCGGGCGATCTCCCGCCACAGCGCGACGGAGGCGGGGCCGAGGGTCAGCACCTGCGCGGCGGCACTTTCCGGCCCGGCCTCGGCGCCGGCGCTGTCATAGGCGTGGAGTTGGACATGCAGGCTGCCGGCATTGGCGGTTGTGGCGCCCTGCCCGACCTCGCCCTTCTCCAGCAGCAGCACGCCATGCCCGTCCCGCGCCAGCGCAGTGGCCGCGCAAAGGCCGAGCACGCCGCCGCCAACCATCAGCACGTCGGTCTCCAGCACGGCGCCGCGCGGCGCGGGCGGTGGCGGCATGGCGCGGTGCGGCGTGGCGGAGGGGCCTTCCGACCATTCGGGCTTTTCCATCGCCAGCGCCCAGGCGGGCACGGGTTTCAGGGGGGCGCGCGGCGCGGCCCAGTCGGCCTCCGCCTGCCCGCCGGCGAAGCGCGCGACGGTGGCGCCGCACATCCGGCCCTGGCAGCGGCCCATGCCGGCGCGCGTCGCCTTCTTGAGCGCGCCGACCGAGAGCGCGCCGTCTGTCTGCGCCGCACGCAACTGGCCCGCTGTCACTTCCTCACACCGGCACACATGCGTCGTGTCGGCGATGGCGGTCACATCCACCTCCGGCACGCGGAAGAAGCGCCAGAGCGCGTCCTGGAAGGCGATGGCTGTGCCCAGCGCACGTTCTGCGGCGCCATCGCGCGGTATGTCGCGCCCGAGGTCGCGGGCCACCGCGAGCCCGGCCAGACGGCCACGGGCAAGCGCGATGCGCGAGCCACCCACCTGCGCGCCATCGCCGATGGCGAAGACTGTTGGCAGGCTGGTGCGGCCATCCGCTTCCGTCACCGTCTCCAGCCGGCCAAGGCCGTGATCGACGAAGCGATGCGCGCAGCCCAGCGCGCGGGCCAGGCCGGTCTCGGGCTGGAAGCCAAGATTCATCGCGACGACATCGGCCTCGATGCGGATGTCGCCCTTCGGCGTGGAAGCCCGCAGCGCCACGAATCGGTTCGTACCCTCGGCCGCCAGCGGCGTGGCCCCCCATATCACCGCCACGCCGGCGCGCTTGAGCGTGGCGAGGTAGCGCGCGCCATCCCAGGCGAGGTCGGGCGCGCCCGCGGCCATGCGCAGCGCCTGCCGCCATACCCGAAAGCCGGGCCGTGGTGCCGCTTCCAGCACGGCGGCGACCTCGACCCCGCCCTCCACCAATTCGCACGCCAATTGCAGGTTGAGCGGGCCATTGCCCGCGATCAGCACGCGACGCCCCGGCGAGACGCGGTTGGCGCGCGCCAGCGTCTGCAGGCTGCCCGTGGTCATCACGCCCGGCAGCGTCCAGCCGGGGATCGGCATCGGCCTTTCATGGGAGCCCGGCGCGATCACCAGACGCTGTGCCCGGAACACCACGTTGCGGCCCTCGACCAGCGCCGCGATCTCATCCGCCGCGAAGCCGCCCCAGACGGTGGCACCAAAGGCGAAGCGCACGCCCGCTGCCTCGGCACGCGCGCGCAGCGCGGCCCCCTGGCGGAACTGGCGGTCCGGCGCCGCATGGGCATGGCTGGCGGCGAGCGGTTTCAGATATTGCCCACCCGGCGCGTCGCGCTCGTCCAGCGCCACCACATCGCACCCGGCCTCGGCGGCCGCGATGGCGGCGGACAGGCCGGCCGGGCCGGTGCCCACCACGAGCACGTCGCAGGCGCGTTCCTCCGCCGCGTGCTCGGGCACCGGTGCAAGCGGCGCCGGCATGGCGGGCGGGCCGCTTTCCACCCGCATGCCGGGCTTGGCCTTCGCCAGGCAGGCGCGCTGGTTCGCCTGGCCATCGATGGTGACGAGGCAATCGAAGCAGGCGCCCATCCCGCAATACAGGCCCCGCGGCGCGCCGCTCGCCGTGCGCCGGAAGGCCAGGATGCCCGCCGCACTCAGCGCGGCCGCCACTGTCTCCCCGGGCAGCGCGGAAATCGGGCTGCCGTCGAAGGTGATGCCCACCGCTTCGGCAGCGGGCGCAATATCAGGATGCTTCAGGCGCATGGGCGGGCTTGTCGTGCCTCACGAAACGGGGTCGGATGATCGCAGTTTGAGACATGGGAGCAACCCGATGGCCGGCGAGCCCTTTCGCGGCTGCTACACCGTTCTGGTCACGCCTTTTCGCGAGGATGGCAGCGCCGTCGATCTGAAGGCGCTGGAACGGCTGGTGGAATTCCAGATCCGCGAGGGGATCCGCGGCCTCATCCCGCTCGGCTCTACCGGCGAATTCCTGTCGGTTTCGCCTGATGAACGCACCGCCATCGTGGAAACCGTGGTGCGCGTCGTGCGCGAGTGCGCGGAAAAGACGGGCGCCGGCCGCGTGCCCGTGCTGATCGGCACCGGCGCGGAAGACACGCGGGAGGTGGTGCGCACCTCGAAGGAAGCCGAGGCCCTCGGCGCCGATGGCGTGATGATCATCCCGCCCTTCTATTCCGTGCCGACCCTGGCCGAGCTGATTCACCACTACGACACGGTGGCGCGCGCGATCGGCATTCCGATCATGGTCTACAACAACCCGGCCACCGCGAATGTCGACATGACGGCGCCGATGCTGGCCGAGATCAGCCGCATCCCGAACTGCCGCTACGTCAAGGAAAGCACGCTGGAAGTGACGCGCGTGCGCGACATCATCGATCTCTGCGGCGACCGCATGGAGGTGTTCGCGGGCGTGCTCGGCTATGAAAGCGCCTGGCTCGGCGCGATCGGCTGGGTGGCGGTGTGCTCGAACCTCGCGCCGAAGCTCTCGACAGAGATGTTCCACGCGGCGGCCTTCGACCGCGACCAGCCCCGCGCGCTGGCGCTGTACAAACAACTCGTGCCGCTGCTGCCCTGGGTGGGCGGGCCGCGCTACGTCGCCGGCACAAAGGCCGGGTTCAAGCTGATGGGCATGAGCATGGGCAACCCGCGCCCGCCGCGCCTGCCGCTGCCCGGCGCCGACATGCCGGCCCTGGCCGCCGTGCTGCAACAGATGGGCCTGCTGAGCGAAGGCGCGCGGCAGGCGGCCTAACCATGTTCCGAAGGGGAGAGACTTCCATGATGCGTCGCCTATTGATGGCCATGGCACTGGTTGCCGTATCTTCAAGCATCGGGGCAGGACCGGCACTCGCGCAGACCTGCACGCCGCGCGTGCCGGATAGCGAGTTGATCAAGTCCCGCACGCTGGTGATGTCGATCAACCCGACCCTGCCGCCGCTGCAATTCGTCAATGCGCAGGGCCAGTTGCAGGGCCTGCGCTACGACCTCGGCGTCGAGATCGCGCGCCGCCTGTGCCTGACGCCGGAATGGGTGCGCATCGAATTCAGCGCGATGATCCCGGGCCTGGCCGCGCGCCGCTGGGACATGATCAACACCGGCACCTTCTACACCGAACAGCGCGCGCAGATCATGCAGATGCTGCGCTATGAAAACCAGGCCGTCGCGCTGTCCTCGGCGCGTGGCAATCCGCTGAACATCCGCGGCGTCGATGATCTGGCCGGCCGCACGGTGGGCGTGGAGCTCGGCGGCTTCGAGGAAGCGCGGACGCGCCAGATCAGCACCGACCTGGTGGCCAAGGGCCTGCGCCCGATCACCATCCGCACCTTCGACAATTTCGCCATCGCCTTCCAGGCGCTGCGCGCCGGCCAGGTGGAAGCCGTGACGAGCGTGGATGCGGTGGCCGCCGAATACGACCAGCGCGGCGATTTCCCGCGCGTGATCCACGGCCTGTTCCCGACGCCCGCCAGCCTGAACTTCCGCAGCCGCGTGCTCGGCAATGCGGTGGCGCAGGTGCTGACCGAGATGAAGGCGGATGGCAGCTACGACGCGCTGTTCGACCGCTACGGCGCCAACAAGTGGACCGAAGCCTTCGCGATCGTCGGGCCCCAGTGACGCTGCGCGACCTCCGGCCTGCCTACGTCGCGGAGGACCAGGCCGCAAAGCGGCCCGCGCGCAGAGCGACAACGCCCACGCCCGCATCAGCGCGTAGGCGCGAAGCCAAGCGCGCGGAGCGCGCGCCCGGCGATTGAGGGCCAGATAAATGCACATCTGGTCCTGGCAGGGCTTCTTCGACTATTTGTTCAACCCCTTCCTGCTGGAAGGCGCGCTGACCACCTTGTGGCTCACCGGCGCCTCGCTCGCCGGCGGGCTGCTGCTTGGCATCGTCATCGCCCTGCTGCGGCTGTCGGGCAACCGATGGCTGGCAGGCATCGCCGCCTTCTATTGCTGGTTCTTCCGCGGCACGCCGCTGCTGGTGCAGTTGCTGATCATCTACACCGGCCTGCCGCTGTTCGGGTTGCGCTTCTCGGTGGTGCAGGCGGCACTTCTCGGCCTTGCGCTGAACGAGGCGGCCTACCTGTCGGAGATCGTGCGCTCCGGCATCTCGGCCGTCGGGCGCGGGCAGCGGGAAGCGGGGCTGGCGCTCGGTCTCAAACGCGCACAGGTGTTCCGCACCATCACCTGGCCGCAGGCCTTCCGTATCATCATCCCGCCGCTCGGCAACAGCGTGAACGGGCTGCTCAAGACCACCTCCGTCGCCTCCGTCATCTCGATGGAGGAACTGCTGCGCCGCACGCAGATCCTGATCCAGGAACGCTTCCTGGTGCTGGAACTCTTTTTCGCGGCCGCCTTCTGGTACCTGGTGATGACGACCCTCTGGGACCTCGTGCAACGCCGCCTGGAAGCGCGCTACGGCCGCGCCTATGCCGGCGATGTCGCGCACCGACGATAGGAGACACACGATGGCCGAGTTCGACCTCGCAATCCGCGGCGGCACCGTCGCCACCACCTTCGGCACCGCACGCTGCGACATCGGCGTGAAGCATGGCCGCATCGCCGCCCTGGCGGAACGCATCGACGGCGCCGCCCGCACGCTCGATGCCGGCGGCCTGCTGGTGCTGCCCGGCGGCGTCGATACGCATTGCCATATCGAGGAACCGAGCCTCGGCGGCTACACCATGTCGGACGGCGCGCCGAAACTCACCGTCAACGAGGAAAGCTTCATCACCGCCAGCGCCTCGGCCTTCGCGGGCGGCACCACCAGCGTCGTCTGCTTCATCCCGCAATGGAAAGGCCACGGCGTCTGGGATCGCTACGTCGATTACCGCAAGCGCGCCGCCACCGGCATGCTGGACCACAGCTTCCACCAGATCATCAGCGACCCGACCGACGCCGTCCTCAACGAGGACGTACCGCGCCTGGTCGCGGAAGGCGTGCGCAGCCTGAAGGTGTTCCTGACCTACGAACCGCTCCACCTTTCGGACGCGCACTACATCAAGGTGCTCGCCACCGCCCGCCGCCACGGCTGCCTCGTCACCGTCCATTGCGAGAATTACGACGCCATCGGCTGGCGCACCCAGGCCCTGCTGGACGCCGGCCTCACCGGCCCGAAATACCACGCCTGGTCACGCCCCACCGTCGTCGAGCGCGAAGCCACACACCGCGCCATCGCCCTCGCCGAACTGCTCGACCAACCCATCCAGATCTTCCACGTGAGCTGCGCCGAAGCCGCCGAGGAAATCGCGCGCGCGCAGGCCCGCGGCGTGAAAGTCTGGGGCGAGACCTGCCCGCAATACATCGCCCTCACCGCCGCCGACATGGACCGCCCCGGCTTCGAAGGCGCCAAATTCATGTGCAGCCCGGCACCGCGCGACACCGCCGAACACGCCCGCATCTGGGACATGATCCGCCGCGGCACACTCGACGTGATCAGCAGCGACCACTGCGCCTTCAGCTACGAAGGCACCGCCGGCAAAGGCACCGCCGGCCGCGACGCCAGCTTCGAGAAAATCCCGAACGGCATCCCCGGCCTCGCCGCGCGCCTGCCCCTCATCTTCAGCGAAGGCGTCGCCAAAGGCCGCATCACCCTGGAACAGTTCGTGGCCCTCACCGCCACCAACCCCGCCCGCATGATGGGCCTGGAATCCAAAGGCACCATCCGCCCCGGCGCCGACGCCGATTTGGTGCTGTGGGACCCGACGCGCAAAACCACCCTCACCACCAGCCTCATGCAACACGCGATCGACTACACCCCCTACGAAGGCATGGAAGTCACCGGCTGGCCCACCACCACCATCCGACGCGGCGAGATCGTGATGCACAACAACACAGTCCAAGCCGAACCCGGCAACGGCCGCTTCCTCCCCCGCACCCCCTACGACTTCATCACCCCCCGCGGCGTGCTGCCGAACGACTTCGAAGCCGTGTCCACGCGTCGCGTGTGAGGGGTGTCCTTGGAGAAGGGCTCCGCCCTCCTCCAAACCTCCTCCCGCAAAGGGCCATGCAGGCCCTTTGAACCCACTTGATGTGGGGGTGAGGGAGGGGGCCTGAGGGACCGCAGGCTTGGCGCTCGCGCCGGCCCCCTCCCTCACCCCCACATGAAACTGATGGTTTCCAAAGGCCCACTGGCCTTTGGCGGATGGGGTCTGGGGAAGGCAGAGCCTTCCCCAGGTCGCCCGCTCACCCCCCGAAGCGCAGGGCGAGGGCTGTGATGTCGTCGGCCTGGGCGGCGCCGTCGGCGAAGGTGGTGACGGCGCGGAGGATGTGGTTGACCACGGTTTCGGGGCTGGTGCCGGTGGTGGCGAGGGTGGTCATCAGGCGGGTTTGGCCGAAGAAGCCGCCGTGGTTGTCTTCCGCTTCGGAGACGCCGTCCGAGTAGCAGAACAGGGTTTCGCCGGCGGCGAGGGTGAAGTCTTCGCTGCGGTAGGGGATGCCTTCCATGACGCCCAGCGCCGTTTGGCGGCGGAAGGGGCCGATCAGGCGCGGGGCATCGGGGCCGAGGATCACGGGCATATCGTGGCCGGCGACGGCGATGCGGCCGTGTCCGGTGGTGCCGTCGATGATGCCGAGGACGACGGTGACGAAGGTCTGGGATTCGTTCTCGGCGGAGAGGTCGTCATTGGTGAGGGACAGGATCGCGCCGGGGTCGGGTGCGGCGCCTTCGGGGGCCAGGCGTTTCGCCGCGGCGCGCATAAGGCCGAGGGTGCGTGCCATGGTCAGGCCGGCGGGTGCGCCCTTGCCGGAGACGTCGGCGACGGCGAACAGCATGTGGCGGTCATCGAGGCGGAGGCAGTCGTAGAGGTCGCCGCCGACCTGGCGTGCGGGCACCATGGCTGCGTGGACTTCGAGGCGTCCGGTCGCGGCGGCGGCAAAGTCGCGCGGCACGAGGGAGAGTTGTGCGGCGCGGGCGGATTCGAGTTCGGCTTCGAGGGCGGCGAGGCGTGCGTCGGCCAGGTCGCGCAGGCGTTTCTTCTCGAGCACGGCGCCGAGGCGTGCGCGAAGAAGGGGCGGGTCGAAGGATTTCGGCAGGTAGTCTTCCGCACCGAGTTCGATGCAGCGGACGATTTTCTCCATCTCCGTGAGGGCGGAGATGACGATGACGGGGGGTGCCGCGCCGCGTGTGGCGTGGAGTTGTTCCAGCACGCCGATGCCATCCAGGTTCGGCATTTCGAGGTCAAGCAGCACCACGTCGAAGCGGCCGCGTTCCAGCGCGGCGAGGCCCTGCACGCCGTCCTCGGCCATGGTGACGCGGTCGTAGCCGAGTTCGCCGAGGCGGCGTTTCAGAACCAGCCGGTTGAAGCTGCTGTCGTCGACGACCAGGATCGCGACGTTCTCTGGCCCGCTCATGCGCCGTTCCCCTTGTCGGACGCCATCACCTCCACGAGGCTGCGCGTTTCGGTGGCGAGCTTGGACAGGTCGATCATCGTGACGGTGATTTCCTCGGCTGCCGTCGCGTTGGATTGGCCGATGCGGCTGAGTGTGCTGACGCGGTCGGTGATGGAGGACAGCGTCGCCTGTTGTTCCTCCATCGCGACGGCGATGGCGCCCGCGAGGCGCGCACTTTCGGTGACGAGCTTCTCGAGGTCGTCCATCGCCTCGCCCACGGCGGCGGCGGTGCCGCTGCCTTCGCGCGTGCGGCGGCCGGCGACCAGCACGACGTCGGCGATTTCCTGCGCGAGGGTTTCGCTGCTGGCGGCCAGCGCGCGGACTTCCTCCGCCACCACCGCCAGGCCGCGGCCATGTTCGCCGGCGCGGGCCGCTTCGATCGCGGCGTTGATCGCCAGGATATTGGTCTGTGTCGCGATCTTGGCGATGGTGCCGGCGATGCGCGTGACGCGTTCGGTATCCTCGGCGACAGCGTCCACCAGTTCGATCAGGCTGCGGAGCTTGACCAGGTTCTCGGCCAGCAGTGCCTTCGCCTCATCGGCGCGGTCGCTGCTGTGCTGGGTCGTACGCCCGACATCGCGGACGGCGTCTTCCGTCTGGCTGAGCGCTTCCTCCACCTGGCGAAGCTCGGCCAACTGCGTCATCGCGCCGTCGCTGACCTGGCCGATCGCTTCGCTGGCCTGGGTGGTGGCCACAGCCGTGCGGCGAGCGTTTTCCAGCGCGGTGTCGGTCAGGTTCTGGGTGGTTTCCAGATTCTGGCGGAACACCAGCACGGCGCGCGCCATGTCGCCCACCTGGTCGTTGCGGTCCGCGCCGGGCACGTCGGTCTCGACCGCCCCACGCGAGAGGCGATCCATGGCGCTGGCCAGGCGCGACAGCGGGCGTGCCAGCAGGCGAACCAGCACCACCCAGACCAGCGTGCAGCCGATCAGCCCGACGATCGCCGCACCCAGCACGATGCGGCGCGCCTGCGTCTCAAGCGCGTGCGCGGCTTGCAGTGAGGCATCGGACCGGCGCTTCACCTCGTTGCGGGCGGCGGTGATGATGCGGTTGAAGGTGCTGGCGTAGTCCAGCCATTCCTCATGCAGCAGGCCGAAGGCGGCGCGGTTGCGGGCGGTGAAGGCGACGCGGACCTGTTCCACGAAATCCGGCAGGCGGCGCGCCATGTCCACGCCGCCGCCGAGCACGATCGGGTCGATATCGACGGACATCATGCGCTGCATGCGGTCGAAGCTTTCCAGCAGCAATTCGCTGTTCCGCACCATGCGTTGCGCGGTCGGCGCCGGCGCCAGCACATTGGCGATCACGCTGGCGAAGGCGGAGGAGAAATCCGCGACATGCAGCGCCATTTCATCCACCGCCGCGTCGGCGTCCCGGTCGGCGCGGCCGAGCTGTTCGATGATCGTCACCTGCCGTCCCACCACGACCAGCGCTGCGCCGGACAGCAGCCCGACCACGCCCACCATCAGCAGCGTGATCAGCCCGGCCCGGACGCCGATGCGGCCGAACCACGCCCCGAGCGAGCCGGATGGCTTGGGGATGAAGGCGGGGGGGATCGCTTTCGGCGCGGTTTGCACCGGCAGGTCGGTCATCCAGGCTCCTGGCCCTGTTGCGCGCCGCAGGCTACAGGCGCCCCGCCGCCGCGCCAAGCGCAGGCCGCGCCCGGGTGGACAGCGGGCCCAAAGCGACCCGACACTCGCACTGATACGGAGAAACCCGCATGGCCGAGCACCCTTTCAGCGCCGAAGACCTGGATTTCCTGCGGCAATGGGATACGCCAACCATCTGCAACGCGCTGGAAATGGTGGTGCCGGCGCGGCGCGGCCATGGCTTCACGGTGCGGCCGCTGGTCGCCGCCGACCCAAAGCTGCCGCCGATCTGCGGCCTGGCGCGCACCGGCACGATCCGCGCCGCCGCCCCTTCCGGCCGCAGCCGGGACGCCGACCGGGCTTCGCGCATCGGCTGGTACGACTACGTCGCCCGTGCGTCGCTGCCGACCGTGGTCGTGCTGCAGGATCTGGACGACACGCCCGGCACGGGGGCGTTCTGGGGCGAGGTGAATTCCAACATCCACAAGGCGCTGGGTGTGCTGGGCGTTGTCACCAACGGCTCCATCCGCGACCTCGACATGGTGGCGGATGGCTTCCAGATGCTGGCGGGCTCGGTGAACCCGAGCCACGCGCATGTGCATGTCGTGGCGTTCGGGCAGGAGGTCGCGGTGCATGGCATGCATGTGGCGCATGAGGATGTGGTGCATGCCGACCGCCACGGCGCTGTGGTGATCCCCGGCCCGGCGGTGCGCCAGATCGCCCCCGCGATCGAGCTGCTGTCGCGGCGGGAGAAGGTGATTCTCGATCTGTGCCGGGAGCCGGATTTCACCGTGGAGAAGCTGCGGGCCGCGCTGTCGCAGGCCGACGAAATCCACTGATGGACAGCGCGACGCCTCAGGCCGAGGCGAGGCGCCGCAGCAGCCGCGCGAGGTCGGGCTCCAGCACCAGTGCGGCGGCGGCGGCGGGGCGGAACAGGCGGCGTTCGCGCTGGCCGCGTTCCGGCCAATCCGCCAGCAGCCGCGCAACGCGGAGCCTGAACACCAGCACCTCCGTGGACAGCACGGCACCGCCCGCCAGCCGCTTGCCATAGACATAGCTGCCGATCGGCTGGCGTTCCGCCTCGCCCATCAAGCCGGCTTCCTCGAAGGCTTCGCGCAGCGCGCTGCGATGCGGCTGTTCGCCTGGCTCGATCCAGCCCTTGGGCAGCACCCAGCGGCGCGTATTCCGCGATGTCACCAGCACCACGCGCTGCGATGCGCCCTGGCCAAGCAGGGGCAGCGCCGCGCATTGGCGGCGTGTCGTCTCCGCCAGGCGCAAGCCGCCGGCAAGCGAGCCATCCATCATTGGTCTTGGGGTTCCCCGAACCGCCACGCAGGCGAGAGAGCAAGCGCGGACCTGCATGGCCAAGCGCAGCAGCGTGGACATGGAGAATTGTGGGGTGAAAGTGAAGGGCGGATGAACAAAGCGCCGTCGAATTCTCAGACAAGCGGCGGATTCATGGAGACGACATGATGCTGCGCCACGGATCGCAGCAAAGGTCGTCAGTGCCGGATCGGGGAAAGGGGGGGGGGCTCAGACCGCCTCCGGCAGGCCCCCCGCCGCGACGACTTGGCGCAGATGATGGTCTACATCGCCGAACAGGCCCGCCAGCATGGTCAGCCGCTTGAAGTAGTGGCCGGCCTTGTATTCCTCGGTCACGGCGATGCCGCCATGCAGCTGCACGGCATCCTTGCCGAGTTGGTCGGCAAGCCTGCCCACCAGCGCCTTGGCGGCGGACAGGGCGACACAGCGCGAAGCCGGGTCCGGGTCCTGCACCATCATCGCCGCATACATCGCCATGCTGCGCGCCTGTTCGCTGGCGACCAGCATGTCGGCGGCACGATGCTGCAGGGCCTGGAAGGCAGCCAGAGGCTGGCCGAATTGCTGGCGCTGCTTGAGGTAGTCCACTGTCAGGTCACGCAGCGCCTCCATGGCACCCACGGCTTCGGCGCAAAGGGCGGCGATCGCTTCGTCGATCACCAGCGCGATCAGCGGCAGCGCGGCACCTTCCGCGCCGAGCAGCGCATCGGCCGGCAGCCGCACCGCTTCCAGCACCACTTCGGCGGCGCGCAGCCCATCCTGCGTGGCGTAGCCGCGGCGCGCCACGCCCGGCGCGGCGGGGTCGAGCAGGAACAGGCTGATGCCATCGCGGTCGCGCCGCGCGCCGGCGGTGCGGGCGGAGACGATCAGGCGCCCGGCGCTGTCCCCACCCAGCACCACGCCCTTGGCACCATCCAGCACCCAATCCGCCCCATCGCGCCGCGCAGTGGTGGCGACATCGTGCAAATCGTGGCGCGCCTGGCGTTCCTGATGCGCGAAAGCCAGCGTCAGCGCGCCCTCCGCCACGGCGGGGATGATCGCCCCCCGCTGCGCGGGGCTGCCGGCGCGCCGCACGATCCCGGCGCCGAGCACGACTGTCGGCAGCCAGGGCTCCACCACCAGGAAGCGCCCGAAGGCTTCCATCACCAGCATCGTCTCGACCGGGCCGCCGCCGAAGCCGCCATCCTCCTCGGCGAAGGGCAGGGCCAGCAGCCCCATCTCCGCCATGGCCGCCCAGTTGGTCGGTGACCAACCGGCAGCAGTCGCGCGGTATGCCTTGCGGTGTTCGAAATCCGCATAGGCGTCGGATACGAGGCGCCCGACGCTGTCGGCCAGCAGGCGCTGTTCGTCGGTCAGGTCGAAATCCATCAGAGCCCCAGGAATGCTTTGGCGATGATGTTCCGCTGGATTTCGTTCGACCCGCCATAGATCGACACCTTGCGGTAGTTGAAGAACAGCGGCGCCGCGGCATCCGCCCAGTCCGGGCCGACACTCGGCAGGTTCAGCCCGTCTTCGTCGCGGTCGGGGCGCGGCATGGCGTAGGGGCCGGCGACCTCCATCAGCAATTGCGTCGCCTGCTGCTGGATTTCGCTGCCCTTGATCTTGAGGATGGAGCTGGAGGGGTCCGGCCTGTCGGCCGCGCGGCCCTGGCTGGCGGCGACCACGCGCATCTGCGTGATCTCCAGCGCCTTCAGCTCGATCTCGCTCCACGCCAGGCGCCGGCGGAAATCGGGGTCGTCCCACACCATGCCCTCGCCGGCCGGCGTTTCCTGTGCGAGGCGCTTCACGCGTGCGAGGCGTTCCTTGGTCATGCCGATGCGCGCAATGCCGATGCGTTCGTTGGACAGCAGGAATTTCGCGTAGTCCCAGCCCTTGTTGAGCTGACCGACCAGATTTTCGGCCGGCACGCGGACATCGTCGAAGAACACCTCGTTCACCTCATGCCCGCCATCGATGGTGATGATCGGGCGCAGCGTGATGCCTGGGGTCTTCATGTCGATCAGCAGGAAGGAAATGCCGGCCTGCTTGCGCGCGGCCGGATCGGTGCGCACCAGGCAGAAGATCCAGTCGGCATATTGGCCGAGGGTCGTCCAGGTCTTCTGGCCGTTGACAATGAAATCCTCGCCATCGCGCACGGCGGTCGTTTTCAGGGATGCAAGGTCGGACCCCGCGCCGGGCTCCGAAAATCCCTGCGCCCACCAGATGTCGAGACTGGCCGTCGCGGGCAGGAAGCGGGCCTTCTGCGCCTCGCTGCCGAAGGTCGCGATCACCGGCCCCACCATGTTGACGTTGAAGCCGAGCGGCTGCGGCACGGCGGCAGCCTGCAATTCTTCCACATAGATGTAGCGCTGCACCGGCGACCAATCCTGCCCACCCCAGGCCACCGGCCAGTTCGGCGTGGCCAGGCCCTTCGCATGCAGGATGCGCTGGCTGGTCACGTAATCCTCCCGCGCCAGGGCCCTGCCCTCGCTGACCTTGCGGCGGATGGGGCCAGGGATCGCGCTGCGGAAGAAGGCGCGGAGGTCGTCGCGGAAGGCGATCTCATCCGGCGTGTAGCGCAGTTCCATCTCAGGTCTCCCGTTTCGTTTCATCGCGCAGCGCGCTGGCCAGAAGCTTGCCCGCCGCGCTGCGCGGCAGGCTGGCCCGGATTTCCAAGGCTGCTGGCATTTCGTGGCGGCCGAGCCGATCGGCAAGGAAGGCACGCAGCGCCTCCAGCGTGAAGGGCGCCGCACCCGGCTTCAGCGCCACGAAGGCCTTGGCGGATTCGCCCCGATAGGCATCCGGCACACCGATCACCACGCATTCGGCGACATCGGGGTGTTCGTAGATCGCCTGTTCGATCTGCGCCGGATAGACGTTGAAGCCGCCGGACAGGATCATGTTCTTGCGGCGATCCACCAGCGTGAAGAAGCCCGCCTCGTCCATCCAGCCGGTATCGCCGGTCAGGAACCTGCCATCGGCGAAGGCCGTGGCGTTCTCGGCGGGGCGATTCCAGTAGCCGGCAAACACGTTGGGGCCGCGCACCGCGATCTCGCCGATTTCGCCGGGCGGCAGAGGGTGCGTAGGGTCGTCCAAGGCTACGATGCGCAGGTCGATTCGCGGCAGCGGAAGCCCGATCAGGCCCGCGCGGCGCGGGGCGTCGGGGGGAATGCGCGTGCCCGCCGGGCAGGTCTCCGTCATGCCCCAGCCGCCGCCGATCCGCGTGCCGATCAGCCCTTCCAGCTTCTGCTGCACCTCGAAGGGCATCGGCGCGCCGCCGGAGCTCAATTGCCGCAGCGACGAAAGATCGGCGCGTGGAAAATCCGGATGGTTGGCCAGCGCGATCCACATGGTCGGCACGCCGGAGAAGGTGGTGATGCGATGCGCCGCCACATCCGCCATCCATTGCGCGGCATCGAAGCGCGCGCGCAGATGCAGCAGCGCGCCTTCGCTGAGTTGGCGCAGCAGCACGGCCGTCAGCGCAAAGATATGGAACAGCGGCAGCAGCACCAGCACCCGCGCCGTGCCTTCCGGCAGGGAGGTCGCGTCGCGCCACGCCTTGTAGATGGCGATCGCGGCCGTGAGGTTCCGGTGGGTCAGCATGGCACCCTTCGGCGTGCCGGTCGTGCCGCCGGTGTATTGCAGCAGCGCAAGGTCGTCGGGCGCGATCACCGGCCAGGATGCGGGCGGCGCGGCGGCCGGCAAATCGGAAAAGTCATGCGGTGCGTCAGTGCCGCCGAAACGCGCTTCCGGTGCCAGCATCACCCGCGAAACGGCGGCGTCGGCGCGCAGCCACGTGGCCGTCTCGACCAGCGCCGGCAGGCCCGTGGTGACCAGCAGCGTGGCCCCCGCATCGCGCAGCTTGTGGGCCAGTTCGCGCCGCGCATCCAGCACCGACAGATGCACGATCCGCGCGCCGGTCCGCAGCACGGCGAAGAAGCACACCGGATGCCAGGCGCTGTTCGGCAGCAGCAGCGCCACGCAATCGCCGCGCCCGATCCCCTGCGTGAGCAAGCCCGCCGCCAGCGCATCGGCTTCCCGCCTGAGATCGGCGTAGCGCAGCACGACGCCGCGATACTCCAGCGCGGGCAGGCCAGAAAACCGCGCGGCGATGTCGTCCAGGAACTCCGGCAGCGTCGTCTCGGCGATCGGCGCGTCCCACCGGCATTCCGGCGGGTAGGATGCATCCCACGCGCGTGTCACGCGGGCTTGAGGCTGGCGAAGCCGCGCCCCTCCGCAGCGAGGCGCGTGAGCAAGGGCGCGGGCCGCAGCGACGCATCGCCGCTGGCATCCGCGAACCGGGCGAGGCGCGCCGCGATCTCGGCCAGCCCGCGCGCATCGGCGTGGTGCATCGGCCCGCCGGTCCAGGCCGGCCAGTTATAGCCGTTCAGCCAGACGATATCGATGTCGCCCGGCCGCGCCGCGATCCCTTCCTCCAGGATGCGCGCCCCTTCGTTGACCATCGGCAGCAGCAGCCGGTCGAGGATTTCGCTCTCCTCCGGCACGCGCCGCGCGACACCCTCGGCGGCGGCGATGCGGGCGATCATCTCGGTGACGTCCGGGTCCACGATTCCGGCGCGCGCCCCCTCCGGATACAGATAAAAACCCTTGGCCGTCTTTTGGCCGAGCCGGCCGGCCTCCACCAGCGCATCCGCCACCGGCGCCCGCCCGCCCGTCGCGCGCCGCACACGATAGCCGATATCGAGTCCCGCGAGGTCGGACATGGCGAATGGCCCCATGCGGAACCCGAAATTCGTCAGCGCGGCGTCCACCTGCGCGGGCGTCGCCCCCTCCAGCAGCAGTCGCTCCGCCTGGCGCGTGCGCGCGGCCAGCATGCGGTTGCCGACAAAGCCGTGGCAGACACCGACCACCACCGGCACCTTGCCGAGCTTTCGGCCCACCTCCATCGCCGTGGCGAGTGCTTCGGGCGCCGTCTCCCGCGCGCGGACCACTTCCAGCAGGCGCATGACGTTCGCCGGCGAGAAGAAATGCATCCCCAGCACATCGCCGGGCCGCGAGGTCGCCGCCGCCATCGCGTCGATATCGAGGTAGGAGGTGTTGGTGGCCAGCACCGTGCCCGGCCGCGTGATGGTGTCCAGCGTCGCAAAAACCTGCTTCTTGAGGGCGAGGTCCTCGAACACCGCCTCGACCACCAGATCGGCCTCGGCGGCCGCTTCCAGCCCGACCGCGCCCTCGATCAGCGCCATGCGCGCATCGCGCGCCGCATCGCTCAGGCTGCCGCGCTTGACGCTGGCATCGTAGGTGCCGCGGATGCGCGCGATGCCGCGCGCCGAGGCCTCCGCATCGGTCTCGATCACGCGGACGGGAATGCCGGCATTGGCGAAGCACATGGCGATGCCCGCACCCATCGTGCCGCTGCCGAGCACGGCAGCGCGGGCCACTGCGCGCGGGCGCGTCTCCTTCGGCAGGCCAGGCACGCGGGCGGCTTCGCGTTCGGCGAAGAAAACGTGGCGCAGCGCCTTGCTGCGCGGGTCGGCGACCAGCCGGAGGAAGGAAGCGCGTTCCTCGGCCAGCGCCTCGGTCACCGGCAGGGTGAAGGCATGGCGCACGCAGGCGATGCAGGCGGCGATCTGCGGTTCCTCGACAGCCCGCTTGGCGAGCTTCGCCGCCTCCGCCTCGAAGGCGTCGCGATCGCCAAGACCGGCATCGCGGGCGGATGCCGGCGCGGGCAGCTTGCCATCGGCCAGGCGAAGCGCCAGCGCGGTGGCGGCGGCCACCACATTTTCCGCGAGTTCGTCCACCAGCCCGGCATCCAGCGCAGCCTGCGCCCCGATGGGCTCGCCCGTGGTCATCAGCCGCAGCGCGGCGACCGCACCCATCAGCCGGGGCGTGCGCTGCGTGCCGCCCGCACCCGGCAGCAGGCCGAGCTTGACCTCCGGCAGGCCGAGCTTGGCACCGGGCCCGGCCACGCGCGCCGTGCAGCCCATGGCCACTTCCAGCCCGCCGCCCAGCGCCGCCGCGTGGATGGCCGCCACCACCGGCTTCGGGCTGGCTTCCAGCGCCGCGATCAGCTGTTGCAGCGTCGGTTCCACGGGCGGCTTGCCGAATTCGGAGATGTCGGCGCCGGCGATCCAGGACCTCCCCTCGGCAGCGAGCACCAGGGCGCGCACGGCTGGGTCGGCCTCAGCGTCCCGCAGGGCCGCCAGAAGCGCGCCGCGCAGCGCCGCCGACAGCGCGTTCACCGGCGGGTTGCCGATGGTCGCGACGGCGACCCCGCCCGAGATTTCGACTTGCACCGGACCCGCCATGGCTGCCCCCCCCAACCCTGTTGGGTCCAAGCTGTCCGCCATCGCGCCGGCATGGTCAAGCGGCGCGGGGTAAGGCCCCCTTGCAGCGCCGCGGGCCTGCGGCTCATTCTCGTGGCATGACGATTCCTGACTTCCAGGCCCTGATGCGTCCTGTGCTCATGAAGCTCGCCCAGGGGCCGGCTTCGACCACGGCCCTGATCACCGCCGCCGGCGACCATTTCGGGTTGCAGGAGGCGGATCGGCAGGCGCTGCTTCCGAGCGGCCGGCAACCGGTCATCAATAACCGGGTTCATTGGGCGCTGGCGTATTTGAACAAAGCGGGGTTGATCACAAGGCTGCGGCGCGGGGTCTACGACGCGTCCGATGCCGGTCGGGCGCTGGCGCAGCAGCCGCCGGACCGCATCACCCTTGCTTTCCTCAACGCCAACTACCCGGCCATACGCGCCTTCCGTGGCGAAGGGCGGGACGATGCCGAACCGATCGTCACGACGCAGTCAGCCGCGCCGGACACCGCGCCGGCCGTGACACCCGAGGCGACCATCGACGAGGCGCTCGCCGCGATTGACGCGCGGCTGCGGGACGAATTGCTGGCCCTTTTGCTGGAAAAGCCGCCCGCCTTCTTCGAGAAAGTGGTCGTCGATCTGCTGCTGGCGATGGGCTATGGCAGCCCGGAATCGGATGCAGGGCAGGTGAGCGGCGGAACCGGCGATGGCGGGATCGATGGCGTTATCAGGCAGGACCGCCTCGGGCTCGACCTGATCTATCTCCAGGCGAAACGCTACCGGGATTCCGCGATCACCTCCGACCAGTTGCGGTCATTCGCCGGCGCGCTGGACGACAAAGGCACTCGCAAGGGCGTGTTCATCACCACAAGCCGGTTCACCGCCGAAGCGCAACGCTTCGCCGACCGCCAGCAGATGAAGCGGATTATCCTGGTCGATGGGGAACGTCTGACCCGCCTGATGGTGCAGCACGATGTCGGCGTGCGCGCTGACCGCACCATCACGTTGAAAAAGATCGACCTGGACTATTTCGACCCGGAGGACGTGTGAGCCTTTACGCGAAGGCTGTTACGAAGCGATCGATCTCCTCGCCCACTGGCGCGCCGGCCAGGCCGAGGAACCGTGCGCTCGGCACCAGCGGCGTGATCAGCCCGATATGGCCGATTCCGTCGAACACAAGCAGCCGCACCGTGCGCCCGGCACCGCGCAGCGCCGCTTCCAGGCGTTCGGATTGCACCGGTTGCACCACAGTGTCGGCGCCGCCATGCAGCAGCAGAAGGGGCGGCGCGCCCGCGAGCATGGCGGGATCGGGCACCGCCTCGATCCGCCCGCCGGGGGCCGCCGCGAAAATCTCCACCAGCGTGCCGCGCCGGGGCTGCCACAGGATGGGTGCGGCCATCAGGACGCCGCCGGCCAGCCGGGACCGCCCGGCCTCCCCCATCCAACGCGGATCGAGCGCGAGGGAGGCCGCGAGGAACCCGCCGGCGGAATGGCCCATGACGAATACCGGCAGCCTCGGCGCCTCCGGCGCCGACTGCGCCCAGGCCGTGGCCAAAGCCGCATCCTCGACGAAGCCGGGCCAGCCCGCCGCCGGCCACAGCCGGTAGTCGGGGATCGCCACCGCATAGCCCCGCGCCGCCAGCGCCCGCCCGAGAAACGCATAATCGCCGCGCGATCCCTGCTGCCAGGACCCGCCATAGAAGAACACCAGCAGCGCTTTCGCGCCGTTCGGCACATAGAGGTCCAGCCGGTGCTGGGGCAGCGGGCCGTAGGCCAGGCCCGTGCGCTCCGTGGCCTCGCCCGGCCTGGTCAGCAGATTGGCGATGCCGGTCGGCGAACAGGCGGCGGTCAGCAGCCCGGCCAACGCCGGCAAGGCGCGCCGCATCATCACGCGGTGGCCGCCGCCAGCGCGCGGATGCGCGTGAGCACCGACGAAACCCCGTTGCGGCGGGAGAGCGAGAGGTTCTCGGCGAGGCCCAGCGTCACCAGGAAATCCGGCGCCTGGTCGAGGATCTCGGCCGGCCGCCTGCGGTCATAGACGCTCAGGATCAGGGCCAGCAGGCCCTGCACGATGGCGCTGTCGCTGGCCGCGCGGAAATGCAGGCGGCCGGCTTCGTCCGGCCCCTCGGCACGCAGCCAGACCTGGGATTGGCAGCCGGCGACCTTCTCCCCCTCCAGCCGCTCGGCTTCCGGCCACGGGGTCAGTTTCCGGCCCATGTCGATGACGTGGCGGTAGCGGTCTTCCCATTCGTCGAGCATGGCGAAATCCTCGCCGAGCTCGGTAAGGATTTCTGCGATCGGGGCGGGCGCGGTTTCGCTCATGGGGTGCACATCGGTCCTGCCTACTCGGCGCGCAAGGCGGCGCCGGCGGCGAGCGGCGCGAGCGGCGCGGCGGCTGCCAGCAGGGCCGCCAGCAACAGCAGATACGGCCGCGCCGTCAGGCCGGATGCAGCGGCCTCGATCGCGGCGGCGCCGAAGATCACGGCCGGGATCGACAGCGGCAGCACCAGCAGCGGCAGCAGGACGCCGCCGCGGCGGGCGCCCAAGGTCAACGCCGCCCCCGCCGTGCCGAACAGCGACAGCACGCCGGTGGCCAAGCCCAGCGCCAGCATGGCCGTGCCCCAGGCCTCCACGGGCAGGTTCAGCATGGCGGCCGCCATCGGGGTGGCCACCAGCAGCGGCAGCCCGGTGGTGAGCCAATGGCCGAGCGCCTTCGCACCCGCCAGCGCGGATGGCGGCAGGCCGGACAGCAGGAGTTGCTCCAGAGAGCCATCCTCGGCCTCCGCCCCGAACAGCCGGTCCAGCGGCAGAAGGGCTGCCAGCAGGGCGCTGGCCAGCAGCGCGCCCGGCGCGATGCGGGCCAGGATTTCGGGGGCCGGGCCGATGCCGAAGGGGAACAGCGCTGAGACCAGCACGAAGAACATCACCGCCGCCAGCGTATCCGCCTTGTGCCGCAGCGCGAGGCGGAGTTCGCGCGCCAGGACCGCGCCAAACGCGTTTGGCTTGAGGGGCAGCCGATTCACGGCGCCGCGCCCTTCGGCGCTCTGCCGATCGGACGCCTTCACAGGCGAAGCTCCACGGCATCCGGCAGCGGCAGCGGCAGATGCGTTGCCGCCATCACCGCGCCCCCCGCCGCGCGATGCGCCGCCAGCAAGGGACCGAGGCGGGCGACGGAGGCGGTGTCGAGGCCCACCGTCGGCTCATCCAGCAGCCAGAGCGGCGCCGGCGCCAGGGCCAGCCGCGCCAGCGCCAGCCGCCGTTTCTGGCCCGACGACAGGATGCGCGCCGGCAGGTCCGCGAGGTCGAGCAAATCAACAGCCTCCAACGCCGCCTCCACATCGCCCCCATGAAGGCGCGCGAAGAAGGAAAGATTTTCCCGCGCGGTCAGCGACGGTTTCAGCGCATCCTGATGGCTGAGGTAGCGCAGCCGCCGCGCATGCGCGACGCGGTCCGCCAGCGCATCCGCACCCTCCCAGGACAGCACCCCATCCTCCAGCGGGATGAGGCCGGCGATAACTCGGAGCAGGCTGGATTTGCCGGCGCCGTTGGCGCCCGTCAGCAGCAGCGCGCCGCCCGGGGGAAGCATGAAGTCGATGCCGGAAAAGACCGCTCGCTCGCCGCGCCAGCAGCTTAGCTCCCGTCCCTCCAGCATCGCGCGACAGACCCCCTCCTCGCGCGGATGGACCCGGCGCTGCCCCTATGGTTTAAGCGCGCTGCTGCGGCGGCGAAAGCGGCCCAGCGGAAACCGCGCGCGGAACGGCGGAAGGCAGCCCCTGCGAAGCCCCTGGGTCACACCCCGGAGCCACACAGGACGCAACCGGGTCGGGCGCCACAGAAACACGCAAGAGCGGGATTCCAAGCATGCGCATGATCGGGCACGACAGCCTGAAGACGCGGCGCACCCTCAAGGTGGACGGCCAGGATTTTCATTACTTCAGCCTGCCGGAAGCGGCGAAGACGATCGGTGACATCACCCGTCTGCCCTACAGCCTGAAGGTCCTGCTGGAAAACGTCCTGCGCTTCGAGAATGGCCGCAGCTACACCGTGGCGGACGCCCAGGCGATCGCCGATTGGCTGAAGGAAGGCCGCTCCACCAAGGAAGTCCCCTTCCGCCCCGCCCGCATCCTGCTGCAGGATTTCACCGGCGTGCCGGCGGTGGTCGACCTCGCCGCGATGCGCGATGCGCTGTCGGGCCTGGGTGGCGATCCGCGCAAGGTGAACCCGCTGGTGCCGGTCGACCTCGTGATCGACCACTCCGTGATGGTGGATTTCTCGGGCACGGCGAGCGCCCTTCAGAAGAACGTCGATGTCGAGTTCGAGCGCAACGGCGAACGCTACGAGTTCCTGCGTTGGGGCCAGTCCGCCTTCGCCAATTTCCGCGTCGTGCCGCCGGGCACCGGCATCTGCCACCAGGTGAACCTGGAATACCTGGCGCAGGTGGTGTGGACCACGACCGAGTTCGGCGAGACCTTCGTCTATCCCGATAGCTGCTACGGCACGGACAGCCACACCACCATGGTGAACGGCCTCGGCGTGCTGGGCTGGGGTGTCGGCGGGATCGAGGCGGAGGCCGCGATGCTGGGCCAGCCCATTGCCATGCTGATCCCCGACGTGATCGGCTTCCGCATGACCGGGGCTCTGCGCGAAGGTGTGACCGCCACCGACCTCGTGCTGACCGTGACCCAGATGCTCCGCAAGAAGGGCGTGGTCGGCAAGTTCGTCGAATTCTACGGCGACGGACTCAATGTGCTGCCGCTGGCGGACCGCGCCACCATCGGCAACATGGCCCCCGAATACGGCGCCACCTGCGGCTTCTTCCCGGTCGACCAGACCACCATCGACTACCTGCGTCTTTCGGGCCGTGAGGAGAGCCGCATCGCGCTGGTCGAGGCCTATTGCCGCGCCCAGGGTATGTGGCGCGACGCCACGACCCCCGACCCGGTCTTCACCGATACGCTGGAGCTCGACCTTTCCACGGTCGAGCCCTCCATGGCCGGGCCGAAGCGCCCGCAGGACCGCGTGCCGCTGACGCAGGTGGCCGGGAGCTTCGGGCGCGACCTCGCCGCCGGCACCATGGGCGTGCCGGGCGACCAGGCGGAGCTGCGCGTGCCGGTGGCCGGTGCGAATTACGATATCGGCCATGGCGATGTGGTGATCGCCGCCATCACGAGCTGCACCAACACCTCCAACCCCTATGTGCTGGTGGCCGCCGGCCTCGTCGCCCGCAAGGCGCGGGCCCGCGGGTTGAAGCCGAAGCCCTGGGTGAAGACCTCGCTGGCGCCGGGGTCGCAGGTGGTCACCGAATATCTCGACAAGTCGGGGCTTTCCGTCGACCTCGACGCGCTCGGCTTCCAGACGGTCGGCTATGGCTGCACCACCTGCATCGGGAACAGTGGGCCCCTGGCCGAGCCGATCGTGGACGCGGTGGAGGACAACAAGCTGGTTGTCGCCAGCGTGCTGTCGGGCAACCGCAACTTCGAAGGCCGCGTGCATGCCAATGTGCGGGCCAACTACCTGGCCAGCCCGCCGCTGGTGGTCGCCTATGCGCTGGCCGGCACGGTCAAGATCAACCTGACGACCGAGCCACTCGGCACGGGCAGCGATGGCCAGCCGGTGTTCCTGCGCGATATCTGGCCGACCACGCAGGAAGTGAACGACACGGTGCATCGCGTGGTGACGCGCAGCATGTTCCGCGAACGCTATGGCGATGTGTTCAAGGGCCCCGCGCAGTGGCAGGCGATCCGCGTCGATGCGGACAGCGACACCTATCGCTGGAACTCGGGTTCCACCTACGTCCAGAACCCGCCCTACTTCACCGGCATGACGATGGAAGTGGGCGACATCAAGTCGGTTCATGGCGCGCGCATCCTGGCGAGCCTCGGCGATTCCATCACCACCGACCACATCTCCCCGGCCGGGTCGATCAAGAAGGCCTCCCCGGCCGGCGACTACCTGCTGGAACGGCAGGTGATGCAGCGGGACTTCAACAGCTACGGCGCCCGCCGCGGCAACCATCAGGTGATGATGCGGGGCACTTTCGCGAACATCCGCATCAAGAACGAATTGGCGCCCGGCACCGAAGGTGGTGTCACGAAGCATCACCCCTCGGGCGCGATCATGCCGATCTATGACGCCGCCATGAAGTACAAGGCGGAGGGCGTGCCGCTGGTGATCTTCGGCGGCAAGGAATACGGCACGGGCTCGTCCCGCGACTGGGCGGCGAAGGGCACCTTCCTGCTCGGCGCCAAGGCGGTGATCGCCGAGAGCTTCGAGCGCATCCACCGCTCCAACCTGGTCGGCATGGGCGTGCTGCCGCTGGTGTTCACGAATGGCGAAAGCCGCCAATCGCTCGGCATCACCGGCGCCGAGACAATCGACCTGCTCGGCATCGAGGAATTGGCGCCGCGCATGGATGTGACGATGGTGATCCACCGGCCCGACGGCGCGACGCACACCACCACGCTGATGTGCCGCGTCGATACGGCCGATGAGGTCGAATACTACCGCAATGGCGGCATCCTGCAGTATGTGCTGCGCGGGATGGCGAAGGCGGCCTGAGGCTTCGCTTCACGCCAAAAAGAAAGGGCCTCGGGGATCGCTCCCCGAGGCCCGTTTCGCGGGGGCCCAGCGCCTCAGCGCATGAATTTCGGCAGCACGGCCTCGGCCACGCCGCCCATCCAGAAGTCGAGGCCGGCCAGGGTTGGCGTGGTCGGCACGGGCTTCTCCACCACAACCTCGATGCGGCCGGTGATGTCGCCATTGCTGTTCACCGGCGGCGGTTCGACCGTGTTGATCAGCGCCTCGGCCTCCGCCACGCGCAGCAGGCCGAAATGGCCGAGCATGCGCGCCAGCACGCCGAACTTCCCGCGGCTGCCGCCATCCGCCATCTTGATCGCGATGCCGAGGCCCTTTTCGGGGATGGCCGCCAGCAGGTAGCCTTCCGCACCACCCTTCAGCACCACCCGGCCCTCGGTCGCACGGATCAGGCGCGCGGTCGGCGTGTCGGTGCCCGAGAGGTGGTCGGGGTGCGCCACCATGGCCGCCTTCAGGCGGTTCACCGCGGCGCGGCGCGGCGCACCCTTCGCCCAGCCCACGCCGAAGCGCGCCATCGCCTTCGCCATGTCGCGCATCGGCAGGGCCAGCGTCGGCAGGCCGCAGCCATCGATGCCGACCGGCAGGCGCGACGCGTCATAGCCGATGAATTCGCTGAACGCCGCCATGAACGCCATCTGCGCCGGGTTGGTCGGCAGCGCGTAGTTGATGTCGGCGCCAAGGTGCCGCACCACGGTCAGGAACCCGCAATGCTTGCCGGAGCAATTGTTGCAGACGCGCCGCTTGCCGGATTGCGCGAAGGCCGCCGCCTGGTCCGCTTCGCGCATCGGCAGCGCGGGGCCGCAGATCAGCGCGCCTTCATTCATGCCGAGGCGGTTCAGCCATTCCTCGGCCAGCGCCACCTGAAAAGGCTCCGCCCAATGGCTGGCGCAGGCCAGCGCCAGGTGTTCGCTGGTCAGGCCGAAGGCGTCCGCGGCGCCGGTCTCGACCAGCGGGATCGCCTGGAAGGGCTTGAGCGCCGAGCGGGGGAAGGTCACCAGGCCGCCATCGCCCCAGGTGCCGCGCAGATTGCCGTCGAAATCGGCGACCGCGACCACGCCCCGGTGGCTGCTTTCCACAAGCGGCCCGCGCCAGACCTGCGCGAGTTCCACGAATTGCGTGTTGACGCTCATATGACACCCCTTCTCGGCAGGCGGTAATTACGCCACACGACACGTAAAGCAAGCCTTCAGGCGGCGGCGATCCACCCCGCCAGACGCGCGGCGAAGGCGCGCGTGCCAAGCCCCCCGCCGAGGTCGATGGTGCGGGTCGTGGGTTCCGCCAGCAGCGCGTCGATGCCGCGGTTGATCGCGCTGGCGGCCGCGCCGGCGGCCTGGTTGCCGCGATGCCGTTCCAGCCACTCCAGCAGCATCGCCGCCGAGAGGATCAGGCTGCACGGATTGGCGCGGTCCTGGCCCGCGATATCCGGCGCGCTGCCATGCTGGGCCTGGGCGCAGCACAGCACATCATTCTCATTCGTGCTGCCCGCCAGCCCAAGCCCGCCCGACAATTCGGAGGCGAGGTCGGACAGGATGTCGGCGTGGAAATTGGTGGCCACCAGCACGTCGAAGCGGGCCGGGTCGCGCACCAGGATGGCCGCGCAGGCATCGACGATGATCTCGTCCAGCGTGACGTCCGGGTAATCCTTCGCAACATCCCGGACGCAGCGCAGCCAGAGGCCGTCCGTCATGATGAAGGTGTTGGCCTTGTGCACCGCCGTCACCTTGCCGCGCCGCCGGCGGGCGAGGTCGAAGGCCCGCTTCGCGATGCGGGTCGAGGCGTGCGCGGTGATCCGCCGCATGGAGATCGCGACATCCGGCGTCGGCATGAATTCGCCGCTGCCCGCGTGCATGTTGCGGTCGGGATAGAAACCCTCCGTCGCTTCCCGCATGATCACGAGGTCCAGCGACTGGTGCCCGCGCCCGAGGCCGGGGCGCGTCCGCGCCGGGCGGACATTGGCGTACAGGTCCATGCCGACCCGGAACGCCGCCGAGACATTGATGCCGCCCTTCTCGCGCGACGGGTAGTGCAGGTGGCTGATCGGGCCGAGGATGACACCATCGCTCGCCGCCGCTGCCTCCATCACGGCGGGGGGAAGCGTCGTGCCTTCGCGCGCCAGGGTCACCAGGCCGATGTCGCGCTGCTCGAAGGTGAGGCCCAGGCCGAAGCGCGCATCGGCGGCGCGCAGCACGGCCAGCGTCGCTTCCGTGATTTCGGGACCGATGCCATCCCCCGGCAGCACAAGAATCTTCGGCATGGTTCCCCCTTGGCGTCCCCGTCGCATCTCGCGCGGAAAGCACCGCGCCGGCAAGATCAGCCTTGACCGAAGCGCGCCCGCGCCTTCCTACGGGCTGGAACAGGGAGCATCCGCCCATGCGCGAAGCCGCGATCGTCCTTCTGCTCGCCACCATCGCGCTCGGTGCCTTTGCCGGCGTGCGTTTTCTCATGCGGTCGCGGCTGAAGGGCTGGGTGCGGGCGCATCTGGTGGCCGCGCTGGCTGCGCTGGCGGTGGTGGGCGCGGCGGTCATGACCGGCCCTGCGAGCGCCGTCGCCGCCTGGTGGCCGGTGCTGCTGCTGGCCCTGGCCATCGCCGCCGGCTGGAGTTCCCGCCGCGTGGCGCGCCGCACCGATGCCGGCAGCAAGGCGCTGCTGGTCGGCCATGTGTTCACCGGCGTGGCCAGCTTCTTCGTCTTCCTGGCCTGGGCGAAAGGACTGTGAGGGAAATCCGCCTCAACGCCTTCGACATGGCGACACCGGGCCACATCCAGCAGGGGATGTGGCGGCATCCGCGCGACAATTCCGCGAACTACACCAGCCTCGCGCATTGGATGGACCTCGCGCGGCGGCTGGAGGCGGGGCTGTTCGACGGGCTGTTCCTGGCCGATGTGCTGGGCGTGTATGACGTGCTGGGCGGCACGCCGGACGCGGCGCTGCGCGGCGGCGTGCAGGTGCCGCTGATCGACCCTTCGCTGACCATCCCGGCGATGGCCGCCGTGACCACCCATCTCGGCTTCGGCGTCACCTGCAATCTGGCGTATGAGGCACCCTACCTGTTCGCGCGGCGGATGAGCACGCTGGATCACCTGACCCAGGGCCGCATCGGCTGGAACATCGTGACGGGCTATCTGGACAGTGCCGCGCGCGCCATGGGGCTCGCCGAGCAGATGCGCCATGACGACCGATACGACCTTGCCGATGAATACATGCAGGCCGTCTATGCGCTGTGGGAGGGCGCTTGGGCGGATGACGCGGTGCAGCGCGACCGCGCTGGCGCCTATACCGACCCCGCGCGGGTGCGGCGCATCCGGCACGACGGCCCGCAATACCGGATCGACGCGCTGCATCTGGCGGAGCCCTCGCCGCAGCGCACGCCCGTGCTGTACCAGGCCGGCGCCAGCGATCGCGGCCGCGCCTTTGCAGGGCAGCACGCCGAATGCGTCTTCGTGAACGGCACCAGCCCTGTCGTGGTGGCGAAGCAGGTGGCGGATCTGCGCGCCCGCGCCGCCCCGCGTCGCATCCTTGTGTTCGTGGGCGCCACGCTGGTCCTGGGCCGGACGGAGCAGGAGGCCCGCGACAAGCTGGCGGATTACGCGAGCCACGCCGATGCCGAGGCGACGCTCGCGCATGCCGCCGCCAGCCTGGGGATCGACTTCGCGCAATACGACATGGATGAGCCGATCGCGGCCGGCCCGACCCAGGCCATCCAATCCAACGTCACGGCCATGCAGAAGGTGGCCGGCCCCGCCTGGACCAAGCGCAAGCTGCTGGCGCAATCCGTGCTCGGCAGCCGCCAGCCGCCGATCGTGGGCGATGCGCGCCAGGTGGCGGATGCGCTGGAGGGTTGGGTGCGCGACGCGGATGTGGACGGCTTCAACCTGTCGCGCACCGTCATGCCGGAAGGGCTGGAGGATGCGATCAGCCTGCTGGTGCCGGAATTGCAGGCGCGCGGGGTCTACAAGACCGCTTACGCGCCCGGCACCTACCGCGAGAAGCTTTTTGGCGAAGGGCCGCGCCTGCCGGAGGGGCATGGCGCGGCGCGGTATCGCTGGGCAGGCTGACTGTCAGCCCGGGGAGGACGCTGCGAACTTCGCCTTCTGCTCCGCCGTCGCTTCCTTCTGGTGCAGCGCCTGCCAGTCCTTGTAGGGCATGCCGTAGACGATCTCGCGCGCCTCGGGGTCCGACATCTCGATCCCGCGCTCCCCGGCCTCCGCCCGGTACCATTTCGACAGGCAGTTCCGGCAGAAGCCGGCCAGGTTCATCATGTCGATATTCTGCACATCGGACCGCGCGCGGAGGTGCTCCACCAGGCGCCGGAAGGCGGCGGCTTCGAGCTGGGTGCGGGTCGCTTCGTCGATCTCTGTCATGGCGGTGCTCTCCTTTGCCGAACAGATGGGCGTGGCGGCCTCACGGCGCCAGATTGTCGCCGGCGATGGCGCGGCAGACGGCTTCCGTCACCTGCGCGGTGTTGGCGGCGCCGCCGACGTCGGCGGTCATGATGCCGGCGGCGCAGACCCGCTCCACCGCATCCATCAGCACCGCGGCGGCAGCGTGTTCGCCGAGGTGTTCCAGCATCATCACCGCGGTCCAGAAGGTGGCGACGGGGTTGGCGACACCCTTGCCGGCGATGTCGAAGGCCGAGCCATGGATCGGCTCGAACATGGAGGGGAACCGGCGCGAGGGGTCGAGATTGGCGGTCGGCGCGACGCCCAGGCTGCCGGCGACGGCGCCGGCCAGGTCGCTCAGGATATCGGCGTGCAGGTTCGTGGCGACCACGGTGTCGATGCTGGCGGGCCGGCGGACCATACGCGCGGCCATCGCATCCACCAGCTCCTTCTCCCAGGTCACGCCGGGAAATTCGGCGGCAACCTCGGCAGCGATCTCATCCCAGAACACCATGCCGTGCTTTTGGGCGTTGGATTTGGTGACGACGGTCAGAAGCTTGCGGGGGCGCTTGGCCGCGATGGCGAAGGCGGTGCGCATGATGCGGGTGACGCCGGCGCGGGTGAAGATCGCGGTCTCGGTCGCCACTTCCTCCGGATGGCCGCGATGGGCGCGGCCGCCATGGCCGGCATATTCGCCCTCGCTGTTCTCCCGCACGATCACCCAGTCGATATCGCCGGGGGAGACGGCGCGCAGCGGGCTGGTCAGGCCGGGCAGCACCCGGGTCGGGCGGATGTTCGCGTATTGGTCGAAGCCCTGGCAGATGCGCAGCCGCAATCCCCACAGCGTGATGTCGTCCGGCAGGTGCTGGTCGCCGACGGCGCCGAAGAAGATGGCGTCGAAGCCCTTCAGGGTCTCCAGCCCGTCCTCGGCCATCATGCGGCCATGGGCGCGGTAATAGTCGCTGCCCCAGGGGAATTCCGCGACATCCAGCGCGAAATCGCCGCGCCGCGCGGCCAGCGCCCGCAGCACCGTCAGCCCGGCGGGGATCACTTCGCGGCCGATGCCGTCGGCGGGAATGGCGGCGATTCGGTGCGTGCGCATGGAGGTCCTTCGGAGTCGTTGGCCGGGTGATAGCGCCCGCGCTGCCGCCGCGCCATCATGGGCCATGTCCTGGACCGAGCCCCGCGCGCGTGAGGCGCTGCTGACCCTGTTCCGCGCCGCCATCGCCAGCGCCGATCCGCGCGTGGTGCTGGCGCGCCACCTGCCGGAGAAGCCGCGCGGCCGCGTCGTGGTGGTGGGCGCCGGCAAATCGGCGGCGGTGATGGCGGCGGCGGCGGAAGCCGCCTGGCCGGATGCGCCGATCGAGGGCGTGGTCGTCACCCGCTACGCCCATGGCTACCCCACCCAGCGCATCGCGGTGCTGGAAGCCAGCCACCCCGTGCCGGACGCTGCCGGCGCCGCCGCCGCCGCTCGAATTCTGGAAGCGGTGCGCGGCCTGACGGCTGATGACCTGGTGCTGTTCCTGGTCTCCGGCGGCGGCTCGGCGCTGACCACGCTGCCGGCGCCGGGCCTCACGCTGGACGACCTGATGGCCGTGAACCGCGCGCTGCTGGTCTCCGGCGCGACCATCCATGAGATGAACTGCATCCGCCGGCACCTCTCGGCGTTCTCGGGGGGGCGGCTGGCGCTGGCGGCGCATCCGGCGCGCGTCGTCACGCTCGCGATCAGCGACGTGCCGGGGGATGATCCGGCCTCCATCGCTTCCGGCCCCACGGTGCCGGACCCGACGACCTTCGCCGATGCGCAGGCGCTGGTCGCGCATTACCGGATGGCCCTGCCCGACGCCGTCACCGCGCATCTGGCGACAGCGGCGGAGGAAACGCCGAAGCCCGGCGACCCGCGCCTTGGCACGCCCGATTACCGCTTCATCGCGACGCCGCTGATGGCGCTGCACGCCGCCGCCGAAGCGGCGCGCGGCCTGGGCATCACCCCGCTCATCCTCGGCGACGCGCTGGAGGGGGAGGCGCGCGGACTCGGCCAGGCGCTGGCGGGCATCGCGCTGGCCGCAGCCGCCCATGGCCACCCCCTGCCCGCCCCCTGCGTGCTGCTTTCGGGCGGGGAGACCACCGTCACCATCGGCCCCGAAGGCATTGGCCAGCCCTTGGGCCGCGGCGGCCGCAACGGCGAGGCGCTGCTCGGCTGCGCCGTGGCGCTGGACAGCGCGCCGGGCGTGTTTGCGCTGATGGGCGACACGGACGGCATCGACGGGTCGGAGGCGAATGCCGGCGCCATCGCGACACCCGACACATTGGCGCGCGCCCGCGCCGCCGGGCTCGACCCGCGCGCGGTCTTGGCCGGGCACAACAGCCACGCCCTGTTCGCCGCCATCGGGGATCTGGTCGAGACCGGGCCGACGCTGACCAACGTCAACGACTTTCGCGCCCTGCTGGTAACTTAGCGATCGTAAGTCATCAAGCTTTCATTGCGCGGTTTGTGTTATCGGCGCTAAGTTTTGCGGCATGCGTGACCCAGCCCTCGAAGCCATCCTCGCCCAGCGCGGCGCCGTAACCCGGATCGCCACCGCCCTCGGCATTTCCACCGCCGCCGTCAGCCAATGGCGCCGCGTGCCCGATGACCGCGTCACGGATGTGGCGCAGGCGCTCGGCCTGCCGCCCGACATCGTCCGCCCCGATCTGACCAGCGCCGCCCCCCCGCCTGCCGCCCCTCGTGAAGGACCTGTCCGCATGGCGGCCAACCGCATTCCGTTCCGCCGCCGCCGCCGCACGAAAATGATCGCGACCCTCGGCCCGGCATCCTCCACGCCCGAGATCATCGAACGGCTGTTCCGCGGCGGCGTCGATGTGTTCCGCCTGAATTTCTCCCACGGCACGCATGAGGACCACGCGGCGCGCATCGCCATCATCCGCGCACTCGAGAAGAAGGTGGAACGCCCGATCGGCATCCTGGCGGATGTGCAGGGCCCGAAGCTGCGCGTGGGCAAGTTCCAGGCCGGGCGGGTGCAGTTGCAGACGGGGCAAAGCTTCCGGCTCGATCTCTCGCCGATCCCGGGCGATGTGCGCCGCGTGCAACTGGCGCATCCCGAGATCATGGCGGCCGCCGGCATCGGCACGACGCTGCTGCTGGATGACGGCAAGCTGAAGCTCCGCGTGACGCGCCGGCGGGACGATCATCTGGAGACGGAGGTGGTGGTCGGCGGCCCGCTGTCGGACCGCAAGGGCGTGAATGTCCCCGATGTGATGCTGCCCATCCCGGCACTGACCGAGAAGGACCGCGCGGACCTTGCCTTCGTGCTCGACCAGGGCGTCGAGTATATCGGCCTGAGTTTCGTGCAGCGCGCGGAGGATGTGGCGGAAGCCAAGGCCATCGCCGCCGGCCGCGCCTGGATCATGGTGAAGATGGAAAAGCCGCAGGCGATCGACAATCTCGATGCCATCCTGGAGCTGGCGGATTGCGTCATGGTAGCGCGCGGCGACCTCGGCGTGGAATGCCCGCCGGAGGAAGTGCCGCTGATCCAGAAGCGCATCGTCCGCCGCGCCCGCGCCCTCGGCAAGCCGGTGGTGGTGGCGACGCAGATGCTGGAATCGATGATCACGGCACCCAGCCCGACGCGCGCCGAGGCCAGCGACGTGGCGACGGCGGTGTTCGACGGCGCGGATGCCGTGATGCTCAGCGCCGAGACCGCGAGCGGCCAATACCCGTTCGAGGCGGTGAACATCATGGACCGCATCATCGCCCGGGTGGAGCAGGACCCCGATTGGCGCGCCATGACGGACAACACCCGCCCCGCGCCGGAAAAGAACTCCGCCAGCGCCATCGCCGCCGCCGCCCGCCAGGTGGCGACGACCATCGATGCGGAGGCGATCGCCACCTTCACCGCCACCGGCAGCACAACCTTGCGTGTGGCGCGGGAACGGCCGGAGGCGCCGATCCTCGGCCTGACATCGTCGATGACCACGGCACGCCGCATGGCGGTGGTGTGGGGCGTGCACTCCGTGGTGTCGGTCGAGCCGCATTCGATGACCGACATGGTGGCCAAGGCGATCCGCGCCGCGGCCATGGAGGGCTTCGCCAAGCCAGGCGACGAAGTTGTGGTGACGGCGGGCGTGCCCTTCGGCACGCCGGGTACGACCAACGCGCTGCGGGTTGCCATCGTGAAGTGAAGGCGCGAGGAAGGGGCTCCGGACACCCAAGGGGCCCCGCCATGCCGCGCCGCACGACCATCGCCGCCCTCCTGATCGCGGGGGGGCTGGTTGCGCAGGCAGCGCCAGCGCGGGCGCAGCAGGCCGGCGTCTATGACGTGACCGGCACGAATCTGGACGGCACCGACTATGTGGGCGTGGCGCAGATCCGCACGACCGGCCTCGCCAGCTTCGCGATCCGCTGGGTGATCGCCAATTCGGTGATCGAGGGGGTCGGCTTTGCCTCCGGCCGGACCGTCAGCGTGGCTTACGGCCTGGCCAACCGGCCGGGCATCGGCATCTACGCGCTGAACCCGGATGGCAGCATGGAGGGCGAGTGGACCATCATCGGGGCCGCGCAGAACGGCCGCGAACGCCTGGTGCCGCGCAAGGCGCCCGCTGCCGCGTCCCCGCTGCCTGCGCCCGCTTCGCCTGCGCCAGCCTTGGCGGCGCCAGCCCCCGATGCAAATCCGCCCGCGGCGATACCACCTGCTTTGCCCGCTGCCCCCGCTTCGCCGACACCCGCGCCCCTCAGCCCCGCCCGGCCCGCGGTCCCCGCCGGGTCAGGCGGCTGAAACGCCTTGGCGGGCAGCAAGACGCTTGGCCCAAATGTTGCACCGCACAATGCGGGAGGCTGTGCTGAGCGGCGCAACGTGGTCAATCTTGCGTCGCAGCGGACGCGCTGCAGCCTGGCCGGCAAATTATGGCGCTCGGCGAGGCAGCAAAGGTTGCGCTTCGGTCGCAGCGCATGTCGTTCGAATGATTATTGGGTGCGACGCGAGCATTCGGCCAAAAATTGGGAACATTTCAGTCGGAAACTCATGACCTGGTAGACAATCGCGGGGGAGTTCGATACCAAGCGTTGGGATGCAAACCCGTCGGATGGAGATTGTGTAATGAGTGCAAGTGTCAAAATCATGACGACTGCTATTCCTGACGTTGAGACACAAATTTATGCATATCCATATTTCGAATTTGTGAAAAATAAAAAGATCATTTCGATCGTAGAAAATGATGCGATCATCAGCCGCGATCTGCTTGTCGATCTGATGTCGCCGATGTTGCGTAGCATCAAGTTCGATCCGGATTTTTATCGCAGCCGCTATCCGGATCTGGCAAAAGCTGAGGCCGAGGGGATCATCGCCGACCTGCATGAGCATTATCTCCGGTTCGGTTTCTTCGAGAACCGCCTCCCCTGCCTCATCGAGGTCGATGGGTCCTTCTACGCACGCGAATACCCGGACGTGGCGGTGGCCATCCTGGAGAACCGCGTCAGCTCGGCGCAGTCCCATTTTGAGATCTCGGGCTTCATCGAGGGCCGCGTCCCTCGCAAGGGCTGGACTTTCGCCGCGTTGGTAAGCGCCTGACATCGGCGTTGTGCCGCCGCATCGCCGGGCCGCCGCGCGCGTCTGGCGTCCGCCGCAGCGCCCCGGGCGGGTGCCGGCGCGATTCTGCAGCGTAGCGGGCTGTTTGGGATGCGTCTTGTTGATGCTATGCGGAAGCCGGGCTGTGGCGGGGTGAAAGATGCTGGATGGAAGTCCCGATGAGGGTGAGCCGGTTGACGTCGATCTGGCGCGCGGCGAATTCGCAGTCCTGTTCTCCGAGCCTGCGTTGCGGTCGAGTTCGCATCTGAATTTCTACCGGGATGGGCGCATCGCCCTGCACGTGAAGTACATCCCGATGCGCGGCGGCTTCGTGCTCAACGATTTCGCAGATGGCGCGTGGGGCGAGCAGATTTTCGTCGATTGCCTGATCGTTCCGGGCTCGGCGGGGCTGCACATGACCCTGGCCGCGCCCGATGACGGGCCGGAAATTCGCTTCCGCGGTGCACCGGTGGTGACCCTCGGCGATCGCTTCGACCTCGGCGGCACCATGACGGCCCGGCTGCACCCCTCGATCATCCGCAACGCGCCGGAGGGGCGTGGGCCCCGCGGCTCCGCTGCCAGCCTGATGCCGTCCGTGATCAAGATGACCACGATCGAGGCGGCGAACCTCGAACTCGGCGTCGACGTGACCGTCACCACCAGCAGCGCCTTCTTCATCGAAGGCTGGATCGACGACCGCCGTTCGCGCCTCGTCGGCGTGTCGATGGTGGATTATGCCACGGGCCTGCGCGCCCAGCTGCCGATCGGCCGCGTACGGCGCCAGGATGTGGATACGCACCTGCAGGCGGCCCGCCCCGGCGAGTTCGGCTTCTGGGTCGCCGGCCTCGGCGGCGCGCAACAATTGTCGGGCGCCGCCCTGTCGCTCGTGCTGGAGGATGGCTCGGGCGTGCCGCTCGAGCCGAAGGTCGGTTTCCGCCGCAGCGAACTCGACTTCTTCGAATTCCTGCTGGCCAGTTTCGGGCGTCGCTCGGTGCTGGGCAACATCACCGTGCGGTCCTTCTCCGACCTCGAGGCCGGCTATGGCGACATGCTCGGCAAGCTGTATCGCCAGATCGCGACCGAACGGCGCGTCACCAGCCATGCGCGCTTCGGCCGCCGGCGCGCCGCCCCCAGCCTCAGCATGGTCTGCGTCCTGTTCGGCTATCCGGACTTCCTCTATTTGCTGGTCTCGCAATTCGCGCGCTTCGGCAGCCTCGAAGGCATCGAGTTCATCTTCGTGAACAATAGCCCGGAGCTCGAGGAAGTGCTGATGCGTGACGCCGAGCTCGCGAGCTTCGTGTTCGGCGCGGAAATCCAGGTGCTGAGCCTGAACCAGAACAGCGGCTTCAGCCACGCCAACAATGTCGGCGTCGGCGCGGCCCGCAGCGGCAAGATCGTCATCATCAATCCGGACGTGTTCCCGCGCCACAAGGCGGCGGTGGACCATCTGCGCGGCCTCTGCGCCCGCGACCTCGGACGCGATATCTATGGCGGCAAGCTCTATTACGCCGATGGCAGCGTCATGCATGAGGGCATGTATTTCACGCAGGATCGCAAGCTGTCGGTGATGTGCGACGCGCCGATCTGGACGGTGGAGCATTTCCGCAAGGGCTTCGCCGACACCAGCAGCCCCGCGCCGCGCGACGTGCCGGCCGTGACCGGCGCCCTGATGGTGATGGAACGGCACAGCTTCGAACGCCTCGGCGGGTTCAACGTGGACTTCATCTTCGGCCATTACGAGGATGCCGATCTGTGCCTTCGCATCCAGGAAGCCGGCGGGCGCGTCATCCTCGACCCTGGCCTCGCCTACTGGCACTATGAGGGTATGGGCTCCACCAAGCGCCCCGAGCATATCGGCTCCAACATGTACAACCGATGGCACTTCGCGCGCCTGTGGGGCCATCGGATCACGGAGCAGCACGAGCATGGCTGATCAGCCCCGCATCCTTTTCGTCAGCGTCTTCCACCCGGAGCTGGTGCGCGGCGGCGCGCAGCAGACCGCCTATGAGCTGTTCCTCGGCGCGCAGCGCGCCGGGCTCGACGCCATCTTCCTTGCCTCCTGCGAACCCGGGATCGCACCGGCCCTGTTCAAGCCGGGTGCCATCGTCACCGGCTTCGACGGGCGCCCGAATGAATACCTGTTCCTGTCGGACAGCTTCGAGCACACCTGGTATCGCAACGTGAACATCCGCGCCCTGACCTGGTTCGCGGAATTCCTGCGCGACATGAATCCCGACATCGTGCACTTCCACCACTTCATGACCATCGGGCTCGACATGTTCCTGCTGGCGCGGCGCGTCCTGCCGAACGCCAAGCTGGTCCTGACGCTTCATGAGTTCCTGGCGCTCTGCAAGGCCGATGGGCATATGGTGCGAAAGAACGACCGCACGCTGTGCCAGAAGGCGTCCCCCGTGCGCTGCCACCAATGCTTCCCGCATGTCTCGCCGGAGATGTTCCAGCTGCGCGAGGATTGGGTGCGGCACGCCTTCTCGGTGTTCGACGCCTTCATCGCGCCGACAAGCTTTGTTCGGCGGCGCTACATTGCGCACGGCCTGCCGGAGGAGAAGGTGCATGTCGTCACCAACGCGCAGGCGGACTACTCGCAGCAGGATTTCCGCGTGCCGTTCCGCCGCCAGGCGGTGAGCGACGTGCCGAACCGCTTCGGCTTCTTCGGCCAGCTGGTGGACAACAAGGGGCTCGGCGTCGTGTTCGATGCGCTGGATCTCTATGCCAAGACGCATGAGGAGCCGATCACGCTCGACATCAGCGGCGCCAATCTGAACTACGCGTCGGAGAAGTTCCGCGAGCGCTTCAACAGCTTCCTGGTCGAGGCCAAGGCGCTCGAGCCGCTGATCAAGGTGCAGTACCACGGCAGCTATTCCATGCTCGACCTGGCCACCCGCATGTCGCGGATCGACTGGGTGCTGGTGCCCTCCGTCTGGTGGGAGATCTTCGCGCTCGTGCTGTCGGAAGCCTATATGTTCCGCCGCCCTCCCGTGGTGAGCAACATCGGCGGCGTGGGGGAGCGTGTGCGCCACGACGTCGATGGGCTGCTGTTCGATGTGGGCGACGCCACCAGCCTGATGCAGACGATGCATCGCTGCGTGACGGAGGAAGGGCTGCATGCGCGCCTCGCGGCTGCCTCTCCGGGGGTGCCGCCTGTCCAAGATGTCGTGCGGGCGCATTGTGCGGTATACGGTATCATGCTGAACGAAGAAGATGCTGAAAATTCGAAATATCTGTTCGGTACTGCGCCCTAGGAAAGATTCTGATCGGATAGCATAGCTCAATCAGAATCTATATAATACGAGCAGAGGGTTATAGAGTTCGAAGTCTGTCCGACTGGCTGGATAGCGCGCCAGCTGGTTGTCCTGGCGCGAGGGCCAACTCCACGGCTTTCGAGCGTTGCACGGCCTTCTGGTCAGCATGGCCGCGCCCGCCGTGCTGATTGGCGACAAGAATGCCGCCGTGGGCGACTCGAGCAGGTTACCCGTGCCGCAAGGCACTGCCGACGTCGCCTGGCGGATGCCTAACTTTATCCGGCCGCCCGCTTCCAACCACGCCACCCACGCGGTAATCACCTCATCAGGCGGGCATCTTGCCACCTGAAGGAGTGGTACGCCGGCGCAACCCGTTAGCACAATACCATGCAAAGCTCTCGCGCCGGCATCGCCATAGGAATCACGCCATGACAACGTCAGTAGCGGTGCTAATCAAAGTATGACTCCAATCCGTAACCCAAAGATTTGCCGACAGGTACACACACTCTTGTAAATATATCCCGATCTTCGTCCGACCAAGTCACTTCACTAAACTTGATATATTTTACCAACTCCCGATCGGGGCTGGCCTGCGGCCGCTCTGTTTTTAGATAGTTTGCCATGGCGAGGACCTCGCCTTTTTCCAACTCCAAAAGGTCTGCGATTCGTGCCGCCGTCCCCTCGACGTCGTTGACCAAATAGTAGTAATCGAAATCGACATAGTGTCCGCGAAGGCCGACCTTTGCTTCCTGCCAGGCGGCGATACACTTGGCCCATTCGATGCAATGGTTCCGGAATGGATGTTGCGGAAATTTGCGTACTTTGCTATCAATATTGTCGATGTGTCGGCGCGAGCAGTGAACGAAACGCGCTCGCGTATGATGCCGCAAGAGGGTCGCAGCATTCTCAATGGGGATAACGTTTGGTGTTTTATCGAGAATGAAGCGGCTTTTTACTGCTTCCGCTTGATGATTTTCGTACGCTTGAAAAAGCGCTGAAATCAGCTGCTCAGCGTCAAGGGCGTTTAGAGCATTCCCGTTAACGTCTGCGGCCGGATTGGATTTCGCACGATAAATTTCCTTGATTATGGCGATAAGGATTGGAACGGTGTGTCCCTCACCAAACCCTTTATACTTGGTCTGGTAGATTGCATTTCTTAGCGCCGACGTACCCGACCTAGTAGACCCAAGAATATATAAAAATTCTACCAAGGCGGCCTCCTTGAAAAAAACACTTTGTCTGCTTCCATAATCGATGACTGGATTTGTGACAAGTGGCGGATGAAGGGGATGTTCGGCGGGCAACCGGTTCATTGGTTCGCCCGCGTGGAGATTTTGCAGCGCATATAGATTAGTGTGGGGACGCAGAGCAAAAGAGTGCGAAACGCGTGTCCAGAAGTTTACCCCAGTGCCTAGACAAATCTCCGATCAAGTGGACTAGTTCTACAAGGAGCTACATTCCAAAAAACCCGAATTTTACGGGAGACGATGTCAGTCCAATTTGATGCATCGTGTTTTGTACGAGTATGCGCAAAAATTTCATTTTTTATTATTATATTTGGCTCGCAGACACCACGAAACTAATTTTCGGGCAGACTTAACCGGTCGCCAAGCATGCGAGATAGCGTAGCGACGCGAGCTTAGCGCCCAGCATTTGCCGCGTGTACAAATACGATCTCGCCAAAGCAGTCATTGCAAAAATTCCAGATTCGGAGTTTGTTCCGACTACAATATCGCTTTATTCACGCACTGTATTAGCAGCTTGTGCGCGAGGCATCGCCGGCCGGCTGTTATCACATAGGGCCAAGCTGACACGGCTGTTCCAGCGGGGATCATACTTCTTTGGTCTGGGTTGTTTGGTCACACCTCTGAGCCGTCGTTGGGCGGGCCACGGCTTGCGGCCGGCGGTCCTGCGCGCTCAGCATAGCCTGCGTACCGCCCCGCTGGATTCGACGACTCTGTGAGGACGATCTAACGTGGTGAAGCATGAGGAGCGATCACATGAGTTCGTCATCTGACTTAAGCGGCGACGCAGATTCGGAGCATGGCGCATTGATCAGCCTCATGTATCAGCACTTTTTCAATCGCGGCGCGTCGCAGGCCGAGCTCGAACATTGGCAGAAGGCCAGCAAGGGCCTATCCTCTGCCGAGGTTTTTCGTCGCTTCGCCGAATCGCCCGCCTATCGCCGCGTCCGCGGCGTGCGGACTTTCTGGGCACCGGGTCACTACTACTCCCCAGTCGTCGATCCCGACACCCTCGGCGATTATGTGGATCGTTCGCGGCAGCAGGCGCCCGAAGCCTTGCACGGGATCTTCATCGATACCGACGCGATGATGGCGCTTTATGAGACGCACGCGGCAACTCTTGCCAAACTGATTTTACCCGCCGCCAAGGTCACTGACCGGCGCTACAGTGTCGAAGGTGGACCTTTTCCGGCTGGTGATGCAGCAAGCCTCTACCTCATGATGGCGGAGAAGCGTCCGCGTCGCATCGTCGAGATCGGCTCCGGCTACTCGACGGCGGCGATGCTGGACTTCGCGGAGATCTTGGGGCTCGATGAGATATCGCTTTGCTGTGTGGAGCCCTATCCTGAGCGGCTACGTAGCTTGATGCGACCGGGTGACGAGAACCGCCTAAAGCTGATAGAGCGTCCAGTACAACAATTAAGTGCCGAAGAATTAGTGACCGATTTGCAAGCAGGCGATTTTCTTTTCATCGATTCAACACATGTCTTGAAGACTGGCAGCGATGTACATCATGAACTGTTCCACTTGTTACCGAAGATAAATATTGGCGTTATCATCCATTTCCACGATTGTCGCTATCCGTTTGAATATCCAGATGAATGGATCAGGGAGAGAAATTACTCCTGGAATGAAATCTACGCGCTGCGCGCTTTCCTGACCTTCAACGAAAAATTCAAGATTTTATACTGGGCGTCTATGCTTCGCTCCATGCACGCACAACGCTTGGCGCGTGAGGTTCCTCATTACGCCATCAACCCGGGTGGTTCGATTTGGTTGCGCCGCACCGCGTAGAAACAACTGTGGTCACAATCAATTGCGACCTATGCAGCCTGTCGTCCTTGGGAGAGCAATGCCGACGGCGCGGCGGGCTCAGGCTCCACGGCGCAGCTCAGGGTGGAACGATCCGCAGACGCGTGTAGTCGCGAGATCGGACGATGAACTGCCCGAGCAATGGGTCCTGAACGGGCCGCGCCAAGACGCGAAACCGCAACGGCACCCCCTTCTTGCCGAAAATGCCGCCTTTCCGGCGTCCCTCCAACACAACGTCGTCGCGATAGCAAAAACATGCAGCGATACGCATCCGCCGCGCATCATCGCCGCGACGCTTTCTTGTTGCCTGGCGTCGGGCACCGTGCAATGTCGCCCCGGCCGTGGAGCGCGGCGCGTCGGTCGCCTTGGCGCTCGTCACCGCGCCACCGGGTTTTGGTCTGCTGCCTGCACGTGGCCTGGCGTTGCCGTCGCGCAGGCGCCACACAGCGGCGCTTGGCGGCAGGCCCGCAATGAGGGAGCCGCGACTGCGGGTTTGCAATGATGGACCATCACCAAGGCATCTGGTCGCGCGCCGAGGCCAAGGCCTTCGTGACCGCGCTTTTCGCGCATGTCCTTCGCGAAGACACCCCGAAGCCCGATTGGATCGAAGCCTGGACCGAGCGCGCGCTGCGCATCGGCGCGCCGGACAAGGTGTTCTTCGCCTTCATCGAGGTGCCATCGCACAAGGCGCGGCTGGCCGATGAACGGGATGCGCGCCCCCGCTGGCCGGTCGGCCATTTCTACTCGCCCATCGCCAGCCGCCGCGAATTGCGCCAGGATGAATTGCGCATCTTCGCCAAGCGGCGCAGCCTTCCGGGCATCGATTTGCGGGACGCGGCGCAAGTGTCGCTGCTGCGCGCCATGGCGCCCTTCTTCGGCACCATCCCCTTCCCGGAAACCGCAGCGCCACCCTTCCGCTACAATTACGCCAACAGCAGCTACGGCTTCGGCGACGCGCTGATCTATTGGGCCTTCCTCAATCACCTGCGGCCCGCGCGTATCCTGGAGATCGGCTGCGGCTTCACCTCCGCCCTCGTGCTTGACACGATCGACCGGCTCGGCCTGTCCACCATCTGCACCTTCGCCGACCCGTATCCCGATTTGGCGCAGCGCACGATCGGCGCGTTGAAGCCGCCGCACAGCATCATCCAAAGCCGGGTGCAGGACCTCGACCTCGGCCTGTTCGAGGCGCTGCAAGCCGGTGACCTGCTGTTCATCGACAGCACCCATGTGCTCAAGACCGGCAGCGATGTGCATTTCGAATTGACCGAGGTGCTGCCCCGGCTGAAGCCCGGCGTGATCGTGCATTTCCACGATATCTTCGCAGGCTTCGAATATCCGCGCGGCTGGGCGATCGAGCGAAACCACAGCTGGAACGAGGTCTACGCCCTCCACCTGTTCCTGCAGTACAACACGGCCTTCCGGATCGAGTTCTTCAACGACCATATCGCCCGCGAGCACGCCGATACCGTCCGCGAGATTGGCGGGGCCGCGGGCGCGCGCTTCCTGGTGAACCCGGGCGGCGGACTATGGCTCAGCCGGGTCTGACCCGCGCGCCGTGAGACCGGGGCCGCCAAGGCCCCGGCCTTTCCTCCGCCCCCCCCTTTGTCCGTCCCCCCTTTTCCGCCGCCCCTTTTCCGCCGCCGCCCGTGCGCGCGCGCGTCTCGGCGCGGGACTGCCCTCTGGCGGGGCGCGGCGCGCTGATCGGCCGGCCAGCCAGGGTGTGCGCAATTGCGGCGGGGCCAGGCGGCAATTGCGCGCGGCTCACCGGCAATTGCGCCGGCCAGCCAAGCAATTGAAAACCTGTGGAAAACCTGTAGCGGGGCCAGATAGCCTGCGCCTGGCGCCGGCTTTGCCCGGGTGGGACTGTGGCGAATCTTCCACAGGCAAGGCCAAGAATTGCAACCTAGGCGCGCAATTCATGAAGAATCCGTGCAGATGGCCCTTGAGTTTCCGCGCATTTACGGGAATCTATCTACGCAGGGTTGATATCCACAGGGGGAGTTTCGCCTAATGAGCGATTATGGCCGTGTCAGCAGCGCCAAGGTCCTGGATGACCTCGTGCGTCGCCGCCTGCAATCCTGGCCGCAGCGCCCGCCGGGCGCCGTGCGCACCAGCAAGCAGCCCGGCGTCTGGCTGCGCGGGCGGCCGGGGGAGCCGAGCGTCACCGCCCAGCCTTTCCTGAAACTGCCGGGAAGTGCCACCTATCGCACACTGCCCGATGGCCTCTGGCTGCATTTCAGCCCGGACCCCGCCGACCGCTACGCCGACATCCTTTGCATCGAGGCCTGCGGCTCGATCTCCAACCTGCAGGACAAGCGGGCGCGCTTCGCACCCTCCACCACCTCGCTGCTCGTGGTCTGCCCGCTGCGCTGGCTGCTGGACCCGGTCGAGCAGCACGACCCGACGCAGCGCTGGCGGCTGATCCGCCTGCTCAAGGCCGAACCGCGCGAGGCGCTGGTGCTGCCGGTGCGCGATGTGCGCGTGCTGTACGGCCTGAAGGAGCGCCACTACCAGGGCTTCGCCCGCACCCAGATGCCGCAGCCGCACGAGTATTTCTGCCCGATGGACGCGCTGACCGATGAGCGCAGCCATGAGCGGGAAGACCTCAGCGCGCTGATCGGCCGCGCCAGCGCCACCATCAACTTCATGACCCCGCCCTGAATGCAGAGGGGCGCCAACTGGGGCGCCAACTGGGGCGCCCCAGGGCGGCGGGCGCGCCGGCTGCCACAGGAAGTTCACGCAACCCCTCTGCCGCACGCCGCGCACCGCCGCTAGATGGCGGCAGCTTCATGAGGGACGGCAGATGAACAGGCGCGCATTCGGTGTTTCCACCATCACGCTCGCGGCGGGCGGGCTCTCCGCGGCGATGTTGCGGCCAGCCTCGGCGCAGGCCGTCTCGGGCAACCTCGTGCTCTATACCTCGCAGCTCGAACCCGACGCCGCCGGCACGGTGGAGGCCTTCCGCCGCCTGCATCCGGGTGTGACAGTGGAGTGGATCCGCGGCGGCACCGGCCAGATCATGACGCGCCTGCGCGCCGAAATCGCCGCCGGCGCGCCGCGGCCGGACGTGCTGCTGCTGGCCGACAGCCTGACCTTCGAGGGCCTCAAGGCCGAGGGCCGGCTGCGCGCCAGCCCCGATGTCGCGATCGGCGGCGTGCCGACCACGCAGGTCGATGCCGGCCGCAGCTATTTCGGCACCAAGCTGATCACCACCGGCATCATGCACCATGTCCGGGCCCCCTTCGTGCCGCGCCGCTGGACCGATTTGCTCGACCCCCGCGCCCGCGCGCAGGTCGCGATGCCGAGCCCGGCCGTCTCCGGCGCCGCCGCCATCCATATCGAGGCGCTGGCGCAGCAGCCTGAACTCGGCTGGTCCTATATCGAGCGCCTGGTGGCGAACGGCGTCCAGGCGCGCGGCGGCAACGGCCCGGTGATGCAGGCGGTCTCCGGCGCCGAGCGCGCCTTCGGCATCGTCATCGACTTCCTGCCGATCCGCGAATCCGCGCGCGGCGCCCCGGTCCGCTTCATCTTCCCCGAGGATGGCGTCTCGGCGATCAGCGAGCCCGCCGGCATCCTCTCCACCGCGCGGAATGTGCCCGCCGCGGTTGCCTTCATGACCTTCCTGCTGTCGCGTCCGGGCCAGGAACTGGCGAGCCGCCAGGGCTTTCTGCCGGTCGACCCGGCGGTGGCGCCGCCGGCCGGCTTCCCCGACCCGCGCAGCATCAAGATCATGCCCTTCGACGCCGCCCGCGCCGCCGCCGCCCAGCCCGAGACGCTGCGCCGCTTCGCCCAGCTCACGGCGGGCTGACCCGGGCTTGCCCGCCGCACCGGGCCTGGCCGCGCTCGCGCTGATTTGGCTTGGCCTGGTCGGCATCGTGCCTCTGGCCCGCCTCGCGCTGGAGGCCGTGGGTGCCGGCTGGCTCGCCCTGTTCGCGGACCCCGCCATCTGGCGGGCCGCCCGCTGGTCGCTGCTGGTGGCACTCGGCGCCGCCGCGCTTGCGGCGCTGATCGGCGTGGCCATGGCGGCCGTGCTGCTGGTGCGGGCCGGCCCCTGGCGCGGCCCGCTGCTGTTCGCCGCCATCCTGCCGGTGCTGGTCCCCCCGCAGATCATGGCGCTGGGCTGGATCCAGGCGGGCGGCCCCGCCTCGCCCCTGCTGCTGGCGCTCGACCTCGCCCCGCCGATCGGCACGCCGAACCCGATCTATGGCCCGGCCGGCATGATCCTGCTGCTCGGCGTACAGGGCGCGCCGCTGGTGCTGCTGTCCATCGCCGCCCTGCTTCGGCGTGTGCCCGGGGAGGTGGTGCGGGCGGCGATCAGCCTGGGCGCCTCGCCTGCGGCGGCGTTGCGGCGCGCCGTCTGGCCGCTGCTGCTGCCCGGCGTGCTCGCGGGGGCTGGCCTGGCTTACGTGGCGGCGCTCGGCAATTTCGGCGTGGGCGCGCTGATCGGCATCCCGGCGCGCGTGACGGTGCTGAGCGTGCTGATCTGGCAGCGCCTGTCCGGCGGCGGCCTGGCGGGGCTCGAACAGGCGGCGGCGTTGGCGGTGCTGCTGGCGGCCATGGCGGCGCCCGCCCTGGTGCTGCAGGCGCTGGCGGCACGGCGCGCGCCGATCCCCGGCCGCACGCCCTTCGCGCCGCTGCCCGCCGGCGCCTTCCATGGCGCGGCCCGCGCGGTCCTGGTGCTGTATCTGGCCATCGTGCTGCTGGTGCCGGTGCTGGCGCTGGTGGCGGCCGGGCTGGTGCCGGCGATGGGGATGGAATTGTCGTCGGCCACCATCACCGCCCGGCACTTCCTGGCGGCCCTTTCACCCGGCGCGCATACCGCCACCGCCTTCGCCAATTCGCTGCTGCTGTCGGGCAGCGCCGCGCTGGTGCTGGCCCTGGCATCGTTGCCGCTGGCGCTGGCCATGCGCGGCCGGGCGGTGCGCGCCGCCAGCGTGGCGGCGGACCTGCCCTATGCGCTGCCAGGCTCCATCACCGGCGTCGCCGCCATCCTGGTGGTGCTGGCGCTGCCCTTCGGCATGGCCGTCTACGGCACGCTGGCGCTGATCCTGTTCGCCTACCTCATGCGGTTCCAGGCGCTGGCGCTGCGCCCGGCGGCCGCCACCGCCGCGCGGCTCGACCCCGCGCTGGATGCGGCCGCGCAGAGCCTCGGCGCCGGCGGCTGGATGCGGCTGGTCCGGGTGCACCTGCCGACGATGGCGCCCGCCATGGCGGCGGGTGGCATCCTGGTGGCGCTGACAGCGGTGAACGAAGTGACGGTCAGCGCGTTGCTCTATGGCCCCGGCACGCAGACGCTCGGCGTGCTGGTGTTCGGCCTGCATGAAAGCGGGCAGTCGCCGCTGGCGGCCGCTGTCTCCTGCCTCGCACTTCTGCTGGTGGCTGCGCTGATGGCCCTCGCCACCCTGGCCGCGCGTCGGCTTCCGGCGGGCACCCTGCCCTGGCGGCCGTGAGGCGCCAGGCCATCACGAACCGGTCGCCTGCGGTCAGGTCGCGCCCGTGGTGGCGTGGTCAAGGTCGCGGTCCTGCGCATTGGCGGCCTCGCCGATGATCCGGAAGGCGTCCGCATGCACGATTCCGGGCGGCCCGCCGAAGACCGCCGCCGAGAACACCAAGCGGTCCTGGCCCAACGCGGAAGCGGCGATCAGGTCGGCGCCGGCATGCAGCGGCGCCGTGTTGAACCGCGCGCTGTCGCGGCCGGTGTCGCCGCCCACCAGGACCTCCGCACCACCCCCGACCGAGAGGAGGTGCTTCGCGTCGTTGCCGGTGGTGACCTGATTGATGCCGGCGCCGCGCATGATGGAATTGGTGCCGCAGCCGAGTTGGCGTGTCGTTGCTGTCACAGATCGTGACATTGATTCTCGTGACATTGATGTTTGAGCAAGAAATGCGTTCGAATACTTTTTTCTGAACGCATGTCGCCAATGCAGCGTGGGGAAGACTGATGAGAAAGGCCTCGCCCCCGATTCTCATGGGTGGTTGGACGCATGCGTCCAACGGTATAGCAGTGGGACGAGCAAGATATTGAATACGCTTGTTTCGCGACGCCCCCCCTCACCCGACCCTCTCCCTCCTGTGGGTAGAAAGGGCCTTCTCTCCGCAGCCTGCCAGAGCAATATGCATTTAGGTGAAAGTATCTGAATGCGTTTCTTGCTTTAGAATCAATGACATCTAGAGCACGCGCTGCGTTCAAGCCAACGCGGCGTGCCGTATCGAGGCGAGCGCTTCGATGGGGGCTCTATGCGGCCGCTCGCGCCCCTATGGCGGGCGCGGGTTTCCATCAGGGCAATCTGACATAAATGCCGGACACCGGCGGAATATTCGATAGAGATTTTCGTAACGTCGCCGAAAAAAACATCAGCCCAGCAGACTCCAGAACATCCGCAGCACGGTCAGGCCGAGGAATACCGCGAAGCAGCGCTTCAGCAACAATGGTGGGATGCTGTGCGCCAGCGTCACGCCCCAGGGGGCCGCGATAAGGCTGCTCGGGACAATCAGCGCGAAGCCGATCAGGTTCACATAGCCAAGGCTCAACGGCGGCAGCAACGGGTTGTCCCAGCCGCCATAGATGAAGCCGAGCGTCGCCGGGATCGAGATCACCACGCCGAAGGCGCTGGCCGTCGCCACCGCGCTGCGGATCGGCGCGCCGAACATCGACAGGATCGGCACGCCGACCGTGCCGCCGCCGATCCCCATCATCGCGCTGACGGTGCCGATGAAGGTGCCGATGGCGTGGCGGCGCCTGCGCGTCGGAAAATTCTCCCGCAGCCGCCAATCGACCCCGGTGAAGCCCATGTTGAAAGCGACCAGCGCGGCGATCACCGCGAACACCGCCGTATGCGCGCGGCCGTCCACCACGATGCCGAGCAGCGTGCCCAACAGCACGCCCGCGCCGATCGAGGGCACAAGCGACCGCAGCAGGGGCACATCCATCGTGCCCTTGGCGAAATGCTTGCGCGCCGACTGGATGGAAGTCGGGATGATGGTGGCGAGCGAGGTGCCGACCGCCAGCTTCATCTGGATGGCTTCGGGGATGCCGAACAGCGGGAACACGCTGAACAGCACCGGCACGATCACGATCCCCCCGCCCACGCCGAGCAGCCCGGCCAGCAGGCCCGAGGCCAGACCGGTCAGCGCCATCGCCAGCGCGAGGCCCGCCAGCCAGAGCGGGTCGGTCATGAAGTCCATGGGGGCTCTGCCTTTGTGTCGGTTCCGCGTAGGTTGCGGTGCAAAACATACAGGATCAGGGAAGGCCACCCCCGTGCCGATCATAGCCGACCCCTGGTTCTGGGCCCTCGCCATTCCCGCCGTGCTGCTGTCGGGCATCAGCAAGGGGGGCTTCGCCTCCGGCGCCGGCAATGTCGCCGTGCCCTTCATGGCGCTGGTCATCCCCGCGCCGCAGGCGGCCGCCATCGCCCTGCCGGTGCTGTGCGCCATGGACATCGCGGGGCTGCGCGCCTGGTGGGGGAAGTGGAGCATGGCGGAGCTGCGCGCGATCCTGCCCGGCGGGCTGGCAGGCGTCGCGATCGGCGCGCTGCTGTTCGGCGTTCTGGAAGACCGGCATGTGAAGCTCATGGTGGGCGTCATCGCGCTGGCTTTCCTGGCGCGCGGGCTCTGGCAGGCCAGGCCAGGGCGGGTGGCGCCGCCGCCGGCCGCATCCTCGGCGGTGCGCGGCGGGTTCTGGGGGATGCTCTCGGGCCTGACCAGCACCATCGCCCATGCGGGCGGGCCACCTCTGGCCGTCTATCTGTATCCCTTGCGGCTGGATCGCGCGTCGCTGGCTGCGACCACGGTCGTGTTCTTCGCGGTGATCAACTACGTGAAGATCGTGCCCTATTTCTTCCTGGGCCAATTGTCCGCCACCAACTTGCTGACCAGCCTGTTGCTGCTGCCCCTCGCGCCGCTTGGCATCCGGCTCGGCGTCTGGTTGCAGGCGAGGATGAGCGACCGGCTGTTCTACCGGCTGATCTACGCCATGCTGCTGGTGACGGGCGTGAAACTGGTAGCGGATGGGCTGGGGCTATGAACGCATCGCACGGCGGGGGCTTTCTTGGTGTTCTGGGCGGCATGGGCCCGCTGGCGTCGGCGCAGTTCATGCTGCGCCTGACCCTGCTGACGCCCGCCGCGCGCGATCAGGACCACCTGCCAGCCATCCTGTGGTCCGACCCGCGCGTGCCCGAACGCACCGCCGCGCGGCTGGCCGGCGGCGAGGACCCGCTGCCCGCCCTGCTGCGCGGCCTACGCGGGCTGGAAGCCGCGGGCTGTGGCGCCATCGCCATCCCCTGCAACACCGCGCATGGCTGGTTCGACGCCATGCAGGCGGCGACGCCCCTGCCCATCCTGCACATCGTCGATGCGGCCGAGGCCGAGTTGCGCCGCCTGCGCGTCGCACCCGGCCCGGTAGGGCTGATGGGCACGGCGGGCACGCTGGCGATGCGGTTGTACCAGGAGCGGCTGGAAGCGCGCGGCTGGACCTGCCTGACACCGTCGGCGGCGGAAATGGCGGGGCTGGTCACGCCCGCCATCGCAGAGGTGAAGGCGAACGATGTGGCCGCTTCCTATGCCCCGCTGGCCGAGGCCGCGCGCGCCCTGCAGGCGCGTGGCGCGCGGGCGGTGATCCTGGGGTGCACCGAGATCCCCCTTGGCATCGCGGCCGGGCCCGCTTTGCCCTTCCCAATCTGCGACACGATCGACGCGCTGGCGCGCGCCGCGCTGGCCTGGGCCGGGCGATGAGACCCGAACCGGCCCCCTCCCCCTGTTGGCGGGGATAGGGTTGGGGCGGCGGGAGACCCCCGCCGCCCCCTTCACCCAACCCTCTTGCCCCCGGCAGGTGGAGGGGGCTTTTCGGCCCTGCTGCAGCAATATCTGATCACACTGAATCAGTGTGATCAGATTTCTTGCTGTAGAATCATAGGGTTCTAGAGCATGCTGTGTTTACACGGAAGCGTAGCCTGAGTTTGCGAGGTAGTTGGCGCATTCTGCTGGGCTCACGAGATCGAGGATGGCGCCGAGCTTGCGCCAGGTTGTCTCGACAGTTCGCTGCT